>Ga0209212_1006221_pt1 | contig 13747 bp, 13 predicted proteins | sample RifGroC2_FD_183996 | JGI IMG/M metagenome (GOLD analysis project Ga0209212, IMG submission 183996) | Groundwater microbial communities from Rifle, Colorado, USA - Groundwater C2 (SPAdes) (version 2) | ecosystem: Environmental > Aquatic > Deep subsurface > Groundwater | place: Rifle, Colorado... | reverse complement strand
TTTTGTATCCGGCCTGGGTTATTTTCTGATGGACTATGGCTAATAACTTTAGGCTGGGAATATCTTTATATTTGTCGTCAGTATTCGGGAAATTGACCCCAATATCTTCTAATCCCGCGCTGCCTAAGAGCGCGTCACAGATGGCATGGGTAAGGACATCCCCATCAGAATGAGCCAGCAGGCCTTTTTCAAAAGGTATTTCTAAGCCGCCTAAAATCAGCTTTCTTCCGGAAACTAAACGGTGGATATCGTAACCTATGCCTATTCTAAACATAACTTAACCCAAAATTTGCAATAACGAAATGGCTTCTGTAGGGACAGCGCAATGTGCTGTCCCTACTTTAAAATGGCCCGGGCAAATACTAAATCTTCAGGGGTGGTAATCTTGATATTAAAATAAGAGCCTAAAACCACTTTTACCCTTACTCCTGTTTTTTCTACTAAGGAGGCATCGTCGGTTGCCTCCAGACGTCCGTATTTCCTATACGCGTGTATCAAGGTATCTTTTTTAAAAACCTGGGGGGTTTGAATTTCCCAGATATCTTTCCTATCTAAGGTTTCGGATATTTCGTAATTATCGGTTACGCGTTTTAAAGTTGATTTGGAAGGGATAGCGCACACCGCCGCCTGATTAACTTTGGCCGCTTTTACTGTTTTGATAATCAATTCCCGTGAGATAAACGGCCTGACCGCGTCATGCACCAGGACAAAATCCGTATCTTTACCTATATGTTTTAAGCAATTATTCACGGAATCCCGGCGGGTTTTTCCTCCCGGGACTAAAAGGATTTTTTTCCTTATTTTGTATGGCTTCAGAGCCCGCTTAAACTTACCTAAGCCGCCCGGACTGACCGCGATGATAATTCTTTGTATCAAATTAAGCTTGGCTAACGCTAATAAGGTATGAATGAGCAGGGGTTTTCCGTGGACCTTTACCAGCGGCTTAAGGATTTTTGATTTCAGCCTCCTGCCGTATCCGGCCGCGGGGATAATCGCCTCAAGCATTACCCCTCCCCGCCTCCCCTTAATAAGGGGAGGATTCCTTACTCTGCTTTTTCTTGCTACAGGATGCATCTTACCGATTTTCCATCTTGGTAAAGATCATCCTGCCGGCCTGGGTTTGAAGCACTGAGGTTACTGCTACCTTCATTGTCTGTCCGATAAACTTTCTGCCCTCTTCAACCACTACCATGGTTCCGTCTTCCAGATAGCCTATGGCCTGGTTATGCTCTTTCCCTTCCTTAATCAGCTTTATCTCCATTGTTTCACCCGGAAAGACCACCGGCTTAAGGGCATTCGCCAGCTCGTTGATATTTAAAACCCGCACATTCTGGATGGTGGCTACCCGGTTCAGGTTGAAATCCACGGTGAGCACCATTGCCCCCAGGAGCTTGGCTAATTTTACTAACTTAGCGTCCACCTCCGGGACATCCGGAAAGTCCTCCTCATGAATAGTCAGGTGCACGCCTAAATCTTTCTGGATGGTGTTAAGCACCTCCAGGCCGCGCCTGCCGCGCTGCCTTTTAATTGGGTCAGAGGAGTCGGCTATCTGCTGGAGTTCTTTAAGGACAAACCTGGGCACAATAAGTTTACCTTCAAGAAATTTTGTTTTGCAGATATCGGTAATTCTTCCGTCAATTATTACGCTGGTGTCAATCACAATCATAGACTCGGATTCATCCTGGCGGCTCAGGCGCACATAAGGAATAATAATGTTGAATTCGTCTTTTCCCCGGATAGCCATAATCATCCCCAGATAACAGAATATAAAGGTCATAATAGCCCGGATAATCTTTAGATTTTCCTGTAAAGGGCCAAAAAGGATGATTGCCTCATAGACTATCCTGGACATAACTAAACCCAAAAGCAGGCCAAAAACCGCGCTGGATAATCCCCTTACCGAGATTCTGCGCATCCCGATTTCAAATAAAATAATCAATAGCCCGGCAAACCCTCCCGCCAGCATCTTGATCCAGCCGTTGGCCGGTCCGCCGGTCTGATAACCGATCAGTACGGCTCCCACGATAAAAAGTATACGGATAAATAATAAGGTCATTTTAGGTTATTCCTCTCTTTATGAATTAGATATTAAATCTTAGTTATTAAATACAACTTCCATCGCTTCCTGGATGTTTCTTACCGGCGTAACCTCAATATCAAATTTCTCCTCGGGACTTAGGTTATCCTTAGGGACGAGGCATTGCGTGAAGCCTAACTTTTGGGCCTCTTTTATTCTTAAGGGAAGTTGAGCGACATTGCGGATTTCCGCGGCCAGCCCGATTTCCCCAATCAGGACCGTATTGTCTTTTATAATCTTTTCTTTAAAGCTGGAGATAATCACCATGGCCACGGCTAAATCGCAGGAGGGGTCATCCACCTTTATTCCTCCTACCACATTAATAAAGACATCGTCATTTTCTAAATGCAGGCCCAGTTTTTTTTCTAAGACCGCGATCAGCATATTCAGCCGGTTATAATCAAAACCCTCGGCTTTGCGGCTGGCATAGCCAAAGGCGCTGCGGGATACCAGGGCCTGGATTTCTAAAAGCAGAGGCCGGGTCCCTTCTAAAACTGAGGTAACCACGGAACCTGAGGAATTTTTAGGCCTCTGAGCCAGGAATATCCGCGATGGGTTCAGCACTTCTTCCAGGCCGGATGAACCCATCTGAAAGACTCCAATCTCATTGGTTGAGCCGAAACGGTTTTTCACCGCCCGGAGTATCCGGTAAGAAGAATATCTTTCGCCTTCAAAATAGAGCACAGTGTCTACGATATGTTCTAAGACCCGCGGCCCGGCGATCATCCCTTCTTTGGTAACATGGCCGATGATAAACATTGCTACGCCCTGGGCCTTGGCTAATTGGGTTAAGGTGTTGGAACATTCCCTGACCTGGCCCACTGAGCCGGGGCTGGAGGAGATATCCGGATTAAAGATAACCTGGATAGAGTCAATAAAGACGGCATTGGGCTTTACTTTTTTGATATATTCCAGTATCTGGGACAGGTTGGTTTGATTTACGATGTAGATATTTTCGCTGGAGCTGATATTTAATCTCTCGGAGCGCAGTTTAGTCTGCTGGACGGATTCCTCAGCGCTGACATAAAGTATTTTTATTCCCAATCCCGCCAACTGAGCAGAAATCTGCAAAGATAGGGTGGATTTACCTATTCCCGGGTCTCCTCCCAGAAGGGTAACCGCGCCTTTGACCACCCCTCCTCCCAGAACCCGGTCTAATTCCAGGATGCCGGTTTTGATCCGCATTTCTTCTTTGTTTTCTATGTCTTTGAGAAGGACAGGCTCAGAGATATAAAATTCGTTGATTCGCGAAGAATCAGTTTTCGCGGTTAATTTCGGTTCGATAAAATCTTCCTCAACCAAGGAGTTCCAGGAGGAGCAGTCCGGACACCGGCCTAACCACTTTGCCGACTGATGCCCGCAGTTCTGACAGGAGAAAATAACCTTGGTTTTCATTATTTCTTTTTTTCTTTAGTTTTAAAAAACAGTTTCCAGGGATGGCGCTTTAGGTCGTCGGTCAGCTCTTCGATGTTTTTATAGACCGTCTCGTCAGAAAAAAACCTTCCGATAGTGCCTTCTCCGGTTTTTATCCCGGACAATATCTCATTAAGGCCGGTAACCGCTTCATCGGTTTTCGAGACTAATTCTTTCATCTCTTTGGTGATTTCTTCCATTGGGATCGGATCCTGCCCAAGAATAGTGTCGTTTTCTTTAAGTGTGTGGTTATAATCTTTGCCCGGCATTATTTCAATATATTTTTCGCCTAAAAGCCCCAGGGTATTTATCCAGACCGCGGAATCAGAGGGAATTTGGGCGTCTTTATTTACCCAGACCCGCACTCCCACCTTGGTGGTTTTTGATTCTGAGTCGGAGAAAATCTTTATGCTTTTGATCTCGCCGATATCCACCCCGGAAAACCGGGTGGGGGCGCCTATTTTGAGTCCGTTGGCAAAACCAAAGAGTATGTCAAATTTATAGCCGGGTTTGATAATTTGAAAATCGCGGATAAAAAAAACAAAAATGGTCAGGATGACCAGGCCGATAATTATGAATAACCCGACAAATAATTCTACTCGTGATTTCGCGGTCATTTATGTTCCTCCATTAAATGCACTTATCTATGGTTTCGGTAATCGGCCCCTGGGCCAGGCCGTTAATGAACTGATAGACTACCGGATGATTTGTCCGTTGTATCTCTTCTGCCGAGCCCTCAGCGATAATTTTCCCATGATACAGCATAGCGATTTTGTCGGCAATCCTGTAGGCGCTTTTCATATCGTGGGTAACCACAATAGAGGTTACCTTTAATTTATCGTGAAGACTGCGGATAAGCTCATTAATGCTGTCAGCGGTTATAGGGTCAACGCCGGTAGTAGGCTCGTCATAAAGGATAATTTCCGGGTTGACGCATAAAGCCCTGGCAATAGCTACCCGTTTTTTCATTCCGCCGCTCAATTCTGAAGGTAAAAGTTTTTGTATGCCGCAGAGTTCCACATTACTCAGGGATTCCTCTACCCGATGCTCGATTTCCCGCGCGCTTAATTTAGAGTATTCATACAAAGTAAAGCCCACATTTTCACCCACAGTAAGGGAGTCAAACAATGCTCCTCCCTGAAAGACCATGGCCATGCGCATCCTTAACTTATTCAGTTCCTTAGATGAAATTTTAGCGATGTCTTTTCCGTCAATAATAATCTCTCCGCTCTCAGGCCTCAAGACGCCCATAATATGCTTTAACAGGACGCTTTTGCCGCAGCCGGAGCGGCCGATAATCACCTTGGTTTCTCCGTCGGCTATGTTCAGGCTTAAGCCCTTTAAAATTTTGCTGGAGTTAAAATTTTTATATATATTTTTAATTTCTATCATTGCAACCGCAGAAGCGCAGAATAACCCTTAAATATGCTGTTTTTACCGCAGAAGCGCAGAATAACCCTTAAATAGATTGTTTTCCGCAGAGACACAGAACTCTGCGTCTCTGCGGTTACATCTCTTTTTAGAGTCATTCTGCGTCTCAGCGGTTACGGGAAGATAAAGTAAAATATCGCGGTAAACACGCAGTCAGCCGCGATAATCAGAATGAAGCTGGTTACCACCGAAAGGGTAGTAGCCTTACCTACGCCTTCGGCTCCGCCTTCGGTGCGCATTCCCTCCAGACAGCCAACCATCGCGATTATCATTCCAAAAATCAGGGTTTTAAATAAGCCTGTAGTTACGTCTTTAATCTGCAGGGAATCAAAGGTCATATTCAGATACATACTTGACCTTATGCCTAAGCGGTAAACACAAATGAGATACCCTCCGACAATTCCCACCAGATTGGCATACATCGTTAATACCGGAACCATAAAGGTAAAAGCCAAAAAGCGCGGCACCACCAGATATTTTATCGGGTTAGCGGCCAGGGTCTCTAAGGCGTCTATCTGCTCGGTTACTTTCATGGTGCCCAATTCCGCGGTTATGGCCGCCCCGCACCTGCCGGCAACTATCAGGCTGGTGATTACCGGCCCCAGCTCCCGAACGATAGAGAGGGCTACGATGTTAGCGATGTATATCTCGCTGGAAAGCTTTTGCATCTGGTAGGCGGTCTGCAGGGCCAGAATTACTCCAATGAAAAAGGCGACTAAGGAAACAATCGGCAGGCTCTCTACTCCGATGATAAAGGCCTGGCGCAGGATTCTTTGGCGCTTAAAAGGCGGAATAAATATCCAATAGAGCGTTTTAAAAAAAAGCCTGGTCAGCGCGCCTACATAGTCAATATAATATACTATGTGGGCGCCAACCTTATGCGCAAAGCTAATAATGTTTTTAGCCATAAGTCTTAACGCGATATGCTATTGTAGTGTCCCTAACGCTTCTTTACTTTTGATAATCTTCGTCATCCTGAGGAGCGGCAGCGACGAAGGATCTAAAATACGAGATTCTTCGGCTTCGCCTCAGAATGACAATAATGTAAGAGACTATAAGTAAAGAGACTTATAAGACACTACATTAGTGTGTCTCAATAACCTTGTTCTCCAGGGCGTATCGGATCAGGTCGCTGGTTTTATGCAGATTAAGCTTCTTTAAAATGTTGTTCTTGTAATTTTCAACGGTGCGCCGGCTTAAAAAGAGAATTCGGGCCGCCTCTTTAGCCGTTTTCCCTTCAGCGGTAAGCCGCAGGACATCCGTCTCGCGCTCGCTTAAAAGCTTTCCTTTGAATAAAGCCTCCGGATTGGGTTCAGAAGCCATCTGGGCCAGATAATCCGAAACTGATGAGCCAAAATATGTCCTGCCGCTTTCTACCCGCGAAAGCGCCAGGATCAGCTCCTCTGCCACATTTTCTTTATTCAGGTATCCGTGTGCCCCCGAACGGATGGCCTTTAAGACATAGGCGCCCATCTTATGCACGCTGATGACGATGATTTTGGTGTCCGGGGAAACCCGCTTTATCCGCGGAATAACATCCAGTCCGCTTAATTTGGACATCGAGATATCCAAAAGCACTATGTCCGGCTTATGTTTTTCAACCAGCTCCAGCGCCTCTTCCCCGCTTGCGGCCTCAGCGCGCACTTGATAGCGGGGATGCTGGCTCAAGACGCTCTTTATCCCTTCCCGAATTATGTCATGGTCATCAGCTATTACTATGTTCACCGGCATCTATATTTTATCTTTTTCCCTGAAGGTTAACAGCTTCACCGATACCCGCGTGCCTTTACCGGGCGAGCTATCTATGTGTATCAAGCCGTCCAACAGCTCCACTCTTTCCTTCAAGCCGATAAGCCCTAATTTGAACTTATCCTCTTTGCGGCGCTGGGGTTGTTCTGAAGCTTCCTTATAATCAAAACCCGCGCCGTCATCCTCGTAGAAAAATTTTATAAAATCCCCTTCCCGCTCTAATCTCACCTTTACCTTAGCGGCCTGGGAGTGCTTAGCCATATTGGTCAAAAGCTCCTGAGTGATGCGGTAAAAAAGAAGCTTATGCTCAGGGGGGATGTCCAGTTCCTCAGACGGCTTTTGATAGCTGAACTCTGTTTTGGTGAGGTGCCTATAATCAACCAACAAGCCCTCAATGGCCTCGGATAGTCCGGCTTCATCAATTGCCGGAGGACGCAGCATATAGGCGATATTGTGGCTTTTGTCAATAATCTCAGAGACTAACTTCCGGGATTTGAAAAGCCTGTCCTTTATTTGGGCGGGTTCGCTGTCCAGGTCCCGCTCAATAATCCCTAAAGATATTTTGAGAGCGCTTAAATCCTGGCCTAACTGGTCATGGATTTCCGCGGAGAGGTTTTTGCGCTCGTTTTCTTCTAAATTTATTAAGCGGTTAAAAATCTGGCGGCGGCATAAGACATCCTTTTGGATGCGCTGGTAAACCAAAAAGGCGGTAACGGTCCCTAAGCCCACCGCGCTGAATAAGGCAAAAGTGAGGGTAAACACCGTTGCCCGCCTCTCCGATTCCGTCTCGATAAGTTGGAATTCAATCCGGCTCAGGTTATCCTTGCCCATTACATCATCTAAGAATTTATCAATTTTATAACTGTTGTTTTCGAAAGCCATCAGCAGGCTTCTGGCTGCCTCGGCGGAATCGCTTTCGGCCTGGGCATCTATTGTTTGGATAATCCGCGCGCCCAGGGCGGTAACCTCAGCAAACGATATTCCTATCTGTCCGGCCCATTCCTTCTGTAGCGGAGAATAACTCTTGTCCGCGTAATCCTTAAGCCCTTTCTGGAATTGTCCGGAGGCCTCAATCGCGTTCTTCAGGTTAACGGCAGTAGTTACCGCCCCCAGATAGCGGGAAACCCGCCAGAAAACATAATTACGTATCCCGCTGGCATAAAGAGCGTTATTAATCTTCATCCCTAAAATTGTTTTCTCTAAGGCCAGATTCTGCCGGCCTAAATTCTCAATCCTTCGGCTCAGCTTCTCAATCCGCGTTATCCCCAACGCGCCTATACCGATTATCAAAAGCACCAAAACGCAGAAAGCCGCCGCCAGCCGTTTACCTCCTGAGGCTGTCTTTGAGCTATAGCTAATTTTTGGCATCATCCAACAAAGGTTTAATTTGTTTAAGACAAGCTCTTGCTTTTTTAAACCAGCGGACGTCCCCGGGGGATTTTAATGAAACCCGCTTAGCCCAATACTCATAAGCCTTAGCCAGATCGCTATCCGCCTGGCTGATTAACGCCAGGTTGGTGTAAGGCTTAGGGTATTCAGGGTTAAGCTCAGCCGCCCTAAGATACATCTCGCGGGCATCCTCAAGAAAGCCTTTGCGTTGAAAGATAATTCCCATCTGATTATAAACCGGGGCATAAGCCTCATCCAGCAGGATTACTTTCCTGTAAGAAATTACCGCCTCTTCAAAACTTCCGGATTCCTGATATCTAAGGCCTTCCTTATAATGATCATCCGCCTGGTCAAAAAACAAGCCGCTTTTTCCCCTGTAAATATTTTTTCTATCCTTTAATTCCCGGTAACTGTCGCCCTCATAAGTTGTTTCTAAATTAACCGCGCCTAATTTTGGCTCTTTTCTCTCTTTAATCGGTTTCTCAACTTCCTTCTTTTCTTGTAATCGATCAGTGGACGGTGGTATTCGCTGAAAATCATCGCGAGGAGCCGAATACGGTTGCGAGGAGCGTAGAGACGAAGCAGGCTCAGAGCCTGCTTGAGATTGCTTCGTTCCTTCGGAACTCGCAATGACACCGACGAGCGCTTCCGAAAGCTGAACTATTTTCTTTTCTTCTTCCGGTTTTTCAGTTTCTAAATTCTCCTTCTTTTGCGTTTCTTGCTTTTTTTGTCTTTCGGTGTTTTTCCGTTTAACTATTTCCTTGGCAAAATCCCCCGCCTCTTTCGCCGCGGTATCATCTGTCACTTCTGGTTTTTTGATTTTTGCCTGGCTATCGGCAGACAGGGATTTCTTACCCCGCCCGCCTGCCCCGCCAACGGCGGTGGCCTCCTCCTGGTAAGGGGAGGATTTCTTATTGGCAATCTCCTGGTAAGAAATAAGATTTCCCAAACCTTTTAAATCTGCGCTGGTATCGCCTCGCGTTAGATGGGGCGTAATAAAGACAATCAACTCGGAATTCTTCTTTTCCTTATCCCGGCTGCTAAACAATCCGCCTACCCAGGGAATACGGGAAAGCAGAGGCAGTCCGATAACCGTATCCCGCTTATCCTCTTTAATCAAACCGGCAATCATAATCATCGCCCCGTCTTTTACCTTAACCACCGTTTCAGCCTCAGAGGTCTTGACAATGGGTATACGGCTGCCTAAAGAGGTAGTGATAGTCTCGCTGACCGAGCTGACCTCCGGCTTAATCTTCATCGTGATAAAGCCTTCCTTGTTGATGGTTGGAGTAACCTTAAACTTCACTCCCACATCAATAAATTCCACCGCCTCCGAGGTAACCGTGCTGGAGGTGGCCTGGCTCTGGGTCTGGGTAACGTAGGCCTCGCGCGAGCCGACCAAAATTTTGGCCTCTTCGTTATTGACCACCGAAATTCTTGGCTGGGAAATAGTCCTGATATCGCCATAGGTCTCTAAGAAATTTATTACCGCCTTATAATTATTGTTGGCCAATGTGCCTACTGAAATCTTCTGAAAATTAGACAGGGTCAAGGGGAAGTATCCGACAAAATCCAACCCGTCTAAAGACCTCTCACTGAGAACCTTCTCCCAGTCAATCCCCCTTTGGAATTTATCGCTTAAGTTGACCTCAACGATGTCCGCCTCAATAAACACCTGGCGGGTTTCCTCATCAATCTCCTTGATTAAGCGTCCTATCTTCTCCATTTTCTTAGGCAAATCGCTGACTATAGCCTTGCCGCTGCGCTCGTCCACAATCACCTCGCCGGTTCCCGGGGTTAAAGCGGTGGTTATCTGGGCCTTGGCGTCCTGGGCCTTGGCATAATTAAGATCATAAACCACAGTATCTAAAGGCGCGTCCAATTGGACAGCGGTCTTCTCCAGAAGCTCTAATTTCTCCGGGATATCCACCAGGATAATCGTGCCCGAGGCCTCATCAGCGATGATTTTACCGATATCAGACTTAAGCTGGGACAAAGCATTAAAGATATTAGCCGGCTTGGCATAAGTAAGCTTAATAGTTTTGAGTTTTCTGGGCTCGGTATAATCTTTTCCGTAGAGCCTTTTGTATTCGGCATTGCTCATAATATAGAATATCTCGCCTTTTTTTTCATAGGCATAACCCTGGGTGAGCAGGATAATATCCAGGACATCGTCAAAGGCGATATTGTTCAGAAAAATACTGACCCGCCCGGTTATCTCACGGCTGGGAACAATCGCTTTGCCGGTTTTTAAAGAAAGCATCCTTAAAAGTTCAATCACGTCAATGTCTTTTAAATCTAAAGAGATTTTTTCTTCATTTTTAGTTTCTTCCCGGGCAAGGGCTGTAAACCCAAGGACTGAAAAACTGGAAAACCAAAAGACAAAAAAAACCCTCAAGCATTTGTTTTTTGGTTTTTTGGCTGCCTTCATCATGGGCTTCTCGATCATCATTTCAATTCCAGTTGATTTTCCCCGCTGATTAACCGCGCGCTTAAAAAAATAACCAATTCCGTCTTTTTGTTTTGCCTGGCCCGGGTCCCGAATAAACTACCTATCCAGGGAAGCCTGGAAATAGCGGGAAGGCCGGAGGAATCATCTCTTTTTTCTTCTTTTAATAGCCCGCCAATCATAACCATCGAACCGTCTTTAACCTTGACCACCGTCTCGGTTTCCGAAGTCTCTACTATCGGTATCTGGCTTCCGGCTGAAGTCGTAAGGGTCTCCCGCACCGAGCTGACCTCCGGCTTGATCTTCATCGTGATAAAGCCGTCTTTGCTGATGGTCGGCACCACCCCTAATTTTACCCCCACATCAATGAATGAAACCGATTCCGAAGTAACTGTGGTTGATGAGGCCTGGCTCTGGGTCTGGGTAACGTAGGCCTCGCGCGAGCCGACCAAAATTTTGGCCTCCTGCTTATTTACGGCCACTATCCGCGGACGAGAAAGTATCCTGGTGTCCCCATATTCCTGAAGAAGCTTCACAATCACATTATAATCATCGCGGCTTAGGGTACCGATACTAAGCTTCCCGTAACTTGAAAGACTGGAACTAAGCGGGAACTTGCCCACCAGGTCTAAATCATCCCATTTCCTTTGGCTTAAAAGCTGTTCCCACTCAATCCCTCTCTGAAATTTATCATTCAAGGCCACCTGGATAATCTCACCGGTAATCAGTACCTGACGGCTGGCCTCATCAAATTCCCGCATCAGCTTTTTTATCTTGGCTAAACGCTCAGGCAGATCCGAAACCACCGCCTTATCGCTTCGGGAATCAATGATCAGTTGGCCCACTCCAGGAGTAATCAGGTCATTCAGATAGGCCTTAATATCGTTAGCATTGGCATAGTTTATATCAAAGACCGCGGTTTCTAAAGGCGCGTCCAATTCCTTAATGGCGCTTTCCATCACGGCTAAGGCCGGAGGAGAATCAATCAAAAGCAGAGTTCCTGAAGGCTCATCAACAATAATTTTACCGACTTCTGACTTAAGGGAACTAATCACACTGGCAATATTAGAAGGCTTGGCATAGGAAAGCTTGATAGTCTTGACCTTTTTCCTCTCCCCGTATTTAGCCCCGAATGCTTCCTCATACTCCGCGGAAGTCATTACCTTGACCACATTGCCGTTTCTTTCGCAGGCCAAATCCTGCAGGTTTAACACCACATCCAGGACATCGTCAAAACTGAGGTTATTCAGGAAAACCGTAACCCGGCCTTTTACCCCGGGGGTAGCGATAATGGTGTAGCCGCTTTTTGCCGAGAGTATCTTAAACAACTCCGCGATCTCCACCCCTTTTAAATCCAGGGAAATCTTTTCTTCGTTTTTAACCGCCGCCTGGGCGAAGGCTTCATCCCTTCCAACAGTACCCACAGGCAAAGATGCCTGTGCCACCAAAAAACTAAAAAACAAAAGCTTTTTGCTTTTATTCTTTTGCCTTATCCGCATTTTACCTTTACCCCACCTTTCACTTCCAACAACACCCACAGGCAAAGATGCCTGTGCCACCAACAATGATACAAATACACTGCACTCAGTGCTACAGACATCTTGTCTGTAAGTGTTTCATTTACCTTAGTTCCCATTCCTTAACCGCGCCTTCAACGGTAATCTCTAAAATCACCGAGCTTCGGGTAATATCTTTCACCTTATACTGGTTCGCTCCAAAGGTATCTCCTTTTTTCAAAAGATGCGTCCTCTTATTAACCATATCCTCTACCATTGCCTCAGGGTTGGTTGACCAGATCACCCCGACCAATTTTAAGTCTTTGACTAAATCCGCTAATCGGACGGTTTCCTGGGCCGCTTGAGGATTGCTGATAATTTTGCCCAGGGGCAGATATACATTTCTTTTTTTGGCAGTATCTAAATACTCCTGGAGGCTGGGTTTAAATTCCTCTTTCTGTCCGGCCTGGGGCTTGAGAGAAACGTTCGCGCCTGGAGTCAGAAAAAACAGCTCGGCATTTAAATTACTCCTGGAGCCAAATATGAGGATATAAACAAATATGAGCGTCAATAAAACGCATACCACAAAGAGGGATTTATTAAGAAAAGGAAGATTAAAATTAAGTTTTAACTTAAACGGGATGTCCTTCAGGCTGAATTTCGCGGCCTTTGGTTTAAATTTTAGACTTAGGACAGGTTTAGGCCCGCCGGAATTCTTGGCCTGGCCTTCTATCAGTTTTAAGAGCTTTTCGTCGGAAGATTCTTTATTCATATTAAAAGGCAATCCTCGCAGGCAAGGATGCCTGCGCCACGATAGTTAAATAATACTGCGCGCGATCAGGTCCCGGATGAGCCGGCCATCCGCCGCTACCTTATCCTCGGAAATGAGCGCGCACAAGGCGTTATGGCAGATAAGATTGATCCGCCGGGGATAGCCCTGGCTGAATTTATGGATTTCACTTACTGCCTCATCGGTAAAAAGCCTAAGCTCTGAATTGTATCCGGCCTGCCTCAGGCGGAATTCAATCATATCCCTGGTTTCTTTTTCATCCAAGGGATTAAGGGCGTATTTCAGGACAATCCTATCCACAAAATTTTTTATCTCATTTATCCGGGGAAGAAGCTCCATCTGAGAAAACAAAACCAATTGTAATAATTTAAACTCGTTGGTCTCGTAGTTTAAGAGCACCCGCAGGGCCTCTATAGCCATGGGATTAAGCTTCTGGGCCTCATCCACCACCAGAACCACGGTTTTATTTTCCTCCACCCCTTTTTGATAGAGAAATTTCTTGATCGCCTCTTTATAATCCAATATTGTCTTTGCCCCCAGGGATTCAGGGGGTATATTAAAAACCCTGACCAATGATTCTAAAAATAGTTCTTCACTGTTTACCGTGGGATCCATTATCATAAAAAAAAGCATATCCGGCCGCGCCTTAAGCATCTGAAAGAGCTTGCGGGAGAGAGTGGTCTTTCCGGTTCCCACATCGCCTAAGATTACGCTTAAGCCGCGCCGAAGCCGTATCTCCACCAATAACCGCACCAGCGCCGCGTGATGCTCGCTGGAGTCGTAAAAAAAATCCGGGTCCGGGCTGGCGGAAAACGGCTCTTTATTTAACCCTAATACAGTGTAATAGCTCATAGTTCCAAATTCTGCATTTGCCAGAGCCTGCGGTAGAGGCCTTCAGCCGAAATTAAATCCTGATGGCTGCCCATCTGGACTATCCGGCCCTTATCCAAGAC
>Ga0209212_1006219_pt1 | contig 13749 bp, 8 predicted proteins | sample RifGroC2_FD_183996 | JGI IMG/M metagenome (GOLD analysis project Ga0209212, IMG submission 183996) | Groundwater microbial communities from Rifle, Colorado, USA - Groundwater C2 (SPAdes) (version 2) | ecosystem: Environmental > Aquatic > Deep subsurface > Groundwater | place: Rifle, Colorado... | reverse complement strand
TCGACACCCCGACTGCGCATCTCGACGTGAGTTGCCAAACCGCTGCCGACCCCGGTTAGTCCCGAACCTCGCCCTCTTTGCGCCACGGGCGCCAGAACTCTCTCGATTTCTCCTCCAGGTCGTCCTTGCGCAGCGGGTCGTTCATCTTCAGACTCAGATAGAAGAAGAACTCCTTAACCCCGCCCGACCGCTCCCTGAGGTCCCACTTCGTATGAAAATCGTGGAAATCCTTGTAAAGCGTGAGGGCCTTTTCGAAAAACCTAAAATCGCCGAACCTGTAATTACCGCGGGCGTACATGCGGTAGCGCAGCACCGCCTCGGCCCGCCAGCCGGACTTTTTCCAGGGCCTGAAGCCGACAGTATTGCTTATGACCCAGGCGTTCGGGTCGGTACTGTAGTTGGCTACGCCGCCGCCGACATAGTTATCTCCGCCGCCCAGGGTCACCTGCGACACGAAACTCTTGTTGCCGTCGCCCAGTTTATAGGAGTCTTCGGCATAAACGTCCATGCCCGGGCGCGGCGCGTAATAGATCTCCGCTATGACAGGCGTCATGCGCCGGCTGAAAGAGGCCCGGTAATAATCGCGCAGGTCATAAGAGGAGGAGAGCTTGAAATAGGTATTAAACCGCGGCATGACGAACAGCTGCGTGGAAACGGAGTTGGTTTCCTGGCCCTTGTCCGCCGCCGAAGAGTTCACCGTCTTGTTGTTGCGCAGGCGGCGCCTGTAGGCGTAGCCCACGTCGAAAGCCCCCCAGGCGCGGTCGAAGCGCAGCGTCGTGGCCCCGCCGTAGCGGCCCGTCCAGGTATCAAGACCGCCGGAAGAGGTGGAGATATAGACCGACTGGTCGTAATACACCGACGGAGAAAGGGTCACGCGCGGCGCCAGCGGCACGGATTTAGAGACGGTCCAGTTGGCGCCGCCCCGCTTCTGCCAGTAATTCCAGCCGATGTCCTGCGCGTTCTCGAAATAGCTGGTAAAAGAGTTGAGGACCGGCAGCCCCAGCAGCTGGAACGGCACCAGGTTGAAATCCAGCCTGGGCAGGGAGCTGTTCGCCTTCTTGAACGCGCTGTAATCCGGGGTGTTCGTCTCGCGGCCGTAAGCGCTTACGCGCATCATCGTGCGGCTGGTGGTGCGCGTCAGGGCGACGCTGGCCTGCTCGTCCGGGCTTATGGCGAACGGGTTGTTCCTGAAGAAGTCGTTGTTTACTTTAGGGTCCGAAAGCAGCCTGAAATAACCCTGGCTGTAATACTGGGCCGGGTCCGACTCGTTAAAGCGGTTCAGCTTGTGCCAGTAGCCGCCGCTCATCCCCCACCTGTCCTTCACTGTCCCGTACTCCCGGATGCGGTAAAGCGAAACGTTGCTGATATTCTTTTCCGGCCGCCGGTAGTCTATCTCCGTACCGGTGCCGAAGCCGCGCTTCTCGAAATAATCCAGGTAAAGCTTGGCCCGGGTCTCTTTGTTCACGCGGTAGACATAGCTGGACTTGATAAAGAAACCGTTCCGCTGGTCGTAACCGGGACGGAAGATGCTGACGAACGGCGTGCCGCCGCCCAGCGGCTTGTACAGCACCGGGAAATAAAAGACGGGGACCTTGCCGACGAAGAACACGTTATTGTAAGCCAGGAAATACCGTTCGGGCACCAGGTAGATGCGGGACGCCCGGAGCCGGTAATGCGGCGGTTCCTCGTCGCAGCTCGTCATGCTCGCTTTCTTATAGACGTACTTGGACTTGGTGAACTGCACCACCCTGCCGCGGAAAATAAAATTCTTGTACGCGAAGCGCCCGTCCTTTATCAGGCCGGACTCGGTGCCGTAGTTCATCACGCCGCTTTTCCCGTAAGTGGTCCCGGCGTCGTCGTCCATCACGAAGTCCGCCGGCGAAACGACGGTGCTGCTGGCCATGTTCACCGTCAGATTCCTGGCCCTGATCAGCTTGACGGGCTTGTCCAGGGCGGAGAACTCCTCCAGTTTCACGTTGCCCTCCAGGTCTATGGCGCGCGTGTACTCGTTAAAAGCGGCCGTATCCGCGCTGAAGCTCACGCGGTGCGTCCCCGTCGAGGAAGGCAGATCGTAGGCGGCGGCCGGAAGGGCCGTCACCGCCGTCAGCAGCGCGAAGATCAGTTCTTTTTTCATCGATTACGGCTGAATTTCTTATTCCCTCTTCATTCCCGCCGCCGTCACTTAAGCGCGCGGTCCAGGCCGAAAAGCGCGGCGCCGTGCGACCCCAGGTCGGCGTCGTCGGCGACCTTCACCCGGACCTTGGAGAAGGGCGTCTTTATCTGCTGCGAGCCGAGCACCTTGTTCATGGCCGGCATGAACCACTTCCTGGCCCTGGAAACGCCGCCGCTGAGCAGAACATAGTCCGGGTTCAGCAGCAGGATCAGCCCCGCCAGGCCGCGGCCCAGGTAGTGCCCCGTTTCCGCCCAGACCTTGCGCGCGCCGGCGTGGCCGGCGGCCGCGGCGTTGGTAAGGCAGATGGTGTTGAACCTTTCGTGACCCGGCGCCGCGAATTTCTTTATAAAAGCGGCCTCATCCTTTATCAGTTCGCGGGCGCGCGCCATTATGGCGTAACTGCCGCAGTAGGCCTCCAGGCAGCCGCGGCCGCCGCAGTGGCAGGGCCGGCCGTCATGCTCTATCTTGAGATGGCCGGCCTCGCCGGCGGAACCAGTAGCCCCGTGGTAAAGTTTCCCGTCCAGGATCAGCCCCGACCCGATACCGGTGCCCAGCGTAAGCGCCAGGATATTGCCGCTCTTGCGCTCCAGTTCTATCTCGTACGCGCCCCAGGCCGCCATGTTGGCGTCGTTCTCCATGGAACAGGGCAGGCCGGTCTGTTTCTCGAGAGGGCCGACTATCTTCACGTCGCGCCAGCCCAGGTTGGGGGAAAAGCGCAGTACGCCGCGCTCGGGGTCCACGTCCCCGGCGGCGCCAATGCCGATGGAGACCAGCTGGCGGCCGTAGTCCCGCCTGAACCCCTCTACGGCGGCGGCCAGGCGTTTTACGAAATCCCGGGGCCCTTTTGCCGCCTCGGTGCGGAACCTCTCCTGCGCCAGCAGTTTGCCGGCCCGGTTAACCACCACCAGTTTAGTATTAGTCCCGCCGATATCGATGCCTATGCCCAGCATAATGTCTCCTATATGGAACAGCTAACGGCCGCCTAGTATTTCCAGCGCGGCCCCGGCCAGGTAAAAAGAGCCCAGCACCGCCGCGTTCCCGGTCGCCGACGCCGCCAGCAGCGCCGCGCGGATATCCTGCTGCACCTCCACCTCGGCGTCGGGCCGGATGGCGGAGAGTTCGTCGGCCAGCGCGCAGGGGTCCGCGGCGCGCGGCGAGTCGGGCCTGGTAAAAATAAATTTCCCGGCGAGCGACGCCAGAAGCTCCAGGATGCGGCCCCGTTCCTTGTCCTGCAGTATCCCCACCACAAAAACCGCCGGGCGCCCGGCGAACGGGGAGGCCTTCCAGGTGCGGGAGAAAGCCCGCGCCGCCTCCTCGTTATGGGCCCCGTCCACTATAAAAAGCGCGCCGCCGAAGGCCGGCCCGCCGCGTACGGCCTGGAACCTGCCCGGCCAGCGCGCCGCCGCGAAGCCGGCCGCGGCGTGGGCGCGGGTGACCGGCCAGCCCCGCCCGCGCAGTATTTCCAGGCCCTCCCAGACGAGCGTGGCGTTTATGGCCTGCGGCTCGCCCAGGATGCCGAACGCGTACGCTTCGCCGGTCTTTTTATGGCGCAGCGTCATCCTGTTGTGCTCCCAGTCCCGGGAAACTATTTCGAAAACAGGCGCGAAAAAATGGCACTGGGCGTTCTTTTCCGCCGCCTCTTTGGAGATCTCCGTCATGGCCTCGGCCGGCAGAATGGGGGCCAGGCAGACGGAGCCCTCTTTTATGATCCCGGCTTTCTGCGCGGCTATCTCCGGCAGGGTGCCGCCGAGGTATTTCTTATGGTCGTAGTCCACCGAGGTGATCACGCAGAGCTCGGGCCGGGGCAGCACGTTGGTGGTGTCCCAGCGGCCGCCTATGCCCACCTCTATGACCGCCAGGTCCGTCCTGGCCCTTTCGAAGTGAAGGAAAGCCATGCAGGTCAGCAGTTCGAAAAAGCTCAGGTCCGGCCCCGCCTTGAAAACCTCTTCGAAAAGAGCGGCGAAGTCGCCCTCGCTTATCGGCTTCCCCCCCACCTGGATGCGTTCCGTTACGCTGATCAGGTGCGGGGAAGTGAACAGCCCGGTCTTCAGCCCGGCCGCGCGCGCGGCGGCTTCGAAAAGCGCGCAGACCGAGCCCTTGCCGTTGGTCCCGGTGACGTGGATGGTCTTCAGGCGCAGCTGCGGGTTGCCGAGGGCGGCGAGGCAGGCGTAAACGCGCCCCAGGCCGTCCTTTTTTACGAAGTCCTGCCGCTCTATCAGTTTGTTCCTGGCTTCTTCAAAAGTCATGATCCCGTATTGTGTCTACGCCTTTACCCTGGAGACTTCCACGCCCAGGTCTTTGAGCTTATGCTCCAGTTTCTCGTAACCGCGGTCTATGTGGTAGATGCGGCGTATCACCGTCTTCCCTTTCGCCGCCGCCGCCGCCACCACCAGGGCCGCGCCGGCCCTGAGGTCGGAAGCCATCACCGGGGCGCCCAGCAGTTCCGGCACGCCGCGCACCACGGCCTTCTTGTCGACTATCGTGATATCCGCGCCCATGCGCACCAGCTCGGGCGCGTGCATGAAGCGGTTCTCGAAAATATGTTCCTGCACTTCGCTCACGCCGTTGGCGCGCGCCATGAAAGCCATCCAGGGCGCCTGCAGGTCGGTAGGGAAACCGGGGTGAGGCTTGGTTACCACGTTCACAGGCTTGGGGCGCCCCCGGGGCGCCTCGACTTCTATAGAATCTTTATAAGACGTGATCTTAACGCCGGCTTTTTTCATGGAGCGTATGAGCGCGTCCAGGTTCTTCGGGGCGGCGTTGAGGAGTTTGATCTTCCCGCCTACGGCGGCGGCTAGCAGCATGAAGGTGCCGGCCTCGATGCGGTCGGGCATCACGGTATACTTCAGACCTTTAAGCGAGGCCGCCCCGTGAATCTTTATCGTCGGGGTGCCGGCGCCCTCCACCAGGGCCCCCATTTTGGTAAGGGCGTTGGCGAGGTCTTCTATCTCGGGCTCCCTGGCGCAATTCTCCAGCGTCGTCACGCCCTCTATCAGCGCGGCGCACATCATCAGGTTCTCGGTGGCGCCCACGCTTGGAAAACGGAACTTTACACGGCCGGCCTTGAGTTTTTTAGCGGAAAGGATAACGTCGCCCTTTTCGTAGGAGACCTGCGCGCCCAGCTTCTTAAAGCCTTCCAGGTGGATGTCGATGGGGCGCATGCCGATGGAGCAGCCGCCGGGCAGCGAGAACCGCACTTTCTTGAAGCGGGCCAGCAGCGGGCCCGACACCAGCATGGAGGCGCGCATCTTGCGCACCAGGTCGTAGGGGGCGTGCAGCTTGAGCGCGCCGTGCTCCTCGGCCACGAAGTTGCCGTAACCGTAAAAGCAGTTCTTGCCCAGGTAGTTGAGCAGCTCGAAGGTGGACCTTATGTCCATCAGTTCGGGCACGTTCTTGATCTCGCATTTCTCGCGGGTCAGCAGGGTGGCCGCCAGTATGGGCAGGGCCGCGTTCTTGGAGCCGCTTATCACGGTAGCCCCGGACAAAGGCCTGCCGCCGCGTATTATAAAATTATCCATAGTTTCCTTTGCCGCCCGTCAGGCGCCCAGCTTCGCGAACACGAAACGCTCGATACCGCTGAGGTCTTTGAAAACTTTTTTCTCTTTCCAGGTAGAGGCGGGCATGGCCGCCAGCATCCTGGGGGCCTGAGCCTCGCCCATCTCCATGATCAGCGCGCCGCCGGGCTTAAGCCTGGAAGGGGCTTTATCCGCCAGCATGCGCGCCACGTCCAGCCCGTCGAGGCCGCCGTCCAGCGCCATGTGCGGCTCGCTCAGCACCTCGGGGGCCAGCCCGGGGATCACGCTGGTAGGAATATAGGGAGGGTTGGAAACTATCACGTCGAACCGCCCCCGTACCGGCGCCAGCGTGGACGCCCGGACGAACTTCACCCTGGCCGCCAGCCCCAGCGCTTCGGCGTTGCCTTTAGCGCAGGCGATGGCGCGCACGGACTTCTCCGCCGCGGTAAGCTTCAGCGCCGGGAATTCATTCGCCAGCCACAGGCCTATGGCGCCCGAGCCGGCGCCGTAATCCAGCGCCGACAGCTCGCCCTTGCGGGTCTTCAAAAAATCGGCGGCCAGCCCGGCCAGCTCTTCCGTTTCCGGGCGCGGCACCAGCACGCGCTTGTCCACGTTTATCCTGAGCCCCCTGAAGTCCTGCCAGCCCAGGATATAGGCCAGCGGCAGGCCCTGTTCCTTAAGCACCAGGTAACCGTTGAATTTTTTTAGCGCCGCCGGGCTCACCGGCAGGCCCGGTTCGGAAAGCAGCCGCATGCGCGGCACGCCCATGGCGTCGGCCAGCAGCCACTCGGCGTTCTGCCCGGCCTCGTCCACACCGCGTTCCTCAAGCCGGGCGGAGGCCTCAGTCAGGGTCTTTCGCGCTGTCATCGGCCTCCTCGGTTATTTTCAGCCGTATTTCTTCCAGCATGTCCTTGATCTCGCCTTCCATGATGGTGGCGAGGTTATGCCAGGACACCTGGATGCGATGGTCGGTCACGCGGTTCTGCGGGAAATTGTAGGTGCGGATCTTCTCGGAGCGGTCGCCGGTGCCCACCTGGCTCTTGCGCGCCCCGGCGTTGGCCTTGGCCTGGTTCTCCTCGCTGATCTGGGCCAGCTTGGCCGCCAGCATGGCCATGGCCTTGGCGCGGTTCTTGCCCTGGGAGCGCTCCTCCTGGCAGGCCGTAACGATGCCGGTAGGCAAATGGGTTATACGAACCGCGGTCTCCACCTTGTTGACGTTCTGGCCGCCCGCGCCGCTGGAGCGGTAGGTGTCCATCTTCAGGTCTTTGGCCTCGATCTTGATCTCGACCTCGTCGACCTCGTGCATCACGGCCACCGTCACGGTGGAGGTGTGCACGCGGCCCGAGGCCTCGGTCTGCGGCACGCGCTGCACGCGGTGCACGCCGCCCTCGTACTTGAGCCAGGCGTAAACGTCCTGGCCGGAAATATACATCACGGCGTTCTTGATGCCTTTCAGGCCGGTGGTGGAGATGTCGCGCAGTTCCGCCTTCCAGCCCATGATCTGGGCGAAGCGGGTATACATGCGCAGCAGGTCGCCGGCGAACAGGGCGGACTCGTCGCCGCCGACGCCGGCGCGCAGTTCTAAAAAGATGTTCTTGGTGTCCGCCGGGTCGGGAGGGAGGATGAGGAGCTTGAGCTTTTTTTCGAGGGCGAGCTGGGCGGCTTCCAGGCCGGGGAGTTCCGCGGCGGCCATCTCGGCTATTTCTTTATCGGTGTTCGACACCATTTGCCTGGTGTCTTCGGTTTCTTTGCGGGCCTTCTCCACCGCGGCTACGGTGTCGAGCAGGTTGCGGCACTCCGCGTGGCGGCGCGAAAATTTCTCTATCTCCTCGGGCTTCAGCCCGCCGGAAGACAGGCGCGCCTCTATCTCGGCGAACTCACGTCTGGTGGCTTTAAGTTCTTCTTCAAGCATAGTTTACCGTGCCTGAAAACAGGAGATCTTTACATGAAAAAACGGGCGCTCCATTAAAGGAACGCCCGTTCTTATAGCGCGGCTACTTGCTCTCGGGCTTCGTTTCCGCCTTGGGAGCGGCGACCTTGGGGGCGGCGGCCTTCGCGGCTTTCTCGTCCGACTTCTTGGCCGGGGCCGAGGAAAGCACCTTGCGCTTGGCGGCGTGGCGCGGGGTCACGGTCTTCACTTTTATGACCTTGGCCTTGCGCTCCAGCATCTTGCCGCCGGTGGCGGCGAATTTCTTGTTGAACTTTTCCATGCGGCCGGCGGTGTCCAGCAGCTTCTGCTTGCCGGTGTAGAAAGGGTGGCAGGCGGCGCAGATCTCAACCTTTATGGAAGGTTTCACGGCGCGGGTCTTGAAGGCGTTGCCGCAGACGCAGGTCACATCGCAGAGATCGTAGCTGGGGTGTATGTCGTTTTTCATAGTCTTTCCTCGAAAAAGTTTCGTTACGGATTAAATTATACCATAATTCCGCCAGGAATCATGGCGGAACGCAATATAACATAAGCCTTCTCACTATAAGAGTGCCTTACCCCCACATTACAAAAACATCCCGACTCACTCACCGTTATATAGCCTAAAACTTCTTCTTCAGCGTTATGCGCTGGGTATTGCCCAGTTTACCTTCAGGCGACATTGCGTAGTCCAGATCCGCGTTCATCAGCTTTATTCCCGTGCCAGCGCTGAACGCGCCTGCCGCGCTCTGGCCCGCACCGCCGTTAACGCCGCCGCGCAGGCTCAGGCCGGTCATACTCTCCGGCCCGCCGAACAAAGCGTACTCAGCCCCTAAACTATAAGCCGTGTATTTGTCGTACACATAACGCCTGGCGTCGAAATTCAACATAAACCCGGCTACCGGCATGAACATTAGGCCCGCGCTCACGCTTAAAGGCAACTGGTCGCGCTGTGAAATATACTTTATGCCGGGACCCAGGTTCTGCACGGCAACACCAACGGATACCGGCACACCCCTTATCCCGCGTTTTACCCCCATATCCACCGCATAGCCACTGCCCTTTACGCCGGCGATAGAGCTTTCTATGTATTTTACCGCCCCGCCTACACTATACAAGCCGTATTGCCTGGCTAGTCCAAGACTGGCAGCCTGATCGTAGGCGCTATAACCGCCCGCTTTCGACCGGGAAGCCGTGCGGCCCTCCATACTGCCGCTGGATAGCCGGGTAAAACTTAAACCCATTTTCCAGCCGGTGGAACCGGGCAGGGTAAAACCGGCGCCCACAAAATCATGCGCCGAACCAAGGTACCAGGCGCTGTGGCTTAAAGCCACCTCGCCTTTGCCCATTGAAACCAGCCCCGCAGGGTTATAAGTTATCGCGCTTATCCCCATGGCCGAAGCCGCCCCCGCCGAAGACATGGCCCCCGCCCGGGCGTCCGTGTCTATGCGCAGGAACTCGGCGCCGCTTTCAAGTGCCTCGCTTATCTTTGCCGAGGGCATAAGAACGAACACAAGCGCCACTCCCAGCAACCAAGGCCGTGAAAGCAGGCAAATGAACCGGTTCAACATCTCATGAGGGTTATTTTTGTTTTCCATAATACCCCCTTAACGCACCACAGCGAACTTGCCGGTTTTTTTAAGTTTCTGCCCGACTTTCTGCGCTTCTATATAATAAAGATAAACCCCGCTCGGAATACTGTCCCGCCAAACGTATTCATAAGCATAGCTGAGCCCGTTGCCGTCATCTATGGGCGTCGGCACGCCTGTTACGGTATATTCATGCGCCAACCGGCCCGACACGGTGTAAACAGTAATCTTGACCCGGTCGGCCAAGCCGGTCTCTATGTGGAAGGCGGGGGCCGCACCGCGCAGCGCCGGATTAGGGAACACATATACCTCACCAAGCCTGAATGTGGCGTCAGGGCCCGCCAACACCCCGAACGTCGCACTTTCCACGCCCAGGGCCGAAGCCCTGCTCTTCCCTCCGCCAGGTTGCGAAGGGGCAACAATAGGAAGGTTCTCTCCGGACTGTACCACGTTGCCTGTGCCGCTTACGTCGGCGGTTCGCAGGAAATAATGCCCCCCAAGCAAAGCCTTGCCGGACAGCTTCATCTGCGAATACGGGGCATACATATAAGCCGCCAGATTCCCGCCCCCCGCAAATGTCAGCGTTGACGGAGCATTAACGAAGATATTAAGCGCGGAAGCGGGCCCGGCGGCGTTAAACGAACTGCCGCCGCTTATGCTTATATCCCCTTCCACTAATATATTCGCTTTCCCGTTTATGGTGATATTACAGCCGCCCAAAAGGTCAATCCCCTTAAAGTAATAAGTCCCGGTGGACAAAGTCAACTCCGTCTGCGCGGACATAACAAGCTTTCCGCCCACAAGATATTCAGCGCTGATTAGATTATTACTATTATTATTCGAAGCCACTGAAACAATATCGGCCAAATAGACAGGCTCCCGGAACAACGGAATAACGCCGCTTGTCTGCTGCCCCGTTATCCTGACCTTGCCCGTCAGCGCTATCGTGCTAGCAGTCACGTCGCCAAGAATACTGGCGTTGCCGCTTAAGGAAACAACAGCGTTGGATTCCACCGCCCCGGCCATATCGACACTGCCGGACAACTCAAGTCCGTCAACCGCGGCCAAAGCGTCTTTCTGCAAGGTGCTTACAGCCAGCCGCAGCTCCTTGTAGGAGCCGATGTTATTTACCTTGTCAAGCGCCCAATACCTCAGGTTATAAGTTCCCTGCGGCAGATTAAACGGCTCCGTGTAATTGTGTTGCGTTGCCGGCTGACCACCGCCCACGGGGGCGATCTCATAATGCACGCTGCTTACCCCGGAAGCGGTTTCGCTTATTATCGGGTCCGCGGCGGTAAGCGTTATAGACGTGTCCGGAGTTATAAACGGCAGGCCGAAAGCCTCAAATTTAGGCTCGCCAAGAGTTATGGCCGTATTCGGTGGGGTATTGTCCACGGCAATATTCGCCGTTTTCAATTGTTCAGCGTTCTGCACCCGGTCCAGGCTGTAGTAATCCAGTGTATGGCGGCCTTCGGCCGCTATGGTAATGCTGCCGGCATAGACGTGCCAGTTCCCTCCGTCCGCGCGGTATTTGGTTATCAGCACTCCGGAAGCCGTTTCATTGTTTACGGGCTCGGCGGCCGTAAGCACTACCCCTGAATCCCCGGCGACATACACCAGGTCGCCGTCATCATGTCTAGCCCCGCTTACCGTAAGTTCCGTGACCGGAGAGGCAGCGTCAACCCACAATTCCGAGGTTTTAACCGCTTCCACATTTTTAACATGGTCCGCGGAATAGAAGGAAACAGCGCGCCGCCCCTCTGCGCTCAATTTGAACAACGCATAATCATTGAACGCGGCGTCATCCACGGCGTATTTAGTCTCCCGCACACCCGCAGCGACATCGTTAACCACCGGGTCTGCGGCCGTTAGCACTATGTCCGTGCGCGGGCTTATATACTGCTTGTCGCCTTTATATTGGTCACCGGAAACGGAGAGTTCCGTGACCGGCTTTGTGCCGTCGGCATAGACAACGGTAGATTTCGCCACCTCGGTGTTGGCCACATTATCCATGGCCCGATACTCTACAGCGTGCCTGCCCTCCGAAAATTTAAGTGCCTGCGCGTATTTTTCCCACGGCCCGCCGTACACCGCCGTCTCTATAATGGCGACGCCGGAGGCTGCCCCGCTAATTTCCGGGTCTGCAGCGGTGAATACGACCGCGCTCTCCGGGGTTATATAGCGCGCACCGTCCTTTAGATAGCTCGGCTCGGGTATATCAAACGAAGTTATCGGAGCCGTATTATCCAAAGCCACTGTACTTCTCTTGATAACCCCCATGTTGCCCAGCACATCGCCGGCATTATGGTCCAGGTAGTAAACACCTTCCTCCCGGCTTCCGCTTGAATTAAAAGTAAAGCTGGAGACAAAAGCCTCTCCCTGCTTTGGCGCAGGATTCTCAAAGACCAATTCTTTCACCGGCGAATTGTCGTTCTTTAGCCCGACAACCTGATTTTTAACGCCAAGGCCTATCCCATCTCCGGCCTGCACCAGGTCGTCCACGCTGCTCAATTGCAGCACGGTCGCCCCGGTGAGATAAGTTATCCCCCCCGCCGCAAACGATACCCCCCCGGCTATTGTCTGCCCAGTTCTTGGCGGCAACATATCATGCACCACCTCAAAAGTCCCGCCGGCCAGCGAATTCGTATTATCGGCGAAATCGGTGGCGCTCACGGTCAGCCGCCATATACCGTCGTCGATATCCAGCGGCTCTATGGACTGTCCGCTCGCCACGGCAATAACAGCCGGTCTGCTGCCGCGCGGGCTGCCCTTGTCCTCGGTCTGTACAAGCAGCGCCTTCATGGCCGGGGCGGGGTCCAGGTTGTCCGCAACTCCGAACAGCACCGGGATTTCTCCGCGCGTGGCTATAAATATCCGCCCGGCCGCGGGAGAGGATATTGTTATTACCGGCGCGGTCCTGTCTATATTCAAGGTTAATGTAACCGTGCTTGAGTTCCCAGCATAATCCATACAGTAGCCGGACGCGGACTGGCTGGAACCTTCGGCTTCCATTACAATATCGGGTGTGCAATAAGAGACTCCAGAAACAATATCGGTCCCGGTGAACACGGCGGTTACGGCACTATTCCACCAGCCCTGGGCGTTGGCGGGCGGTACGGCTATTGCGGCGGCGGCAGGCGGCGTGACATCAATCTTAACCGGGACGTATCTTTCAGACTCAATATTATCGACATGATCCGAGGCGTAGTAACGCGCCTTATAAACGCCTTCCCCGTCCACGGGCAGAGGTGTGCCGTAAATTCCGGAACTAAGAAGGACCTCCGCTCCAGCCGCGGTTATCCGCGTCAACCCGTAAGACACAGCCTCCACCCCGCTCATACTGTCGCTGGATAAGAGTGTGACTGTAACAGTGGATATATGCCAGCCGTCCCGCCCCATAGTGCCTGCCACCATAGCGTCTGTTATCGGCGCGGCTCCGTCCACATAAAGATATCTTGATTTGGCTTCTTCCAGATTACCGGCATTATCCTGGCTGCGGAACTCAATTAACCGTATTCCTTCCGTGAGAGCAAAAGGCGCGGGATACATCTGAAAAGGAGCCGTAGCTGTGGATGGATCTATCCTGAATTCCGTAAACACTACCCCTGTAGACGTAGAGTAAACCACGGGATCATACGCGTTCAGCGCCACGCTTGATCTTGTATTTACGTATATTTTCCCGCCCGCGGCATATTCTTTGCCGAGCACGCTAAGCGCGGTCACAGGCGCCGTTTTGTCCGTGCTTACTCCAAAGATAGCGAAGATAGAGTTCAGCATTGATATCTCAACACTAATCTCTTTCCTGGCGGTGTCGCGGACCTGCCCGGGAACCTTAACCAAGCTGCCGTCCGGCTCGTAATGGTATAAATAGATGTCGCTTTCCGCAATATTGAATTCCACAAGCGTAGAAGTGGAATACCTGAATATCAGCAGGAGCGGCGGAGAGAATGCCACATTTTCAGGCCCGACTTCGTATATATTGCTGACGGGATAAATCCCGGCGGCGCTGGCCGTGGCCAGGATAACCGAACCCGCTCCGGTGGACACAGCCACTGGAGTTAAACTGACGGCCTGGCTGCCATTAACGAACACTTCCGGCCTGTTGTCAACCGTCTCCGCGCTGGCAGCATAATAAGCGCCGACGGTGCCATAAGCTCCTGCCTGGGCCAAGCCTCCGCCAACTCCGCCGCGCACAGTCGTTGACCCAAGAAAGATACCGTATAAACCAACCCTTCCGCCGGCGCCGCCGCCGCCGCCGCGCATAGAGCCTGCCCCGCCGGCGCCGCCACTGGCTACTATAATACCGCTGCCGTTCAGCACCACCGCCCTTATATTTATACTACCGCCGGAGCCGCCGCCGGCTCCGTAACTGCCGTTACTGCCGCCAGGATAGCCCATCGCCAGAAGTGAGCCGTCTACCGTAAGCACCCCGCTGACCACAAGATCAATCGCTCCGCCACCCGAACCGCCGGCTACCCCGCTAGAACCGCCTCCGCCCGAACCCGGATCTTCAGGCTTGCTTATGGAACCATAACTTATTCCGCCAAGCGTTCCGCCGTGGCCCCG
>Ga0209212_1006217_pt1 | contig 13751 bp, 8 predicted proteins | sample RifGroC2_FD_183996 | JGI IMG/M metagenome (GOLD analysis project Ga0209212, IMG submission 183996) | Groundwater microbial communities from Rifle, Colorado, USA - Groundwater C2 (SPAdes) (version 2) | ecosystem: Environmental > Aquatic > Deep subsurface > Groundwater | place: Rifle, Colorado... | reverse complement strand
TGCGCAGGCCCTCTACACAGATGCCGAGACAAGTTATGTCCGCACCCTTTATGACTACAAGATTGCCGAGGCCCAGCTGCAAAGAGCGATGGGGAGCCCATAAACAGTTCAAGTCAAAAGGCAAATTGCAAATTTGAAAATGCAAAATGAGGAGGGTGGGATTTTGACTTTTGCACTTTGCAATCTTCATTTTGCAATGCGCCGAAGGCGAAAGGGGTAAGGGGATCAAGGAGAGGGAGATGAAGATCTCGATGGGACAAATAAAAACCGCCATGAGGCGGTACCCTTGGATTGCCATTGTTTTAGTGCTGGCAGGGGTCGTTGTAGGCTATAACCAAATTTCGTCCGGAACCGGGAAGAAGCTTGATAAGAGATCCGGGGCGCGCCAAGCTATACCGGTATCGGTGGCTCATGTGATTCAAAAGAGCCTCCCGGTGCAGTTGCGCGCCGTCGGAACCGTAGAGGCATATTCTACCGTATCCGTCCGCTCCCAAATCACGGGAACCCTGACTAACGTTCATTTCAAGGAGGGTCAAGACGTAAAGAAGGGAGAGCTTCTCTTCACGATCGATCCCCGCCCTTATGAGGCGGCGCTGAAGCAAGTCGAGGCCAATCTGGGGCGAGATTTGGCCCAGTTGGAAAATGCCATCCAGCAAGCTCGCCGCTATGGAGAACTGGTCAAGAAGCAATACGTCTCGCAGGAACAGTACGACCAGATCCAGACCAATGCCGGCGCTCTCGAAGCGGTTGTGCAGGCGGGTAAGGCGGCGGTGGAGAACGCTAAGGTCCAGCTCGGATACTGTTACATCTATTCCCCGGTGACGGGACGCACAGGAAGTCTGCTGGTCAGCGAAGGAAATCTCGTCAGGGTTAATGACGCCACACCGTTGCTGATCATCAACCAGGTTAGCCCGATATACGTGAACTTCACTCTTCCGGAACAAGAGCTGCAGGGAATCAAAAAGCGCATGGCCGGAGGCAAGCTCGGCGTACAAGCGATCATCCCACAGAATGAGGCGCTCGATGAACAGGGGGCTTTGAGCTTTGTAGATAATGCGGTCGATAGAACCACGGGGACGATCCGTCTAAAAGCCACCTTTGCCAATGACGCAAGGCGCCTTTGGCCGGGGGCGTTTGTCAACGTGCTGGTGACGCTCGCCATGCAGCTCGACGCGGTCGTAGTCCCTTCGCAAGCAGTCCAGACGGGGCAAGAGGGCCACCATGTCTTTGTTGTAAAAGCTGATCAGACCGTTGAATTGCGGAAGGTCGTCGTCAATCGGACGGTTAATAGCGAGGCCGTTATAGAAGGGCTCAAGCCTGGCGAGACGGTGGTGACGGACGGCCAGTTTTTGCTCGGTCCCGGGAGCAAGGTGGAAGTGAAAAAAGGGCTGGAGTCATGACCCATTCGACCTTTCGACAAGCTCAAGGCGGTGAGGGAACTCGAACCGCTAAGCTCTCGTTCGAGTCCGAGCCTGAGGGCTCGTCCCTCAGAGTCGAGGACAGGGTCATCCTGTCCTTCGATCCGTTCGACAGGCTCTGGATCGCCCTGAGGCCCTCGAAGGGCGAGAACCTCAGGACCCCGAGGAAGATCGAGGGGAGGAGGATCGAAGGATGAATATCACGGGCCCGTTTATCCAGCGGCCGGTCATGACCACCCTGGTCATGTTGGGCATCCTTATCTTCGGCATTATGGGCTATCGAGCCCTCCCCGTGAGCGACCTGCCTACGGTTGATTTTCCGACGATCGTGGTTTTTGCCAATCTCCCCGGCGCAAGCCCCGAGACCATGGCTTCTTCGGTCGCCACACCGCTAGAAAAGCAGTTCGCGGCCATCGCCGGCCTCGATTCCATGAACTCCGTGAGTACCCAGGGCAGGACGCAAATCACGCTTCAGTTCAATCTAAGCCGGAACATCGACGCCGCGGCTCAGGATGTTCAGTCGATGATGGCCCGAGCATCGAGAGACCTTCCGACAAATATGCCCAGCCCTCCGTCCTATCGAAAGGTGAATCCCGCCAACATCTCCATTCTTCAGCTTTCCCTCAGCTCGCAAACACTTCCCCTTTCCGCGGTTAACGAATACGCGGAAAATATTCTCGCCCAGCGCATTTCTATGGTCAGCGGGGTTGCCCAGGTGGATGTCTTCGGCTCGCAAAAGTACGCGGTCCGTATTCAGCTCGATCCTGCCGCGCTCGCCTACCGGCAGATCGGGATCGACGAGGTTCTGAGCGCGGTGCAGCGAGGCAATGTCGATCTACCCATGGGAACTCTGGACGGACCCTACCGTTCCCTCACGTTAAGATCCAACAGCCAGCTCATGAACGCGGAGGATTATCGCCCTCTCGTGATCACCTATAGGAACGGCTCTCCGGTCCAACTGCGGGACGTCGGCAGGGTTGTTGACAGCGTCGAGAATACCAAGGTGGCGGCCTGGTATAACAATAAACCGTCCGTAGTCCTAGGCGTGCAGCGCCAGCCGGGCGCCAACGTGGTTGAGGTCGTGGATGCGGTCAAGAAGATTCTGCCGACCTTGCGCGAGCAGATCCCACCCTCGGTCGAGTTGGAGGTCTCGTTTGACCGCACCCTTTCGATTCGGGAATCGGTCCAGGACGTCCAGTTTACCATGGTCCTGACCGTCTGTCTGGTCGTGCTCGTAATCTTCCTTTTCCTGCGCAATCTCTCTGCCACGGTGATTCCCAGCTTGGCCCTGCCGATGTCGATCATCGGCACCTTTGCCGCGATGTATCTGTTAGGCTTCAGCTTGAACAACCTCTCGCTGATGGCCTTGACGCTCTCAGTCGGCTTCGTGGTCGACGACGCGATCGTCGTGCTGGAGAACATCGTCCGTCACGCTGAAGAGGGCGAGGGGGTCTTCGAGGCGGCGGTCAAAGGATCGAAGGAGATCGCATTCACCATCGTCTCCATGACGCTCTCGTTGGTGGCCGCTTTTATTCCCGTGCTCTTTATGGGGGGGATGCTCGGGCGGCTTTTGCGGGAATTCGCGATCACGATTTGTGTTGCGATCCTGGTTTCCGGTTTCGTTTCGCTAAGCCTGACCCCAATGCTTTGCAGCCGCTTCATGCGTCCCGCCGGTTCGGAACGTCATGGCCGGCTCTATACTATTGTAGGGCGCTTTTTCGATGCTATGCTGAGTTTCTATCAGCGGACACTTCTATGGGTCATGAATCACCGGCTGGCGACGCTGGTGGCTTCGCTTCTGCTGCTCGTAGCGACCGTGCAGCTCTTCATGGTCATTCCCAAGGGCTTCGTCCCAAGCGAAGACACCGGCCAAATAATCATCTTCACCGAAGCCGCGCAGGGGACTTCGTTTGATGACATGGTGCGCCACCAGGAAAAGCTCGCCGCCATCGTCGCCGGGGATCCCAACGTGGACGGGTTTAGATCCAGCGTGGGAGTGGGCGGCGTCGCTGCGGCGGGAAATTCAGGATCGATTTTCATACGCCTCAAGCCCCGCTCAGAGCGTTCTTTAAGCGCAGACGATGTGATCCAGGGGCTTAGGCCGAAGCTCTCCGCGGTTCCCGGCATCCGCGCTTCTTTGCAGAACCCCCCGGTGATCCGGGTCGGCGGCCGGCTGTCAAGGAGTCTCTACCAGTTCACGCTGCAGAGCCCGGACTCCCAGGAGCTTTTTCGCTACGCTCCTTTGCTTGAAGAGAAGATACGAGCCCGTCCTGAATTTCAGGATGTGAATAGCGACCTGCTGCTCAAAAACCCGCAGCTTGAGATCGTGATCGATCGGGACAAGGCTTCGACCTTAGGCGTGACAGCACAAGGACTCTCTCCGCGACAAATCCAGGAGGCTTTCTACAGCTCCTACGGCTCCCGCCAGATCTCGACCATCAATACGCCCACCAATCAATATCAGGTGATCATGGAATTGGATCCGAAATTTCAAAATGACCCTTCGGTGCTTTCGCTGCTTTATATCCGCTCCAACACGGGCCAGAATGCCGCCCAGGCTGTTTTAGCCGCGGGGGGCGCGTTGATCCCGTTGAACACCGTCGCCACACTGAAGCAGGGCGTGGGACCCACTTCCGTCAATCATTCCGGGCAGCTTCCTTCCGTGACCATCTCCTTCAATCTGCGCCCGGGGGTAGCATTGGGGGACGCAGTGAACACAGTGGATGAATTGGCCCGCGAGACTTTGCCGGCGACGATCACCACCGGTTTTCAAGGCACTGCGCAAGAATTTCAGTCCTCGATTCAGAGCCTGTGGCTCCTCTTGGCGACGGCGATATTGGTCGTCTATCTGGTGCTGGGGATACTCTATGAGAGCTTTATCCATCCATTGACGATTTTATCGGGCCTGCCCTCGGCGGGCTTCGGAGCCTTACTCGTGCTCATGCTCTTCCAGATGGATCTCAATATCTACGGCTTTGTGGGAATCATTATGCTGATTGGCATAGTAAAGAAAAACGCCATCATGATGATCGATTTCGCTATTGAAGGACAGAGGAGAGAGGGTAAAACTCCTTTTCAGGCTATCTATGAGGGCTGTCTGGTGCGGTTTCGTCCGATTATGATGACCACGATGGCGGCTATTATGGGGGCGCTGCCCATCGCCCTTGGGCACGGCGCCGGGGCGGAATCGCGCCGCCCGTTGGGGCTCGCCGTGGTAGGCGGATTGATGGTCTCACAGCTCTTGACGCTTTACATAACTCCCGTGGTCTATCTCTACCTGGAATCTTTTGTGGGAAAGGTGCACGGATGGGTCGGCAGAAGCGCTCCCGTGGCTGGGACCGAGGCTCCTGCGCCCAGAGCGGCGGAAGGATGGCGCCCCGAGACTGCCGGTGGAGTGGCGCTGGGGGGATCTCTGCTGTCCTGGTTTAAAAAATCGGGGATTCGACGGAAATAAAGGTTGAAGGGTTACAAAAAATTACCACCCGAACGGGTTCAATATATTCCCTAGCCTATTGATATCTTCCCTGAGCTTGTCCAGCGCGCCTTTAGGCTCATCCTCTTCATCCGGAGACTGCTTCCTGTCGGCCACCTTCGCCTCCGAAATTTTTTCTTTCGCCGGCGCTGGTTGGGGACCCTTCACCACCGCCTGTGGGATCTCCTTGCGCGCCTCCGCGCTCTTGGTAGGCTGGGTTACGACGGGCTCGCTTGCCTCTGCCGCTTTGGCTTTTTCTTGCGCTTGATATTCGCCGGTATCGAGAAAGAGCGGTCCTTTCTCAACGGCCAGTTTCGGGGCGAGTTCAATCTTTGTTTTACCTTTGACCGCTGACGGAAGACCGGAGCTTTCGGTCGTCGGTCGCCGGTCGTCGGTCTTAGTGGTTGTTTCTACTTTGGCCGGTTCGATTCCTTTTTGCTTCAATGCCTGATCAATGCCTGCGATCAGCCCCTGGGTTGCGGAAGGTGACGCGCTCTCGCTTCCGGGAGCCGCCGGCTTTTCCCCTTTAATGTTATTGGAGGCCTTAAAAATAGCGGCAACCTCCGGGACCGGAGGCGGCTCATCTGCGTTCCTGCCTTCTTTTTTAAGATTGCTGTCGATCTTACCCAGCAATTCCGCTGTATTGCTTGGAGGCGCGGTGGCCTCTTCGACGGCAGGGAGATTAGAGGCCGGGGCTGTTATGGAGAGCTTCCGGGCTTCGGAGTCGATTCCTCGCCGGTTCAGCGACTCGTCTATTTTGCCCAGCAGCTGGGGATCTCCAGACGTCTCCGTTTTGGGCGAGCTCTCCTTTGCCGTTTCTATCTTGCTCCCGTCTTTCTTCTTCTTATCCGAAGAAGAGGAGAAGGGATTAAGGATGTCCACAACCCGGCGGAACATTCCCTTTTCTTCCCCCGGCTCTTCGTGGACGACCTCTTTTTTCGCCACCAGGTTAAGCTCTTTTCGATTTTCGATTTTCGATTTTCGACTTCGGTCGTGAGCCTCCCTTCGGTCCGAGCGCTCAGGGTCGAGGACAGTCGAACGATTTTGGATTTCTTCGCTGCTTTCTCGTAAAGCAGCTAAGGCCGGTCGGCCTTCCTTCTTGAGCAGCGTTGCCAGCGGGTCTTGTTTCTCTCTGGATAACTCGGCGAGCTGCACCTGGGCCTTTTTCGCCAGGGGATCTTCCGCATAGTGCTGAATCAATGCCTCATAGGCCAGAGCCGCCCTGAGGTTATTCTTCCCCAGCCGGTAGCTCTCCGCCAAATAATAGAGCGCCTTTGGGGCAATGGAGGTCTCCCGATACCGGCGCAAGATATCTTCCAAGCGGTCAGTTGCCGCCGGATATTTTTTCTCGTTGAAGTAGAACAGAGCGATATTGAATTCGTGCTCGGAAAGGTAATCGACACATTTGGCCAGCTTCTCTTTTGCCGGGTCGGCATACGGCGAGCCGGAGTGGTCCTTGACGACGCTGGCGAAATATCCCTTGGCGATCTCGGTAGTCTTCTGGTCGCGGTCGCTGTGGGTAAATTGGTCGAAATAGACCAGGCCCAGATGATAGAGAACGAACGGGATATTCTCATTGGTTGGGTGCAGGGTTTGGAATTCCTTAAAGGCGGCGGCCGCCTCCGGGTACTGTTTGTTCAGGTAGTAGGCCTCGGCGAGCTTTAGCTCGGCAGGCACAAGTTGCGGGCTGAAGGGAAACTCCGCCTTTACCCTTTGGAGGCGGTCAACGGCAAGAGCATATTTCTTGTTGGCGAAATGGGCCATCCCCTCCTCATAGAGCGCCTCCGCAGTGGCGTCGGGTTTTGCGGCCGAAGTCGACCAGGACCACGGGAGTGAAGGCAAGGAAACGGAGGAGCAGCCAACTGCAAGGAAAATAAGGATTGCAAAAAGCAAATTGCAAAGTGCAAATTGCAAAATCATTTCGACCGATTTCTTTCTATCACTCTGCATTTTGAATTGAAAACTTACTTATAACGGCCTCTATCCTATATGAAGCTTGGGCGCGGAGTCAAGGAGAAGGCAGCACCCTGAAAACCACCCGGGTTTCATTCGAGCGCAAGACAAAGGGCCATACGGGGGGGAAGATTAAGTACGCCGTGGTTTCGAGGAACGAGTAGACGCTATCCCCCGGGGGGCCTTTGTCGTCGTGGATGGTCACTTCGTACTCCCCCGGCGGCAGCTCGGGGATGCGGAACTGGAGGATCTTGTCTTCGATCCAGGCAAGTTTCTCGCCGGGGAGATTGCGGCTTTCGGGGTTCAAACCCAGCAGCTTCAATTTAGGGTAGTCCATCACCCGGCCGCCTATCTCCACCCGGGGCCATCCCACGAGGTATTCCATAGATAGGCTGACTATCGTCCCCGGGCTGCCCTCTGTTGGGCTCATTTGCACGACCCGCGGCGCGCAGGCAGCCAGAGCCAGTGAAAAAATCAAAATGAAAAATGAAAAATGCCTCACTCGCACTCCCCTCGCTCGCTTCGGATAACGCCAGACACTCGCCAATAGAGCCACAATGCGGCAAAAGATTAGCCCATTCGCGACCCTCTTGCAAAGAGCGGCAAGGCTGGGGTCTGCCTCTGGGGTAAGAGATGCCTTGGCCAATACCCCCCTTTCCCTCCTGTGACCCCCCCCAAAAAAAATTCTTTTTTTTGCTTGACAAGGGTTTAAATATTGGTTAAAAGTTCTAAGACTTTAGTTAGAGTTAAATGAATAAAGCAGCCATCTCCTGGGCTTAATGTTTTGCGGGTTACGACTTTATATTGACGCACTAGGTTTTTTGGTGTAAATTAGGATTCAACTAAACATTGAGGAGGCGAAGATGAAGAAGCTACTTAGCATCGCTGCTCTCGGCTCCCTGCTTGCCGCTTTGGTTTTGGCAGTGGCGCCGGCTTGGGCGCAGAATGCGGACAGCCGTATTACGGAGCTTGAGAATGAGCTGGCGCGGCTTGAGGGGGAGCAGATGGAGTTAAAGAAGGAGGCGGTTGCGGCGGCGGCTGCGATGCCGACCTTTGACTACCGTCCTGGCCGGGGTTTGACGATCACGGCGGCGGATCGGGCGTGGTCATGGAATATGAAGTTCAATTTCAATGCCGACGTGCATTTCCCGGAAGGGCAAGACGGGCGGAGAAACGGCATAGGCGACATGTACGGCCGCAGGTTAAGGCCTGGATTCGCCTTTACCACCAACGGTGGTTTTTATGAGGCGCAGGCCGAGATCGACTGCGATACTCCCTCGACTACCCAGGAGAGGTGCGGCAATATCCAGAGGATGGGCCTTTTCGTCCACTTTGAGCAGATGAACCCGTGGCTTCCCATGTTCCAGATCGGTTTTGATGTTCCTTCACCCATCAACACCTATGATCAGGGTTCGACCTCGTCAGCGGCAACCTTCGAGTTGCCTATGGTCCGCCGCGACAACGGCTTCAACACCGGTTCCCACACCGGGATGGGGCTCGGGTGGGAGAATCTGCCGGCGCCTGGAAGGCTATTTCCCGGCACGTGGAATTTCCACTACCGCCTGGTTCTTAACGGCATGGGCTCTTCCGACAGTGCGAACTTTAATCCCCAGAGCGACAAGGCTGACCACGTAGTATATTGGAACATAAACCCCTTCGTTCAGAGCAAGAACAAGTGGATCAATGGAATCGGCGCGAGCGTTGGCGTCTGGTTCAGCAACCCCGACGAACGCAACGCTACCAACGCGAACAACCGGGCTAGACTGCGAACCCAGCTTGGCCGGAACCGGCTGACCCTTTCTGACAGCGGCGCCGACATGGATCGGGGTCTGCATACCTTTATCACCCCTGGGGTCAAGTATCAGGTGGGGCCGTACAAATTGATGGTCGCCGGCGGCTTCGATAGATGGAATAGCCACAACGGCCGTAACACTGCCGCTAAGGAGGCGGGCAGACCCGGAGAGGTGGGGCGGATCGAAGGGACCTACTTTCGGTTGATCAATGAGCTGTTTGTCTGGAGCCCCAAGGGTTTGTTTACCGGATCGGCGACTACGCCGAAATCTCTGCTCATGGGCTATTCTTTTGAGCGCGACTGGTCCGATTGCGGCAGGCCGAACTGCGATGAGACCGTTACCGCAGGCGGCGCCCAGTTCAGAAGGAACCGGATTTTGCGAAACGAGTTGGACTTCAGATACTTTTTCCAGTCGAATATGACTGTGGCCGTAGGCTGGCAGTGGTACGATGTCTCCAATATGCCGACATCGGAACAGGTTTCGGTGGGTTGTAGCAGGAACACTAACACCGTCGCAGGGAAGAGCTGTAACTGGGTTGATGGGCTGGTCAGGGTAGCTTACTACTTCTAAGGTGACAAAATGAAAATGAATAAGGAGGCGAAGATGAAGAAACTATTTAGCATCGTTGTTCTGGGCTCGCTGTTCGCCGCATTAGTTCTGGCGGTGGCGCCGGCTTGGGCGCAGCAGGATGTGGACAGCCGTATTCAGGCGATAAAGAATGAGATGGAGCGGCTCAAGAGTGAGCAGATGGAGTTAAAGAAGGAGGCGGTTGCGGCGGCGGCTGCGATGCCGACTTTCGATTACCGTCCCGGACGAGGTTTGACGATTCAAGCGGCGGATCGGGCGTGGTCGTGGAATATGAGGTTCGATTTTGCTGCCGACGTGCATTTCCCGGAAGGGCAAGACGGGCGGAGAAACGGCATAGGCGACATGTTTGGCCGCAGATTGGCCCCTCAATGGACCGTGGGCACCAACGGCGGTTTTTATGAGGCGGATTTTGGGATGGACTGCGATACTGCTACAGTTACCGGTGAGAGGTGCGGCGAGATCGGGAGGATGGCCTTTTTGGTCCACTTCGAGCAGATGAACCCGTGGCTCCCCAAGTACCAGATCGGTTTTGATGCTGCTTCAGCCATTAACAGCTATGATGTCGGTTTTGGCTCGACAGCGGCAATGTTCGAGTATCCTTTGGTCCGCCGCGACGGTCCCGCTATGGGTGGCGGCGTCGGTTCCTACACGGGGATGGGGCTCTTTTGGGAAAATCTTCCGGCGCCTGGAAGGATATTTCCCGGCACATGGAATTTTCACTATAACCTGATACTCAACGGCCAGGGCTCTTCTGACACTCAGTTCTATAATCCTCAGAGCGACAAGCTTGACCACTCGGTATATTTCAATATCAACCCCTTCGTTCAGAGTAAGAACAAGTGGATCAGCGGGATCAGCGCGAGCGTTGGCGCCATATTCAGAAACATCGACGAACGCAACGCTAACAACTCGACCAATGGATTCATACTGAGAACCAAGCTTGGCCGGAACCGGCTGACCTTGTTTACCGCCGGCGCCGACGCCGACCGGGGTCTAAACACTTTTATTACCCCTGGTTTCAAGTGGCAGGTGGGGCCGTACAAATTGATGGTATCCGGCGGCTTTGAAAGATGGAATAGCAACAATGGCCGTAACACAGCGGCTAAGAAGGCAGGCAGACCTGGAGAGGTGGGGCGGATTGAAGGTACCGACTTTAGGTTCATCCATGAATTGTTTGTCTGGAGTCCCAAGGGCTTTTTTACCGGCTCGACCTCTACGCCGAACTCTCTGCTGATGGGCTATTCATTTGAGCGCGATTGGGCCAGTTGCGGCCGGCCGAACTGCGACGAGTCCGTTACCGCAGGCGGCGCCGAGTTCAGCAGGACGCGGATCCTGGTAAACGAGTTGACCTTCAGATACTTCTTTCAGCCGAACATGTCCGTGAAGGTAGGCTGGGAGTGGTATGATGTCTCCAATATGCCGACGAATGTACAGGCTGCCACAGGTTGCAGCAGGAACAATGCCACGCGCGCAGGGAAGAGTTGTGATTGGGTCGATGGGCTGGTCAGGGTAGCCTACTACTTCTAAGCGACCGGCCAGGTTATAAAACAAAAAGGGGCCTGCCATCCGGCAGGCCCCTTTTTTTATCCATAAGAGTTGTCTTTCTTAGAGTTTTTCACCGTAGTCCTATCTACGACTCTAGTCCTATAAACCTTATCAGTAGGAGCCATAAACCGGGCAAAAACCATACTTAAAGGGTATTGCTAGGAGTTAGTAATTCAAGTAAATAGCTGGTAATAGATTTACCGAAAGGTAATTTTTTAGGGGATATTCAGGTGTCAGGAGTTTAGTTGAAAAAGGAGGGGAAGATGAAGAAGCTACTTAGCATCGCTGCTCTCGGCTCCCTGCTTGCCGCTTTGGTTTTGGCAGTGGCGCCGGCTTGGGCGGAGAATGCGGACAGCCGTATTACGGAGCTCGAGAATGAGCTGGCGCGGCTCGAGAGTGAGCAGATGGAGTTAAAGAAGGAGGCGGTTGCGGCAGCGGCTGCGATGCCGACCTTTGACTACCGTCCCGGCCGCGGTTTGACGATCACGGCGGCGGACCGGGCCTGGTCATGGAAATTCGCGCACGAATTCAATGCCGACATTCATTTCCCCGAAGGGCAAGACGGGCGGAGGAACGGCATAGGCGACATGTATGGCCGCAGGTTGCGACCTAAATTCGCCGTTACCACCAACGGCGGTTTTTATGAGGCGGCTGTAGAGTGGGACTGCGATACTCCTTCGACCACCAGTGAGAGGTGCGGCAATATCCAGAGGATGGCGCTTTTTGTCCACTACGAGCAAATGAATCCCTGGTTGCCCAAGTTCCAGATCGGTTTTGATGCTCCTGGAGCCATCAACACCTATGATAAGGGATCGACCTCGTCAGCGGGAACCTTAGAGTATCCTTTGGTCCGCCGCGACAACGGTTTCAACACCGGTTCCCACACCGGGATGGGGCTCGTGTGGGAGGATCTGCCGGCGCCTGGAAGGCTATTTCCGGGCACGTGGAATTTCCACTACTACCTGGTGCTCAACGGCATGGGCTCTTCCGACTCTGCGTTCTTTAATCCTCAGAGCGATCACGCTGACCACGTAGTATATTGGAACATAAACCCATTCGTTCAGAGCAAGAATAAATGGATCAATGGAATCGGCGCGAGCGTTGGCGTCTGGTTCGGCAACCCAGACGAACGCAACGCTACCAACTCGAACAACCAAGCTAGGCTGCGAACCCAGCTTGGCCGGAACCGGCTAACCTTGTTTGACAGCGGCGCGGACATGGACCGGGGTCTGCATACTTTTATCACCCCTGGGGTCAAGTACCAGGTGGGGCCGTACAAATTGATGGTCTCCGGCGGCTTTGACAGATGGAATAGCCACAATGGCCGTAACACTGCCGCTAAGGAGGCGGGCAGACCCGGAGAGGTGGGGCGGATTGAAACATCCTACTTTAAGTTCATCAATGAGCTGTTTGTCTGGAGCCCCAAGGGCCTATTTACCGGTTCGGCCTCTACGTCGAACTCTCTGCTCATGGCCTATTCTTTTGAGCGCGATGATGCCAGATGCGGCAGGCCGAACTGCGACGAGTCCGTTACCGCAGGCGGCGCCCAGTTCAGCAGGAACCGGATCCTGATAAATGAGTTGGACTTCAGATACTTCTTCCAGTCGAACATGTCTGTGGTCGTAGGCTGGCAGTGGTACGATGTCTCCAATATGCCGACAAGCATACAGCCTTCCGTGGGTTGCAGCAGGAACAATGCGACGCGCGAAGGGAAGGGTTGTAGCTGGGTCGATGGGCTGGTCAGGGTAGCTTACTACTTCTAAGGCGACAAAATGAAAATGAATAAGGAGGCGAAGATGAAGAAACTATTTAGCAGCGTTGTTCTGGGCTCCCTGCTGGCGGCTCTAGTCCTGGCGGCGGCGCCGGCTTGGGCGCAGGATGTGGAGAGCCGTATTGAGGCGGTCAAGGCCGAATTGGAGCGGCTCAAGAGTGAGCAGATGGAATTAAAGAAGGAGGCGGTTGCGGCTGCTGCTGCGATGCCGACCTTTGATTACCGTCCTGGCCGAGGCTTGAGGATCACGGCGGCGGATCGGGCCTGGTCATGGAATATGTCGTTCGTTTTCAATGGCGACATATATTTCATGGAAGGGCAAGACGGGCGGCGGAACGGTCAAGGCGACATGTTTGGCCGCAGGTTAACGCCTCAATTCAACATGTCCACCAACGGCGGTTTTTATGAGGCGGACGCGCAGTTCGACTGCGATACTCCCGCGACTACCGGTGAGAGATGCGGCGAGATGCAGAGGATGGCCTTTTTCGTCAACTTCCAGCAAATAAACCCGTGGTTGCCCAGGTTTTCGATGGGTTTTGATACTCCATCAGCCATTAACAGTTATGACAACGGTTTTAGCTCGACAGCGGGCGCTTTGGAGTATCCTTTGCTTCGCCGGGACGGTCCCTATATGGGTGGCGGAGCCGGTTCCTACACAGGGATGGGGCTCTCGTGGGAGAATCTGCCGGCGCCTGGAAGGCTATTCCCCGGCACCTGGAATTTCCACTATCACCTGATACTCGCCGGTCAGGGATCTTCCGACACTACGTTCTTTAATCCTCAGAGCGACAAGACTGACCACCTGGTATATTTCAATATAAACCCATTCGTCCAGAGTAAGAACAAGTGGATCAATGGGATCAGCGCGAGCGTTGGCGCCTTGTTCGCAAACCGCGATGAACGGAACACCAGCAACTCGAACAATGGATTCATATTCAGAACCAAGCTTGGCCGGAACCGGCTGACCTTATTTACTTCCGGCGCCGATGCCGACCACGGTCTGAGCACTTATATTACACCTGGTTTCAAGTGGCAGGTGGGGCCGTACAAATTGATGGTCTCCGGCGGCTTTTTAAGATATAACAGCAGTGACCGGCCGGTTAAAGCTAAGGCGGGCAGACCCGGAGAGGTGGGGCGGCTTGAAGGGACTGATTTTTTGTTCATCCATGAGTTGTTTCTCTGGAGTCCCAAGGGCTTTTTTACCGGCTCGA
>Ga0209212_1006216_pt1 | contig 13754 bp, 12 predicted proteins | sample RifGroC2_FD_183996 | JGI IMG/M metagenome (GOLD analysis project Ga0209212, IMG submission 183996) | Groundwater microbial communities from Rifle, Colorado, USA - Groundwater C2 (SPAdes) (version 2) | ecosystem: Environmental > Aquatic > Deep subsurface > Groundwater | place: Rifle, Colorado... | reverse complement strand
CCAAGAGCGTCAAGGCCAGGGTGACCTACCATGATCCCTGTCATCTCGGAAGGGGCTGCCAAGTATACGAAGCGCCCAGGAGGGTGCTCCAATCGATCCCCGGTGTTGAACTGTTGGAGATGCCCCGCAACCGCCGTTGGGCCTGGTGCTGTGGCGGCGGCGGAGGCGTCCCCGAGGCCTTCCCCGACATGGCCCAGTGGAACGCCAAAGAGCGTCTCGAAGAGGCGCGCCGAACCGGCGCGGAGATTCTGGTTACCACGAGCGCGCTCTGTCTTAGAAGCTTCGCCCAAAGCGGCCAGAGCTCGCCTGAGGTCCGGGACCTTTTCGAGTTTATCGCCCTGGCGATCTGAGCCGGAACCGTAAAGCCGCTAAGGAAACCGCCCCGCTCGCCTGATCAGAGATTTGGGCTAAGTGGTTTTTTTCTCCAAGGTAAGCGCGAAGCCCGGCTTGCGGATGTAGACCTGCGTGTATTCTTTCTTACCGGCGAGCTTCTCGACGAGCCAAACCAGCGGCTGGCCGGCGCTGAGATACTCCCTGGGCGCGCCGGCACCCTGCATCGCCTTGACCGCATCCTCACCGGCAAAGGCCCGCAGCACCAGCTCCTCATCCGAGACACCCGGCCCGCCGTACTTCCGCCGCACCTCTTGAACGGAAAGGCCGGAGGGCTGCCATCCGGCCCACTCCCTGCCCCTCGGCCTGTTTAGAATCTTGTCCTTGACGTTAGGCTCCATCAGCTCGGCGCCTTCTTTACCCCACAGTCCGAGCGTGTATTGAATAGTCTGATCCGTGACTTCCTTATAGCGTTCTCCAACGATCACGTTGATCGCCGCCTGGCTGCCCACGTATTGGGACAGCGGGGTCACCATGATGGGATAGCCCCACTCGGCCCGGATGCGAGCGCACTCCTCCAGCGTCGCCGGCAGCTTGTCTTCCATTCCCACGAGACGGAGCTGGTGGCGGAGATTGGAGATCATCCCTCCGGGCACCTGGTGGAGATATATCGAATGGTCATACTCCGGCGGCCTGCCAATGGGCAGGCCGTCTCTCTTGGCGATGAAGGTGAAATGGCGCTCCACAGGTTCCAGCGCCTTTTCATCCACAATGGGCGTGTAGCCCAGGGCGCGGGCATTTTTCGCTACATTGAAGATCGAGGGCTGGGAAGAGCCGTTTGCCAGCGGCGGGACGGCAGTGTGCAGCCTCGTGAGGCCGAGTTTGATCGCCTCCAGATAGCACAGCGGGGCCTGGCCGCTGTTGCAGTGTCCGTGAAATTCCAGCGGGACGTCGCCCACGTTTTTTTGGATTATCGGGATGAGCGTCCGCGCGCGCTCGGGCGTGAGCAGCCCGCCGACGTCCTTAAAGCAGATGCCGTAGGGCCTGATGGCGGCCGCCGCGCGCGCCTTCTCGGCGTAATAGTCGTCGGTGTGTCGCGGGGAGACCGTATAGATGAGATTCGCAATCGTCCTCATCCCTATCTTCTTCAGCCCGTCGATCTCCTCCTTGAACTCCGTATAATCATTCCACGGGTTTGACGTTCGTGTGAGCGTGAAGCCGTAGGAAACGGCGCGCTCGACCATGATGTGATAGACGGAATCCGGTATCTTTTCAAAGCTGCCATGGAGACCCCCGTGCCACCTGAGCTGTGTCTTGCTGAAGCGCTTGACGCCCAGCCTTAGCCAATCCCAGGGATTCTCCTTGTGCTCGCGCACGTACTTCTTGAACATATTGGTGACGAAAAACTCCATGGACTCGAAGCCGGCCTGATCCATCTGCCCGGCGATCGCCAGCATCGCCCCGGTCCTCATGCTCAAGGCCCAGAGGCTCTGGTTTCCGTCGCGCAGCGTGGTGTCGATAAAATGGATCTCTTTCACAGCATACTCTTACCGCCAAAGCGGCTCTGCCATTGCTGAATGGCGTCCTTATTGTAGACGTTGTCGGGAACTTCGCCGCGCAGGGCGGAGATCACCGACCGGGTTGCCCAAAGAAGTCCGGGTTTGAGCCCGCTGCCGGTATTGGCGGAGACCATGTGGGGCGAAAGGAGCACTCTGTCGTCCATCTTGCGCAGGGGGCTGTCCGGCGCCAGCGGCTCGTTCTCAAATACGTCGAGCGCCGCCCCGGCAATCCGACCCTTCCGCAGTGTTTCGGTCAGCGCTTTTTCGTCCACGCAGGCCCCCCGCGACGTATTAATGAGAATCGCAGCGGGCTTCATCATGGCCAGCTGCAGGCCGCTGATCATATGGCGGGTCTCCTTGGTCAGCACCACGTGCAGGGTGACGATGTCGGACTCGCGTAAGAGGGAGGAGAGATCAACGCGCTCAACTCCAAGCTCGGCAAACTTTGAGTCGGGAACGTAGGGGTCGCAGGCGAGCATTCTCATTTCCCAGGGCCGCATCAGCTTGGCAACGCGGCTCCCGATCCTGCCAAGACCGATGATTCCGAGCGTGATACCTTTGTAGCCGTCTGAGGCGCGGGAACCGAGATACGTTCCCTGAAGCTCCGGATCTCGCCATTTCCCGGTCGTCTTGAGGTGTCGATCCCGCTCCCGCACTTTCTTGAGCAGGGTAAGCATGTTAGTGATCGTGCCTTCGGCAACCCCGCCCCAGTTGGATTCCGTCGGAGCATGGGTTACCAGGACTCCCAGTTCCGTCGCCGCATCAACGTCAACGTCGTCCACGCCGATCGTGAACTTGGCAACTATCCGGAGCTCTTTCGAACTCTGCATGATTTTCTGGCTGATCGGCGAGCTGCGGATAGAGGTCCCCATCAGGGCATCGCATCCTTGCGCCAATTTAGCCATCTCCGCTTCGCTGTTTCCCTGCGGCGTGTCCCAGGATGCATCTCCCAAAATTAGCTCACAGCCCGCCGCCTCCAGCATCTTTCGGCTTTCGCCCGTCGGATCTGCGGGAGCAAACACGAAAACTTTGGCCTTGGCCATCAAACCCTCCTGTCTATTACGCTTAAAGTCTTTCCATTCCATTTAGCAATAATTTCACCTCTTCGCTACTTCCCTTCACCTCTTTAACCTCTCTATTAGGAGCGGTAGCGCCAGAGCTGAGGAATAGCGCGGTGGATACCGATAATCATGAAGACGCAGAGTAGGCTGCCCAACAGGAGGGCGTTGGGCGCTCCCAGTAGTTCAGAAGCGCTCCCGGCAAGCAACGCCCCCAGGGCGTTGGTGGTTTGGGCAAAAACGGTGATGAGGCTTGCCGCCCGGCCACGCATGGTGTCGGGCGCCAGAAACTGCACCACAGTGCGCCGGATTCCCACGCTGATAGCATCAGTAAAGCCAAGAACCGACACGGCCACAACCGCCATCCAGAACCATTGTGAAAGTCCCAAAAGCGCCAGGCCTGCCGCGAAGAAGAGGGCGGCGATCACCGCCGCTGCCCCCTTTCGTTTTATGTCTCCGGCCATGAGCAGAGATGCCGATCCCAAAAGGGCGCCCACCGCAGGCGCCCCGTAAAGGATCCCCAGGCCTGTGGCCCCCATTTTAAAGACGCTCCCGGCGAATATGGGTAGAATGGGACGATAAAATCCAACCAGGACGACGCCGAAGTCGAGCAGAAAAAGGGAGAGGATGATGCGCTGCGACCAGATGAACTCCACTCCTTCTACCATGCTCCTGAGGCTGGCCCGCTGCCTCTCACGTTCAGGTTTGCCCGACCCCTTCACCGCGAGGACTGCCACAATAGCTGGAACGAAAAAGGACGCGCTAAGGAAATAGGCGGGAGCCAGACCAGCGTAGTCGATGAGGACTCCTGCAATCGCCGGCCCGATAAGAAAGCTTGTCTGCATAGTCATTAAGTTTAGGGTGATAGCGTTCATCAGGTAGGCTGGCGGGACCAGGCGGGGAATGATGGCGGTCCTTGCCGGCAAACTAAGAATCTCGATAAACGAGGAGACTGTGCTGAGGACATAGATGTGCCATACCTGAATCGCGCCGGTCACGGTGAGCAAGCCCAACGCCGTGGCGGGCGCCAACTGCAGGAAGTAGGTGGCGGCGATAAGCTTTTTCCGGTCGAAGATATCGGCCAGCATCCCCGCGTAAAGTCCGAAAATAATGTGAGGGAGGGCCTGGAAGAAGCCTGTAAGACCCAACTGAAAGGATGAGCCGGATAGCTCGTATACCTGATAGAGGTTAGAGACGTTTCTCATCTGCGCCGCCAGGGAGGCAAAGACGCCCGAAGCCCAGATCAGGCTGAAATCCCGGATGAGCAACGACGACCAGGGCCGGATGCGGACTCCTCCGTTACCCGCCTGGTCTATTTCAATGCGGTTGGTCACTTACCCCCGTGTCAACCTCTCCTTGCCTTGTGCTTGACGATCGCCTCCTTCAAATCCTCGTATTCTTCGCAACGGCCGAACCAGGGGCAGGCCTGCTGCAGCGCCTGGAGATGCTTCTCGGCATTGTCGAGCTGCCCCAGCTCCAGGTAGAGCTCGCCGATGTATTCGTGCGCGCCGCGGTGATTCGGGTCGAGCCTCAGAGCGAGGCGGTAGTGCTCCATAGCCGGCCCCAGCTGGCCGAGCTTGCGGTAGCTGTAACCGAGCAGGTTGTGAACGTCGGCGTCTTCCGGCGTCTCCCTGGCCGCCCGCGTGAGATGTCCGAGCGCGCCCTTGAAATCCTTCGCCTCCACGGCTTTTCTCCCAGCGTCGAGACCCGGAGACTTCGGCTTTGAAAAATCGACCGGGTCGCTATCCACGGCCAACGCAGAGCCGTGGAGCAAGACCAAAGCGAAAGCCACGGCATAAATGTACGCTATCGGTTTCATCTCCGCTCCTCCGTTCCTCGAAAATAAGGAAGCCTGGGTATTTTACTTACGATCTCATGTAAAGCAACAGCAGAGGACCCCCTAATCTGTTCGCCGGTCCGCTCTCCTCGCCCCGCCGCTCGGCATCTCAATTTCGGATCTCAAATTTGAAAATTGAAACTTGGGAAGAGAGTTTTATTTGTCTTGACAGCCTGATTAGGACGGGAGTAGCTTTCGTTGCCAGTGGGGATATTCGAGGCAGCATAGCCCTCTTGATTGACGATTCGTGTCTAAGAGATTCTCAAGGAGGGGTGAAAATGAAGCTCCGGGCTTGGAAAATTCGTCTTATCCCGATAGCCGTCCTTTGGCTTCTTGCCTCTTCTCCATCCCTTTTCGCCGCCGATTTTAAAATCAAGTCCCTGACAGTTAATGGAAGCCCGGCTCCAGGGGGAAATACATTTCTAGCCGTTGGGAATCCGCAGTTAAATAAACGCGGAGACATTCTTTTCCCTGCGGTCACTTCTGCAGGGACGGGTATGTTCATAGCCAGTGATCAAGGGATCACCCAGATTTCGGGACCGGGAGAGCAGGTAGTTTCCGGAAGCATTCCGGATCCGGCGTCGCTCGGGTTTGCTCTCAGAAACGGACCTTTTGATCCGCGTTTTTTCTTTAACTATGGGTTGCCGGATGGGTTCGTGTCGGTTTGTTCGAGAAGAGCGTTCTCGGCTGTGAGCGGATCAAGTCACATGAACGACTCTCATGATGTCGTCATGAAGTTCGGTTTTTCAGTTAGGGAATCCGTTCTTATGCTTTCCGGCGGCTCTTTTAGCTGGCTCGCGTGTCCTACTGTAGATTACGTTCAGCATGTCGTTTACGGAGACAGCGCGTCGGTCAATAATGTTAATGTGGTAGGAATTACCAACTCCGGTACCATTGCCTTGCATCTCTCTGTTCAGAAATCCGGGGTCGGACTTAGAAACGATAATCCCATTTTGCTCATCAACGGTTCAGGAATCAGCATTGTTAATTTGGTGGGTAGCGCTGCGCCTGGAGGTGGTATAATTCAAGTGGTAAGTCCCGGCGGGATCAATGAAAGCGGGGCCCTCTTGTTACCGTTCAGCACGTCGGAATCTGTTTTCGGCCCTGGTGGCTTGCTCCTTATGGTTGGCGGATCACCTACCCCGGTCGCTTTTACGGGTGCAGCAGCCCCAGGCGGAAGGAATTTCGTCTCGTTTTCTGGATTGCAATTCCAGGAAAGCGTGGCGCTAAATAATGCCGGGCAAGTCGTTTTTGCCGCGACACTGGACGATGGGAGTTCCGGGATTTTTCGCCGTGAACCTAATGGGACAATTATTTCTCTTGTTCAAGAGCGCACGGCCGCCCTATTGACTGACACGCGATTTATCTCGATTAACGAGAGGGGAGACGGAGCTGTTGGACTTGAGACGCCGTCCTTCTTTAATAAGAGAATAGAGATCCTCTTTCTCGGCTCCAGCGGCGTGATGTCCAAGGTTGTTGGTATGAATGACCCGCTACCTGGAGGCGGAAAGTTTCTCGCCGTTGCTTTTCCGCAGGTCAACAACAAAGGGGAAGTTCTATTCTTCGGCATATTATCAAACGGTACGAGTGGCATCTTTGTCGCCTCACGCGGATTAGAGACTGAGTTTGTTGACCCGGTGCCGGATCTGCTTGCGGGTCCGGCTGTGACGTCTGACACCAGCATGCTGGCGAAAGATGGAAGGGTCGTGACGGGCATTGCCGCGGATGGCGCAGCGCGGGTGGTGGTGCGGGTGAAGACCGGGCAGCCGGGGACGGTGGAGTTTTCGCCTGTGGATGAAAACGGGGCAACGCTGGCGCCAAGCAACTTCAACGGCTTCTTAAGTCAGGTGAGCGAAGAGATGGGTTCGGGTTCGATCTCAGTTCCCGCTGCTGATGTCGAAGGCTTTGGCCCTATGGCCTTTGCCGCCTATCATGCCCCGTTGGATTTTGCCACCGGCACTAACGGTAAAGAAGCTGGTGACCCTGACCGAAAAGTTCTCATTAAGGTCAAGCTTACGACCGCCACGGGCGAGACTGTGGAATCCACCGAATCTATAAAGATCGTTCGTCCACCGGTGGTCCTGGTGCATGGGTTATGGAGTTCACAGGATGCCTGGGACGGGTTCGGGCCGCTATTTACTCTCGGATCCGGGGATAATCGCTTCAATGTGAGTCGCATTGACTATCGTGAAACTAATGCGGCGGGCTTCAGTGTCAATGTAAGAGACGTTGCCACGCAACTAAAAGATCTCATTAGAGACTACAAGAGTGAAAAGCAAGTTGCTGCGGTCCAAGCAGATGTGGTCACGCATAGCATGGGAGGACTACTGATTCGGATGCTACCTCTGCTAGGCGGTGCCTTTGTCCGAAATGACAACTTCCAGCAAGGCGATCTGCATAAAGTGATCAACATAGCCACTCCACACTTTGGGTCGGAGTTGGCGAGGCTGTTACGCAATGACGCCTGTGTAAATTTTTTCTTTTCCCTCAGTGGAAATCGAACCGACGAGGGCGCGGTAGAAGATTTGGTTCCTGGGAGCCGAGCTTTAAACGAAATCAATTCTTTATCCTCTTCGATAGCGCTTCACAACGTTGCAGGTATAGCCAGTCAGCAACAGATTAAAGATAGTGACAATGCTTTTTGGATTAGAGTTCTGAAATTCTTGTGTCAGGGGGGCCTTCTAAATAAGGGGCTGGATGCGATCCACCGTAACCGGCCACACGACTTGGTTGTTGATGCTCCCAGCCAGCAGGGCGCTGTGCCGTCTACAACCTTTTTTAACGGCGTAATACACACTGGCATTTCTGGAGTATTTGTTGGACTACCGGAGCTTCAGTCTTCTATTGTAAGCGAGGGAGTTATCAATCTTCTAAATCGACCTATTGGCGCAACGACATTTTCGCTCTTCCCTCCTTCATTGGGTCCTTAGCGACGAAAGGAGAACGAATCAAATGATACAATTAAACAAGACGTATATCTTGCGCCACCTGGGTGTGTTCCTGCTTTCGGTCACGGTTGTTCCGTGGGCTTATCCGGCCGGGGTGCCGTCGAGTCTTCTTATTACCTCTCCGCCTAGTGGCTCCGTATTTGAGCCCGGCCAAGTGGTTACTTTAAATGTCGAACCCCAGGGAGCAATCCCCGAAGCAGTCGCGGTTATTTCCCCGCTTGGAACTGACATGAAAACTCAGCCTCCTTTTATCCTCTCGCTAGCTATTCCAGTGAGCGAGCCCCTAGGTATTAAAACACTAACAGCTGTGACAAGAGGGCGGTCTGATAGGGAGCCAGTACAAGCAGCCATAGAGATCCACGTCGAGACCACAGTGCCAGTCAATAGCATCCAAGCAGAACCCAAAAGAATTCTGTTCTCTAGCTCTAGGCAAAGATCTGTCTCCGTGAAAGGCGCATTTGCTGACGGTCAAACAAGGATCATCACCAAATCCCGTGAAATTCAGTATGTATCCGGCAACCCTCAAGTGGCTACAGTTACAACAGATGGCCTTATCAAAGCCGTAGGAGAAGGTACGACCACGATTACTGTGACCTACAAAGGCAAGTCAGCCACAGTTCCTGTCAAAGTCGAGTTCCAACGCCAATCGATCAAAATCGATATCCGCCCGGGCGATCCCAACAATAGGATCAATCTGGACTCCGGCGGCTCTATTCCCGTGGCTATCCTGACTACCCAAACCTTCGATGTTACCAGGGTCGACCCTTTGAGTGTTCGTTTTGGTCCGAACGGGGCCGTGGAGACCCATGGCCGGGGACATTTTGAGGATGTCGACGGCGATGGGTTTTCTGACATGGTCCTGCATTTCCGCCAGCCGGAGACGGGGATTGCATGTCATCAAACGCTTGCCACCCTCACCGGCTCCACCATAGACGGCGTTCTTGTCAAAGGCACTGACTTTATCCGTCCCCGTGGGAATAACTGCATTGAGATCCCGCGTCGATAAGAGTTACGAATCCCTGGGTGTCCATGATGCGAATGTCTGTCCTTTCAAGGTTCTGTTTCCTGGCTGCGATACTGCTTCAAATTTTGCTTCCGACGGGTTGTGGAAGAGTTTTATCCGTTGAGCCCTTGTCAAAGCTGTCCGATTCGCAACCCGATATGGAAGTCGGCGGTACTTGGGTTGGCGTTCTACCAGACGGGGAAGCCACTCGTGAGGCTGTCATTCTTATTGTATCTTCAATCGGGAGGGATAGACAGGACGCTATCTACATCGAACATCAGCCAGGAAAGATCCTAAGTTCAGCCAGATTTTACCTCCATCCGACAAGAATCGGCTGGAGGAGATTTGCAAGCATTAAGCTGGTCCCCTCCGCAGAACGTAATTCAGCCGACTGGAAAAAGTTCGAGAACAATTTCGTGTTAGTCACTTACAGCGTTGTTTCGGACCGGCTAAGGGTATCCGAGCTTAATTTTGAAGTATTCGAGCATGGAGTCAGAAACGGGGCGCTGAAAGGCTCCATTGAACGCAAAGGCATCAAATGGATAGAGTTAGTCGATTCAACTGAGAATATTCGGAAGTTCGTTGAGGAAAATCTGGACAAGATTCAGAATGAAAAAATGGTTATCGAATTTAGGCTTGCGGAGTTGAAGCCGAAATAGGATGCCCTACCAGGATACCTCGCCGGTAGGACAAGAGCTACTTTCCTCGTAACAAGCACGATTTCACCCCTCCCCGTCACGTGTTGACAGAGAGTATTTTTCCGACTACCTGTGGTGCATTCAGAGCTACAAAGGAGAGACGACACCTGTGGCCTACGATGATCGCAGCGTGAAACCGATGAGCGCCAGCCTGATGCGGGCGAAGATCGCAACCCGGCTTCTGGCCGGGCTCTATGAGGACGTGCCGACGCTCATGACCAGCGCCGTGCGCCTGATGGTGGAGTTACCCGGGAGTTCTCAGCAGGCCGGACCGCCCTATCCCTTCACCTTTGCAGTGAGCCCGGCGTGGTGCAGCGGTATCGAAGGGGCCCGGCTGGTGGCTTCGGGCAAGCTCGATATTGTCTGGCTCAATCCGTCGGTGATCGCCACGATGGCTTATTTGGGAAAAGGACCGTTCCGCCGTTCTTCCCCCCTTAGGGCGCTGGCGGTATTCCCATCCTGGGATCGTCTGGTGGTGGCGGTCTCCGGCAAGCTGGGGGTGCGCTCGATGGAAGAACTTAAGGAAAAACGGCCGGCGCTGCGTGTCTCTGTCGCCGATAACGACTGCGTAAACTTCGCCATTCACAAGCTCCTCAAGGTCCACGGACTTAAGATCGAATCTTTCACCGAATGGGGCGGATCGGTGGAGCCGGTGGTAAGGCCGAGCAACCCCCGGCGCCGGCAGGGGATCATCTCCGGAGAGATCGACGTGGTCATTGACGAAGGGATGGATTCCTGGGGACAGCTGGCGCTTGATCATGGGATGGTCTTACTGCCCCTTTCAGAGAAGGCGCTGGCGAAGCTTGAGTGCTATGGCTTTAAGCGCGCGCCGCTTGCAGGCGGTCGGCTCAAGGGCAACATCCCGGAGTCTACCCTGGTCGTCGACTACAGCGGCTGGCCCATCATCACGCATGAGAGGCTGGCTGACGAACTTGCATATCATATAGCCGCGGTCCTGGACCGCCTGCGCGAGGAGATTCCCTATGATTCCGCCCAAGTCCCTCCCATGTCCTCGCTTTGCCGCAGTACCGAGGAAGGGCCCCTGGACATTCCCCTCCATCCCGGGGCGGAGCGCTACTACCGGGAGCACGGTTATCTGTGAGGAGCTGCGCGCGGAAAAAGGCTGAAAGATTATACTCGCACTGCAGGGGAAGCAAAAAGTTGTTTAATAGCGGTATCTAGCTGCTTGCAGGTAAAGGGTTTGGCAATATAGCTATTACAGCCGCTTGCCAGACATCTCTCTTTATCGCCGGGCATGGCCAGGGCGGTGGCGGCCAATACGGGAATATGCTTGGTCTTTGGATCCTGCCGTATTCGAGAGGTTGCTTGAAGACCGTCCATCACAGGCATCGTCATGTCCATGACAATTAGGTCAGGACACTTGGAGGCGGCCTTCTCCACTGCTTGTTGGCCGTTTTCTGCCACTTCGACATCGTAGCCTAGATTACTTAATCCAAATTTGATCAGGTCAGCCGTATCCGGGTGATCCTCAGCCAAAAGCACGCGTTTTTTCATAACATCCTCAAAAAGGGACTATTGCATCATTTCAACCCAGGCTATGACTCTCGCGGGATTGGGGAGGCAGCAAGCGCCCCAGTTCGTATTTACTGCACCGAGGGCCTGGCTGCTGTAACGAACCTCGCTATAGTTCTTCATCTCAAATTCCAACTGAGTATTGTTAGGGCCAAGCAAAAGGCTGCCGTAGATTTTGGCGTTGTCCTTGGTTGTAAACTTCATCTCGCTGTCCGACCTCGCCCCGGCATCTTGCAGGTGAATTACCAGACCATGGAAAGTAAAGTTGTCCAGGAGTCTTACCTCTTTCGACTGAATTACTAAAACCCCGCTTCCAGAGGTATAGCCGCCCAGGGTGACCCTTGAGGCTCCGGTGATATAGGTGATCTGGGGGTTCGCGTCTGTCCCTAGAGTACAGGGGCTCGATGCAGGACAGCTGCTTGAATTATAGGTTAGACCGCTCAAACATTTGGGTGGACAGTTAGTTGACGTTACTTGGCTGATAAAATCCTGTCCTATCGTATTCACATCGTCAGTCCGGCTGCTCTGCTGGATGCTGGGAGTAGTATGCGGCGGCCCAGCAATATAGCCCAGGCCGGTAACCCTTTGCTTTTCCGGCTCGCTATTCAGCTCATCCAGGATGCTCCCAACAACCGCGGCACTCGTTGAGGTAATACCCACTATCGCGGCCTTTGGGCCTGCGGTATTATCGAAATTGGTGTCATTCCCGGTTACGGTCCAGTTGGTTCCGGAAGGATCGAAAGCTTCATCCGATGAAGAGCCTGGAATATGGACCGCCCCCGGAGGGAGCCAGGAGTTAGTGGACCTTTCGATGTAGGCCCGAACAACCCTCCTCGATCCGTTGGGTCCAGCTGCCGTGGAAGTAAGAATGGCCCTGGAGGTGATCGAGCTTGTGGGCGGGTCGTTGGTCGCGGTCACAGTATAGGTGTAGCCGGAATTTGGCGAAGGAAATCCCGTGGCTGAAAGGACAGTAGCATTCGAGCCATAGTCAAAATACATTCCCACCGGAATCGCCGCAAGCGCGTGCTGGATGCCCGCGTCGGCGGTGTTCAAAACAGAATTTCCGCTCTTATAATTGCTCGCTGTTTTAAGATTGAGCCCGCTGAGGAGGAGGCTGGCCCCGGTGATGGATAGAAAGATCACCATGATTATGATGACCACTATCAGGGCGATACCCTTCGAGTTCTGACAGCTTTGCATGGGGCAAATCTACGAAAAATCCGCCCTCTGCGTCAAGGGGCTAGCAAAATTTGATCCAAGCTTGAATTTTCCCCCAAAAGCTCCCCCTCAACCCGTCACCTCAATCCACAGCCCGCCTGCAGTCGAGATTCTAGCGCACGAGGCGAGTCCCGCGCCGGCCAGGAGATCGCGGCACTTCGCCGCGGTAATTCTCCTTTTGCCCAGTTCCTCATTCAGCCTTCTTGAACGGTCCGCTAAGGGTGCGATCACCTCCTTTGGGGTCAAAGGGCCGTAGCCGCCGCCCAGCCAGCCGAAACCGCCGGGGCGAAGCACTCGCTTGACTTCTCGAAGAAGCAGCGGGCTAAGAAAGAAGAAAGCGCCTCTTACCGCCACAAGGTCAAAGGAATCGTCGGGCCCGGGGATAGATTCGACCGGCGACAACTGAACGGCCAGCCGTGTGGAGCAACCCTGCTCACGCGCCCATTCGACCGCGGAGCGCAGCACTCGCGCCGATTGATCGATCACCTCGGCACGGAATCCCGGGCTTTTTGCCAGCAGACTCACGGCTATCCCGCCGGCGAACGGGCCAAGATCCAGGAGCTTCCCGGAGCGCACCCCTGACGCCGCCAGCAGATGGTCGGCCATAAAAGGATAAACGGGTAGCCACAGCGTGTTGATTTGCTCGATGAGATTCTCGTCGCGCGTCACGCCTTAACCCGCCTATATCCTTACTACGACCGCGCCCCTTTTTCTCAATCCGAAAAGATATTGTACATCCAGGCAAAAATAGCTCCGCCAACCGCGCCATCGACAAGGGAGTAGAGAGTCCCGACCATCACGCTGCCAAGGGTTCCCGTGGATTTGTATCCGGGATAGATCGAGCTGACGAGATCGAGAAATGCCTTGCCGTATGGGGGGGATAGGTAGTTCAACAAGGCAACGAAGAAGACAGTGCCGCTCCAATAAAGGGCTGCCGTGATGGTCAGGGATTTTACGGAAAGTTTCATGGTTCTCTCCTCTATTTGAGTTGGTTAATAATAGTCCTTTTAACTCTTTATCGCTTTCGTTCTCCAGAAATTCCCTGCTCGTTCGTCGTGCTCGGAAGAAACACGAGCCGCGAGCCAAGAACACGAGCTTACTTACTGAGATGCTTCTCCAGGAAGGCGAATATCTTCTTCCAGCCGTCTACGGCCTGCTCCTGCCGATAGGCCGGCCGATCATAGTAGAAAAAACCATGGCCCGCCCCGTCATACCGGTGAAACTCATAGTTTTTGCCGTGCTTCTTGAGTTCAGCCTCGTGCTGATTCACCTGTTCCGGCGACGGGCTCTTATCTTCATTGCCGAAGATGCCCAGGAGCGGGCATGACAAGTCCTTGGTATAGTCAATGGGGGCAACGGGTTGCTTGGGATTGAGATCTTCCTTTGGCATCACCACACGCCCGCCCCAGCATTCCACGGCCGCGTCAAAGCCCTTCACGCGACAGGCCAGGAAGAACGCGTTGCGGCCTCCGGAACAGGTGCCAAAGACTCCCACCTTTCCATTGATGTAGGGAAGCGAGCGCAGGTAGCGCATCGCCCCTTCGACGTCGCCCTCGACATGATCGTCCGG
>Ga0209212_1006215_pt1 | contig 13761 bp, 12 predicted proteins | sample RifGroC2_FD_183996 | JGI IMG/M metagenome (GOLD analysis project Ga0209212, IMG submission 183996) | Groundwater microbial communities from Rifle, Colorado, USA - Groundwater C2 (SPAdes) (version 2) | ecosystem: Environmental > Aquatic > Deep subsurface > Groundwater | place: Rifle, Colorado... | reverse complement strand
CGCGATACGCCCCTACGCCCTTATTTTACGCGAAGTAGCATGATACCCAATGGTCTTTTTCCTTTTCAACCAGCTCAGGTTCCGCCCCGGCGCAGATGCCCGAAGCCTTGGGGCAACGATCCCGGAAACGGCAGCCGCTGGGCAAATCGAGGGGGCTGGGGACCATGCCCGGTATCGCCTCCAACCTCCTTTTCTTATTCGCACCGACTCTCGGAAGAGAATTCAAGAGCCCGACGGTGTAAGGATGGAGCGGACGATCAAAAATCGCCTTGGATTGGGCCTGCTCCACGACCTTACCCGCGTACATGATCGCCACCTCATCCGCCTGCTCCGCTACTACGCCCAAGTCATGCGTGATGAGCAGCAGAGACATTCCCAGCCTGTCCTTAAGTTCTCTCATCAACTCCAGGATCTGGGCTTGTATGGTCACGTCCAGCGCCGTGGTTGGCTCATCTGCGATCAGTAGACTAGGATTGCACGATAGCGCCATCGCGATCATCACCCTTTGCCGCATGCCGCCGCTCAACTGGTGCGGATAGTCATCGATTCTGGACTCGGGGTCGGCAATCTTCACTAAGCGCAGCATCTCAATCGTTTTTTCTCTGGTCTCTTTCTTGCTCAATCCTTGGTGCAGACGGATCGCCTCTCCGATTTGATTGCCGATGGTAAAAACGGGATTGAGAGAGGTCATCGGCTCCTGAAAAATCATCGAGATCTCGTTGCCGCGAATCTTGCGCATCTCCTCCCCATTCAACTTCAAGAGATCGCGCCCCCGGTAGAGAATCTCCCCTCCCACCACCCGGCCCGGAGGAAACGGAACCAGACGCATGATTGAGAGTGCGGTAACGCTCTTCCCGCAACCCGACTCCCCCACCAGCCCCAGGGTCTTGCCTTCTTCGATTTCCAAGCTTACCCCGTCCACGGCCTTTAACTCTCCGTCAGGAGTAAAAAACGTTGTCCGAAGATTACCAACGTGAATTAACTCGGTCATAATTCAGGTTCCTAGACTTCGCCCTCCATATTTGATCTTTCCACGCACGTCAAGCCCTTTCAACGCGAACCCCGAAGCCTCGGGTCCAGGGCATCACGCAGCCCCTCGCCCACCAAATAGTAAGCAAGCACAGTGATAAAAATCGCCGTCCCTGGAAAGACCGCCAGCCACCACGCGAAAGTATTGCTACGCGCCTCATTCAGGATGGAACCCCAGGTCACCGTATCGGCAGGGACCCCAATTCCAAGAAAACTCAGACTGGACTCAATCAATATTGCGCCAGCAACCCCGAGTACTACTGAAACCATCACAGGGGCAAGGGCGTTGGGCAAGATATGGCGAAACATAACTCTACGAGAGGAAACTCCCAGAGCAATGGCAGCCGTAACGTAGTCCAGATTTCTAATCTTCAAAAACTCATTGCGCGTGAACCGGGCAATACCCACCCAGCCAGTTAGGCCAATGATGATCATGGTAAGGAAAATGCTGGGCGGCAACACGGCCGCAATCGTTATCAGAAGGAAAAATGTCGGTATAGTGAGCATCACCTCAAACAGCCTTGAGATAACCATATCAATCCAGGAGCCAAAGAAACCAGCCAAGGCGCCGAGGAGAACTCCAATCATCAGTGCGATGCCTACGGCAATAAAACCTACGGAGAGCGATATCCGCGAACCGTGGACGATCCCTGCCATGAGATCGCGCCCAAGCTTGTCTGTGCCGAGCCAGTGCTTCCCGGAAGGCGACTCAAACGGAGCGGTAAGATCAATATTGCTCGGCTGATAGGAAATAGGAGGGAAGAGGACCCCCTGACTATCGAGTGATTTAAAATCGACATTGAGAAGCTCCGGCGGCCATTGACCTAAACCCAGCTTAACCAGATAGCTGCGGAAAATGGGGAAATAGCTCTGGCCTCGATAGACCAAATAATAGGGCTTGTCATTGGCCAGAAAGTCGGCAAATAGAGCGATAATTGTAAGCAAAAAAACCACATAAAGCGCACCCATGGCCATGGGATTTCGTTTAAACTGGCGCCAAACATGGGACCATTGTCCCTCAACTCGTTCGTCTGCGTCCGGTGACAACGGCATGGCTAATAATCGCCCCCACTAGGACATTCAAAAATCATCCCTTGCAGTGTGCTCATTGTCCCCTGCGGCCAAAGGCAATTCGAGGATCGACCAACACGAGCAAAATATCCGAAAGAAGGATGCCAATGAGTGTCAGCAGGGCACTCACAGTAAAAAGCGTCAGGACCGTGGGATAATCCCGGGCCAGAACCGCTTCGTAGCCGAGTTGCCCCAGACCCGGAATGGAAAAAACCGTCTCGATGATGACACTCCCTCCGATCAGCCCCGGCAGGATCGAGGCCAAGATGGTCACCAGGGGAATCAGAGAGTTGCGCAGGACGTGTTTCAAAATAACCACGCGTTCCGAGAGCCCCTTGGCTCTAGCCACGCGGACAAAATCCTGACCCAGGACCTCTAACATGCTTGCGCGCATATAGCGCGACAACCCCGCAAAGCCGTCGTAAGAGAGCAATACGACGGGAAGGAAAAGATACCATGCCTGATCGGATACCTTTTCCCACAGAGGCCAATCCGGGGAGTAATCGAGGGAGTTCAATCCACCAGGAGGAAAAAGATACAAGAAATCACCGCCGCAGAGAAAGACAATCGCCATAGTCGCAGCCCACACTAAGGGAACGGCAAAAAGGACAAAGGCCCCAAAGGTGGCCGTTTGATCGCTCCATGAATTGAGATGCGTGGCGGAGTAAATTCCCAGGGGGATGGCTACGATATAGACCAGCAGTATGGAAAAGATGTTTAGCTTGACGGTAACAGGCAGCCGCTCCAGAATCTTGTGCCAAACCGGCTGGTTGTCTTTAAATGATTCACCGAAGTTGAGCGTAAAGAGATTCTTTACCCATATCGCATATTGGATGTGCATTGGACGATCGAGGCCGTACTGGGCGCGCCATTGGACCAATGCCTCATCAACGACGCCTCGCTTTTCAAGCGAGATACCGGCGCCGGCCGCTCCCCTGAGACCACCTGCTGCACGAAGCTCTGCCGGATCGCCCGGCGCAAGCCGCATGATCAAGAACCCTATCAACGTGACCCCGATGAAAGTGGGCACTAGAAGCACTAAACGTTGGAGCAGATAGGATACCATATCTTGTCAAGCTAATTGGCCGTAACTCTGTTGCCGTATTTTTGCGCGGAAACTGGAACCCACCACTCGATAGGACGGAGCCCCCCGGGCAGGACCTCTACCCCTCGAAGGCGCCGCTGAACCGCAGAAACCAGCTTGCCGATAAATAGAAACGTATAGGGTTGCTCGTCGTCGAGAATTCGCTGAAATTCCCGGTAAAGCTCAATGCGTTTCTTCGGATCGAACTCCCGTCGGTACTCCTCTAAAATGTGGTCCACTCGCGGGTTCTTGTAGCTGATGGCGTTAGACCCCTTATTGGCCGCCTGGGAAGAGTGCCAAACCTGATAAGCATCTGGGTCGCCGACTCCCATTGCCCAGCCCAGAATCACAGCATCAAACTTATGGTTCTTCACGTCATCAAGGAAAATAGTCCAGTCCAACTCTCGAACGGTCGCAACGATGCCATGCTTTTTGAGCTCGTCCTGTAGGGTGAGTGCCGCGCTTTTGCGGGTTGCATTACCAGAGTTGAATTTGATCTCAAAACGAAAAGGAACTTTCCTGCCATCAATGACCTTGTCGAGTACACCGTCGCCATCAGTATCGCTCCAGCCGGCCTCCCTCAGAAGCCCCAAACCCTTCTTCGGGTCATAGGGATAGCTGGGAAGAGTCTTGTCGTATTCCGGGCGGAAAAAATAAATGGGGCTATCCACGACCTCGCCAAGACCAAAGAGGATCGTTTTTACCATTTGTTTTCTGTTGGTGAAATAGGTCATCGCCTTGCGGACGCGCTTATCCCCGAAAATGGGATGAGCATTATTCCAGCCGATGTAGCTGTAAGTCGGGGAGTAGTATTCAAGTTTCTGAAATTGCCTCTTGAATCTCTCGCTGCTGGTTCCCCGAACGTGCTGAACCGGCTCCAAACGTTCCATGTAGTCTAGTCCCCCGCTTTTTAGCGTAACCAACGCAGCGTCGTAGTTGTTGATGATTCGAAACTTCAAGAGATCGAGATACGGCTGATCGATGCCCGGCTTTCCATTTCCCCAATACTCTGGATCGCGCACCAGATCGAGCTGCTGTCCGGTCTTCCAACTACGAAATGTGTACGGTCCGCTACCCATGGGGTTGCGGCCGTAGTTTTTGTTGAAGTCGTCGGAAAAACGCTTCACGTGGTCAGGCAATTGAGATGGCTCTTTGCCGAGATCGCGCACACTCACGGTCTTAAGGAGGTTTTCGGGATCGTAATAATGGCGCGGCAGAAGCGTAATTCCTCCAAGCACTTCCTCGTTCAAAAAATAGGGTTCCTTTGTTACGAATCGGATCGTGTAGGGATCAACCAGTTGGGCATCTACGACGGAGTTGTAGTAAACCCGAAGAAAGGGCGCGTTTACCAGTGGACACTTGATCGCCTTGATACTGAAAAGGACATCCTCACCCGTGAGCGGGCGGCCGTCTTGAAAGCGAACGTCACGCCGGATCGTAAAAGTATAGATGAGCTTGTCCTTGGAGACCGCAGGCCTCGCTTCCGCAATGAAAGGCTTGAGCTCCAGGGTGCGAGGGTTTCGCGTGAGTAGGCCCTCGAAGATATATCCAAGAACGTCGCTCGAGGCGCTATCATTGCTTGTAAGGGGATTCAGCTGCTCGGGGTCACTGAGACTATGGATAATCAGCCAGTCACCGGTGGTCTGCACTGCGGGTTCTTCTTTGGCAACGGCCTGCTGGGTACCGCGATTTTCGGTCCCAGCTCTCTCCCCACCACCACATCCCAGCATGAAGAGCAGAGCTAAAAATAGCTTCCAGCTTCTATCCCTCGCCATCGCCGCCTATCCCCCGAGAGATTCCAGCGGGATCTCTCTTGCATTCGCCGGTTTTTGCTGGACGAAAAACGGCAAAGGGATCGTAACGTTTAATTCCGGCTCCTGGTAATGAATTTCCAAACGCTTTTGCCGGGTATGGGCCTCGAGAGAAATCTTTAACGGGAATGGACCATCCGGCGTCGGGAAAAAATCGGAGAACAGAGCGCTCAGTTCTATCTCCCCGGCGACGCTCAAGCGCTCCCACCTGACCGGCACCCCGAGGGTGGGGTGAAAGACGATCCTTTCCCTTTCACCTCCAACTAACTCCCGATAGAAGGAATTGCCCCCTTCCTCCCAACGGCCCTGGGCCCCCAACGGCGGCAGGCCCATTAGCAGGGAGGTCAATTCTCCAAGCTCTAAAGGGATTTGGGTATAACGGAAAAGATTCTCCTTGGAGCTCCTGCCGCGGTAGAAAAGTCCCTCTCGTGGATGGAACCCCATGATCTCATCGCCATCTGCGGTAACGATCAATATGGCCCCCAAAGGCGAGAGAGTCTCCAGGCGCAGCCGGTCGGGCCGGTGAATCAGGATGGCCTCTTGAAATCCCGCCTTCCCGTCTTCCCCCCAGTAAGAGATCGTGGCCAAGGTTCGCAGAGATCGAAGCTGATGGTTTCTTTGGGCGAGATTCTTGGCCAGTTCCCCCATATCCCAGCTCTTGGTGAGGCCGCTGTCAGGGTAGTTGGTCGTTTGAGGTGCAATCGGCGCGCAGCTTAGAATCCCCAAGAACAATCCCAGGAGGATGACACCACTGCCGCCTGGCGGACAAGCGCGGTCACCCTCCCGGCAGAGCGGTCTCAAATTTTTCTCTCCAAGCGCTGGAGCTTTTCCCGGATCCTCTTTGATTGCTCTTCTTCTTTAGATCTCTTCAGCGCCTCCCGGTAGCGCTCCAGGGCCCCGTTCAGCTTGCCGAACTTTTCGTAGGCATCCCCAAGATGCTCGATAATCGTCGGGTCGTCATGGGCCAGCTCGACGGCCCGTTCCAGTTGCTCCACGGCCTTCTTATAATCACCTTTCTGGTAATAGACCCAGCCCAGGCTATCGATATAAAATCCGTCATTGGGCTCGATCTTGAGGGCCCTCAATATGAGATTTTCGGCCTCATCGAGACGGATGCCCATCTCCGCCCAGGTGTAGCCCAGGTAGTTTAAGGCGGCGGCGTTTTGCGGATTTAATTCGATCGCCTTTTTCATATGCTCGACGCTTTTCTCCTTATTCTTGTTCTCGTCGTAGAGCGCCCCGAGCTGAAATTGGGCCTGATCGTTTTTGGGATCCAGGACCGCGATCCTCTGCCAAATTTCGATGGCCTTGGAATAATCTTTGGCCTTGCGGTGCAAGGAGGCTAACAGGGCGAGGATCTCCTTTTCGTCTTTCTTTTTCTGCAACGCGGCTTGCACTGCCTCGATGGCCTTGGCAATATCCCCACGGCGATCGTACAGGTAAGCCAGCTGGACGCGGGCATCGGCATAATAATCGCTTTTTTCCGGGATGCGGGAGAACTCCTCCAAGGCCCTCTCATAGGCCTTCATCTCAGAATAGGTCGAGCCTAGATAATAACGCACCCGATCGTTCTCTGGATCGGCAGCCAGGACCAGATTAAACTCCGAGGCCGCCCGTTCAAAATCCCCTTTCTCATAATAGATGAGGCCGATCTTTGTCCTGGCCTCACGCGGATCCGCCTCGATGCCCTGCAGTCTCTGAAACTGGGTCAGCGCCTCATCGAGCTTGTTCTGTCCCACGAACAGCTCCCCCAAACGATTGGTCGCCCAAACATTATTCGGACTGCCCTGGAGGAGCCGTTTATAGGTCTGGATGGCATTCTCCGCTTTTCCTTGTAGTTCATAGACCAAAGCCAGCTCCATCAGAACCGCCTCCGATTTGGGGTTCAATTCTAGCGCCTTGCGGTAGCTTTCCTCCGCCGCCAGATAGAGCTGGGACTTGGCTCTAACCCGTCCGAGATAGTAGTGCCCAAGAAGAGACTGCGCGTTGACGGCAAGGAGCTGCTCCAGGCTCTTCGTCGCCCTTTCATAATCTCCCAGCTTAAGGTAAAGCGCCCCCAGATAAAGAAGGGCCTCCTGATTCTTTTGATCGAGGCGGAGCACTTCTTGATATTCTCGAACCGACTTGGCCTCCTCTCCCAGCGAAGAATAAAGGCCCGCCAAAAGCAGATGGTTGTCCACTCCGCCGGGCTCCAGGCGCGTCGCCTCTTCTGTCTCTCTCAAGGCATTTTTGAGGTCACCCTTTCGGAGATAGAGGGTGGCGAGGCGAAACCGCAGGAAGGAATTGGACGGGTCGGCTTGAACGGCGCCCTCGAATTCTGTCAATGCCTGACCGAACTCACCCTGGCTTAACAGGCTCTGCCCTTTGGCAAAGTGTCCGAGCGCCCGGGCCTCCGCCGGAATCTCAACCTTCTTTTCCCCGCGAAACGGGGCCTGCGGCGCCCAGGGCAGTTCGCTGGGTGGAACTCTCAGATCGGGCGCTGATGACACACAGCCGGACAGCAGGGCGAAAAATAACGCCGCAAAAAAGCTTAAAAATCTCATTACTTAAATTAGTTAACATACTCACCCGGAAGGGTCAATCTAGCGTCATTTCTCTTCTCCCTGATCCCCATTTATGGTAATTTTTAAAATTATGGTTCTCCCCTGGGGAAGAACAAAAAAACAGACCGTCCGCCTGCCGGAAAAGACAGCGGAGTTTGAAGAGGGCATAGTGACGATAGATAGGACACCGCGATGACCTGTCTTGCCGTCATTGATGTCGAGACTACAGGTCTCAACCCATACCGATACGACCGCGTCATCGAACTGGCCGCCCTGACGATGCGACTTGACGGCGAAGTAGTCGATCAGTTCGTGACACTTGTCAATCCCGAACGCGATATCGGCCCGACAAGCATTCATGGCCTCACCGCAAGTGATATCACAGCAGCACCTCGATTCGTGGACATTGCTGGCGTGCTGCTCGACAAACTCAATGGTTGTGTAGCGTTGGTCGGTCATAACGTCCGTTTTGATCACTCGTTCCTCTCTGTGGAATTCGGCCGCCTTGGGCATACGTTCCCCAACGGTCCCACTGTATGCACGATGCGACTGGCGGGGGGCGGCACGCTCTCTTCCTGCTGCGAGGACTACGACATTCCCTTCAAAGGGGACAAACACGTGGCTCTCCATGACGCGCGCGCTACCGCTCAACTCTTGGCTACACTGCTCCGGGACGCCCCTCAAGAGGCATCTAGGATTGCGCACCTGTCACCGATTGCGTGGCCGAAAATTCCGAAGGGTGAGGTACACCTCCTAACACGCGACGAATCGCGGAGGCGTCTAACCGAGCCGCCGACATATCTACAAAAGTTATTTGCGAAAGCAGAGAACAACCTGCTCCCTGAGACCGAGGATACCGCCATGCTGGCCTACACCTCGTTACTCGACCGCGTGCTTGAGGATCGGCAAGTGAATGACACCGAGGCCCAGTCCTTGCTTGACGTTGCCACACAATGGGGTATTCCAGGCAACGAAATCCGAGAAGCGCATCGAAACTATCTGCATCAGTTAGCGCGCGCGGCGCTGGCTGACGGAGTCGTAACCACCGCCGAGCGTCGTGACCTGCATCAGGTTGCTCTCTTGCTAGGGTTCAACAGTACCCAGCTTGATGAGATCCTAGAAGGAATCTCACGGAAAAGATTGCAGAAACCGATAGAGGATAAGTCAACTCCTGCGCCGCTTCGTCGGGAGCAACTAACTGGAACACGGGTGTGCTTCACCGGAGAGTCCCAATGTCGCTACTTGGGCCAAACTATCACGCGAGAAATGGCAACAGAACTGGCAATGGACCGAGGCATGATAGTCGTGGAATCCGTAACGAAGAAATTGGACCTGCTGGTGGTAGCAGACCCTCTAACACAATCCGGAAAGGCCAAGAAAGCGCGCAAGTACGGACTCCGCATTATGCACGAGGCTGTTTTCTGGAAGTTTCTCGGTGTCGAGGTTGAATAAGACATCCGCGCGCATCATGAAGAAAAATCGCACAACAATGTTTAGGGTGACTGTTGACCAACTCACGGAGAAACAGGCTGCATCCGAGCTGACCGAGCTGGCGGAACTAATCTCTCATCACGACCGACTTTATCATGAGAAGGATCAGCCAGAAATAAGTGACGCCGACTACGACGCTTTGCGCCGCCGAAACGATGCTATAGAGGCGCGCTTCCCTCATTTGATACTACCGCATAGTCCCTCACACCGGGTGGGTGCGGAGCCGGCAGCGGGCTTTAGGAAGATCCGCCACACCGTCCCTATGACCTCCTTGGATAATGCTTTGACCGACGATGACGTCCGCGATTTCATTGATACTATTCGGAACTTCATCCTCGAATTAAAAAACTCAAACGTAGCAATAGAACTTGTGGTCGAACCCAAGATAGATGGATTGTCTTGCTCCCTTCGTTATGAGGATGGACGATTAGTACGCGGTGTTACACGGGGCAACGGCATCGAGGGCGAAGACGTAACCGCCAACGTGAAAACCATCAAAAAAAAATACATCCGCCACGAATTGAAGGGCAGAGGCTGGCCTGAGGTGTTGGAAATACGCGGAGAAGTCTACATGTCCGACCAAGACTTTCGGGAGCTCAACGAGCACCAGGAGTCGATTGGTGAAAAAGTTTTCGCAAACCCTCGTAATGCCGCTGCCGGAAGCTTACGCCAGAAGGATCCTAAAATCACTGAGGATCGTCATCTACGATTCATTGCGTATGCGTGGGGCGAGGTCTCAGCACCGTTCGCGCAATCCCTACGGCAAGCTCGTGACAAGATAAGGGATTGGGGCTTCAAACTCGACAAGTCCTCCAGATTGGTCAAGGTGGTCGATTCCGACTGTGCGGCCTTGTCCAAGTACTATAAAGAAATCCAAGCCAAGCGATCCTCGCTGGGTTTTTCAATTGACGGCGTGGTCATTAAAGTTAACCGCCTCGACTGGCAAGACCGCTTGGGTTTTGTTACCCGGTCACCCCGTTGGGCCGTTGCCTGGAAATTCCCTCCTGAACAAGCCTTAACAGTAATTCGAAGCATCGCGGTTCAGATAGGCCGTTTAGGGAGAGCAACGCCCGTTGCCAACCTTGTCCCTATCAGCGTCGGTGGAGTTCTCGTATCTCGCGCCACGTTGCATAACGAGGACGAAATCAAACGCAAGGACATCCGCGAAGGCGATACTATCGTGATACAGCGTGCTGGTGATGTTATCCCGCAAGTCGTGGAGGTTGTTAAAGCCCGTCGCGCTTCCAATAGTCACCCCTTCCTCTTTCCGACAAAGTGCCCTGAGTGCGGCAGCAGACTTGCTCGGGAGAGCGACGCAGCCGATACGTACTGCACCAGCGGATTAATTTGTCCCGCGCAGGCCAAGGAACGATTACGTCACTTTGTATCGAGAAACGCATTTGATATTGAAGGGTTGGGCGAGCTGAACATCGACCTCTTTTATGAAAAGAACTTGATCCAAACACCAGTCGATATTTTTAGATTAGAAGAAAACGATCGGCGTAGTGATAACCCCATCTCTACATGGAAAGGCTGGGGAGGGAAAGAACAAAAACGAGCCAGCAACCTCTTCAATGCGATCAAGCGCGCTCGGACAATTACTCTAGACCGCTTCATATACGCCCTGGGTATTAGTCAGGTAGGGGAAGCAACTGCCCGCTTGTTGGCCCGCCATTATAGATCGCTGGCAAATTGGCGCAAAAGCATGACTCAGGCAATTGACAAAGAATCTGACGCAAGAAAAGAACTGAGATCGATTAATGGCATTGGCGATAGTATGGTACAAGACATTGTGGCCTTCTTTAGTGAGCCGAAGATGCAGGACTTACTCGACCAGCTGACCAAGCCTGTTGGCAAGGCTGATCCCCTTGTGGCCGTAACCGACTTTGAACTCTCTCACGTGGAGAGTCCTATTACAGGCAAAACTGTCGTATTTACAGGCAAGTTGGAGACAATAACCCGATCGGAAGCCAAGGCTCGTGCTGAAAGATTGGGAGCTAATGTGGCGAGTTCCGTATCCCAGAAGACCGACTATGTCGTGGCGGGGCCTGGAGCAGGGTCAAAGGCCAAAAAAGCCCGGGAACTCGGTGTAAAGGTTATAAGTGAGCAAGAATGGTTAGAATTAGTCGGAAGGAGTTAGAGGGCATGTCCCGGAGCGAGGCACAGCAGCGGATAGAGACCCTAGGGGGGCGAGTAGCGTCGAGCGTCAGCCGCACTACGAACTATGTGGTTGTGGGATCGGACCCCGGCTCCAAGCTCAAAAAGGCAAAGGAGCTGAGAATTCCAATCTTGGAAGAAAAAGAATTTCTTAAGCTGATCGGCGCCTGACTACTACCCTTCCAGGTTATTTCTGCAGAGGAGAGGCGAAGTTGAGCCGGCTCAAGAAACGAGCATAACGAGGCGCGAGACCCGAGGCGACTGAGGCGTACTTGAAGTAGTACGCCGCAGGGAGACCGAGGGGCGATGAACGAAGTTAGGCGAAGTTTATTGGGCCGGCGCTACCAGCGGTTGGAACGGGGCGGCCCACCCCCACCCCCCTCTCCGCTTCGCGGCGGACGAGGTTCCTGAGGACGCGCTTCGCTCACCACAATAGTCCTGCCTTCAAATTCGGTTCCGTTGAGGGCGGCTATAGCCCGCTCGGCCTCTTCTCCCGACCCAAACTCAACAAAACCGAACCCTTTGGATCGGCCGCTAAATTTGTCCGTGATGATCCTGGCGCTCACCACCGAGCCGTGCCGGGCAAAATGTTCCCGGAGCTTCTCTTCGGTTACGGAGTACGGAAGATTCCCCACATATAGCTTCGTTCCCATTTTAGTCCTCCTTATTGCCTAGCAAAACGGCGCAAGTTTATCCATGATTGATTCTCTTGTCAAACACCGCCAGGCAAGGCGGAAGGCGTGCGAGAAAGGATGGATTGGACCGTTGTCTCACGACCCAGGGCTCCAGCCTATTTTTTTGAAATGCTTGAAGATTTCTGCACTCTGGGCTAAGAGGGTACTCCAAAGAGCAGCATGGAAAACCCGGCGGAGAAGGTCAGAGTCCATTTGAAGATCGAGGGAAGGGTTCAAGGGGTTTTCTTCCGCGCCTCCACTCAAACAGAGGCCGGCCGGCTGGAGTTAAAAGGGTGGGTAAGAAATTGCCTGGACGGTTCCGTTGAAGTCGTGGCGGAGGGGGAGAGAAAAAAAATCGACGACCTTATCAACTGGTGTCATCATGGACCTCCCGGCGCCCGCGTGAACGACGTCCTCCTCCGACGGGAGGATTTCCGGGGCGAATTTCGGGATTTTCACATTAGGGGATAGGCTCCTTCTTTGTCCTACTCTCCAGCGCAAGGCGGTAGACTTCTCTTTTAGAGCAGGAAAACTTCTCTCCTAATAGTTCCGCGATCTCTTTCACGCGCAAGCCTTTTCTCTGAAGCCTCTCGATCTCGATCCTGATAAGGTCCGCTCCAGCGGACCGCTCCTGCTCTGAGCCCCTTACCGCCAGGGTAACCTCACCGCGCGGTTCCTTATGCTCTATCCGAGCTATCACCTCACTGAGGCGCCCCCGGATAAACTCCTCGTAGATCTTGCTGATCTCTCTCCCCAGAACCGCCTCCCGGTCGCCGAAAATCTCTCGCAGGTCCCCTAGAGACTCCCGGAGTCTATGGGGGGCTTCGTAAAAGATAAGTGTTCTCGTCTCCTCCCGGAGCTTGCGCAGCCGCTCTCGACGTTCTCCTTTTTTTGCTGGGAGAAAACTTTCGAAAACAAAACGGTCGGTGGGAAGCCCGCTGGCGCTTAAAACCGCAGTCAGGGCCGACGGGCCCGGAACCGGGACAATGCTGATCCCCGCTTTTATAGCCTCGGTGACGAGCCGGTAACCGGGATCGGAGATGGTGGGGGTGCCCGCATCGGAAACGAGCGCGATATTTTCACCTTGCTCGAGACGCGCCACCAAAGCATGGGCCTTAGTTTTTTCATTATGCTCGTGATAGCTCGTCAGAGGCCTGTCGATGCCGTAATGGGTCAGCAGCTTCCTGGTATGGCGCGTGTCCTCCGCGGCTATAAGGTCGGCTTCCTTGAGGATGCGCAGCCCACGCAGCGTTATATCTTCAAGGTTGCCGATCGGGGTAGCAACGATGTAAAGGGTTCCGGGCATTGCTCAAATCTACCGGTCCGCCCTCGGGGGAAAAGCTCTCAGGCCAGGGAAAATAAGCCGCTGCCTTGAACGAAACCTCCTCGCTCGGTTTCCCTGTCCTTCGATCTCTCCCCCCTCGGGCTGCGCGGGAGGAGATTGAGAGGGCGATGCGTTGACTGCAAAGGCACAACCGTATCTAGGCAAATCTCTTTCCAAAAAAATGTCGAGCGTAATAGAGACGTATCGCATCGGCCTCGAAAGCTACTGCCGCGCAGCCCATCACTTCCCCCAATCCCTCGCGTAGCGGAAATCCCGGTCGATGGTGCGTTGTGAGACCTTGGCGATAACCGGCAGGCGCCTCTTGAATTGAGAATTCATGATCCGGAGCGTCACCTCGTCAATAAAACTCTCCGAAAAGCCGGCGGCGATAAGCTCCGGCCGCGAATAGCGCTCATCGACCATGAGATAGAGAAGCTTATCCACCTCCCGATAGCTGAAACCGAGCTCCCCCTCGTCGGTCTGTCCCGCCCAGAGGTCCGCAGAAGGCTTTTTTTGTACAATCACCTCCGGCACCCCGACCGCTTCGGCCAGGGCCCAAATCTGTGTCTTATATAAA
>Ga0209212_1006212_pt1 | contig 13763 bp, 16 predicted proteins | sample RifGroC2_FD_183996 | JGI IMG/M metagenome (GOLD analysis project Ga0209212, IMG submission 183996) | Groundwater microbial communities from Rifle, Colorado, USA - Groundwater C2 (SPAdes) (version 2) | ecosystem: Environmental > Aquatic > Deep subsurface > Groundwater | place: Rifle, Colorado... | reverse complement strand
GCACTAAGCCGCGTAAGGAACCCCCATAATCTGCTACTAATCCCACAACTTTGCCTTCCATATTAATGACTGGCGCGCCTTTACTGCCTGCCGGCAAAGCCTGATCTAAAATAAAACGATCAGGCAAAGTTTCGCTTGAGGTGGGTAATTCTGCACGAGTCGCTAGGGGTGTTCTAGTGGCCACATTAGCTAAATAACGCAAATACCAACTACGCGCCGAGCCTTGAGTTTCTCCAGTAAGGGCTAATACTGGCGAATTAACTAAAATATCTTCTTGGCTGGCAAATGGGATAGCCGTTAAATTTCGCACCTCAATTTTTAAATAAGCCAGGGGCGCGACCGGATCTAAAGCCACCGCTGTGGCTTGATAAACCCGACCATCAGCCGGCACAACCACATAATTGCCTTTAGTATTACTAACTACTGCCTGAGTAGTCACCAACCAGCCATCGCTAGAAAGAACAAAAGCTTGGCCTAAGGCCTCACTACTTAAATAGCTTTGTTCGGCTAGTGACGCGCCAGCCTTAATTGACCTGGCGGCAAAAACAGTAGCCGAAGATCCGATTAGTTGCTTAGTAAAATCATCAGCTAGTTCTGGCTGAGCGACAACCGTGTGAGAATTTTGTTCAGCAAATTGTAAAGAAAATTGCGGTATAAACCAAAGATAAATAACCAAGCTAGAGGTTATACTAAAAACGGATATTAGAATCAATAGAACAATAAAATCTAACCAGCGGTGCGACTTTTTAGGCGGCTTGGGCTCATGGCCAAAGGTGCGTTCATTACGTTCGCGGTAAAGCGCGCGGATTTCTTTTTCGTATTCAGTAGCGGGCGGGGATGGAATCATATATTTAAAACCAACGGGCGCTTAATAATACTAAAAATAAAGCGGCCAAAGCCAAGGATAACTCGCGACTAAAAAAACGACGGTTAACAAACCCTTGAGCTTCCTGCCTTAAGACTAAAGCTAATAAAGCAAATAAAGCTGCTAACGTAAAACCGACGACATAAAAACTAGTCGGCCACCAAGTAACTAAAACAAACATCTGTAACATAATTATAAGGCCACTAAACCAGTAAGGCCAATGTTTGATAAGCGACCAACCGCTGGCATAAACGAAGCAAATAATTAAAGCGGCTATCGGCAAATAAAAAGCCAAAATCAACTGCCAAAGCGGTGTGCTAAGAAAAACTAGAAAACTTTGGGCGGAAGAGCCAAAGGCAAAACAACTAATAAAGCCTAATACTAAGGTGGGGGTGGAACCAGCGCCAGCTTCGCCCAAAAATAAAGTCAGGCGTAATCGCTGCCATTCCCGCAAATACCACCAGGTGAAAAACGCGGTTAATCCCAAAATTACCAGGCGGTACCAAAAATTTTCTAGAAACAACCACAAAAAAAAGGTGCTGGCCCAGTAACACAGTAAAACTAGGCTAGCAGCTAACCAAGAAAGCAGTCTGCCCCAACCAGACCATTGCAACCAAAGCACGACTATGAATATTACCGCTTCAATTAAAATGGCGTAACGCAATAAAAATGGATTATACCAATCAAGCCCTAAAGGAATTAATATGGCCCCAGCTACCAACCAGCGCCACCACCAGCGGCTACGTCCACCGCTAATTACCTTCCAATTAATAAATCTCTTTCCTAAAAAACCGACAATATCTTTTTGGGACGATTTCAAAAAGCTCATAATTATTTCACCATTGATGTTCAGCTAATAATGTACGCAATTCTGTCTGCAGCTTAGCTAATGAACTGGCTGACTTGGCTGGTGTTTGGACCAATAGATCTTCCAGTTGATTCAATTTAAGCACGAGGGTAAGATGAAATTCTTTAGCTTCAGCTGGTACAGTTAAATTTAAAAGCTGCAGTCTTAAGTTTGATAGTTCGGCCTGATCAGCGGCAGTTAATTGACGCTCCACTACTGAATTCAATGATTGTTGAATCGGTACTAATTTCGCTACATATTCTTCTCTGATATTCGGCATAGTTACTAACGGCCGCGCCGACCCTTCCAACCAAACAGTCAGCGACACTAAAATCAAACTAATCGTTACTCCCAAAACGCTACCGAGTAAAAAAATTCGTGTCCAAAGTGTGGTCATGATTTTCCTAAGACTGCTTGGTGGTGCAATCCGGGCAAGAACACCAAGGTAAATGATTGTTACCCCGTTTTTTGGCTAATAAAGAAACTCCCAAAGCAATCAATAAAATTGGCCAGGTTACCTCCCAAACTCCGGCCGTAATAAACCCTAAATTCTTTAACAAGGCAATTAGTCCAATGACAACCAAGATTGTTCCCCAAAACATAGGCAAAATAGGTTAAAAATTAGTAGGTTCTATTATAAAGTATAGCTTATAATTGGCTTTTTTATAAGCCAGCGGCCAAACTTTCAACCCCAACTTCCTGCCAATCATTTTGTGCTTCATTCCAGCGGTAGGCATGCAGGGTTAGGGTCTGTTCATTGTCGTCATATTTATACTGCACCGTGGCGGCGGAATGCATCCGATGAGAATACAAGGTTTTTTTCTCCAGCACCCTAGGCCTAACCCACAACTCCAACCGCATCCGCCCAAGAGCTGATTGCAGTTCAATATATTCACGGTGACCCACCCCATCTGGCAAGGGCTCTTGACCAGACTCAACTTGGGGAGACTGTTTTTTAACTCTCTCTATTATTTCCTGCCAACGTTCATGGGTCATAAAATTTAAACTTTAAAAATCAAAATCTTATATTTTACTTTGGTAATTTTTATTATCAAGATATTTTCTCCCCTTCAAACTAGGCGGCAAATAATCTTGTTCCACTGGTTCATCATAATCAGGATTATATTTATAGCCTTGGCCATAACCAACTTCTTTCATCAAGTCTGTGGGCGCATTCCGTAAATGAAGCGGCACGCCCTCATTAATCGTGGCTTTAACATCTTGCTGCACTGCCTGATACGCTTTATATAAAGAATTTGATTTTGGGGCATTCGCTAAATAAACTACTGTTTGGGCTAAAATTACATTGCACTCCGGCATGCCAATATTGTGCGCGGCTTGAAAGCCGGCGGTGGCTTGCACTAAAGCTTGCGGATCAGCTAAACCAATATCTTCTGAAGCAAAGCGAATAAGACGCCTGGCTATATACAATGGATCTTCCCCTGCCTCCAACATCCGCCCCAGCCAATAAAGCGCTGCATCAGGATTGCTGCCGCGCATGGACTTGTGCAGTGCCGAAATTAAATTGAAATGTTCTTCGCCGCCCTTGTCATATACCAGATGGGTGCGCTGCAAACTTTGTTTGATCAATTCATCAGTGATCACTGATTGATTATCTTTTAACGAAGCTTTAACTGCCAGCTCCAATGTATTCAAAGCCACCCTGGCATCACCAGAAGCCATAATCGCCAAGTGCTTAATAGCTTGAGTTGCACCCTCAACTTTAATCTTGCCAAAACCATATTCTTTATCTTTTAAGGCTCGCTGTAAAATACTTTCTATATCCTCAGGGGCAAGGGCTTTAATGATTATAACGCGGCAGCGAGAAAGTAAGGCGGAAATCACTTCAAAAGACGGATTTTCCGTGGTAGCGCCAATCAAAGTAACCGTGCCGTTTTCTACGTGAGGCAACAGCGCGTCCTGCTGGGCCTTGTTCCAACGATGTATTTCATCAATAAATAAAATGGTGCGTGTTTGATGTAATTTACGCCTATCTGATGCCCGGGCAACCACCTGCCGGAGATCAGCTAAACCACTAGCCACTGCTGGCAGTTGGATAAAATCTGACCGTGTCAGTTTGGCAATTAATCGGGCGAGGGTAGTTTTGCCGCTGCCGGGCGGACCCCAAAAAATTAAAGACGGCACTTGGTCTTGTTCAATCAACTGGCGTAAAGGAGTGCCTGAGCCAATAACTTCTTTTTGTCCGACAAAATCCTGCCAAACTGTTGGGCGTAAACGATCAGCCAACGGCGCCTCAGCCCGTAACTGCTCAGCTAAGGCCGCATCAAATAAATCAGTATCAGGTACTTTGGGGCGGGGCATATAAGCTTATTTTACCATCAACCCCTAGCCTTGCCGAATTAATTATGAACCGAAACGACGCTGTCTGTCATTAAACCAACTAAGTGCCTGGTCTAAGTCAGTTTCAGTAAAATCAGGAAACAACTGCGGCGTAAAATATAATTCAGAATATGCTGATTCCCACAGCAAAAAATTTGATAGTCGCTGCTCGCCTGAGGTGCGGATTATTAAATCGGCCGGCGGTAATTCAGCCGTAGTTAAGGCCGCTTTCAATTGATCAAGGGTAAGACCTGACAAATCACTGCCCGACTTAGCCAACTGTTGTACTGCCTCCACAATTTCTTGCTGCCCGCCGTAATTAATACAAGCTACCACTGTACCCTTATTGCCGGCGACGGTAGCTTGTTCAGCCTTAATCATTAATTCCTGCAAACTGGTTGACAAACCAGCTCTTAAACCAGCAAAGCGTAAACGTATTGAGTCACGAACAAACTCAGCTGTATCTTTTTTTAAGCCCTGTTCCAGCAATGCCATTAAATAAGAAACTTCCGATTGGCTTCTTTTCCAATTTTCCCGTGAGAACAAATAAAAACTAGCATAAGCTACGCCCCTGGCAAAAAGCCAACGAGCCAACTCCTTAACCCGAACATAACCAGCCCGATGCCCTTCTAAGGTAGGCAACCCCCTAGCTTTGGCCCAGCGGCGATTGCCGTCAACTATCACCCCAACATGTTTTATGTCCGACATATAAACTTATCTTAGCACAAATAAAATAAAAACTCGGCTGAAGATAGCCAAATATAGCTTATCCTCAATAAATAAACAGTGACAAATACGAAACTAGCTACTATAATCAGCCTGATAAATCAAACTAACATCTAAGGAGAAAAAATTGAATAAAGACGAATTAAATAAAGAAGCGGTTAAAACTACTCTGGCTAGCATAAAAATTGCCTGGCAAACCGACCCGAAACTTTGGCGAAGTCTTGTCCTAAATAAAAAATTTTGGGAAGAAGTCAGCCATCTATTGGAAGCAATCGCTGATTGGGGTGAGCAGGATGATGCTTTATTAGCAAAAGTTGTTGCCCGTTTTAAAAGCGAGACAGCTAATTTACCGCTAGATATCCAGGTTAAGAAACTGGCTGATCTCTTACTTGGTGGCTGGAAAAATACCAAAATGCAGGCTAGCCTGCGGCAAGAGTTAAAAGAGTTAACAGACAGAATAAATAAAAAAAGTGCCAAGAGTTAATAAGCTTCTGGCACTTTTTATTTCTAAAAAGCTTCAGCTAACAACCACCAACCCAAGGGTAAGATGCATAAAATTGCAGCTCCTAAAGACAACTTAGCTATCAGGCGGCCATTATCGCCTGGCTCGGATCGGGCTAACATTACTAAAGAAAAAATGATGGCTAAAACCGGCAAAGCTGCATTCAGGATTACGATAATAAGAAATGGAATACCAGTAACAATCTTAAGCAATAACATTTTTGCACCGGTGGTATAAAGTAAAGCCGCCAGCCAAAAAATGCTTGGGAATAAAACCATTATACCCGCAACCCAGGCTAAATAATTTTTACGCCAATCACTCACCTGACTAATTAAAGGTGCAGTTTCAACTTCAGGTACGAATATATCCTCTTGAGGTAGTGGATTTTCTACTGGAGTGATTTTTGCTGGCGGCGCTGGTTTAGCAAAAATATCCTCCGCTGACAGCGGCTGGGGTGGTGTCGGGGGTGCCACCACACCCCTAACTGCTGGATTCATATCCTGACGCAGCCGCGCGCTTAATTCTTTATTGGTATCTACACCTTCAAACATATTTTATGGAGAATAACGTACAAAATATATGATCCCGCCGGCATCATCCGAAACCAGCAAGCCACCCTGATAGTTTACCACCCCTACCGGCCGACCGCGTACGGTAGTGCCACTAAGCCAGCCAGTTATAAAATCGCTGACCTTTTTTGTTTGCCAATCAATCCGGAAAACTTTGTAACCGTCCGGCGGCTGCCGATTCCATGAACCATGCGCCGCTACAAACAAATCTCCTTGATAATCAGGAGGAAACTCTTCACCCTGGTAAAAGGCTAGACCTAAGGGCGCGTTATGCGCTGGTAATTCTACAGCCGGAGCTATAGTATCAGCGCAGGGGTCGCGAATATAAACATTTTTATCAAAATTTGTATCATGTAACTGCTGGCCATAACAAATCGGCCAGCCATAATTACCACCGGCAACTAATTTATTAATTTCTTCTGGTGGTAAAGTATTACCCAACTGATCACGGCCATTGTCAGTGCCGTATATAGCCCCTTGGTGCTCAACAAAATCAACTGTGTTGCGTAAACCACTGGCAAAAACCGTGCAATTCTTGCCATTCAAGTCACAACGGGTGATGGCGGCGCGTTGCTTATCAGTTTCATTACAAACATTGCAACTGGAACCAACGGCGATATATAGCTGCCTATTTATTATTTTAACTGTCCTGGTCCAGTGTCCGCCAGTGGGTAAGCTGACCAACTTTTCAACTGTTTCCGCTTCGGCTTTTAAATCATTATCGCGATCTTGCACCCGCAAGATTTGGTCCTCGGCTGCAATATAATACCAACCATCATACTGAACTATATTATGCGGCCGCTTTAATCCGCTAAAAAATTCCTGCTGCCAATCAGCTCGCCCGTCGCCATTAGTATCTTTGAGCACCAAAATTTTACCCTGACCCGGCACCGCCACATATACCGCCTCACCCACTACTGTCATTAACCTAGGGCCAACACCTGGGCCGGGCTTTGATAAAAGCGACGGTGCCAACTTGCTGGCAAAAATTTGGATAACAAAACCATCAGGCAAATTAAGAAAAGAAAGTTCTGAATCTGTTTGTGGTTTAACTGACGGCTCTGTAATCTCATCTGGAGGTGATTGATCATAATCATTCACCTCCGACTGTATTTCCGGCGAGGTCGGCGCCAGTACCGGACGCACTGTTAAATACTGATAACTAAAAAATAAAATGCTAGCCGCTACCACGGTAATAAATATTAATAATACTTTAATAATTCCCTGGCCTGATACTTGATAATGATTATGGTTATTGTTGGCCCGAGCCCGCACCTGCATACTGACTATCATTGAACCCCGCAAAATAATAACCCAGATACTAATGAACGACATAACTAAACTAGACGGCGGTAAGGTCTGGTGGGTCTCTAGCCAAGTAAACCAGAGATCACTCTCCATTATGTACGCTCTTATAGCCAGTAAGATCATGGCTAAATAGCCAAATCTCAGACCTTGGCGCCAGTGTTTGGTACCTAGAGCCTGATTAATAACCTTGACATTAGATATAACTATCATGCCAAGGTAAATGGTCATGGCCACTAAACCTAAAATCACCTCGGTTTCACTTAATCTAGAAACCAAACCCCAACCGTATTTATCCGGATAAATAACAACTAGCGTTAGGGCGTGAGCCAGGGCATAAAAAAATCCGACTACCCCTAAGTACTTGCGGTAACCAAGTTTGTTATCTAGAAAATTAAAATAATAACTAAAGCCAGAAAGGGCAAAAGAAATGGCTATTAAAACCGCGCCGGTTATAGCCAAGGCTTCGGCTAAAACTATTAAATTAATTGATTTATAAAAAACCAATTCATACAGCCAACCTAAGGCGAAAACAATAAATGAAACCCACCAAGAATTCAGCCAAAGTTTATGCTTTAGCTCATGGGCTGGGCTATCATTATTTGCTAATTGATCCATTGGTTAATTATATCATTTTATTATCCTATTTTAAAAAATCTAACCCGTTATAGGTTAGTTTAGTCTGGTCGGGGTGGAGGGAATTCCCTGGCGGGCCTGGGCTGGCTGGCGCTAACTAGCGCATCAGCCAACCCTTCAATTCCCTACGCGAGTGAAGCAGTTCACTCGCTCAAATTTTTCTTACAAAAAATTATTCCTTGATGGAATAATTAATTTATTTGGTCGGGGTGGAGGGAATTGAACCCTCTGTCTCACGGACCCGAACCGTGCATGTTACCGGTACACCACACCCCGCTATCCTATTATATATCGTGCCCAGTGTAACTTAATTTAACTTATCTGGCAATATATCTGGATTACTATTTAAATAATTCTTTGCCAACCTGCCAGTAGCCTGGTTCGCCTAATTTATCTTTGGCGTAATACCACCACTCCACTCCCCACAGCATTGCTTCAGTAAAGCCTGTTTTTTTAAAAACATTAATATTTTCCTTAAACATTTCTAGGCTCAAAGAATTTTGAGCCTCAGCCAATGGCAGTGAGGCTAGACCCTGCGGCGCCCATGGTTCCAATTGCAATTCACTTACTATTATATTATTCACCCAGGGTGAAACTAAAGCCGCCTTCAGTCTGTAATAATAAGCTGGCCAGGGATATGTATAATAGCCTATTACCGGATTCCAGGTAACGCGATAAAAAGTTGTACCCAGGTCATCGGCTAAGTGCGCTACTTCCCACCAAGAAGACAATTCGCCTGAGTCAGTTAATAGTATAGGGCGAGAACTATCTAATCTTTGCAATAAATTGATTTCGGCCATTAACCTGTGTTTATTGGGTTGTAAACAAGCGCCATAAGCAAACAACGGCTCATTTTCCAGCTGCCAGCGTATGATAGCTGATTCAGAGCGATAATGTTCAACGACCGCGGCCACCATTTTAAATTGACGAACAGTGATTTCATCAAATCTTAAATCTTCAATCCAGGCTGGATCATGACATTCTGGCCAGCGCGGTAATTTACGACCAACCGCCAATGTAATAGTGGCACCCGAATCCTTAACCATAGCCACAAATTTATCCAGCTCAGAAAAATCATAAACTCCTGAGGTAGCTTCAATTTCATTCCAATTAGCCTGCAGCCTAAAGTGAACTGGCTGATAATCAGCTATTATTCTCTGCAATAATTCATCTGGCTCAAAGCCTAAATAACGAGCATGAGCGGCGGAAAAGGTAACGGTAAATTGTGGCGAATCAGTAAAAGTTAACTTGCGTTCACCTACCAGGCCAATAATCACCACTAAAATTATGGGTACTACTACTAACCAAAATAAGTAACGCATAATTTTAACCCCAACTTAGCCACCATAGCCCGCCAGCTATGAGAATGATGCCGCAAGCTTTTCGTATTAGCGCGCTCTTAGAAAATTCTTCGCGTAGTAATTGCGGCCATTTATAAGAAACTAACAAAGCTAAAATTAAAATAAAAACATACTGCATACCCTGTAGGGCTTCAACCAGGGTCACGCTGGCTAGTGACACGGCATAACTATTTAGAACCCCCGCAATCGCGCCTGAGGCCTGACCGCCAATAAAACTGAATTTGAGTCCATTGGAAGTTTTACCAATCATATGCCCAAATGACGCCCATGTACCTGGGATCAAAAGCAAAAGCAAACCGGTTAAGAAGGCGCCAAAACGTGAAACAATTAATCCAGTAACAAAAGTTGCCTCAGAGAAAGTAAGTTTAAGTAAAACAAACGCTAAGCCAAATACTAAACTTGATAAAGTGGCTAAGACGATTGATCTTCGGTTTAAACCACCTGGACCGCCAACCATTAAAAATCCACCCATTACTAATACTAAGAAAGCGGCCAAATGCCAAGGCATTAATCGTTCACCAATTAGAATAAAAGACCCAGTAAAAACAAATATCGGGTTTAGGCTACCGATAAAAGCTGGGATCCGCGAGGCTTCGCCGGTTTTTAAAACCGTGAACATTATATAAAGGGCAATTGTAAAACAAGCCCCGGATATAAGGCCGTAAACCCAGCCCCAAAGCGTAGGATTCTGCCAACCAAAAGGTATCAGCAATAAAGCCAACAAACCAAGACAAGAGATAGCAAAAGTATAAACCGCCGGATTATCCATCCGTTTTTGCCCGAGCAAAGACTTATCTACCACCGCAACTATGGAGTTAAAAAAATAACCGATTGTAGCCCAGCCGATCCAACTCATACCCGGTATATTAACTTCGCCTGTCCATCCCGGCGCGAATTCGGGAGAACAAGATTTAGTTTGTGATAAATATCTGAATCAGACATAAATTTTATATAATAATGGAAATGGCAAGCGCTAGCGAAGTTGTTGTACCGGGCATATATTTACCTTATTAGTGTACACCCCTGCCATTTTTTCTAGAAATACATATTTCTAAATCTTGTCGGAACAAATTTCAGCATAAACTCGGGCTGACTCCCGGGGTGTGCGGACAAATGTTTTCCTATCTACCTCAATCAAGCCAAATTTTGGCTGGTAGCCTTTATCCCATTCAAAATTATCAAGCAATGACCAATAAAAATAACCCTTGACTTCGGCACCTTGTTTCTGGGCTTGTTTAACAGCCGCCACAGAACGGGTTATAAAACTGGCACGCTGGGCTTCAGATTGGGCGTCAATACCATTTTCAGTTACATAAAGCGGTAAGTGGTAGCGCTGCCAAATAGTTAGCAAAACCTCACCTAAACCAGACGGATAAACTTCCCAGCCTAAACTAGAAATTTCCTTATTTAATTTTTTAGGATCAGCAAAGGCCACAAAACCACGCGACCAATTAAAGCTAAAAAGGACACGCTGATGAAAATAATAATTAACTCCAATAAAATCATGACTGCCGGTGGTTAATTTCATTAGCCATTTATTCCAAAAATTATCAGCCCTGATAGTCGCCCACTCATCCAGAATAAACCAGCGTCTATATGGCTCTAAGGAAAAAAAATTGTGTGCCAGACCCACCTTAACCTGCGGTAATGCTTCATGAATAATCTTGTAAGCTTCCTGATGAGCCTGGGCTAAATTATTAACAACCTTAATCATACGCCGATATGATTTAACTTGTGGCGGCCAATGGCCATATAAATACCCCTCTGTTGCCAAAACCAGAGGCTCATTAATAGTAACCCACAAATCTATATCTGAACCGAACTCTTTAACAACCAATTGCACATAACGTTTAAAATACTCAATCGCCTGATTATTTTCCCAGCCCCCCTGATTAGCTAGCCATTGAGGCAGAGTAAAATGATGCAAAGTCAAGCAGATTTTTAAATTTAAACTTTTTAAGGTTTTTATTACTTGGCGATAATGCTCAATCTCTGATTGAGAAATTTGACCTGGGGCTGTTTCTATCCTAGCCCACTCCATTGAAAAACGATGGGCATTTTGTCCTAACTGCTTGGCGAGAGTAAAATCTTCAGCAAATTTTTCATAATGTCTAACTGCCTGGCCACATTGTTCCAAACCACGCTGCTTTTCCCAAAAATGCCAATCGCTCCAAATATTTCCGCCTTCAACTTGATAAGCTGAGGTTGCACTACCCCATAAAAAACCAACGCCATTACTTTTAACCATAATGCTATCTAAATACCATTAGTTCTCTTCAACTAAAACCACCTCAAGCCCACTTCTGTGGCTAAAAATAAAGCGTATAAGCCAATCAAAACCCAGCCTTCCCGAGGCGTTAAACGCCGGCCAGTGTAAGATAAAATTATAAAAGCAAGTAGTAATATAATTAAAACTGCTACAAATAAGTAATAAGAAGGGCCGATTAGTAAAACCATTGGCTTAATAAAAGCCAGTAAGCCAACGACCAAAGAATTGGCAAACGCACTGCCAACCAAATTACCAAATGATAAATCTCTGGCACCGCTACGCCAGGAACGAAATGCTAGTGTTAATTCTGGTAAGTTTGTACCAAGGGAAAAGAATATAAGACCAGCTAAGAAAGGACGAATATCTAAACTTTCCAAAAAAGGCAGAGTGAAATCAAGAATAAACCTAGCCAATACCACTATACCAATTAATCCGAGCATGGCTAACCAAAATGCTTTTAGATTAGAAGTACCACCTTCTATTTTAATTGAAGGATGGGGCAAGGAATTAGACTGAATAAAATAAAATACGCTTAAACCATAAGTCAGAACCAGTATTAATCCATCGAATGAAGATAGGGTGCCATCAAACATCAACCACAAAGGCAAGCTTATATAAGCTGCTATTAAGATTAATTCCCGGTGTTTAAAACTTATATCCACATCAATACCACGATCCACGATCACACTTAAACCGACTATTAGCCCCAACAACACCACCACTCCGCCCATTAAGTTACCAAATGAAAGTTGTCCAACATTTTGCAATGAAGCCTGTATCCCCACAGTAAATTCCGGCATAGAAGTTAGCACTCCTAATATTAAGCCCAACCAAAAATGCTTTATGCCTAAATTAGCACCTAGGGTTTTAATATTAGTTATAACCACATCGGCCGATTTGCCAATCAGATAAAAAAATACTACAAACAGTGCGATATTTGAAATAATTGACATATTTTTAGTATAACACAACCCTCCGACTAAAAATCGGAGGGTCAAAATGCCAGTTGCGAGCAGTGGGCGACTACCCGACCGGTGTGCTATTTAGAGGATTGCGTCCTTGGCAGCCTTGGCAACGCGGAACTTGACCACGGTCTTAGCCGGGATCTTGATCGCTTCGCCAGTGGCAGGGTTGCGGCCCATGCGGGCAGCCCGCTGCTTCTTGATGAGCTTACCAAGGCCATGGATAGTGAATTCGCCTGATTTCTTGGCCTCACTGTAGGCCAGAGAAACTAGCTCTTCTACCATCATTGCCACATCCTTGCGGCTGTGGTTGGTCTTATCCGCCAGGGCGGACAGAACCTGAGACTTACTCATACCTTTGGCCATATAGGCTCCTCTCTGGGTTAAGAAATTAGCACCAGCTAGTATAGCAAACCCTTGTAAAATGGGGAAATCCACAACTACCACTCAACCCAGATTTGGTCAATCGGCCATTTAACAAGGCAATAGAAATAGAGGTAAAAAGCAGGCAGTAAAAACGTAAATTAACAATTATTATAAACAATATAGGAGGCCAAAAAATGGCTCAGATTACAACAGAACCTGCGATTTGGTCCTCCTTGGACTGGTTACAGCTCTATGATAATAACCCAATGCGCAATATGCAGCGCAGGCAAATTGCTCTTGAAGTTCTCAATCAAATAAAACAAGGGTAGCATGTTGCCCTAGATGCTAAAACAGGTGCTGGCAAAGCTATTATCCTGATTCTCGCTCATCTTGGTTTAGAGTGGAACACCTTATTCGTAGTTCCAACAGTGGAACTAGCCTATCAGCACCAAAAATTATTCCATAAACTTGTGTGAAATCATCGGGGCACCTTGGTGATGACTGGAAATAAATCACCCGTTAAGGGAACTCAACTTTGGCAAAATAAAAGTCTCAAACTTGTATTAGCTACTCCGCACACTATTATAAATGATCTGCGCCAGAGAATTTTTCCTCAAGGACACTTTGCCTTTCTAATAGTGGATGAGTTTCATCACGCCCATAAGAAATATCCGTACGTTCCCATTGCTTTAGCGGCTTACAAGGCTGGCGCTCTAATTCTTTCTCTTTCAGCCACGGCTGAGGATTTGGAAGCATTAAAAAACTGCTTTGTAACTAAAATTGTTAAAGCAGAAATAAGTATGCCCCAAAAAATCTCGCCAACAAGCGAGAAAAAACACCCCTCAGGTTAAAAACTGAGGGGATTTTTATCTCATTTCCAAAAATATATCGTCGCAATCGTATTCATTTAAACCATCAGCCCCTGACCAGGTTGGGCCGAATGACAAGACCACCGGGACATCGGGTCCATCGGGAATGGTATTACAATTTTCATAAGGATGATAATCCGGGTCAA
>Ga0209212_1006208_pt1 | contig 13769 bp, 15 predicted proteins | sample RifGroC2_FD_183996 | JGI IMG/M metagenome (GOLD analysis project Ga0209212, IMG submission 183996) | Groundwater microbial communities from Rifle, Colorado, USA - Groundwater C2 (SPAdes) (version 2) | ecosystem: Environmental > Aquatic > Deep subsurface > Groundwater | place: Rifle, Colorado... | reverse complement strand
ACTGTACGCCATCTCGCTCCTGGTGGTGTTTCTCTGTCTGGCCGCCCTATATGAAAGCTGGGCGATTCCCTTCTCGGTCATGATGGTAGTGCCACTGGGGATCATCGGCGCCGTGCTGGCGTCAACGTCGCGCAGTTTTGCTAACGACGTCTATTTCCAGATCGCCATCCTCACCACCATCGGTCTTTCCGCCAAGAACGCCATCTTGATCGTGGAGTTCGCCAAGGAGCAGATGGAGCACGGCATGGGGCTGATCGAGGCCACCCTGGAGGGTGCCCGCCTGCGTCTGCGACCGATTCTTATGACGTCGCTGGCATTTTTCTTTGGCGTCCTTCCGCTCGCCATCAGCAAAGGGGCCGGTTCCGGTGCTCAGAACGCTATCGGTACCGCCGTCAACGGCGGCATGGTAACCGCCACAGTGCTGGCAATCTTCATGGTGCCAGTTTTCTTTGTGGTGGTGCGGCGGTTCTTCAAGGCCAAGGCCCCTGTACCACCACCGCTGCCCGTCACCGACATCGCCCCGTCTACGGAGGAACTCTGACATGATTCAAACCAGTATTTCAATTGTCGCCTTGGTCATCTTCCTGGCCGGCTGCACGACCATGGCTCCAAAATATACCAAGCCTGCCGCACCAATTCCGGCCGCCTGGCCTGGTGGGACGCCCTATCAGAAGAGTGGTGCTTCCAAACCTGCTGAGAAACCTGTCGCCGATGTCCCCTGGCGGGAGTTTTTTATCGACGAGCAGTTGCGCAAGCTGATTGCCCTGGCCCTTGAGAACAACCGCGACCTGCGGGTCGCCGCCCTTAATATCGAGCGGTCCCAGGCGTTGTACCAGATTCAGCGTGCAGATCTGTTGCCGAAATTGGATGCATCTGCCGGCACCAGCTTCCAGCGAGTTCCTGAAACCCTCTCCGGTACAGGCCGCGCCATGACAACGGAACAATACAGCGTAGGGCTGGGTGTCGCTTCCTATGAACTTGACTTGTTCGGCCGTGTGCGCAGTCTCAAGGACCAGGCCTTGGAACAGTATCTTGCCACCGAACAGGCACAGCGCAGCGTCCAGATCAGCCTGGTTTCCCAGGTTGCCGCCACCTATCTGGCCCTTGCCTCTGATCGTGAACGGTTGCAACTGGCTAAAGACACCCTGATTAACCAACAGGAGTCGTACAAACTAACCAAGAGCCGATTCGAGGGAGGGGTCACTTCGGCGCTCGCCGTACATCAGGCCCAGACCACTGTGGATGCAGCGCGGGTGGACATAGCCCGCTACACTACTCTGGTGGCACAGAACGAAAATGCCCTGTCTCTGGTGGTAGGCTCGAGCGTACCGTCTGATCTGCTGCCGCAATCGCTTTCCGAAACACTGACATCTCTTAAGGATATCTCTCCTGGGTTGCCGTCCGACGTACTGCTCACCCGCCCCGACATTCTCCAGGCCGAGGGGCAGTTAAAAGGGGTCAACGCCAATATCGGCGCAGCACGTGCGGCGTTTTTTCCTCGGATCACCCTGGTCTCGTCCATCGGCTTCGGAAGTGACGACCTAGCGGGGCTATTCAAGTCTGGTTCCTTTGCCTGGAAGTTTGCGCCACAGATCACACTACCTATCTTCGACGGAGGCAGTAATCGGGCTAATTTAAAAGTTGCAGAAGTTGACAGAGATATCGCAGTGGCCCAGTACGAGAAAGCCATCCAGACTGCATTCCGGGAAGTGGCAGATGCCCTGGCCCAACGAGGAACAATAGAAGATCAAATGGCAGCGCAGCAGTCATTAACCAATGCAACAGCTGAAAGTTACCGACTTTCCAATGCACGCTACGAAAAAGGGGTGGATAGTTATTTGACGGTTTTAGACTCTCAACGATCATTCTACGGAGCACAGCAAAACTTGATCAACACACGTCTGATCAGGCTGTCCAATCTGGTAACTCTCTACAAGGTACTCGGCGGAGGCGGAGTGTGATTCAGAAATGTCTGCGACAGGTCTGCTGTGCTTGCATTGAGCAAGTTGCAGTATACAACGGCATGGATTTGAAATAGGGGGGCGTTGGCAATGCTCATTACTCGGAATGTTATCAATGAGTTTATTTGTGAGTTGATTTCTTCTCCCGACATAAACGTTTTATCGAACGAAGGTTTTGTGGTGCTTGCCGACTGGAGTGAACAGCAGGACTGGTGGCAGGATTTTGCCAAGCTGCATCGTATTGAGAAGGGCTGGCGTAGCTCGTACATGGGAGACCCTTATCAGTTCGCATTAGCGCTGTTCTGGTTCATCAATCATCTGCGTGGTTACTGAACGTCCACAATGCCGGTGTGGAACTCTGAGATTGGCCACATTCAGGCCAGGAGTTTAAAAGGAGGAAAACTTGCCAACTTACAAAATGACTCCCGAATTGGACAGAGACAATATCTCACTAGCATCGGCAATACATCACTATTTATCAATATCTACCCGGGAACAACGGGATATCGGCACGAACAGCCCACTTGACCGGGCAGTCGAACGTAGCTGCGCATATTTCCTTAGCGAGCAGCATCCGGAGGGCTACTGGTGGTTTGAACTGGAATCGAATGTCACTATTACCGCCGAATATGTGATGCTCTTCCATTTTCTGGGCATGGAAGACAAAAACCGCGAACGAAAGATGGCAAACTATCTGCTTGAGAAGCAAACCGGCGAAGGCTTCTGGCCTATATATTTCGGCGGGCCAGGCGATCTTTCAACTACCATAGAAGCGTATTTTGCTCTCAAGTTGGCTGGCTATACCGAAGATCACCCAAGCATGACCAAGGCACGCGAGTTTATCCTGGCGAACGGTGGTATCTTCAAGGCGCGTGTATTCACGAAGATTTTTCTGGCCCTCTTTGGCGAGTTTTCCTGGCTTGGTGTCCCATCCATGCCGGTCGAATTGATGCTGCTGCCTAATTGGGCGTTTTTTAATCCGTATGAGCTGTCCAGCTGGTCCAGGTCCACCATTATTCCACTCTCTGTGGTAATGGCGAAACATACGGTTCATGAATTACCGTCCAGGGCACGTGTTCAGGAACTGTATTTGCGTCCGCCGCGCCTCATCGACTACACCGTTACCTGGGAAAACGGCATCCTCACCTGGAAGAACTTATTTGTCGGCATCGACCACCTGCTCAAGGTCTATGAAGCAAATCCGATCAGGCCGCTCAAGCAAAAGGCGATTGACAAGGCCAAACAGTGGATTCTTGAGCATCAGGAATCAAGCGGAGACTGGGGAGGAATTCAACCGGCCATGTTGAATGCCATTCTTGCCCTGCATTGCCTTGGATATGACAACAACCATCCAGTGATTAGAAAGGGACTAAAGGCACTGGAAAACTTCTCCTTAGAGAATAAAGATACACTGGGCCTTCAATCGTGTGTTTCGCCCGTTTGGGATACGGCGCTGGCGTTGAAAGCACTACAGGATGCAGATGTCCCAAAAGACCATCCGGCCCTGACTAATGCGGCTGAATGGCTTATTGACCGGGAGGTGCGAGTCCCCGGAGACTGGAAAGTCAAATCACCTCATCTGAAACCGGGTGGCTGGGCGTTTGAATTTCATAACGACTGGTATCCTGATGTGGACGATTCCGCCTTTGTGTCGATGGCAATTAAGGATGTTGCAGTCAGAAACAATATAATCAAAAGAAATGCGATACAGCGCGGTTTCATTTGGTGTCTTGGCATGCAGAGTAAAAATGGAGGTTGGGGAGCTTTCGACAAAGATAACACGAAGCATATCCTCAACAAGATCCCCTTTGCCGACATGGAAGCTCTTATTGATCAACCGACCGCCGATCTTACCGCGAGAATGTTGGAGTTGATGGGGACATTCGGCTGTTCCAGCAAAAGTCACCCTGCCGCCATGCGTGCCCTGAAATTTATACGTGAATCTCAGGAAGCTGATGGCTCCTGGTGGGGACGCTGGGGGGTGAATTACATCTACGGCACGTGGTCTGTACTGTCCGGGCTTGCTGCAATCGGTGAGGATATGAAGCAGCCATGGATCCGCAAGGCGGTTGGGTGGCTTATCAAACATCAAAATCCGGACGGTGGCTGGGGAGAAACGTGTGAGTCTTACAATAATCCGACTCTTGCAGGTGTCGGTGAAAGTACTGCCTCACAGACAAGTTGGGCGCTTTTGGCGCTCATGGCCGCAGGTGAAACAGATTCTGAAGTTGTGTCTAAGGGAATCAAGTACCTGCTTGAAACACAGAACCGGGACGGCAGTTGGAATGAAGAGGCGTACACCGGCACCGGCTTCCCCAAATATTTCATGATCAAGTACCATATCTATCGAAATTGCTTCCCGCTCAGGGCGCTGGGCAAATATCGTACCCTCACCAATAAGGCAATGCCCAGGTTGTAACTTACGAGGAACTCGGTCGTGACTCACCGTTGCTTTGAATATATCAAGACTTACCACATGGAGGGAGTAAATCATGGCAATCACATATGTAGTTGACGACTTTTCAGGTGTCGTGTTCGTGCATTCTTTAGGCATAATAACGGCCAAAGACATTGCAGATCACTGGGCCTTGCTGTTGGCCGACAAAGAGGCTGTTGTTTGTGGGAAAATCCTTGTGGACGTCAGAGAATCTGAAGTGCAGTTAACAGAATCAGAACTGTGGCATCTGATAATAACCATCCTTGAACCTGCTATGCAGGGCCGAAGATGGAAGATGGCGATTCTTGTGCGAGAAGCTGTCCAGTATTACATGTCAAGACAGTTGCAGGTATTCACCGCTGGGTATTGTGAAAATGCAATTTTCGCTGACGACTCTATAGCTCTCGAATGGATAGAGCAGGGTGGGTTGTAACTCTTCGTCATCACTAAATCCGCATACTCAGGACGGGCATGTTCTGAACAGTCTATACAGGAGATCAGCTTGTCATGGGAATAGACAATTCGCGGCTTATGAATGAAGCAACTGTACGCTCATATATCCGTGACCTGGCAGATCAATTTGAAGAGCCAGAACAGGTGATGGAATTCCTGAATTCATGTGACATGGCACAAACAGCGTTAGTAAACTTACAGTTTAATGAATATCGATATAATCACATTCTGCAAACCCATTATATAAGAGGGTCTCTTACCGAAAGAGAGTGTCTAAAAAAGATAGAGGTCCTCTACTATGAATACAGTCAAGCAAGGGAAGAGTTTCTGCGGGCAACAAAAAAGCTACAAACAATAACAAGTACATTGGACTTGGTAGACGTAGGCAAAATACTGATGGAAATGATGAACACGAAGTGACCGTTACAACACGCGCCATCCTCGTCATTAACACATCCTGCTGCCAGTGGCGGTAGCTAAGCGAGCGGCCTGTGCCGAACATTTTGCTCGCCCAATTCGCCACCGATGCCAACAGTAAAAATATACAACAAGCTTCAACTATATGAAAACACTGCTGGATCGTGAGAGGGTGCTATGAAATTGAAAATAGGTGAAATCGGATATGCAAACTGTTTCCCACTTTTTTCCGTTTTGAAAGATGGTTTTGATTGTAAGGGGTACCGGTTTGTGCCAGGGATTCCGGCTGATTTAAACAGGAAACTGAATGCAGGGGAAATTGACGTAAGTCCTTCATCATCAATTGAATACGCAAAATCATTTCAGAAGTACGTTATTCTTCCCGACCTCTCCGTAAGCGCCGTTGATGCGGTAAAGAGCGTCCTGCTCTTTTCACGCATACCCATCTTCAATCTAAATGGTCAACCAATAGCGCTGACGAAGGAATCGGACACTTCAGTCGCACTCCTCCAGATCATCTTCAACAAGTTTTATGGCTTTAACAATACATTTATCCGTTCCCGTCATTCGTTGAAAGAGTCTCTTGCCACCTTTCCCGCCATGCTTCTTATAGGTGATTCCGCACTGAAAGAGGCGGCTGAACGCCGGGACCTCTACGTCTATGACCTTGGTACATTGTGGTACAAATTCACCTCTCTACCATTTGTTTTCGCGCTCTGGATACTACGTAAAGAGGTAGCTGATAAATATCCGCTTGAAGTCGCCGGACTTGTATCAGCTCTTCATGCTGCGAAAACAATTGCCCGCGGATCTCTGGATTCGCTTGCTTACAAGTGTGGGCACATGGATTGGATGGGGCATGATCAGCTTGTGGATTATTGGCGTGCTATTTCGTACGATTTGAGTTCGACCCACATGGAATCATTGAAGCGTTTTTATTCATATGCGACCGAAATTGGAATACTTGCATGCGAGCCGGAAATAACTATACACCGACAATTTTGATTGCTGTTGGCATTACTAAATATCAAGAGCCGTATCTTGTGAAATGAGTCCCATTACTTGTCTTATCAAGACTTCGATTTTATACAAGATTGGGGCGTCATATGCTGCAAACAAAAGTATCAAAAAAGAACAGGCATGTTCTGAGCAGGTTATGAGCTCGGAGTTACTTACTTATGGGAGCAGACAATCTGCGGTTTAAGGATCCAGCAACTGCTCGCGCTTACATACGTAACCTCGCTATTCAATTTGACGATCCAGAGGATATATTTGCGTTTTTAAGTGCATGTGACATAGCTCAAGCTGCATTGGCATATTGGTTGTTTGAAGCAAATCGATATGAGTGCATACAGAAATCCCAATATATAAGTGGGATTGACGCTGAAAGGAAGAGCGAGGTTGAACTAGAAGGCATATGGAATGAGTACCGTCATGCATCAAAGGGGTTTCAGCTGGTAAAAGAGAACCTGAAGAAAATAATCAGTAAATTGGATGGACATAATCCTTCTGAGTGTATTCCCGATAATCTAGGACTTGGTGACACTCCGAATTTACCACAAGTATAAAGTTGGGATAGTCATAATGAAAGTTGTATGGATTGCTTTTATATGTGGTTTTTTATTGGGAGGGATGTTGGGAATATCTCTGATGTGTCTCTTCTCTATCTATGAGAGGGATAAACAATCGGATAGAAACTGATATGGATATACCTCAAGCTAAAACAAAAAAAGATATCAAAATGAGAAGGAAAAACATCCTTCTTGTTGATAATGATATGAGCTATTTGTTTCTCCTCAGCAATATCCTTGAATTTAAAGGGATTGAAGTCACAAAAGCAACTAATGGAATTGAGGCCGTAGAAATGCTGGAGAAAAGAAACTTCGGCATGATGATTACCGACTTCGATATGCCAGGTATGAATGGTATTGAGTTAGCGATGAAAGTAAGAGAACTGTATCCTGATATTCATATTGTAATGATTACTGGTGAATTATCGCCGGATGTCGTTGAGGCGGCTGCTAACTCAGGCATATCTCAAGTCTTATCTAAACCGGTCAATGTAATGCGGGTATTGGCAGTTATCAGATCGATTCTCAGGATGCGGTAGAGAACTACCCCCAAAAACTGCTTCCAGAAATGTATGGTAACCATTTATGAATACTTCTTTGATAAATGCGATACCGTAACGCTATATCGACGTGGAAACCCAAAGTATTGGGCAGTCATAATAAATCAGTCCATAAAATAATACTAGAGAGGGAAACGTGAAAACATCCAGGATGTTTATTTATTGGACTATAGCAATACTTACCATTTTGACGGCACTTTATTTCTTAGCTAAAGAACCATCGCCTGGCTGGCCAATAAATCTAATTCACCTGCTTACTAACTATAAGTTTAAGTGATCCATTGATACAGGAACTTTTAGATAGCAGCTTCCGGTAACATGGTGAAAAGTTCTTGCCGGTGCCGATGTACTACTGGAAAGGGTGAAAGTGGAGATAAAAATGATTGATTCTTTGAATATAAAAGTCAGTTCCTTTTGGACACCTTTTCATGTTATCGGCACAAGAACTATGAAGTTAATAAACAATCTTGGCTCATCTGTAATATTCTTTGTTAGCGCCTTTTTGAAGATATTCCGGCCTAAACAGATTCGGGAGATTGTTCAACAGGTTTTTTTTATCGGTGCAAAATCATCTAATATCGTAATGCTTATCGGCCTCTTCACCGGCATGGTCCTTGGTCTGCAGCTTTTTTATACGCTTAAAAAATTCGGATCAGAGGGGTTTCTCGGCTCGGTCATCGCCTTGACTCTCATCAGGGAACTTGGACCTGTCCTGACAGCTATCATGATAACCGCCAGGGCGGGCTCGGCAATGACGGCCGAAATCGGAATACTTCGTATCTCCGAGCAGATAGATGCACTATATACAATGAGGATAGACCCTATTCGGTATCTTATAAGCCCGCGCATTGCTGCCGCGATCATCAGTTTTCCGCTACTGACGGCATTTTTTGATTTAATAGGGATACTCGGCGGTTACCTGACCGGGGTGGTTCTTCTCGGCGTGAATAAAGGCGCCTATTTTTATCGGATAGATGCCTATGTGGATATGACCGATATCCGGGGCGGGTTCATCAAGTCTCTCGTCTTTGCGGTGCTGGTATCAACCATTTGCTGTTATGAGGGATACTTTACGCATCTGCGCACCGGCAGTTACGGGGCAAAGAGTGTCGGTATTTCGACCACTTCTGCTGTGGTGCTTTCTTGTATCATGATTCTCATTTCGGACTATGTAATTACGTCCTTTCTCATGTAGGTGATAACTGTGAAGACACCTTTAATAGAATTCAGGAATGTCACAAAGAGTTTTGGTGAATACACCGTTCTTAACGAGGCGAATCTCCAGATTTATGAAAATGAGATTTCAACGATAATAGGCAAGAGCGGCACGGGAAAGAGTGTTCTTCTCAAGCATATTATCGGTCTTCTTGCTCCTGAAGAAGGGAACATATTTTTCAAGGGAGAGTCGGTTAATGAGATGAGCAGAAAAGAATGGGACAAATGCCGGATGCAGATCAGCTATATGTTCCAGAACAATGCCCTCTTTGATTCCATGACCGTCTTTGAAAATATCGCTTTCCCTCTCAGTCAGACGACAAGCCTTAATATAAACGAAATCGAAAAGAAGGTATTGTCGCGGATTGATCAAATGGATCTTTCTGATGTTGTCAATAAATACCCATCTGAGCTGTCCGGTGGAATGCAGAAGCGGGTGGCGCTGGCCCGTGCTCTCATAACAGACCCAGCCATCGTGCTTTTTGATGAGCCGACCACTGGGCAGGACCCAGTTAGAAAAAACGTCATTTTGAGTATGATCGCCAGGTACAAGAAACAGTTCGGCTTTACCGCTGTTCTCATTAGCCATGATATCCCTGATATTTTTTACATATCCGATCGCATTCTCATACTCTGGGAAGGGAAATTAGACTTTCAAGGTAGTTTTGAAGAGTTAACGAAGATCGATCATCCCATGATGCGCGAGTTCAAGGATAGCATCGCGGAACTTAGCGATGAACTCACCGGGAATATCTCAAGGGAAATGTTCAGATTGCGATATGCGGTCTGATGCCATAAAGGAGGATTATTCAGTATGAAGAAGTTTTCAATGGAATCAGTGGTAGGAATCTTCGTTGTTATCGGAATCTTCTGTGTGGGATATATGACGATCAAACTGGGTAAGGTCTCCCTGTTTGGCGATGATTACTACTCGCTTAATGCCGGCTTTAGTTCAGTGTCAGGGCTTCGAGTTGATAGCCCCGTTGAAATTAACGGTATTTTAGTCGGAAGGGTGAAGCGGTTGGTCATGAATCAGGAAAAACAGGTGGCGTTGGTTGAATTGAATATCCGGAAAGGAATCAAGATTTACGACGACGCCAGTGCAGCCATTAAGACTTCCGGTCTTATTGGTGACAAATTTGTCAAAATTGATCCTGGTGGAGGTGGCGATATCCTGAAACCAGGTGGGACTATTGTTGAGACGAACTCACCTTTAGACGTTGAAGACCTGATTGGCAAATACGTATTTGGAGATGCGACGAAGGGCGATAAAAAGGACCTAAAATGAAATTTCTTAAGGAAATAATGAATAAAAGCCTTATTGGGATGATACTCCTTTTGTGGTTGGCTATTCCTGTAGCCGCCTTTGCCGGTACGGCTCTCGAAACCGTGAAGACTCAGGCAGACAAGGTGCTGGATGTGCTGCGGGATCCTGCCCTCAAACCTGAATCTACGAAAAAGGTTAAAATTGAGAGGATTCGCTCCATCTCTGAGAAGATGTTTGACTTCACCGAACTCTCAAAAAGAACATTGGCTAAAAATTGGGATACTCTCAATCCTGATCAGCAAAAGGAGTTTGCCCGGCTCTATAGATCTCTTCTTGAAGATGCATATGCTGACAAGATCCTCTCATATTCTGATGAAAAAATAGTCTTCAATAAGGAGGTACCACTTACAGAAAAGACAAGTGAGATACAGAGTGCAGTTTTGAGAAAAAATGGTGAGATCCCAATTCACTACCGGGTCGTATTAAAGGGTGGAACATGGAAGGTTTATGATGTGGTTATCGAAGGGGTAAGCCTCATTAGCAACTATCGCTCACAATTTAGGGAAATTCTCATGAATAAGCAGCCTGAAGCTTTGCTTGATACCCTTAGGAGAAAGGTCGGGAATCGTTGATCTGTTAAGGAAAGGGAACATGTCTTGATATTCAGGCATATATTCATACACGGCGTTCTGGTAGCCTATTCACTTGTGTTTTGTCCGCTATCCTTGCATGCAGAAATATTCTCAACAACCGCTGATACTGTGAGTTCTTTTATTCCAGAGACTATTGCGATATCGCAGCCTTCTCCTGATGAAAAAGAAAAACCCGCGGCCCATTCGATAACGTATACCGGTACCTCAGAATATGAGCGGCAGGATACAGAGTATGATGAAAGTAACAATGGCATAGAAACGACTGAAGAAGAAAGTCCAAGTATTTCTGATCCTATTGCTCCGCTGAATAAAGTTATGTTCCATGTTAATGACAAGCTGTACTTTTGGATGCTGAAGCCAGTGACACAGGGATATGTGTTTATAATTCCGGAAGATTTCAGAGTAGTATTCAGTAACTCTTACGACAATCTAAAGTCACCAGGCAGAGCGATCAATAATCTGCTGCAATTCAGGCTATTGGCAGCAGGGAATGAACTTATCAGGTTTCTCTTCAATTCCACGATAGGCATCGGTGGTCTGAGCGATGTTGCCGGAGCCCTTGGGATCAAGAAACAAGAAGCCGATTTTGGACAGACCCTGGGCCATTACGGCATAGGCCATGGCTTTTATATTGTGTGGCCGGTTTTGGGACCTTCTTCTCTCCGGGACACTGTTGGTTTTGTCGGCGACCGGCTGATGTATCCATTGACCTATATAAGCGGGAGCAATCTTCCCCTTGAAGCAACTGTTGGCATATCTGCCCATGAAAAAGTTAACGACACGTCATTCAAGATCGGAGATTACGAGTCGTTCAAGAAGGCTGTGGTGGATCCGTATACCGCGATGCGCGATTCCTTTGTCCAATATCGGAAAAAGAAAATTGAACAAAGTGATCCATTGTTCAAAGGGAGATATTGAGCGTTGCGATAATATTATGCGTATATATCTTCCTTGAAGAAGCTGCCAGTGTTTGGCTTAGCCAAGGGTGTTTTTTTTCTATTTTGGTCTCAAATGCGAGAGATAGACACTTAACCCACTAATAGACGTCATGAGGATCCGCCAGGATTAAATCTATGGCGCAACAACACGCACGTTCGAGGGCTTGTTTTTCTAGTATTCCACGGTAAAATTTTACTAAACGTTCGTTAAATAAACTTGTGTTTAGCCAGGGGTAATCAAATGTCCCACTCCGCTCAGAAGATAAATACACGAGAAGAGATTCTTGAATTGTCAATCCCTCTTTTTGCCAGGTGTGGCTACAACGGGGTCACCATGCGTGATATTGCTGCAACGATGGGGCTTACACCTGCTGCGCTCTACTACCACTTTCCCGGCAAGGAAAATCTGTATCTGGACGTCGTGGAGCATGCCTTCAGGGAAAAGTCAGCAATATTGAAATGTATCCTTGATGGCCCTGGGTCTCCATGGCAGCGGCTTGAAGAATTCGTTGCAGGTCATGTCCGGCTGACAGCAACGGACATGAATTTTCTACGATTGATGCAGTGGGTGTTGCTGGACAGCGATGAAACACGCTTGCACAGGTTGTCGGAGGAAGTATTCAAAGATTTCTTCGTAGCACTCCATGGCTTGGTTGCCGAGCTAGACTCACAGTATGACACCCATCTGCTTGCAATCTCGATTATCGGTCTTGTGTTCTTTCACTTCGAGGCCAGCCCATCCCGTCAGTTCATGCCGGGGCATCTGCCCCAGCATGACAACCCCGCCGTGCTGGCACAATACGTGACCAGTTTGCTGCGTAACATTTTGGGAAAGTGCAACACTGAAGAAGGGCAAAACCGTAGCCAAATGCAAAAGGAGGTAGTTGCCATGAAACTTCAGGAAGTCAAAGAAATTGCCAGGAAGTCGGGACTGAAAACAGGAAATTTGGAGAAGGGCGAACTTATCCGGGCAATCCAGACCTGCGAGGGAAATGTCCCCTGTTTCGAGACCGGGAAAGCGACTGAGTGCGGCCAATCAACATGTTGCTGGCGTGAGGACTGTAACTGATTGAAGGTAACTACTAACAGCAGTAGCCACGGACAGAGGACCATCACTATGCAGAACAATACTGACAATCTTTTCGAACGGTTGGCAGATGGGACACTCTGTATTGTTATGGTTGGCGAATGGCTTGCGGGCAACCTGCCTCTGTCCCTTCAGAGGGTGGATGCTGAATTTGCTGCCGTACCTACTCCCCGTCTCGTATTTGAGACGGGGAGTCTGGGACGTTGGGACAGCGGTCTGCTCACGTTCCTTATCAAGCTCAAGGAGTTCTGCGACGAAAAGGGCGTGACCTTCGACGGTGGAAATATCCCCGATGGTGCGAGGAGGCTCCTTGCCTTGGCTGCTGCCGTCCCCATGCGGCCGGACGGACACGGGGGAAATGTGAAGCAGCCATTTCTGGAAATGGTTGCCGACCACGCAATCTCCTCATGGAATACGGTCGTGGGAATGACATCATTTCTGGGTGAAGTGTCGGTTGCCTGCGGTAGATTAATGACCGGTCGGGCACGCTTCCGCCGTTCGGAACTGCCGGCGATCATACAGGAGTGTGGCGCAAAGGCCCTGCCGATCGTGTCGCTTATCAGCCTGTTGGTGGGGCTGATCCTTGCCTTCGTAGGCGCGGTGCAGCTCTCCATGTTCGGTGCCCAGATTTACGTGGCCAGCCTTGTCGGCATCGCCATGGTGCGTGTGATGGGGGCGATTATGACCGGCATCATCATGGCGGGGCGCACCGGCGCTGCCTTCGCCGCCCGGCTGGGGACCATGCAGGTGAACGAGGAGATCGACGCGCTCGCCACCCTCGGCATCTCGCCAGTCGAATTTCTCGTGCTTCCCCGGATACTGGCACTGGTACTCATGATGCCGCTGCTCTGTCTGTATGCCGATCTCATGGGGATACTGGGGGGGCTCATTGTCGGTGTATTCATGCTCGACCTGAACATGACGGAATATATCACCATGACGAAAAAGGCGGTGCGGCTCCAGGATTTCTGGATCGGGCTATTCCACAGCGCAGTGTTCGGGGTGCTGGTGGCCCTGGCTGGCTGTTTGCGGGGAATCCAGTGCGGCCGGAGTGCCTCGGCGGTGGGCGATGCCACAACCTCGGCGGTGGTCACAGGGATCGTCAGTATCATCGTGGCCACTGCGATCATTACGGTTGCCTGCAACATTCTGGGGATCTGAACAATGACTTTCGTAACTCCTCTTCAGGCCGGTCCCGATTCGTCCCAGG
>Ga0209212_1006205_pt1 | contig 13783 bp, 1 predicted proteins | sample RifGroC2_FD_183996 | JGI IMG/M metagenome (GOLD analysis project Ga0209212, IMG submission 183996) | Groundwater microbial communities from Rifle, Colorado, USA - Groundwater C2 (SPAdes) (version 2) | ecosystem: Environmental > Aquatic > Deep subsurface > Groundwater | place: Rifle, Colorado... | reverse complement strand
TCGTCGTAAGCCACTATCTTCACGCCGGACTTGGTGAGCGGGGCCGGGAACTTGCTCAGGTAGACCTTGCCCGTCATGTTGGACTGCGACGGCGTCATGTAGAAGTCCAGGTTCGCCCGGTCGTCGCCGGTCAGCGAGCCCGTAAGGGAGGTCTTCTGGCCGGTCTTCACGAACCCTTCGCGCGTCACCTCCAGGCGGTAGATGCCCTGGGGCAGGTTGTCGAAGGAATAGGTGCCGTCGGCCGCCGTGTTGGTGAACTTCTCCATGGTCCGGTGCTTAAGGTAGACCACGGCGTCGCCCAGGCCGGCGCCGGTGGCGGTGCTCCGGACGGTGCCGTAGATATCCCCGGTGCGGACGCTCTGCTCGTCGAAGCTGAACGAATAGCTCCCGTTATAGGAAGACGCCAGCGGGATATCCAGCTCCTTGGCTATAGGCGGGTAGTTGGGATTGGAGAAGACCACCGTATAGCGCCCGGGAGGCAGCCCCGAGACCATGAACCGGCTGCTGTGGGCCGCGAAGTAGGCCTTCACTATCGCCTTGTCCTTGGTTTCCAGGGCTTCCTCGAAAGCTTCGAAGTCCTCCCCTGTGGGCAGGCCCGCGGTATAGCCGCGCAGGTCCCCGGCGGCGTCGTAAACCATGACGGCGGGGATCAGCGAGAAGAGCTCCTGCATGTTGGAGAAGATCTTGTCGAGGTCGGCGTCGGTATAAATGCGCTCGCCGAGGATAGTGCCCTCGAAAGAATCCTGACCGAGCGAACCCAGGATGCTCACCGGTATGGGCTGGAAGTCGGTCCCCAGGTTGGGGGTGGACTCTACCCGCTGCACGGCCACGCCCTTCACCTTGCCGATGAAGTTGCCGAACTGGTCGAAGGTCGCGACGCCGCTGTCGCCGCCCTCCGGGTCATAGCGGGCCCCCATCATCAGGTAGAAGTCGTACTGGCCGGTAAGCATCACCTTCTTGTCCCAGGTATGCGTCGTGGTGCTGTAGTTGAAGGCGAAGGTCTCCTTGCCGAAGAAGATCTCGGTGACCTTCTTCTGGTTCATCTCCGTGCCGGATTCCACCGGGATGATCACGTAGGCCCAGGTAGGCGTGGAGATCTCGGGCAGGCCTATGATCTGCGGCTGCACCACCAGGCCGTCCTCCAGCTTGAGCGTGACCTGGGTGGTCTTCCCGGCCACCACGGCCACGTCGGTCATTACCGGCGCGGCCCAGCGGAAGCCGAGGCCCTGCGGCCTCATGGTCACGGTATAGAGGCCGGGCGCCAGGTTGGGGAACTCGAAGGCGCCGTAGTCGTCCACGTTCCAGCCCTCGCTCACGTTCACGTTCTGGCCGCGCACCTCTATATTGATGCTGTGGCGCTGCTCTTCGGGCAGGTTATACGCCGGCTTGTAGTTGGAGCCGTCCGGCGCCTTCACCACGCCCTTCATCGAACCGGCTTTCGTCACCACGAAGTTCATGACGACCGAGGTCGTGACGGTGGAGCGGAAATCGGCCCTGTCGTCGAAGGAACTGACCTCCCCCCACTCGCTGGAAGTTATGCGCGTGTAATAGGACACGCCGGTGGACAGCGTTATGCTGTAGGTGGCCGAATTGACCGTATAGGTCCCGCTGAGCACGGCGAAACCCATGGACCTGTTAAGGCAGTCGCCGCCGCACTCCTGCATCGCCATCACGGTCACGGGCGTCATGGAGCTTATTACCAGCGGGTTCAGCGCCGTTACGGGGTAGGTGGTCACGAAGGTCACGGAGCCGCTCAGCGTGGCGTAGTCGTTCTGGCCCTGTGGCATGATGTTGAAGTTAACGTCGCCCGAGCCCTGGCAGACACCGCTGAGGGCCAGGAGCTTCCAGGCCCTGCCGGGCGCGCAGTTGCCCGGGCTGTTGGGGCTCCATTTGGCCCCGGCGCTTGAGATCACGATGCGCACGTCGTCGGCGTCCATGGAGTTGGACTTGTTATTGCCCTCGTTGAGGTCCACCCAGGTGCCGAAGAAAGCCACGTTCATGCGCAGCTGGCCGTCCGGCAGGCCGTTAAGGGTGGTGGTACTGAAAACGAAGGACCCGTCGGCCGCCGTCCGCGTCCTGGCGTCGGTTTCCAGGCCGCGGCCGCCGCGGTAGCTGTCGGAGCCGCCGTACCAGTTATAATCGCCCCAGACCATCACGTCGGCGTTGGGCACCGGGATATCCCTGTAGCGGATGACGCCGCGCAGGGTATAGGTGGCCTCTTCCAGCTGGAACTCGCGGTATACCGTGGGCAGGTTCGGGACTGAAAGGTCGACGCCCCAGCCGGCCCGCTTATAGCCGGACTTCTGGGCCGCCAGGTTGTACATCGCCGCCGTGCTTACCACGTTGTAGAAAGAATACTTCCCGTTCACGTCGGTAAGAGTCTCATAGACGTTGGAGTCCACGCAGGGAGTGCCCGGGCTGCAGGTGACCGGTGAATTCCACATCCTGACGCGCACTTCTTCCAGCGGGGCCCTCGTCTGGGCGCTCCTGACCACGCCTTCCACGGAAGGCGGCGTGGTGGAGGCGCCGACGTCGAAGCCGCCGGTGGTCGCGATAGCGCCGGCGGAAGTGGACATATTGACCGCGTAAGAGCTGGTCTGCGGGAACAGAGCGTCCATCACGATGCTGCGCGACAGGCCGCGGCCGGGAATGGTTATGCCCAGCGTATAAGCGCCGGCGTCCATGGGAGGGACATTGGTGACCGTGAAGGTCACGCTGCTCCTGCCCACCGGGACCTGCGCTATGCCGTAGGCCGCTTTCTCGCCGGTCTGGGTGAAGAAGACTTCCGCCATTATGAAGTCGCTGGCGGTAGCCGAGGTCACCGTCACCGCGAGGGGGTAGTACGGGTCGTTGGCCGGGCGCGGCTGCAGGGTATACTGCTTGTTAGTGTCCGCCTCCAGCTGCACGAAGTAGCTGCCGTACGGGTCCATCTGCTGGTCTTTTATGTTCGGGCTATAGCCCTGCTTGTTCAGCGCGATGAAATACTGCTTGCCCGCCGGCACCTGGAAGAAGGCCGTTCCCGAAGGGGAGGTGACGGAACTCTTGATGCTGGAAGCGTCGATGCCGCCGGTCTGGGAGTAGGGGATAAGGGAAACGCCCACGCCAGCGAAAGGCGTGGAAGCGCAGCCTGAACAGGCGGCGCTGGAGACCGCTACGCTCAGCAGCGGGTTGACCGTAAGGGTATTGGACTGCTTGTAGCGGTAGAGGCCGTAGTAGCCGTTGAACCTGCCGCTCACGGCGATGTTGCCTCCGCCGGCCACCAGGTCGAAGCCCATATCGGAGTTAGGCCCGCCGCTATAGTCGCCGGGCAGGGCGCTGGAGTTGAATTCCTGCGTCATCAGCTCGGACCCGTCGTGGGCGAACTTGCGTATCCAGAGGTTCTTATCCTGGTTGATATCGTAGCGCTCGGTATAGCCGGCCACGTTGACGTTGGCGCCTGACCCGGCGCCGAGGGTGATGCCGTAGGCCACGTCGGCGCCGCCGGACTGGCTGGCGTACCAGGCCGCCCCGGCCCAGTCCGCAGCGGCCAGGTTGGCGGAACTCTTTACGACCACGGCGTCCAGGGAATAGGACTCCGCGCCGTACAGCGCGCCGGCCGTGAAGACATAGCCGGAGCTGTCCACTACCACGTCATAACCGGCCTCTTCGTAGCCGCCGGCGGGGTCGGAGCTCCTCTTGACATCGGTGCCCTGCGGGGCGAGAGTCGTCGCCAGGAAGCGGCCCAGCCAGAGAGATGAGGCTTCGCCGGGCTCGTAGGAAGAGCCGGCCACATAAACGTTGTTTCCATTGACCGCTATACCGTAGCCGGCTTCATAGCCGGAGCTGCTGCCGGAATAGGTCACGGTGGAAAGGAGGGCGCCGGAGGTGCTGAACTTGGCGGCCAGGATGTCGACATTGCCGTCGCCGGCGTCCACGGAACCGGCCACGAAGACATTGCCGGAACCGCCGAGCGCCACGCCGTAGCCGATGTCGTCACCGCCCGCGAAGTTGTAGGTGGATTTCCAGACCAAGCCGGAGGCGCCGAACTTCATGACGAAAAGGTCCTTGCCGGTGAAGCCGTAAGGATCCCGCTCGAAGCCGGTAATATAGAGATCGCCGGCCGCGTCTATCTCCAGCCTGTTGGCCTTTACCTGGAACCATTCCCCGGGGGCGTAATACTTGGTCCAGAGCGGCGCGTAGGCGGAGCTGAACTTCTTTACGGCGAAACCGCCGTTGCCGTTCCAATCCATGTTCGCCACGGTATAGATATTGCCGGAAGCGTCGCGCGCTATGCCGGGGAATTCTTTTTCACCGTAGTAGGCCGCCGCCGACTGCTGGCCGCTGTTTATCACGAAGAGCTTGGCTTCGTTGGGATACATCACCATGTTCTCATTGGACCAGCCGTCCGAGGCGCGGACCGAGGCCGCCCCGGGCACGGCCGTAAAGACCCCGGCCGCCGTGGAGGCCCACACTTTGAAGTAATAAGGTACGCCGGTGGACATACCCTGCGCGTCGCGGCCGCTGTCCAGGCCGTAGATCACGCGGGACAGGTTCATGCCCTCCATATAGGCCGAGTCCGACAGGTACCGCACCTGCGCGGCGGCGGTGCTCCAGGCCACGCCGAGGTCGTAAGTGGAATACTGTATGGCGAAGGGCATGCTGGCGGCCATGTCGTACTGGTTCATCCAGTCCAGGCGCACCGAGCCGGGCACGTAATTCTGCGAAGCCATCAGGCTGAAACTGGGCTCGGGGAAATAGTAGAAGCCGGGCCTGTCCGACCACAGGGCGACGGAAGAGTAGACCCGTCCGGAAGCGTCCACGGCCAGCGAATAGACGTCGTCGTCCCCGCCGTAGGAGAAGTCGAAGCTGCGGCTCCACTCCTCGGTCCCGTCGTGGGTCAGCTTGCGGTAGAGAGCGTCCCTCCCGCGCCCTCCGACGGTCTGATAGCCGGCCGCGACCGCGCCGCTGCCGTTGATAGCGGCCGCGTAGAAGGCGTCGTCCAGGCTGTCCTTGCCGTTGAAATAGCTGGCCCAGACCGGGGCGCCGGCCAGGGTATATTTAATGAGCGCCGCATTGGTCCCTTCGTTAGCGGTGCCGGAGGTGGCCACGGAACCGGCCAGGTAGACGGCGGCGGGCGTGGTGGTGGTGACGGCCAGGTCGAAACCCTCGTCGTCGCCGAAACCGGAGTCGATCGTGATCAAAGCCCCGGCGGCGGAGCCGTCGGCCTTGTTAAGCGCCCGGATGAAAATATCCTTATCCGCGTTGAACACAGTGCCGGACAGGTAGACCGCCCCGGTGCCCACGGCCACGCCGTAACCGTAATCGTTCCCGGAACCGCCCTGGGTATAGGTCCACAGCGGCGCGGGGACTATATAGGTCGAGTTCGAGATATCGTACTTCCTCGCGAAGGCGTTCATGTCGGTGCCGTTGGAGGAAACGCCCACCACGTAGAGGGAGCCGCCCTCGACGGCGACGTCGTAAAGCTCGTCCATCTTGGTAACCCCGGAAGCGTCTACGGCGTAGGACCAGACAAGGTCCCCGTCGGCGTTAAGCTTGGCTATCCACATATTCTTGACCGCATCGTACTCCGGGGTGAAGATCACGGCTCCCTGGCTGCCCACCAGGTAGAAGTTGCCGGCCGCGTCGCGGGCCATATTGCCCACGTAATAGCCGCGGTTCAGCCTGTGGTTGAAGAACTTGGTCCATTCCAGGTACTGGTCGGTGTTATACTTGCGCAGGCCGAACCCGGCGGAGGCGCCCTCGGAGGAACCGCCGAAAGCGTGGTAGACATAGGGGCCGTCCACGGCTATAGCGCTGCCGGGGCCGCCGATCCCGCTCATATAGGAGAGGCGCTCGCGCCCGTAATACTGGGTATTGTCGTAGGCCGGGGGCGTCTTGGCGAAAGTCTGGGCCTCCGGCAGCTCTGTGGTGAGAGCGCCGCTGGTTATCCAGACCTTGAACTTGTAAAGATTGCCGCGGGTCTCGGGCGCGCTCGTGCCGCCGGCGTAGCCCATGTCGGGATAGCGCAGCGCGGTCAGCTCGCCCACGCGGCGCGACTGCACGGAACCGGCCGCAACGGGCCCGGTGCTGGCGACTATCTGCGCCGCGTTGCGGTCCCAGACTGGTGCCGGGGAGGTGGTGTACTGCACCCGGAAGCTTGAACCTGCGGGCAGGTTCCCCGTGTAGTTCCACGTCAGGTCCACGGTAGCCGTAAAGGGGCCTTCCGCGGCGGTGAAGAACTGCGCGTTAGCCGAGCCCAGCGGCATCGAGTACACGCCGAAAGGCCCGCCGAACACGCCGCCCACATGCGCGTTATTGTCGGTGGAGATCTGCACGGCCATACCCCAGTCGTAGCCGCCGGAGCCGGAATCGTAGATGCGCGCGGAAAGGAGCTGGCCTCCTGGGGCGAACTTGGCCAGCAGCATATTGTAGCCCTGCGACAGGTTCCACATGTCGGTATAGCCTGAGACGTAGATATTGCCGAAACTGTCGAATTCCAGGCCGGTGGGAACGTCGTCGGCGTTGGCCTGCGCGTTATTATAGCGCGCGGAGAACAGCTGGCCGCCGTAAGAGTTGTACCTGTTCAGCCAGATATTCTGGCCCTGGTTGAGGTCATAGCGCTGTTCGGAGCCGGCCGCCGTCACGTTGCCGTTCGCATCCTCTTTAACGGCCAGCACGCGGGAATCCCCGCCCGGGCTGTTATACTGCACCGGCCAGGGGGAAGCGGCGGGAACGATGACGGAACCGGTATCGGTGAACTTATGCAGCCTGCCGTTCAGCGGGTACATCCCGCTGGCGCCGGCGGCGTAAATATTCCCGCCGGAAGGGGACAAGGAATCCGCCGAGAAAGCGAGGCTGTTCACCTCGTCGTAAGCGCCTGTGCCCGGCGCGCTGTCGTAAGCCGCTTCCGCGCTGCCGGTACCGTCGGCGGCGCTCAGCTTGCGGACCTTATAGTCCCGGCCGTTGGAGCCGTTCTCGTATTCGGTGGCCGCGTAGACGGCGTTATTGCCGTAGACCAGCGCCTTCGCGGTTTCGGTGGAGGCGGTGATGAAAGTCCTGGTCCAGAGCACGGCGCCGTCGGGAGCGAACTTCGCCACGAGCGGCGTGTCGCCGCCCAGCTGCAGGAGCCCGTAGGCGTACCCGTCCTGGTCTACGGCCAGGTCCTTGAGGGCCAGTTGGGCGTACGGGGCATAATAGAAGTGCGAGCCGCCGTACGGAGTGTTGAGCGTGACGATATAGTCCGCGTCGCCGTAGAAGGTGAGGGCGAAATAGAGCCCGGCGGGACCGCGGGCGAACCTGGGGCCGTTCTCGGGCTGGGCGTACATCCCGGGAACGGTAAGGAGCGTGGCGTCCTGGTCGCTTACCGAGGCCGCCGGGAAATTAAGGTTCCGCGCCAGATTGGAGACGGCGGAGGTGCTCGTCCCGTTATAGAGCCAGACCGCGGCGTAGCGCGGGAATACGCGCAGGCCGTCCGTAACTACGGGGAGCTCATAGAGATCGAAGCTCTCCATTGCGCCGGCCGTTATGCCGCTGATATCCGTCACCGTCTGGTTATCGGTCGAATTCGGGTCGGTGAGGTCCGCCGGGTCGGTGCTGTAGCGGACTATATAATGCCCGGCGGCGATGTCCTCTGGGTAAGTCCAGGTCAGGCTGAGCGTACCGAGGTTGGCGCCGGCAGGGGCGGCGAGAGTCGTCAAGCCGGCCAGGAAATTTACCAGCTTGGGCGCCGAGACCGCCGGATAAACGGCCTGCTGGGCCATGAGGCCTGCGGTGGTGAAAGAGTTGGAGGACAGCACGGCCACATTGACATTGCTGCTGACGGCCGCGACGGCCGGGGTCAGGGTTATGAAAAGGTCCGTGCTGGAAGTATCGACGACCCCGCCGGGGGTGCTGGTAAACCCCTCGGGCGTCCGCCTGGGCGCGGCCATCTGGCCGCCGCCGCTGAGGTCGAAATCGAAAGTGCCTGAAGTGACCGCGCCGGAGGCCAGGAGCTCGTCGGTCTGGCTGTCCCATACTCCGTTCAGGTCAGTGTCGTTATAGAGCGCGACGGAGGCTATATTGGCATAGTCCCCGTACGGGTTCACGGCGATCTGGATGCCGGTAAAGGCGACCGAGCCCGAAAGGGTGTAAGGCGTGATCTTAAGCGCCGCGGCTTCCTGCCCGGCCAGGAAGAAAGCCGGTGAGACGTCCGCGGTGGAGATATAGACCGTGGGGATAACCCCGCCGAGCGGGGCGAAGCTCACGGTACGAATATCCACCTGGCCCGCACCGTCGTCGTTCACCCCGGTAGCGTAGCTTTCGCCGGTGGCGGGGTCCAGGGTCAGGCCGTAGCCGACATAATTAATCCCGTTCGGGAGGCTAGCGGCGCTGGAAAGGAAAACCAGGTCCGGAGAATATTTCGCCACGAAGGCGTGGTCATAGGAACCGTCAAAGTCCTTGCCGAGAGAGTGGGCATTCCCCTCGCTGTCCAGCGTCAGGTCCATGCCCAGCCCATAAAATCCGCCGGGGAACAAAGCCGAGCCCAGCTGGTTCAGGTCCTGGGAATACCTGACCGTGACCAGCTGCCTGTTGTTTTCAGTGCCTTCCGTGCCGGCGAGGTAAACGTCATGCGTGACCGGGTTTACCGCCAGGCGTTGGCGGTTAGGGTCGCCGAAGTAGCCGTTGGCGTAAGCGGCCGAAGAAACAAAGGCCAGTGAAACCGCGTCCAGTTTTGCCGTTACGAAATTAGTGGCCGAACCCGTGAGGCTGTTACCGGTTATGTATACGAAGGCGTTGTCATAGGCGATGCCGCCGCCCTCGTCCGTGCCGCCGGCGTTGAAGGCGGCCGAGGACTGGAAGACCAGGCCGGAGTCGAACCTGGCTATTTTGTAGTCGTAGCCGCTCCCGGCTTCCCCGAAGTTGGAGCCGACGAGATAAACGTCGCCGGAGCCGTCGCCGAGCGCCAGGCCCCTGGCGCTGCTGTCGCCCGTGAGGGCGGCGGAGGAGACGAAGGTGAGGTCGGAGGTGTATTTGGCCGCCACAAAACCGGTACCCTGGCCCTGGGCCGCCATGTATACGCCGTTGGCGTTGACCGCCACGTCGGTGAATATTTCCACCCCGGTCAATACGGCGGAGGACACTACGTTCCCGGACTGGTCGTATTGCACGGCGAGGGCTCCGGAACCGGAGGACATGCCTACGGCATAAACGCTCGAGCCGTAGAAAGCGGTCTTCATGCCGAAGTCTTCGTCACCACCGTCGAAAGTTGCGCCGCCGCTCTGCGAGAAATCGCCGCCGAAGCCGGCGCCGAAAGGACCCCACTGCACATAGCCGGCCGGGTCGTACTCGAAAGCCGCCCCCGTTTTAGGGCCGGAGGCGCCGATCATGTTTATGTTGGAGCCGGGGTCGAGCAGTCCGGCGTTGACGTTATGATAGATATTGCTGTCGGCGAAATTCACATTAGTGAAATCGGCGGAAGGCAGGCCGCCGCTGAAATTTATGGCCGTCGTGCCGGGGAGCAGGGGCCCCTGGAAAAGCACGTCGGAAAAAGAGGAGAAGGCCGAATTCGGGCCGAGCTCGAGGCCCTGGCCGGAAAGGCGGCCGAAGACGGCGCTGGAAATATTGACCGCGCCGTCCACGGTCAGACGCAGCCGCGCCAGGGGGCCGGTGCTGGTCAGTACCGGGGGTTCGGGATTAAAAAGGGGATCGCTGACATGAAGGAACAGCACGCCGCCGGGGCGAACATCGATGACAGAACCCATGAAAAGGGCGGAGCCCAGGCCGAAAGTCCCGCCGTTATTGACGGTGACGGAGCCTATCGCGACAAGGGTGGAGGCCCCGACAGTGAAAGCGCCGGACTGCACGGTCACCGGCCCGTCCAATAAGGAGGCCCCGCCGGGCACTTCGAAAAGAACGGTGGCGTTAGGGGAATCGACTATAAAATCACCGGAGACGAGCAGCGGCGTGCTGACCAGGAACGTGCTGACCGGCAGGGCGCCGCGGATAGTGACGGAGGAGAGCGGCACGGAGGCGCCGAGGTCCCAGTTCAGGGTGGCGTTCGGAATGAAATACGCGTCGTAAAGTATGCCGTCGCCGGGCTGTGGCGGGCCGTTCAGCCAGTTCCCGGCTTCGCTGGCCAGGTCGGCGCCGCCGCCGATCCAGACGCGCTGGGTCGCGGCAGGGAAAGTGGGCGCGAGGTCAGCCTGGGTATACCTGATAGTTTTCACGACGTCGTTGATCCCGTTATTGGAATAGGCGGCGACATAAACGCTGGCGGAGGAGTCCACGGCCAAGGCATAGCCTATATCGGGGTAGCCGCTGTCATAGCCCGTTGAAGAAATAAAGTTCAGGTAATTATCGTAGGCGAAAAGGACGAAGTTCTCGGTGGCGCCGTCGTACCTGCCGGTCACGTAAACGCCGCCGGCCCCGTCGGCCGCCAGGCCGTTGGCGATATTATAACCGCCGCCGTTATAGGAGGCCGAGGATTCGAACACCAGGTTGTTGGTATACCTCGCCACGATGGAAGCCGTGTTGAAAGCCCCCAGGTCTATATAACCAGCCACGAAAACCGCGCCCATGCCCTGCGGCGCCGCAACCGCGTTACAGAGCCCGAAGCCGCCTGAGAAAGCGGTGGAGGAAACAAAGACCATGCTGGTGGTGTATTTCAGTATGACGCAGACCGGGTCAGTGTTGGCCGCGGTATTGGACTGGCCGCTTACGAAAACATTGGCTGAATTCGCGGCTATGCCCCTGCCGATGTCGTGAAAACCGGCGCCTTCTATGTTAAACACGGCCGAAGAAACCAGCACGAGCGCGGTATCGTATTTTATGGAAACTATCTCGCTGTTGCCGCTGCCGCCGAAACCGTTATTGGAAGCCCCGGTCACATAAATGCCGCCCGAAGCGTCCGCCGTTACGGCGTAAAAGCCGTCATTGGAACCGCCGCCGGCGACGCTGAAAGTGGTGGAGGAAACGAAACCGAGGTTGGGATCGAATTTAAGCAGCAGGCTGTCAAAAGAATAGGAATACGTCATGGGGTTCTCGGCCGCGTCGGCCGCCACGTAGACCGAGCCGTCCTGCCCTACGGCGATAGCGGGCTGCTCCATGTTCGACGGGCCCTTCGAGAAAGAAACGGAGGAAAGCACTACGCCGGCGGGGTCGTATTTCACGATAAGGTAGTCGGCGGAGCCGCCGTTCGAGGATACCGCAACGGTATAGGTGTAAGGCCCGTTTATCGTTATCGTATCCACGGCTATACCCGAGCCGCGCTGCATCATGCCTAGCTGGGAAGGTCCGCCGTCGTAGGTAACGCCGCCGCTGGCGAAGTCCCCGGTGAACTGGGCCAGGGCCGTCCCGGCGGAGCCGGCGGCTAGAAGCGCCGCTCCCAGCAAATTGATGAAAATGTTCTTTATCTTGCGCATAATTGTTCTCCGGCTGAAACTCTACCGCTAAATTTATCCCGACCAGTTCCGCTTCGGCTCCGTCCTAGAACTCCCACTCCAAGCCCATCAAATAAGTGCTGGCCCGGTAATTGTACCTGTAGCTCTCCTCGTAGTGCATATTGGAGCTGGAAACCTGGTAATTGTAGGCGCCGCGCAGGAAGAACCGGTTGGCCACAGGGTAGCGCGCCGAAAGCGAGGTGAGCCAGGAGGTCTGCTTTATCTCCGAGTTCCCGTAAGCCCCGGTGTCGCTCTGCTTGAGGCGGCCCTGGTAGTAAACCTGGCGCCAGTCCAGGCCGAAATTAAACTGCATCCCGTTCTGGAGGACCAGGCCTATGGCCGGGCTCAGGGAGAAGTCGACATAGCTGTAATAATCCTTCATGTACTTGCTGCGTGTGGAATCATAGGAGCCCTGGTTGGAGCTGAGCCAGCCCAGGCGCGCGCCGGCGCTGAGGAAGAGCGGCTTAAGAGCGCGGCTGGCCCTCAGGCTGAAGTTCTGCATTATATCCGAGCGCTTCTCGCTCTTGAAAGGAGACTGGCCCGTCACGGGCCTGGCCGCCACGGCCTGGTCGCCGTAATTACGGTAGGTGAAGTCGTAGCCGGCCTTCATATTGAGCGGCTCGGGGAACCAGGAGTAGACGAAGCCGAGGCGGTGGGCCGTATTGTCCAGGGGGTTGGCGCCGGCGTTGGTGGAGAGCTCGTTAAATGTGGTGGTGTCGTTGAAGACGGACTGGGACTGCGAGAGCAGGGTGCTGTAATTGGGATAGGTGACCTTGAAATAATCGTAGGACTCGGTGAAGGTTCCGTGCGGGCGCTCCTGCTCGGCCTCGAAGCCGAAGGAAAGGGTGGCGTAATCGAAAAGGCCGTCCCCCCATTTCTCGTCCTTGGTCTCCTTGATGCCGGCCTTCGAATAGGAGAGCCGGGGCTTGTACTTGTTGAACTCGTCCGTATAAACGTACTTCAGGGAGAAGGTATGGGTCTGGCGCTTGCGGGTGAGCACGCCGCCGCCGGCCAGCTCCTGTATGTCCTGGGTGCCGGAATAGTTGCCGGAATAGACGGGGATCAGGTCGTGGTTCTCGGCCAGGGTGATAGCCGGGGACACGAAAGCGTCCAGGCGGCCCTGGAAGGAGGCGGCTTTATCGTCCAGGAAATACTTCCCCCCCAGCAGGGAAACGTCGGCCACCGGCATGATCTTCACCTTGGCCTGGAGCGGCTGGAGAGAGCAGAGAACGGAGAATAGAAGGAGAGACGGCGCTATGAAATATTTATTTTTATTTACCATAAGTTATTGGTCCAGTTAGTTTCCGGGAAAATCAGGGTTAAAACCGCAGCAGCCCTATTTCCTTGAGCAGCTTGGCGGAGTACATCAGGTCTATCTTGCGCCCGCCGAAAAGGGAGCCGGTATAGACGCGCTGGAAATTAAGCTTGTCCGTTATCGCGTCCACGGTATTGCCGGCGCTCAGGCCGCTGGTGAAATCCCCGGGGCCGAGGATGCTCCCGTCGTTAAACAGCACGAAGTCCTCGGCGGCTATCCAGGTTCCGTCGCTGTAGGTGTTCTTGGCGTAGTTATGGAAGACGTCGTCGCCGGAAGGGTTCGAAGATTCAGTGGTCGGGGCCGAGCCGCCCAGGTAGGAGATGGAGCCCTGGGTGTTCAGGGGAACGTTGTAATTGGTCTTGGTCCAGAACAGCTTGCCCAGGCCGCCGTTATCCGCGGCCTCGGCCGGCCCCGCGGCGTAGAAGGAATAATTACCGAAGACCAAATTATAGCGCGGGTCGGTAAGGCTGCCGTTATAGGCCATCGCGCCTCCGGAAGCGTCCTCGGTGACCTTGTCTACGGTATTGCTCATCACGCTGTTCATGGCTATAAGCTGCCACTGCGGCGCGGTGGAGCCGGGAGAGGAGATCATATTGACGGTGGCCCGGGAGAGGTCATCGGGGAGGGCCGTGTCGAAGGTGAACAGGATCTTGCCGAAATCGAAGCGGTCGGCGCGGGTGTTCAGCACCACGTATTTGAACTGGTCCGCCTGGGGCCTGATGGTATATTCCTCCATCCGCACCCGGTTCCCGAAAGCGTCGATGGCCACCTTGCGGTTCTGGTACTCGGCGGACTGCATCTCCTCCTGCGCCCTGGCCAGCACGTCCTCTTTGGCTATCTCGCCGTAGATCTCGGCCCGGGCTATCTGCTTCGCGTCCCCGATCGAGGAGTTCATGTCGTTCGGCTCGTTGGGATTCTCGCCCGGGTCCTTCATCTTGCCGCCGTTCGGGATCTCCGAGAACTGCCCTTCCCGGACCAGCGAGGAATTGCCGCGGGAGTCCCCGGTCAGCACGCTGCCCTCGTAAACCTCCACGCGGCTGTTGCCGTCGGCGTCGGCCGAGACCATGAAGTC
>Ga0209212_1006204_pt1 | contig 13783 bp, 8 predicted proteins | sample RifGroC2_FD_183996 | JGI IMG/M metagenome (GOLD analysis project Ga0209212, IMG submission 183996) | Groundwater microbial communities from Rifle, Colorado, USA - Groundwater C2 (SPAdes) (version 2) | ecosystem: Environmental > Aquatic > Deep subsurface > Groundwater | place: Rifle, Colorado... | reverse complement strand
CGATCCCCCCGAGTTCCAGTCTGCCGCCCCAGCGCTGTTTCAGGATCTCTCTCAAGGGCCGGGATTCATTTCCCGTTAGGCTCGGATCCTGCGCCAGCCAGGCAAGCGCTTCCTTTCTCGCTTCGAGGAGAAGGCGGGAATCCCGGACGAGATTCGCCAGGCGGAAGTCCGCCAGACCTGATTGGCGGGTACCCAACAATTCGCCGGGACCCCTGAGCGCAAGATCCGCCTCGGCGATCTTAAAGCCGTCATGCTCTTTTTCCATGACCTTAAGCCGCCTTAAACCGTCCGGGTTATTGCCGCCGTAGGTTACTAAAAAGCACCGGGAAGGATCTTTCCCTCTTCCCACCCTGCCACGCAGCTGGTGTAGTTGGGATAGGCCGAAGCGTTCCGCGTGCTCCACTACCATCACCGTCGCGTTGGCGATGTCGATTCCCACTTCGATCACGGTCGTCGCCACCAGGACCTGCACCTCCCCATCTTTGAAGCGGCGCATGGTTTGATCGCGTTCTTCAGAATTCATTCTTCCATGAACCAGCCCCAGGCGAAACTCCCTGAAGACGGACTCGGAGAGTTCCCGCGCCATCCGGGTCGCGTCGCGAAGCTGGAGTTTCTCCGATGCCTCCACCAATGGATAAACTATATAGGCCTGATGTCCTTTGCGGAGTTCCTCCCGAACCAGCCTGTAGAGTTCCTGACGGGTCTCCTCGTTAAAGAGCCTTGTCAGCACCGGGGTTCTACCGGGGGGCATCTCGTCCACCGATGAGACCTCCATATCCCCGTAAAGGACCATGGCAAGGCTGCGGGGGATCGGGGTGGCGCTCATAAGGAGAATGTCGGGCTGGGGTAGCGATGGGGCGGATGCGTCGCGCCCGCCGGAGAGATGTTGCAGCGCCATTCTCTGGATCACCCCGAACCGGTGCTGCTCATCAATAATGCCAAGGCCCATGCGAGGGACGTGGACTCCTTCCTGAATCAGCGCATGGGTCCCGATCATAAAGGCAGTCTCCCCTCTCTCGATCCCTTGAACCGTATCCCTCTTTTCCCCTGACGAAAGAGAGCCTGTAAGCAAAGCGATGGGAACCGCCAACTTCTCGGCAAAACCTTTGAGGTTGCGGTAATGCTGCTCGGCCAAAAGCTCCGTCGGCGCCATCCATACCGCCTGAAAGCCGTTTTCGATGGCCCTGAGCGCCGCCAGCCAGGCCACTATGGTCTTGCCGGAACCGACATCCCCCTGGACCAGGCGCTGCATTGGGCGCGGCGATTCCATATCCTGGTGGATCTCGCTCAGGACCCGCTCTTGCGCGCCGGTCAGGGAAAAAGGGAGCAGCGCTGACATTTTTTGCGTGAGGCTTCTCTCATCGCCGGTAAAGGAGATACCCTTCAGTGTGGTTCGGTATTTTCTTCTGAGTCCGAGCCCCAGTTGGAGATAGAAAAACTCATCAAAAATGATCGAGCGATGGGCGCGCGAGGCAAACTCGTTAAGTGAAACGATATCGGCGATTTTCTCCGGACGGTGAACTTCGGCCATCGCGCGCGCGAGATCCGTCGTCCCCTCTCTTCGAGCGATAACGTCCGGAAGGAAGCTGGGCAAAAAACCGCAATACTCGTCAAGCGCCTGCGCCACCCATCTTCGAATCGAGCTCAGGGACATCCCTCCCGGCTTGAGATAGATCGGGAGGATTCTTTCCCTCTCCTCTTCGTTTCCGGACTCCATGGATTCGAACTCCGGATGGACCATCCTCTTCTGGGCCCCCATTCCTCTCTCCACCTTGCCGTGGATCAGCAGCTCTTGACCCTTTACAAGACTTTTCGCGATATACGGCCGGACGCGATACCACACTAACCCAAGCGTTCCGGTTTCATCTGCCAGAGTCCCTGTAAGGATGCTTCTCCTCGTTCTGGGGATAAACTTTTTCTCCAGGGCAACCAGCCTGCCGATGAAGCTCTCTTCTTTCCCGACAGTCGCCTGGCGGATCTTTTTTATGTGGCGGCGATCCTCATAGCGAAAGGGCAGGTGGTAAAGAAGATCCTCTACGGTGTTGAGCCCAAGTCCCTCTAGTTGAGCCGCCCGCTTGGGACCAACCCCTTTAAGGAACCGGAGTGGAGTCCTAAGCGCCCGAAAACAATCTTTGGGTGGAACAGCGGTAGGCTGATAATTGGAAAATAGTTCATCCTTCATCCTAACCTACCGCCGGCTGCCTGATATTCCTGCAGCGCCTGCACGTCGAGTTCGCCCTCTTTCAGGAGCTCGATCCCCTCCACGGCCGCATCTGCGCCGGCTATAGTGGTAAAATATGGGACTTGATAGTCGAGGGCGTTGCGCCTGAGATAATAGGAATCGGCATGCGAGTGGGCGTCGGTTGGCGTGTTGATGACCATAGCGATCTCACCGTTCTTGATCGCTTCGGCGATGTTCGGGCTCCCCTCCTGAACCTTTTTGACCATCTCTGCCGGCAACCCGCGACTGTGAAAGTATGCCGCCGTGCCCCGCGTCGCAACGATCTCGAACCCTAACCGGTGCAGGCGTTGGGTGATGGCACAGACGCTTTCCTTGTCTTCATCCCGCACGCTGACAAAGACCTTGCCCTGAAATGGCAAACGCATTCCGCTGCCCAGTTGCGCCTTTGCAAAGGCAAGGCCGAACGAGCTGCCCATCCCCATCACCTCGCCGGTAGACTTCATCTCCGGTCCCAAGAGGGTGTCCACGCCCGGGAACTTGCTGAAGGGAAAAACGGATTCCTTGACGGAGACGTGCCGGGGGAGGATCTCCGAGGTCAGGCCGAGATCCGCCAGTTTTTTTCCCACCATTATCCGCGCCGCCAGTTTTGCCAGCGGCACTCCGATCGCCTTGCTCACAAACGGGACGGTGCGCGAGGCCCGCGGGTTCACCTCCAGGACATAGATATCACGCCCCTTGACGGCGAATTGAGCATTCATCAGCCCGCGGACATTGAGCGCCTTTGCCAGAGAGACGGTCTGACGCCGGATCTCATCCTGGATATCTTTTCCGATAGACTTTGGCGGCAGGACGCAGGCGCTATCGCCGGAGTGAACCCCGGCCCTTTCGATGTGCTCCATGATTCCCCCGATAACCACCCTTTCTCCGTCTGCCAGGGCGTCCACGTCCAGTTCGACCGCGTCATCCAGGAACTTATCAATAAGGACCGGATGCTCAGGGGAGGCCGCCACCGCATGCGTCATATAGTGCTTGAGCGACTCCTGATCGTAGACGATCTCCATGGCCCTACCGCCTAAAACATAAGAAGGGCGGACCAGAACGGGATAGCCGAGCCGCTCCGCGATATGCTGCGCCTCTTCGTAGGAACGGGCGGTGCCGCTCTCGGGCTGGTTTATCCCCAGCTGTTCCAGCAGTTGCTTGAATCTCTCACGGTCCTCTGCCAGGTCGATGTTGTCCGGAGAAGTGCCGATGATTTTCACCCCCGCGCGCTCGAGCGGCAGGGCCAGTTTTAAAGGCGTTTGACCGCCAAATTGAACGATCACCCCGTCGGGTTTTTCGCGCTCGACGATATTCAGGACATCCTCGAGCGTCAGCGGCTCGAAATATAATTTATCGGAAGTGTCATAATCGGTGCTGACGGTCTCGGGATTGCAGTTCACCATGATGGTTTCATAACCGTCCTCTTTGAGAGCAAACGCGGCATGGACGCAGCAATAGTCGAACTCGATCCCCTGCCCGATCCGGTTCGGTCCCCCTCCCAGGATCATGATCTTCTTCCTTGCCGTGGGATTGGATTCGTCCTCTCCTTCGTAGGTGGAATAGAGATAAGGGGTATAGGCCGCAAACTCCGCGCCGCAGGTATCCACCGCGCGGAAGACCGGGCGGACTCTGGCCTGAGTTCTGAGCGCGCGGATCTCTGCGTCCGGCAGCTCCAAAAGATCCGCCAGACGACGATCCGAGAAGCCCATTTGTTTGAGCGGATTAAAAAAGTCGGCAGTCAACTCCGCTGTTTTCCCGCGCCGTTCCTTAATCCTTCCTTCAGCTGCAATGATCTCCTTTATCTGCTCCAAAAACCACGGATCGATCCTGGTAAGGCCATGGATTTCATCAGTGCCCATTCCCAATCGAAAGGCGTCCGCCAGGTACCACAAGCGTTGGGCATTGGGGGTCTCCAGCTTCCGGCGCAAAAGCTTAAGGTTCTCGTCGCGATTCGCGCTGATCTTTATCTTCTCTTCAAAACCATACGAGCCGATCTCCAGAGAGCGCATCGCTTTCTGGAGCGATTCCTTGAAGGTGCGCCCTATCGCCATGACCTCTCCGACCGATTTCATCTGCGGGGTAAGAATGTCTTGAGCCTGAGGAAATTTTTCAAAGGTGAAGCGCGGGATCTTCACCACGACGTAATCAATGGTCGGCTCGAAGCAGGCAGGGGTCTCCCGGGTGATGTCGTTGGGGATCTCGTCCAGGGTGTAGCCCACCGCCAGCTTGGCGGCGATCTTGGCAATGGGAAAACCCGTGGCCTTGCTCGCCAGGGCGGAGCTGCGCGAGACCCGTGGGTTCATCTCGATCACCACCAGGCGCCCGTCCCTGGGATTGACCGCAAACTGGATGTTGGATCCGCCGGTATCGACCCCGATCTCGCGAATGACCCTGAGGGCGGCGTCGCGCATGATTTGATATTCCTTGTCCGTAAGGGTTTGCGCCGGCGCGACGGTGATCGAGTCCCCGGTGTGGATTCCCATGGGATCGAAGTTTTCGATCGGGCAGACGATCACCACGTTGTCCTTGTGGTCGCGCATGACTTCGAGCTCGAACTCTTTCCAGCCGATTACCGACTCCTCGATCAGCACCTCGTGAACCGGGGAGATATTCAAGCCGCGCTGCACGACTTCCTTAAATTCCTCGTGACCATAAGCGATGTTTCCACCGCTGCCGCCCAGCGTGCGCGAGGGGCGTATGATCAGGGGGAAATGGAGCCGGCGCTGGATTTTCTGGGCCTCCCGCAGGTTGCGGGCATAGCCGCTGCGGGGAAGGTCCAACCCGGCGTTCTTCATCGCTTCCTTGAAGAGATCGCGGTCCTCGGCCTTCTTGATCGCTTCCAGCTTGGCCCCGATCATCTCCACGCCGTAGCGTTCCAGGATGCCCTGTTCCGCCAGATCGATGGAGATATTCAACGCGGTCTGCCCGCCCAGCGTCGGGAGCAGGGCGTCGGGACGCTCCTTGCGGATGATCTTCTCAACAGTATCCACGGTAATCGGCTCGATGTAGGTGCGATCGGCAAAATCGGGATCAGTCATGATCGTGGCAGGATTGGAGTTGACAAGAATGACACGAAACCCCTCTTCTTTGAGCGCCTTGAGCGCCTGAGTGCCGGAGTAGTCGAACTCGCAGGCCTGGCCGATGACGATAGGGCCGGAGCCGATGAGGAGGATCGATTTTATGTCGGTTCGCTTAGGCATCGCTAACGATACACTTCTTGACCATTGTCAGTGGCGAACAGTGCTTCACTTGCGTGTCCGCTTCACCCGTTTCTTGGGACGTTTCTTTTTTGTTTTTCGGACTACGTACTTAGCCTCAGGTTCATGCACCGCGGGGAATTCATCCATCCATGATAAATCCTTGCCGACGACTAGTTCCTCCATTGTCGCGTGATGCGTATTGGTCATGGGAATCGAGCGCATTTGAAACCCATGGTTTCGCGCCATTCTTTTCACTTCCTCTGCATTATCGTAGGTCATTAAGAAATCGCCCTTCAATGACTCGCATGTTGTGAACAGGCGCTCATGGTCGAGATTGTAGTGCTTGTATAGGCGCTTACCAGCTTTCTTTCCACCGGCAGTGTATGGAGGATCTATGAAGTAGACAGCGTCTGGATTAGTGGCAAATTCCCGCAGCACTTTTAATCCATCGTCGCATCGGAAATCGATTCTACCGGCAAAATGATTTAGGTTTAGAAACCTTTTCGCGAGCGTCTCAGGATACCAACGAGAGCGAATCCCTTTCCCATTCTCCCCATATTTAAGCAATCCTGAGCCTTTGGCGAGGATCCCTCCGTGAAAGGTGCGATTCTTGAGGATCGTCTGAAATGCCTTTTCCTTTCGTGTCCTTGGAGTTTTCTCGATCTCGCGTAAAACAGATTCTTTAGTTAAGTTGAAGGTAAGGACTCGATTGGCCAGCCATTCGGCATTGCCATTGATAACGGCTTCCCAGACCGCAGCGATATCGTCGTCTAACTCGACCATAACTGCCTTTTGAACAAGGTTTTCAAAGAGGGCAGTAAGGCTGATGATTCCACCACCGGCAAAGGGTTCAACGAGAATACTTGGCTTTGGATATATGCGCACCATCCAGTTTCTGAATGTTGGTACGAACCATGTTTTTCCGCCGGGGTAGCGGAACGGACTTCGTTGCGGGACAGACGCAACGTTCACCGGCTTTGGTATTTCTGCTCCCTCAAATAACTCAGGGAATAATAAAGCTTGCCTGCGTCTAGTCATGTCAGAATGGTTTCTCAATAGTCTTGTTCACTGGGGGAGTTTCGAGCTGCTCGTCGAGCTTTTCTTGAAGCAGCTTTATGAAATCCTCAACTTTTCCGGGCGACGATGTAGTGATAGAAAGAAGGGCAGGCTCGAACTCGGTGAAGACTTCGTCCACTTTTTTCAGAGAATATCTCCCTGATCCTTTGCCTTTTTCCTTAATCAGTTCCAAATCGTAGATAAGCCACGCAATGTCTGCATCTGATTTCGACACTTGTTTCAGCTTGGGTAGAGTGGCAAAGAAGCTTTTGTTCAACGCCACGGCAATCTTCTTTTTCCAACTGTGAAGAATCCCGCCCTTGAAAAGTAGTTGTGGAGCAAGCCTCTTCCGAGAAGAGGAAAGGTAATCAGGCCGGGGAAAGTTCGGTTCTTTAGACCAGTCCATTGATGCTCGGCGTCGTGGGTCTTTCATAAAGTGCTCAAATGGTTCACGTACATTCCCGGAAATGTAAACTGCCTGGATCTCAAGAGCGCCGAAATCGTACACTTTCCCATTGTCATCATATGCGACGAGTACGACGTCGATATTTCCGGCAGACTTGTCGTGTGCGTCAATTAATCGCACCTCTGTAAGGGAGCTCGAGTGGGTCCCTTCTTTGAAGAAGAAGCTAGCTGCATCATCGGTTATAATCCAGTCTTCTCGGAATCGAATTGGGCAGGTGATGACCGGATGATTCTCATGATAAATGCTACAGACGCCAAGAGGGTTCTTGGCTTTGTCCTTTGTACAGTTTGGTACTTTATTGTTAAAGGGACAGAGACGACGAGAGCGGTATCGATTCGCTTTTTCTGTATGGTCTGTTGTCAAGTGACCGAAGACCTCTGCCAGTGGTTGCCCTGAGTCAGCCATGGACGTCATCCTTTTTTTCATATCTATCTAATGGGTCGTAAGAGAAATGGAAATTGAATACCCGAGTGTCGATATATTTTGGGTCTTGTGGCATTTCTTCCGCTTGATTGAACCTTACCCGATAAAGAGCAGACATATATATTATTCCCGGTTAATCGGACACCTGTTTGTACTTAGTAAAAACTTCCTTTGGTACGATAACCGATTCAAGGGCCATAGGATTGTGGTAAACACAGAAATCAGGGTCTATTTTCTCCATGCATAACACACCGATAGCACCAAGGTTGCAAAACTGGTTTGTTGTAAAACACCCCACATTCTCCTTATATAACGCTTTCCACATATCAATCGGGTCGTCACTCAGTGGTACCTTGAAATCATCAACCAATATGAGCAGAGTAGGTTGGTTGATAGGAAATTTAGGGTAAGCTTTTAAGACCGTATCCCGGACATAGGACGAGTTGTCAAAGCTACCGCCCTCTCCTCGAATGTACTTGGGCTGATTCAGTCGAAGAGAATTTACTCCCTCCCTCTCTACGATTTCTCGTTCCCACCCTGGGCTTTTAACCTCACAGAATATCTCCTTACCGTCAAAGCCAAAACTAAATTCACCCAGTTTCCCATTGTTCCCTGGAGGTTCCCAAGCGGTAATCGGGTATCCTGCATATTTCTCAATGAAGCAGGCTGCGTATATCTCTGCCAATGCCTCGTCCCCCTTCGCTGGAGTATCCTTTAGCCGAGGGAGATACCGAGGAAACTGGCCTTTTCCATGAATGTACTCCAGCCACTTTATGACGTCGTCTCGCCTGACCTCGGATGGGAATTGATCTTTCCCCAGCCTTCTGGAGCTTTCAGCAATACTTGCCAAAAGGGGATGTTGACTCATTATCCTTTCGGTATTCATTTACATTTCTCCATCATCTTCACGAATCTCTGAAACAGATAACCGGCGTCGTGCGGGCCGGGGGAAGATTCCGGATGATACTGGACGGAGAAGATCGGCAGCTCCCGGTGCGCTAGGCCTTCAACCGTGTGGTCATTCAGATTCAGATGCGTCACCTCGGCTGCCCCCTTCAGAGAGTCGGGGTCGAGGGCGAAGCCGTGGTTCTGGGTGGTTATCTCCACTTTGCGCGTGGTGAGATCCATCACCGGCTGATTCCCTCCATGATGGCCGAATTTAAGCTTATAGCTCTTTCCCCCCAACGCCAGCCCCATGATCTGATGGCCCAGACAGATGCCGAAGATCGGCTTTTTGCCGATCAGCTTCCGGACGATTTCCCTGGCGTAAGGAACCGCATCCGGATCCCCCGGGCCGTTGGAAAGAAAAATACCATCCGGGTTCATAGCCAAAACCTCTTCCGCAGGAGTCCAGGCCGGGACGACCTTGACCTCACACCCGGACTCGGCAAGGCATCTAAGGATATTGAGCTTGATGCCGTAGTCATAGGCAACCACCGAAAATAGTGGAGCGGCAAAACTGGGAATTTTGGAGCGTCGTTTCTTCTCCCCGCTTACCGGCTCTCTTTTTTTATACCCTTTTCCCAACTCCCATCTCCCCTCATTCCAGTCGTAGGGCTCCCGGCAGGTGACCTCTTTTACCAAATCCCTTCCGATCAGGCCGGGAGATAGCTTGGCCCTGGCAGCCAGCTCTTCAGGATTATCGCTCACGGTCGAGAGGATCCCTTCTTGCGCGCCATGATCACGGAGATGGCGGACCAAAGAGCGGGTATCGATTCCTTCGATCCCGACGATCCCGTAGGCCGTCATATATTCGTGCAACGTTTGGGAAGCGCGCCAGTTGCTGGGGATAGAGGAGTATTCCTTGACAATGAACCCCTGGACATAGGGCTTGCCGGACTCCACATCCTCGGGATTGACGCCGACATTGCCGATCTCAGGATAGGTCATAGCAACCATCTGCCCTTCATAGGAGGGATCGGTAAGTATCTCCTGATATCCGGTCATACTGGTGTTGAAGACCACTTCTCCCATCGCCTCGCCTTGAGCGCCGAAGGAGCGCCCTATATAAAAGTGACCGTCCGCCAATGCCAGTATCGCTTTGCTCATTTTAGAGTTTCGATTTTGGATTTCAGTCATTGCTCTCGGCAATCAGCCTGAACCTAAGAGCTGAGGGTTGAGCGCTGATTGCCATCCTCCGGACCGATAATCGAGTAAATAACGACCTTATCCTTCTCGTCCCCTTCTACTTCGCGCAGTTTGACCCGCACCCTTTCCTTTTCAGAGCTCGGTATGTGTTTGCCTACGTAGTCCGGCTTGACCGGAATCTCTCGATGCCCCCGGTCCACCAGAACGGCCAAACGGACCGATTGCGGACGCCCCGATTTGAAGATAATGCTCAACGCGGTCTTCACGGTCGTCCCCGTGTGAATCACGTCGTCGACCAGGATTACGGCGCGCTCTTTTACATTGGGCGAAGAGGGTTCGCCGTCCATAGGAGAAAGTCTCCGCAGTTCCTCTCCCGTGCCGTAAATTTCGATCTCCCCGACCTCAATCTTTCTCCCGCTTCTCTTTTCCAACTCTGCGGAAATACGTTTGGCCAGGAACGAACCCTTGGTCCGGATTCCGAGGATGAGCAGGCGATCGGGCTCCTCGCTCTCTTGAAGAATCTGGTCGCTCATTTGACTTATCGCCGCCCGAATCTCCCCCTCGTCCATGATGTTTCTTTGCGGGCCGCTCTTATAGGGCTCATATCGCAGCTCTTCGGCTTGCTTGATGGAATCAAAGATCGCTAATTCCGCGCGTTTCATCCACTCCCGCACCGTTTCTCCCAACGAGATGTCGTAAGGGCAGTATTTCCGCGACCTCGTGTGCCCCACATACTGGACCTTAAGTTGGTGGCTGCAGTAAAAGCATCTTAAGATCAGGGCGCCACTGGGACCGGTAAAGACCACCTGGAATCGGGGACGGGTTGAGACCACCTCCGTCCGGCTCACACAATTGCCGTTGACGCACTGCGGCCCGATTGGCTCCGGACTCTCGTAGAGCGAGAGCTTCCTTCGCGACACGCCCGCTCTTTCGAGCCCCAGGGATTCAAATAAAAATTGCAGAATCGCCATACGCATGGGCACTCCGTAGGCGGCCTGTTTGAAGTATATCCCTCTGCGATCCTTGTCGACCTCCTGCGACAGCTCATCCACCCGCGGCAGTGGATGCATCACGACCGTATCCTTGAACCGTCTCTCCTTAAGAAACTCTTCCCCGATCCTGGGGTAGCTTCCATCGTCTTTTCCGCCTCCCTCCGTAATCCGCTCCTTCTGCTTGCGCGTCATATAGAAGGCGTCAAATCTTATTCCCGAGACCATCTTGGTCAATCGATTTTGAGCCTCGGCATCCACCTGGGTGAAGAGGGCGAGCTGATGAGGCTGGCCCGGAGATAAATAAATCGCATCGGTCCCGGTCACGACCGCGCGAAGGTCGCCCGAGGGTATAGGCGCTAAATTGTAGTGAAAATCCCTTTCGAGCTCTTCGATGACGTATTGCGGGAGATCCATCCCGTTTGCCGCCAGGGTGACGACATTGGCGCCGAAGCGCGCCAGGGCGTAAACCAGGGAATGGATGGTTCTCCCATGCTTCAAGTCGCCGCAGATAACCACGGTCAGCCCTTTCAGCCCGCCTTTTTCCTTCCGCAAGGTATAGAGATCACAGAGGGTTTGGGTCGGATGCTCATGACTGCCGTCGCCGGCGTTGATCACCGGGACATCGGCATACTCCGCCATCGCTTGAACCGCCCCGTCCCAGTAATGGCGCACCACCAGGACATCGGCATAGTTCGAGACCACCCTGGCCGTGTCGGCAATGGTCTCGCCCTTGGCCGTAGAAGAGGACCTCATATCCGGGCAGCTGATGACAGACCCTCCCAAGCGCTGCATCGCCGATTCAAAAGACAATCTCGTCCTGGTGCTCGGCTCATAAAAAAGCGTGGCCATGATCTTTCCGCTGCAGATATTTGCCCCAGGAGAAGTTCGATCCTTAGCCAGCATGCTATCGGCCAAGCTGAACAGTCCTTCGATCTCCTGATCGCCTAGATCCGTGATACTCGTAAAATCCCGCTTCTTCATACTCGCCGCTGGCTTTTCGTAACTGTCACCTGGTCCACTCCGTCTGATTCCTCCAATAGAACATTGACGCGCTCTGAATTTGCCACCTGGATATTCTTTCCTACGATATCCGCCCTGATCGGCAACTCCCGCTCCCCCCGGTCTACCAAGATGGCTACGAGAACCCTCGTGGGTTTCCCCAGGTAGCCGATGAGATCCAACGCCGCACGGATAGTGCGCCCCCTGTAGATGACATCATCAACCAGGATCACCGTCTTTTCGTCCACGGAAACAGGCACATCCATCGGAGGCCGCTCCGCCAAATACCCTACCCTCTCGATGTCATCGCGATACGGCGTAATGTCGATAATTCCCACAGGCGGGGCAATACCATTTAGTTTTTCGATCTTGCGTGCGATCCTGCGCACCAAGTGCGCCCCTTTGGATCGAATCCCGATCAGGGCAAGGTTTTCCGTCCCGCCGTTTTTTTCCACAATTTCATGGGCCATCCGGCTGATGACCCGCTGAATCTCTTCCCCCTGCATTAAAACTTGTTTGCCCTGTTCCATGGGAAAAAAAGACCCCCGAGGGGTTACCTGGGGGGTCTTTGAATGAACAGATTTAAGTTTGTTAGTTGGTTTTTCTTCATGGCACCCTTTCCAATCTCACAGGACTGGGTTAAAAGGTTTTACTTCTTATATGCTGTTATTTGAGCAAAGTCAAGAATCAGCTCGCTTCCAATCTCTCAACTCTCTCCTCCAATCGCTTCATCTGCTCTGTCAATACCTTCAGCTCGATATCCAAAGTTTCATGGAGCTTTATGAATCCATCGATGTGGCGGTAAACCTGATCGAAGCCAGTACGCATTTCATCTCGAACCTCACTAAAGCCCGCCTGTAACTCCTGATGGACAAGCTTAACCTCTGCCCTCAGGAAACTGATGCTCTTTACTAGAGAGGTGCCTGAAGCTCGAGAATCCCTTCTTTTTTTCTTTTTAGGCATGCATCATCTTTCGACGGAACAGTGAGGATATTATTCTTTAACTGAACATCTGGCAAGTAGTTTTTAGAGCCCTGCCGCAGGAAAATTATTGGGGTCTCACCTTGAAGGCAGCCTGCACCGCCTCCTCTCTAGTAATCCCGTAGAGGCTTTTCAAAGCCGTCTCTGGGTTTTCAGACGCGTAAAGCTTCATGAAAGTATCCATGCCTTTCGCCTCGACCAGATAGTTGACGAATCGATAGCTGGCAAAATAGTAAGCCGCCCGTCGGACCAGATCCGTGGATACCCATCCCGGAGGCGGTCTCGCCGTGCCGAGATACTCCAGGATCTCCGGTGGGATTTCAGAGCGCGACTCGCTTCCTCCGGGGTTGGGACCCACGGCGGCTCCGGGAAGGATGGTCAGGGCCACATAGTCGGCGATGCCTTCGCGCAGAGTGTGGCTGTTGAAGCTCCATGTAAACAGATGCGTCATCTCGTGAATATATGTTGCGTTTTTACCGCTCATGGATCCCCAATAGACCCTTGGGTTAAGAAAAATAACGGCTTTCGGATCGCTCGGATGCTCGTATCCCTTCCAAACATGGGACACTCCTACTGCATCCGAGACGTAGACGCGTACTTTGAGACCAAGCGTAGCCGTGTCAAGCTTCAGACCCGTCACTGTCTCTATCTGTCCATATGCGCTTTCCATTATCTTAAGAAAGGATGGATCAACCTTCACTTCATGCTCGTAAATCTCCACATACTTGCCACTTTCAACTAACTGCCCCCGGGCGACAATCTGCTCATCCGATAGGCCGCGGCGAGGAGCCGCTGCCTTTGCGTCTGCCGCGCCCACTACCAAGAGCAAGGTCAAAATGAGTCCGATAATCACCGCTATCCTTCTTTGCGAAGACGACCCTAACCCAAATGCTTGTGAATCAAATCCACCCGCCACAGAGCGCTTCAATAACCGAACTTATTCCCATTTTCGCAGGAAATTCAGAATGCCCCCTTTTCTCTTTTACTTCAAGGTGTATGGTCCATGTAGAACTGAGTTCGATTTATACAGCCGATTCTAGGATTCGGGTGCGCACGGATTTATCTCCTGGCGCCACTGATTTTCGATCTCGACAAAAAGCGCCCGCCGTTTCTAAAAATGAGTTGACTAAACACGTCGTTATCGGTAGTCTCCGACCTGCATTAGCGATTGGTGGGTGACCCATGGCAAGCTCCGATCCTTCCGCGCAAGCACCTCTAGTCTTTGAGACCGCCCTGGAGCACGTGAGCGCCCACGTGCCGGTGGCCTCGCCGACTGACCGAGTTGGCGAAATTCTAAAGACGCTTCGGGCCACCCGTTTTGACACCGCCGCTGAAGTAGCTGTTTGCGATAAGGACC
>Ga0209212_1006201_pt1 | contig 13789 bp, 11 predicted proteins | sample RifGroC2_FD_183996 | JGI IMG/M metagenome (GOLD analysis project Ga0209212, IMG submission 183996) | Groundwater microbial communities from Rifle, Colorado, USA - Groundwater C2 (SPAdes) (version 2) | ecosystem: Environmental > Aquatic > Deep subsurface > Groundwater | place: Rifle, Colorado... | reverse complement strand
AGGAAGTAACATAGAGGGGATAGTAGAGTCACTAGGAAAAGGAGGTGAGAGGGGTAAAATTTGGAAAGATTCTGATGGGCAAGAGGGGTTTAACAATCTTGTTTCTTTTTGTGTTACTCCAAGTGAGGAACGTGATACTATGGTAGCCCATGCTAAAAAGTTTGTTGATGAACAGCTTAACAATAAAGAAACATTAAACAATTTCATAGGTAATCTCAATAAAAATAGGTAATATGCGTGCAGTTTTTCTTTTTACAAATGAACGAAGTAGTCTTACTAAGAGAGTTGCAAATGGGGAAGACAGTGATAATGCTTTTCAAGGTGCATTAAGGTTGAGTAAATATGGTATTGAAAGTGATTTTATCGAACTTGAAAATACGTTTCCAAAAAAAATCGCACAGTTTATACGACAGCATGGTTCGATGCACTTTGTGCATGTGCCACTTTTACCATACATGTTCTTTTATGATGTACTTCTTACATCGGCTTCCTTTGGAACTCTTTTTATAAAAAAAATTTTTCATCTACCACCTAAAAAGGTTGTTATGTTTGACTACAATATATCTGGACAGCTCGGCAATGTACGTACTTTTAAGCAAAAAGTGTTTCGTTTTGTCGTTTCTGGGGTAGATGCCTTTATAACACTTTCGATAGAAGAGGCTGAAGCGATGAAAAGAATATATCCAAAGAAAGCTCAAAACATTGTTTATCTTCCTTTTGCATGTGACGGCGCATACTATAAACCTACCGAAGGTCTTGTAGAAGAAGATTTTATTTTAAGTGTTGGTAGAGACCCAGGACGGGACCTATTTACTCTCTGTAAAGCTGTGTCAGGGCTCGGTGTCTCATGTAAAGTTACTGCAAAAAAAACTCAGTTGGATGCAGTAGAGGATATACCGTGTGAGATTGAGCGACAAGATTTTACTTCAAAGGAGCTTTTGGAAGCGTACACAAAGGCGAAGCTTGTGGTTATTCCACTAAATCCAAAGTATCCAAATGACTCAATGGGATGTTCAACTCTTGTGGAAGCTATGGCAATGAGTAAGGCTATTGTTGCGACAGATACAGTAACGATGCGTAACTACATAACTGATGGTGTAAACGGTAGGTTGGTACCTCAAGGTGATTCAGATACACTTCGTGTAGTGATAAAAGAATTGTTACAAGATGATGAACAAAGAAATATATTAGGCAAAAATGCACGTGAGTTTGTGATTAGAAATTGTGACCCAGAAAAATTCGCTGAAGAGTTGGCGAATTTCGTAGAGAAATTAAAAATATGAAATTAGATTCAATACTCCGTTCTGAAGAATCTGTAGAGTTTTCGAAACTTACACTATCTGGGAAAATCCTTGATCTTGGTGGAGAAAAAAGTTCACATTACTTACGTTTAGTGCAAGGAGAATATATAGTAACAACGGTTAACTTAAGTAAAACTACTGGATGCGACGTTGTGCATAATTTAGAGGAAACGCCATTGCCTTTTGAAGATGATTCGTATGACACTGTGGTACTTAACAACACTCTTGAACATATTTACAATGCAAAGGAACTTGTCGTAGAATCAGTTCGAGTTTTAAAGAAAGGTGGAAAAATTATCATTACTGTTCCGTTTCTTTTTCCGGTACATCCATCCCCATCGGACTATTGGCGTTTTACTGAGGAGGCAATACAAAAAATGCTTGAGGATAGTGGCATGTCTGAAATAAAGATTCAACCTCTCGGCATGGGAGTTTTTACCGTTTGCTATCACTTTGTTGAACGATTACTCCCTAAACCGTTTCGATTTGTAGCGTACTTTTTGAGACCTGCTGTGCGTTTACTTGATGTGGTAACATACTCAATTCGGAAAAAAGGGAGTAATCAGGAAAAAAAATACTACACTCTTGGGTACTTTATTGTTGGAACAAAATAAAACAGTATGTTGCAAAATTTTAAAATTTTTAAAAACAAAAACGTTTTTCTTCAAACAATTATTTCAAAAAAAGATACCGTGCTTGATGTTGGATTTTGGGGACAGGGAGTATCAGCTGATGAAAAACATTGGCCACACAAGTACCTGCTAGAACTTGCAAATCAACTAGATGGCATCGATCTGTTTTTTGATGAGAAATATGTGCAGAAGGTGAATCCGAATGGAGTTTATATTAAAGTTGAAGCTGAGTCTTTTGAACTTTCAAAAAAATACTCACGAATCGTTGCGGCAGATCTTATTGAACATTTAGTAAATCCTGGATTGTTTTTAGACCAATGTGCTAAACATCTTGAAAAAGATGGGGTATTGATTTTGACCACCCCCAATGCCTTCAATCTTTTTAATCTCGCAGGTAAAATAATGAATTATGAGCCTGCAACAAACAACGATCACACCTGTTACTTTAATACCAAAACCATAACAACTTTACTAGATAAATGTGGATGGGAAGTGTCTCAAATAAGTTACCTTTATACACTTGGTCCAATACATCGAGAGAGTTTTAAGAAAAAAGTTCTTAATGTATTTTATAAGCTATCTTCACGGGTGACACCGAAATACATGGAGACCATGGTAGTGGTGGCGCGACCTAAAGTGTTACTTGGTAGCTAGTATATGTTGCAATTCATCGCGACTCTTTTTTGTTTTTTTATGAAGCACAGGATAGGAAAGTTGTAGGTAGCATTATAGCGAGAGACATTGTTTGATTTAAAAAATATTTTTTTATGATTTAGAAGGAAATATTTCTGACGGTTAACCTCAAACTCATGTTTATTTTTGTTTTATTTCTTTGTAGAGTAAATAATAGGAGATTCCAGCAATGGCATAAGAGCCGAGAATGCGCGATATAACAACTCCTACTATTCCCATGTAATAAGTCAAAGGAACTAAAACAACTAATTGGAAGAGTGATCCTCCAAGAGTAGCCTTTGCAAAATAGTCTTCTCTTTTTTCAGCGATAAAAAATGAAAGCGGTATTACGGCAATTGACGATAGTATTGTGAGTGCCAGTAATCTGGAAAAAAACACAGACTCCATATAATTTGGAAAGAAAAGGGCATATAAAAAAGGTGCACAAATGATGTAAGCTACTGTTGTTAAAATCAACAGTACGCTCAAATTAACAACCTTGTTAGAAAAAACAATAGTACGGTTTTCTGTTTTATTTTCGGAAAATTTTGGAACCATTAATGCGGTAAGATTTTTTAACAAAGAACGGATTCTGTCAGGAAAAGCTGAGGCAAAACTGTAAATAGCAAGTTCTACAGCACCAAAAGAGGTGAATATTAGTACTTTATCAATATGGGCTGCTATTGTGCTGATGATATTAAGAGCGCTTAATTTAATGCTATATTTTGCCAAGCCTTGGTCACTGATACCTGACTTTGCTGATGTATGTATAGTGTAGAAAAAAAGTATGCCTTTTATTGAGATGCTTGCTATAAAATAGCATACAAGTACGAGTAGAATATTTTTAGTAAAGAAGATAGAAATAATTACGCAAGCCAAAGGAAATACATTTTCAATAAAGCAGGTTATCCCAAACTTTTTAAATTCTTTACTCCCAACCAGATAACTTCCAAATAGACCAAAACTATGAGAGAGGGGAATTGCAAAAGCAATCAATATCAATGAATACCCGAGAAATGCATTGTCTTTATAAAAATAATATGAAGCGCCTATAATGGCACCCAAGACAGCAAAAACACTCCATTTCAATCCGAGTCGAAAAGCCTGTTGCAAAACACCTCCATGTTTGCTGGCCACAGATTGAATAATTGCAGTATGTAATCCCGTGAGGGTGAACGCCGACAATATCGCAAAGACGGAAAGAACATATTTATAGTTTCCGTATACGTCCTTTGGGAGATAAAGACCGAGTATTATGGTTGCAAGAAAACTTGCGAGAGCAATAAGAATCTGCGACCCAGTCAACCAAGATCCACCAGACACTAGATAAACCATGTCTGTCTTGGTGTACCTTTCACTCCAACGTAAAAGGTTATAAATTCGTATTTTTAACTTATCCATGAATTCTTACTTTTCTGTTTCTATTTTGTCAGTACAAACAAATAGTAAATCAAAGGAAAACATTCCTTTCCAGAAACGATCCCAGGAAGCGTATGTCCCGAGAGGAATTATTTCTACATTTTCGAAATGTTTTTTTAACATCACTTCTAGTTCTTTGTATAAGAAATGATTGATATGTGTGGGGTCATGAAGGGAAGTATGTTCTTTATGTCCAAATAAAAGCCGGATTCTATTTTTAAAACTAAAAGCGTTTGGTACTGAGCCAATAAACATGCCTCTAGGTTTTATGACACTTTTCACTTTTTCTATAACTCGCTCTGGATAGTAAAGGTGCTCAAGAGTTTCAGCTAGGACCACAACGTCAAAAGTTTGTCCACTAAGTTCTTGCCAATCACCGTTCAGGTCTATGTGCACTGTTTTAATTCCCAATTCTCGAGCTTTTTTTAGAGATATTTCATCTATATCTGCACCAGTCACGTCATTGCCCTCTATAAAAAAACTTGTGAGTACTCCGTTTCTACACCCAAGATCTAGTACGTTTTTACCAGTCTCTATTCTTTCTTTTAAGAGTTTTCCTCGTTCGTACTTCAGAACACTGTAGCTTTCATCACGTTCTTCTGTGTGATGTTTTTGGTATATGTTTTGTGTGCTTTGCATATTTTATAAGGTTTCTTACAAGCATACGGTATTACACAAGGTGGAGCAATTGTATAGTTTACCTTCCACCAAGTAATGGTGCTGGTTTTTTACAAGGCGTGGTATAATCCACCTCATCATGAAATTAATGACAAAAGCTAAAATAATAATAGCAAAAATTATCATTAATGGTCCGTATTTTTTTCTCACTATATACAGGAAACTATATATTCTCGATATTCTTCCCTATATAAAAATACAACACAAGGAAATAAAAAAACTGTTAAATACTAATTTCCCTATAATAGTAGAAATCGGTGCTCACGAAGGAGGTGATTCAACAAAATTCTTAAATCAATTTAAAAATTTGCAACTGTTTTGTTTCGAACCAGACGATAGGTGTATAAAGGTTTTTAAAGACAACATTACAGACAGTCGATGTATTTTGGTAGAAAAAGCTGTTGGTAATAAAACTGGAAAAGTAACATTTTACCCATCAACTGGAAGTCCAGAAGAAGATGGTACAAGGAAAGACTTTAACGCATCTTCTTCAATAAAAAAACCAACAAACAACCCAAAGAGTTATCCTTGGTTACATTTTAAAGAAGGGGTAGAAAAGGACATAATTCGTCTAGACGACTTTGTGCTAGAAAATGCTATTGAGCATATTGATTTTATGTGGATTGACGTACAAGGTGCTGAAAGAGATTTAATAGAAGGTGGTAGAAGGGCATTGAATTTAACCAAGTTTCTAAAAATTGAATACGGAGAAACTGAAACATATTCATCTGCAATGACTCGCAAGGAGACAATAGAAAGATTAAATGAACTAAACTTTAAAGTATTAGAAGAGTACTCATCGAAAAATGCAGTTGGAGACTTGGTATTCAAAAAAATATTATAATGCATCCATAAATCTTGGAACAAAAATAGAAAAAGCCGTGAAAGACGTATGATCATTCACGGCTTTAAATTTTGGAGAAGATTTTACAGTGGTTTGCTTAGTGAATATAACTTAAGTCGTGGACCCTTTAATTGTAAGATTGCTGCTCTGTGAAAAAGAATAACTAAATCCGTATATGTGGAAAGCTTGTCCACAAAAAATTTCATAACAAACCAACACCTTCTGAATTACTGGTATACTTAAATACATATAAATAACAGTGTAATTATGAATATACAAGCTAATGAAAATAGAGTCCATGTGTTTTTTGTCGTTGCGTTAATGCTCGCACTAATACCCACCGAGTTTTCACATGCACTGACGACTAACTTTTACGCAGGTGCAGGAGATGGTTTTGTAAGAGAAGACACCGCTGGGACTTATGCAACAGTACGTAACGCAGCAGGTGACTTTGCGGACTATACCACAACACTTGCTGAACTTCGTATTCGTCGTGCTATTGGTAATTATGAGGGGCACGGTCGTGCTATTTTCCAGTTTGACACTTCTGGTCTTGATGATGATGCGGATATTGTGTCCGCTACAGTCTATCTCCACGCTGACGCCGCTAACACATATCCAGATCATTCTTGCGGGACGCCCGCCGAAGAAGTTAACCTCACTACTGTCGACACTAGTAGCGATACGACCCTTACTGTGTCTGACTATTCATTAACCAACTATGGCTCGACACCGCTTTCGGCAACCACAACCTTTGCTACATGGGATCAAGATACGTACATGCCGTTTGTTCTCAACGCAGCTGGCATTGCTGCCCTTAACAAGTCAGGTTTTAGCGCGTTTGCCCTACGGACTGGAGCGGATATTTTTGGTGTAGATCCAGGGTGTGGTGACTATGGTTATCGTATTTATGGCATAGACACAAGTGAAACCACAGGAACAACTCAAGATTCATATATCGAGATTGTTACTGCTGATACTGGCACATTGACGGTGCGGAAAGCAGTTAATGAATCAGTGACCTCATCTACCGTTCTTCAAGATGATAATCACCTGTCTGTAAATTTGGCTACAAACACAGAATATATTGTTGAGGCATTTATCGTGGCAACAAGTACAAGTAAGCAACCAGGTTTGAAGCTGGCATTTGATGCACCTTCAGGTAGTGACATGTTGTTAGGTTATCTAGCACATTCGGGGATAGTCCTAGCTGGTGGTGGAATTATTGAGGTTGCTGAAACAGCAACAGCTGAAATAGATGTCGACAGAGATTCCAGTACTGTTGTCCGTATAATGGGTACAATTAAAACAGGCTCGACAAGTGATAACTTGACCCTGCAATGGGCACAAAACACAAGTGATACGGACAGTGTCACTGTGCGAGCTGGGAGCTATATTCGTGTAACAGACATTTAAGCTTCTCTATTTTTGCACATATAAAGACCATGTTTCGACATGGTCTTTATATTACTGCAGAATTATAAATTCTTTTTGCGTCGAGCATCAAGGACATTTATTTTTCTGCATCATAGTCTGCTTTGGTCATCCGCTCCGCGAGTGTACTGAATGTTATCTTTGGTTTCCATCCGAGTACCTCTTTCGCCTTTGATGCATCTCCGAGAAGTACGTCCACTTCTGCGGGTCTGAAGTATCGTTCGTCTATCTCTATGAGTGTCTTGCCACTTTTCTTGTCTATCCCTTTTTCCTTAAGTCCTTTACCTTCCCATACGAGGTCATACCCGAGGTGGCGAGCAGATTCTTCTGCAAACTCGCGGACGCTATGTTCTTCACCCGTAGCGAGGACGAAATCATCCGGCTCGGTGTGCTGGAGCATAAGCCACATGCCGTACACAAAATCTTCAGCATGTCCCCAGTCACGTCGTGCGTCTAGGTTGCCCAAGAAAAGCTTCTCATCTTTTCCAAGTTTGATTCTGGAAAGTCCTCTTGTAATCTTTCGTGTAACGAATGTTTCTCCGCGTCGCTCACTCTCATGGTTGAAGAGTATGCCGTTTGATGCAAACATGCCGTAGCTCTCGCGGTAGTTCTTTGTTATCCAGTAGGCAAACACTTTCGCACAACCATATGGGGAGCGGGGGTGAAATGGAGTTTCTTCGGTAAGGGGTAACTCCTTTACTTTTCCGAACATCTCGCTCGACGAAGCTTGATAGTAGCGAGGCTTGAGTCCTATATCACGTATGGCATCGAGGAGACGCAGACTGCCGAGAGCGACTACATCGCTCGTGTACTCGGGCATGTCGAAGCTCACTCGGACGTGGCTTTGTGCACCGAGGTTGTATATCTCGTCGGGCTTCACATTCATGAGTAAGCGACTCACGTTGCTTGAGTCTGAAAGGTCCCCATAATGGAGGTGGAGATTTACTCCCTTATCGTGTGGGTCTTGATACAAGTGATCTATTCTACTGGTGTTGAAGGTGCTAGCGCGTCTGATGAGTCCGTGAACCTCGTAGCCTTTTTCAAGCAGAAGCTCTGCTAAGTAGGAACCATCTTGTCCTGTGATACCTGTGATAAGCGCTTTTTTCATTATTTTTTCTAGTTATATTGATGTGATAAGTATAACAAATTTGCGTAAAAAAGGTTTCGAAAGCAATGCGAAAGACGCAATGATAATTTTGCATACTTAATTATCACTCTAGTTCTAGTATTCTTTTCTTATTGTGTAATTCTGAAAAGATTTGCTTATCATTGTGGAAGTGTCGGCTTTTTTCCAAACCCTGCTTTTTCTATTTGAAATTGCAGAGTGCGAGCATCATGAATCGCATGGCCGTGTTCGTCGTTATTGAAATATGCAAACACCTGCAAGCCTTGGCTACTCCATGCCACCATGCGTTCCGCCCATGGACGAAGTCGACGTGACCCATACCGTGATGCTCCAAACTCACCTGGTCCATGGAAGCGTACGTACACAAAATCAGACGTAATGTTCTGTTGCTCTGGTGAATACAACATAATATTTGCAGAGTGTGCAAAAACAAGCCCTATATGCGCCTCTTTGAGCAATGCTCGAATATCCTCCATAGCACCTGCATCCTTCCAACTCACATGGCGAGGCTCAAGTGCAAATCGTACAGGATAGTTCCTCAGTGTGACAACTCTCGCACTTTCCACGAATGAACGGAGAAGTGGTTTACTGTATTTTAGAAAAGGTGGAAGCTGTACAAGTATCACACCAAGCTTCTCTTTCATCGGTGAGGCTCGTTTGATAAATCGTTCGAGTGGCTCGCGTATACCTTCCAGTCTTTTGCGGTGGGTAATGTAGCGTGATAACTTCACTGCAAAAACAAAATCTTCTGGTGTCTCTTCAGTCCACTTCTGAAACGTACTCTTGCGGGGAAGATGGTAGAAGGTGGTGTTTACTTCTACTGTGGGGAATCGTTCTGCAAAGTAGGTAAGGTGCCCTTCGGTAAGCTCCTTCGGGTAGAATGTCTCGCCCCAATCCTTATTCATCCATGCTGATGTTCCTATACGTATTTGGCCTATAGTAGAGTCTTGTATCTGAGGCATATCTAAATATATTCCCATATATAAGGTGAAGCCTCCATGAACTCACCTTTCACCGAGTGTTCATATGTGGTCGATATACTTGAATATATGAGACCTATATGGACAGGATCAATAGCTTTTGGACTTATCAATATTCCCGTGAAAGTCTATAGCGGGTCTGAGGAACGTGCACTCAGTTTCCGCATGCTCGATAAGCATGGGCATTGTCCTATTAGCTATGCCAAGGTGTGTCGCGTAACAAACAAAGAAGTGCCGTATAAGGATATTGTTAAAGGATATGAATACCAAAAGGGAGACTACGTTATCCTTACAGATGAAGACTTTGAAAAGGTAGCGCCGAAGAAAACAAAGACGATAGACATCGTCCAGTTCACTGCTGAGAGCGAGGTAGAGGCGCGACAGATAGACAAGCCGTACTATCTCGAACCTGATGCAAAATCACAAAAAGCATATGTCCTGCTTCGGGAAGCGCTCAAGCGTTCGAAGAAGGTGGGTATTGCTCGATGGGTACTCCGTAATAAAGAACATCTCGCCATGATTCGTTCAGAAGGAAGAGCCCTTATGCTCATAGGTTTGCGATTTGCCGACGAAGTGCGTAGCCCAGACACACTTGAATTGCCGAAAGAAAAAGAAGCATACACCAAGCAAGAACTCGACATGGCTCTTATGCTGATTAAACAACTGGAAGAGCATTTTCATGCAGAAGAGTTTAAAGATACCTACACCGAAGAACTCAAGAAGATTATTGCTAAAAAAGCTAAGGGCAAACCTATACGTGTGGAGGGCGCGAGCGAGCCTGTGCCGACAGACATGCGCAACCTTATGGCGACACTGAAGAAAAGTCTTGAACGTGAGAAGAAACGAAACAAGAGAATTCGTCGATCTCGTGTCACATCATGAGTACGCTTGATTCCTACAACAAAAAACGATCGTTTCCAAAAACCCCTGAACCATATGGAGGGAAGGCGGGGAGTGGTTCCAGAACTGCACATTTTGTTGTGCAGAAGCATCATGCACGAAGGCTTCACTACGATTTCCGAATCGAGCATGACGGCGTACTGAAAAGCTGGGCTGTTCCTAAAGGGCCTTCTATGAATCCCAAAGATAAAAGACTTGCGGTGATGGTGGAGGATCATCCGCTGTCGTATGTCAATTTTGAAGGGAGGATACCCAAGGGAGAATACGGAGCTGGTGAGGTTATTGTGTGGGACAGAGGTGTATACGTGAGCGACAAAACAACAGATCCAAAAGAAGGAGAAAAATATGTTTCAAAAGGTCTTGAGAAAGGAGAGCTTGGCATCGTGCTTCTTGGTGAGAAATTAAAGGGTGCTTTTACGCTCGTTAAGATGCATGGGAAAGAAGATAATGCATGGCTTTTGATAAAAAAGAACGATGAATATACAAATACGGAAGATGTTACGAAAGATACACGTTCTGTTATTACCGGTAAAACGAATGAGAAAGTTACAAAGGCTACCCAGCGTGCAAAGCAAAAGAGTAGTGTACAGAGAAAAGAAAAGGGAAAAGATCCCATGCCACACCTTATCAAGCCCATGCTCGCTAAGTTTGTAGATGGAGCTTTTAATCGGCCTCAATGGCTATTTGAAATGAAGTGGGATGGATATCGAGCTATAGCTGAAGTTGAAGATGGAAACGTACGACTCTATTCTCGCAACGGTAATTCTTTTGTTGGAACCTACACGCCCATCGTGGAAGCATTGGAAGCTATAAAGGGTACCTGTATTATCGACGGTGAAATAATCGCACTTAAAGACGGCAAGCCTGATTTCCATGCTTTACAACAGTACAAAGAAATTAAGGCACCTCTACAATACGCAGTGTTTGACCTCCTCTACCTTAATGGAAAAGATTTACGTGATACTCCGCTTTCACAGCGTAAAAAAATCTTGCGAGAGATCCTGCCTCAGGAGGAGCGTATTCTCTATAGTGAGCATGTCGAAGAACATGGTACCGATATGTTTGAAACTATTGTGGAACAACATCTCGAGGGCATGATAGCGAAAGATGGAACTAGTACGTACGAGGAAGGTGTACGGAGTGGGGCTTGGCTTAAGATAAAAAGTTTTCATGAGCAAGAAGCGGTGATTGTAGGATTTACAGAACCAAAGGGAAGTCGAAAAAAAATTGGTGCCCTCGTACTTGGTGTTTACGAAGGAAATACGCTCACGTACATCGGTCACAGTGGTGGTGGATTTACTGATGCTGAGCTTATTGATTTACACACAAAACTTTCTCGTACCAAAAGAAAAAGTTCCCCGCTTCAAGAGGAGGTGCCTGAGCATAGTAAAATCACGTGGGTAACACCTCGGTATGTTTGTGTAGCGCGTTTTTCTGAATGGACGAAGGACGGGCGCATGCGTCATCCGATATATCGAGGACTTCGTAGCGACAAAAGTGCAAAGGAAGTTACCAAGGAATTACCAACAAAAGAAAATGCAAAAGAGACACTTCTCACGAAACACAGAGTAAAAGGGTCTGTGACTATTACCAATAGAGAAAAAGTATTTTGGGCTGAAGAAGGATATACCAAAGGAGATGTCATAGACTACTATGACCGCATAGCTGATACACTTCTACCGTACCTGAAAGATAGACCTCAAAATTTGCATCGACACCCGAATGGCATAGATGGCAAAAGTTTTTTTCATAAAAATATCGAAACAGACCTCCCGTCTTTTGTGGAGACTGTAGAAGTATGGTCCGAAAGTAACAAGAAGAATATACGATATATCGCATGCAACAATAAAGAGACACTTTTATATCTCGCCAACTTGGGATGTATTGAGTTAAATCCTTGGAATTCTCGTGTACAGAGTCTCGACAAGCCTGATTATATGATACTCGACCTTGATCCAAATGGCAGATCGTTTGACGATCTATTGCGTGTGGCAAATGAAGTACATGACGTTTTGTTGCAGGTGAGTGAGGAACACTATCCGAAAACCTCAGGTAAATCAGGTCTACATATTGTTGTACCCCTTGGAGGCAGGTACCTGTATGACGACGTCAGAAATTTTGCGGAACTTATTATGCGTATGGTGCATGCACGGCTTCCCGAGATAACATCTGTGGAACGTAACCCCAAGAAGCGGAAGGGAAAAATATATCTCGACTATCTCCAGAATAGGTTTGGACAAACTCTCGCGTGTGCGTACTCACTTCGCCCATATCCCGGGGCAACGGTATCGACCCCACTTGAATGGAGTGAGGTGAAGAAAGGACTTACCCCTGCAAGATTCACAATTCAGACTATTCAATCTCGCCTGAAAGAGAAGGGAGATATCTGGAAACCTACCCTTGAACATAGAGTTGACCTAGAGGAGGCCCTACGGCGCCTAGAGGGAGTATTGGGTAAAGCGAGTACCGAGTTCTGAGTGACGAGTTGAAAGTTATAAAGTTCATAAAGTCATAAAGTTAAAGAATAAGTGCTAGTTCGTAAGTCTAGTTCAAACGTGGATTGCCATGCCTGATGGCAAACTTCTCGGTAATTATCACTCTAATTCTAGTATTTTTTCTTTAAACGTTTGGCACAGGAGACTTTTAACTTTCAACTTTTAACCTTTAACTTCGTTACATTGGCCTTTTATGACGTCGGCATGATATAGTATTCGGTATGTTAAAAAGTACACTTCGTTGGGTAGCTATTGGTGGAATTTTCGCCATACCCGTTCTTGTGCCGTTTATTATATCTAGCTCAATGTTTTTCCCATATATTACAGGGAAAAATTTTACGTTTAGAATTATTACTGAGATAGTTTTATCAGCTTGGATTTTGCTCGCACTTCTTGATGCACGCTATAGACCTCGTTTCTCGTGGATACTCGCTACGCTTACTATTTTTGTTGTTGTGATAGGGTTGGCTGACATGTTTGGCGCTAACCCGTTCAAGAGTTTTTGGAGCAATTTTGAGCGTATGGAGGGCTACATCGCCATACTTCACATATTTGCGTACTTCCTAGTAGCAGGTGCGGTATTGAACACCGAAAAGCTATGGAATGCGTTTTGGTACACAACACTTGGTGCAAGTGTCGCTATAGCTTTCATAGGACTTAAGCCTGCGTTCGCAGTATTACCTGACTTTGCAGCCATTCCTCGTATCGAGGCAACGTTTGGAAATCCTATCTACCTTGCAGTGTACTCACTCTTCCATATTTTCATCGCACTCATACTTATGGAAAAGTGGCGGGGTACATACTGGCACCAAGTTATTTTGGGGCTGGTAGCTCTGCTTCACGGCGTTGCAATGGTGCTCTCCCTTACTCGTGGTACGGTGCTTGGCTTCCTCGGAGGGGCACTGGTCACTACAGCACTTATCGCACTGTATGAACGCGAGAGAAAAGTTTTGCGCTGGGGTTCTATTGCGGTACTCGTCGCTGTCGTAGCACTCATAAGTACGGGTTATGCAATCAAGGACACTGAGTTTGGAAGAACTACTCCCGTAGTAGCTCGTTTTACGCAAATAGAGCTAGACTCAGGCACCGTCAAAGCTCGTTTTATGAACTGGGGTACTGCATGGGAGGGGGTGAAGGAGCGACCCATCTTAGGCTGGGGACAGGACAACTTCGAGTACGTGTTTGCGAAGTATTTTGATCCCGGTATGTATGGAGAAGAACCATGGTTTGATCGTACGCACAACATTATCTTCGACTGGCTTATTGCTGGTGGATTTCTCGGGCTCATCGCGTACTTGCTACTACCTA
>Ga0209212_1006200_pt1 | contig 13790 bp, 13 predicted proteins | sample RifGroC2_FD_183996 | JGI IMG/M metagenome (GOLD analysis project Ga0209212, IMG submission 183996) | Groundwater microbial communities from Rifle, Colorado, USA - Groundwater C2 (SPAdes) (version 2) | ecosystem: Environmental > Aquatic > Deep subsurface > Groundwater | place: Rifle, Colorado... | reverse complement strand
GAGACGCTGCACTGGATCCCGGGTGCGCTGGGAGGTCGTCTAACGGCAGGACCGGGGCCTTTGAAGCCCCTGATGAAGGTTCGACCCCTTCCCTCCCAGCCAAGCCGGGGGTTGGGCGCCGGGCGCGGCCGAATAGGTCTTGCCAACCCCACCCCTTCGGTGTAGCATCCAATCCTTTGGGCGGAGTGTCCTCCGGATACAGGGGAGTTGCGTGACGCGACTGAAGATTTTCACCGGGAACGCGAACCCGGATCTCGCGAAGGAGATCTGCGCGTACCTGTGCATCCCGATGGGGTCCGCGGTCATCAAGCGATTCAGCGACGGCGAGGTGAACGTCGAGATCCGGGACAACGTCCGCGGCGTGGATGTCTTCATCATCCAGCCCACGTGTCCGCCGGTGAACGACCACCTGATGGAGCTGCTGATCCTGATGGACGGCCTCAAGCGCGCCTCGGCGAAGCGCGTGACGGCGGTGCTCCCGTATTACGGGTACGCGCGGCAGGACCGGAAGGTCCTCCCGCGGGCGCCCATCACGGCGAAGCTCGTGGCCGACCTTCTGACCGCGGCGGGCGTCTCCCGGCTGCTGACGATGGACCTCCACGCGGGACAGATCCAGGGATTCTTCAACATCCCGGTGGACCACCTTTACTCGGCGCCGGTGATGCTCGAGTACATCAAGGCGAAGTACGGGAACGACATCGTGATCGTCTCCCCGGACGCCGGGGGCGTCGAGCGGGCGCGGGCCTTCGCCAAGCGCCTCTCCGCCTCCCTGGCCATCATCGACAAGCGCCGGCTGGCGCCCAACGTGGCCGAGGTGCTGAACATCATCGGGGAGGTCGACGGGAAGACGGCGATCCTGCTCGACGACATGGTGGACACGGCCGGGACGCTCGCGCAGTCCGCCGACGCCCTGCGCCGCAAGGGGGCGAAGCATATCTACGCCTGCGCCACCCACGCGGTCCTGTCGGGTCCGGCCATCGAGCGGCTCGAGAAATCGGAGATCGAGGAGCTCGTGGTGACCAACACGGTTCCCCTGGGCGCCAAGGCGGCGTGCGGGAAGCTTCACGTCCTCACGGTCGCGCCCCTGCTGGGCGAGGCCATCAAGAGGATCCATTTCCAGGATTCGGTCAGCTCGCTGTTCGTATAAGAGGAGAGAGAAGATGGCGATGATGGAGTTGACGGCGGACCGCCGCGTGTACACGGGGAAAGAGATCAACCGGAAGCGTCGCGCCGAGGGGAAGATCCCCGGCGTCATCTACGGCAAGGGGCTCGAGACCCGGTCGATCGAGTTCCAGCGCAAGCCCCTCGAAAAGTTCCTCGACACGGCCCGCCGCGGGACGGTGGTCGTCAAGATGATCGTGCAGGACGGGGCCGGCGGGAAGGAGTCGTTCGCGGTCCTGAAGGAGACCCAGACCCATCCCTTGACCGGCCGGGTCACCCACGTCGATTTCTACGAGGTGGCGCTCGGGAGGAAGTTCCGCGTCGAGGTCCCGCTGCGGATCAAGGGGAAGGCGGTCGGTATCGAGATGGGTGGAGTCCTCGACGTGGTCACCCGCAGCCTCGAGGTCGAGTGCACGCCCGACCACGTTCCCGAGTATCTCGAACTCGATGTCGCCTCCCTCGGGATCGGCGATTCGCTTCACCTTGCGGACGTCGTGTTTCCCGAAGGCGTCGTTCCCACGGAGAAGGATCTCCGGATGACCCTGGCGGCGGTCCACACGCCGAAGGCCGAGGCGGCGCCGGCGGCGGTCGAGGAGCTGGTGGCCGAAGGTGCCGAGGGCGCCAGCGTGGCGGAGCCCGGAGCGAAGGAAGAGAAGCCGGAAAAGGAATCGAAGAAGAAGGAGTAGCCCCCCACGCGACTCATCGTCGGACTGGGGAATCCGGGGCGCCGGTACGGCGCCACGCTCCACAACGCGGGGTTCCTGGCGATCGACCGGATCGCCGAATCGCTGGGAGTGCGGTGGCGCGCGGCCGGCGAGGCTTCGCTGGCTACCGTCGAGATCGACGGGCGGCCTGTCGTCCTGGCGAAGCCGGCGGCGTTCATGAACCTGTCCGGCGACGCGGTGGCGCCCCTCTACCGGAAGCACGCCGACGTCCCGGGGGATCTGCTGGTCCTCCACGACGACCTCGATCTGCCGGTCGGAGCGGTGCGGCTCAAGCGCGGCGGCGGGACGGGCGGCCACAACGGACTGCGCTCCCTGAAGGAACGCCTCGGGACCGCCGATTTCTTGAGGATCCGCGTGGGGATCGGGCGGCCCCCCGCGGGGGTCGACCCGGCCGACTACGTCCTGACCCCCCCGGCTCCCGAGCACCGGGTGGCGTTCGACGCGGCGGTCGCCGCCGCCGGCGAGGCGTTCGCCGACATCGTCCGGCTCGGTTTCGACAAGGCCATGACGCGCTGGAACGCGAAGGCGCGCGAGGATAACAAGAGTGGCAAGACCCCGCCGGACACCCCGGGGGGAAACATACTCCTTGCTCCCGGCGCATCGTCCGGGGGCTCGATCAGCCGAAAGGAGGCAAGATCGCAAGATGACACCGAAGAGGTATGAAACCGCCATCCTGTTCGACCCCGAACTCCCGGAGGACGCGAGGAAAGAGTTCCTCGCAAAGCTCACCGGGATCGTCGCCGCCTACAAGGGCGAGGTGCTGAAAACCGACGACTGGGGGAATCGCAAGCTCGCCTACCCGATCAAGAAGAAGTCCAACGCCTTCTACACCTTCCTCCTCTACACCGGGAACCGCGGCGTCGTCGAGGAGGTGGAGCGCAACATCAAGATCTTCGAGGGAATTCTCCGCCACCTGACTACCCTGCACACCGCGGAGTTGAAGCCTAAAGTCGAGGCGGCCGCGCCCCCCTCGTCCGATGCGCCCGCGGACTCCGGGACGCCCGCACCCGAAACGCCTGCACCCGAAACGCCCCAGACGCCCGCGGCTCCCGCGGAAGCCTGACGGGCGGGGAAAGGGAGGGTTCCGATGGTCACCTTCAACCGTGTCATCCTCGCAGGCAACCTCGTGCGGGATCCCGAGACGCGCTTTCTGCCTTCCGGGGTGGCCGTGACCAGCTTCAGCATCGCGGTGAATCGCCGCTACAAGTCGAACAACGAGGTCAAGGAAGAGGTTTCCTTCTTCGACATCTCGGTGTTCGGCAAGACGGGCGAGAACTGCGCCGAGTACCTTTCCAAGGGGCGGCCCGTGCTGGTCGAGGGACGCCTGCGGCAGCGCAGCTGGGAGACCGACGGCGTGAAGCGGAGCAAGATCGAGGTCGTGGCGGACAACGTCCAGTTCCTCGGCGGACCGCGCGGCGCGTCGGCGGAAGCCCCCGCATCGTCCGCTCCGGCGCCCGAATCGCAAGACGACGATATCCCGTTCTGAAAAAAATACGATCCGGATTCCAAGGAGGTAATACCCGATGAGCACCCCGTACAAGCCCCGCCCGTCGTCCGGTCCCCGGCGCGACGACCATCGCGGCCCGGCCGGAGGAGGGAAGAAGCGGTACATCCGCAAGAAGTTCTGCCGCTTCTGCGCGGAGAAAGAGCTCGCGATCGACTACAAGAACGCGTACATGATCAAGCAGTTCGTCTCCGAGCGGGGGAAGATCGTCCCCCGCCGCATCACGGGGAACTGCGCGAAGCACCAGCGGAAGCTGACGGTGGAGATCAAGAAGGCGCGGATCCTCGCGCTGATCGCCTTCACCGCCACGCAGGTCCGGTAGGGGCGCCCCGATGAAAATCATCCTGCGCGAGGACGTGGAAAAGCTGGGAAAGGCGGGCGAGGTCGTCAAGGTCAAGGACGGATACGGGCGGAACTTCCTGATTCCGCGGCAGCTCGCGGTCCTGGCGAACGTGCGGAACATGAAGGCCCTCGATCACGACCGGCGGACGATCGAGACGCGGGCGAAGAAGACGAAAAAGGCCGCCGAGGCGACGGCGGCGACGCTGTCGGCCGTCTCCCTCACCCTTCCCGCGAAGGCGGGGGAGGAGGGGAAGCTGTTCGGCGCCATCACCTCGCGGGACATCGCGGAGGCGCTCGGAAAGGCCGGCGTGACCGTCGACCGCAAGGCGATCCAGCTCGCCGACCCGATCAAGCAGGTGGGCGACTACAAGGTGAAGATCCGGGTGGCGGCCGACGTCCTCCCCGAGATCTCCGTCAGCGTGGTGCCGGAAGCCTAGCCCGCCGCATCACCAATCCACTCCGGAAGGGGGGCGTCGATGGACGAGACTCGCGGCACGACGCCGGGCGGCAAAGACGCCTCCCTCCGGGTTCCTCCCCACGACCTTCACGCGGAGCAGGCCGTCATCGCGTCGGTCCTGCTGAACAACGACCTGATCAACGGCGTGATGGAGGTCCTGCGCCCGGGCGATTTCTACCAGGGGGCCCACCGGATCCTCTACGAGGCGATGGTCGACCTCTACGACCGCGGGCGACCCATCGACCAGCTCACCCTGTCCGCGTCCCTGAAGGACCGGAACGCCGAACAGCAGGTCGGCGGGCTCGCCTACCTCTCCGAGATCGTCACCTCCGTCCCCATCTCCGACAACGTCGTGCACTACGCGCGCATCGTCAAGGAGAAGTCGATCCTCCGCAAGACGATCTCCGCGGCGCAGGAGATCTCCACCGCCGCCTTCCAGGGGGTCGCCGACATCGACGTCTTCCTCGACCGGACCGAGCAGGCGATCTTCGCCATCGCCGAGGAGAAGATCAAGCCCTCCTACTACGTGATGGGCGAGATGGCCCGCGAGGCGATGAAGGAGATCGAGGAGGCGTACGAGCGGAAGGAGCGGATCACCGGCGTCGCGTCCGGTTTCCGGGACCTGGACCAGGTCACCGCGGGGTTCCAGCGGTCCAACATGATCGTCGTGGCGGCCCGCCCGGGGATGGGGAAGACCTCGCTCTGCCTCAACATCGCCGTGAGCGCCGCAACGAAGCAGAAGCTGCCCGTCGCGATCTTCTCTCTTGAAATGAGCCGCCAGGAGCTGGCGATGCGGATGATCTGCTCCGAGGCGCGCGTCAACTTCCAGCGGCTTCGCACGGGGCACCTCGCCCAGGAGGAGGTCAACCGGCTGGTCGCCGCCGTGGGGAAGCTCTCCGAGGCGCCGATCTATACCGACGATTCCGGGACGCTGTCGGCCATGGAACTGCGGGCGAAGGCGCGGCGGCTGAAAAAAGAGCGCGGCATCGGGCTGATCATCGTCGACTACCTGCAGCTGATGCACGGCTCCAACACCCGGCAGAACACCGAAAACCGGGTGCAGGAAGTCTCCGAGATCTCGCGCTCCATGAAATCGCTGGCCAAGGAGCTGAATATCCCGGTGGTCGCGGTCTCCCAGCTCAGCCGCGGGGTGGAGAGCCGGAACGATAAACGCCCGCAGATGGCGGACTTACGTGAATCGGGGGCCATTGAACAGGATTCAGACCTGATATTGTTCGTCTACCGCGAGGAGATGTACGCCAAGGAGAAGACGCCGCAGGAGGCGAAGGGGATCGCCGAGATCATCATCGGGAAGAACCGCAGCGGCCCCATGCGCGACGTGAAGCTCGCCTTCCTCTCGCAGTTCACTCGCTTCGAGGACCTGGCGCAGGATCTCGAGTAAATATCCGCCGGGGTTACCCTGAAGAGAAGATAGATATTTCGTTCTTGGGCAAACCGATACGGGGCGGTTGTTGTTTGTGGTTTTCATGATACGAAAGAAGGCAGATGCAATCCGTCCTCTCCATCACCAACGTGCACACAGGCTAAAACAGCTTCATCGTGTTGCCTTCGGAACGAGGTTCCTTGTCCTTTTTCCGCGAGAAGCGGCGGGTTCCTGTCTGCCCCGGGGTCTCCTCGTCCGCAGATTGCTTAGTCCGCTCCCTTTCCTCCTGCCATGTTCGCAGAATCTCGTGAGCCCGGCGGATGACGCGATCCTTCAGTTCGAAGTCGTTGCCTTCTTTCGGAGCGTCTTCTCCGGCGCCCCCTGAATAGTCCGGAGTGGCTCCCAGATACTCCAATTCCTGGAAGACCTCCTTGGCGATACTGTCCGGGTCGCGGTAGAACCGGCTGCCGCGGATCCTGATGAACCTCCAGCCGAGCCGCTCCAGGATCGCCTGCCGCGCCATGTCCTCAGCGATCTTCTCGGGAGGATGGTGCTTATCCCCGTCGCACTCGACGGCGATCTTTCGCTTGTCGTTCTCTATGACGATGTCGATCCGATAGTGCCCGACCCACTTCTGCTGAGAGATCTTGTAGCCAGCACGAACGAGCCGCTGGGCGACCTCTTCCTCGAACACGGATTCCGAGTCCTTGGCAGCATGCTGGAGCGCGCGGATGACCTCGGAGGGATCCCGGGCGTACTTGATCAACCGGCGGCGAAGATCATCCTGCTTGAGGTCGGTATCCGGATCAAGCGAGTGGACGACCCACATCTGGTCCTTTGCGCGAGAAGCGGCGACGTTGTAACGCTGCTTGAACAGCTTCTGCTCCCGTTTCGACAGGGGCCCTTGCTCCTCGCCTTTGCAGTCAACCATCGACAAGAACATGACGTCCCGCTCATCGCCTTGAAAATTGGCCGAGTTGCCGCAGGAAATCCTCCGGCTGAGGAGTTCAGCCAGCGGCATGTGTCTCCTCAGAAGACGCTCGACGTGCAACGCCTGCTCCTCGCCGACCAGGGAGATCACCCCGAACGTCTTCTCCCTGTATTCGGGCATGTTCGTGCAAGCGATCAGGAGGGCCGCGACGTGGTCGGCTTCCTTCTCGTTCACCTTCCTGCTGACAAAGTCAGCCTCGACGCGGTAGTCCAGGACGTGCGGTTTCAACGCCACCCCGCTCGACTCCCTCAAGGGGAGAATCCTCCCGTCATACGAGAGGTGGTTGCTGAAGTGGATGATCTCCGGGACGGACCGGAAGTGTTCAACGAGGCACACTGTCCCACCGAATGCTTGCTGCCCGATGTTGTAGATGGACATCTGCCCGTCGTAGAGGTGGTGGTTCGGCACCCCTTCGAGATTGGACTTGATGAGCCTGACGATCTCGTCCAGGTTCTGTCCCACTCCCAGGGGACTGACCTGTTCGTCATCCCCGACGACGATGACCTTCTTCGCCATGTACAGGACGATGAGAGCCATGAGATCGCTCTGGCTGGCCTCGTCGATGATGACCAAGTCGAATTTCGCGGCCGCGGGATCGAAGTTCTCCACGACCCTGGTGAGGGGCATGACCCAGACGGGGACGCTCCCCTTGCACTTCGCCATCAATTTCTTCGCTTCCATTCGGTGGCTGTCGGCCATCCTCCCGTGCCCGCCCGCTATTCTCTTGATGGTTTGTTGCCATCCGACGAGCGCCATCTTCTGCTCGTGGCCGACGTTGTCGATCTGGTACGCCCAAGCCAGCCGCTCAATCATCTGGTTCGTCAGCTTGCGAATGCGGGAGTTGCACGATTCGATCTTTCGCTGGAGCTCTTGCAGGGAGACTCCGCCCCTTCGGTCGATCTCCCCGTTCAACTGCTTCCATGCCCACGTCACCACCGGGTCGCCGGGCGGTCGTCCCATTCCGTGATGACTGAATCGCTGTTTCACCGCGGCCGCCCAGGACGGGGCGACCTCTTCGATCTTCTTCAGGTACTTCATCCTTGCTTCAAGCACAGGCCGGAACTCGTGAAGCGTTACAATCCGCCCATGTGCCTCCGCGTATTCTTCCGAGTCGAGGTGGTCGACGGCGTTCAGCAACGACTTGACAACGTCGGCGGCCTCCGTACCTTCGAGGTAAGGAGCGAATCCGTCCCTTATCTGCTTACCCACCTCCTGAGACCATTCCCAGCGGACAGCGTCCGCTCGCGAGGCCAAGATGCCCTGTAGTGGACCCGAAACAGCGGCATGCAGCCTGAGGATCATCCCGTAGTGGGACGGATCCGGAGGCTGCTCGTTCAGGAAGGCGTCCCAGGAGAAGTCGTATGCTTTCAGATCCTCGATGAGGGGGGAAAACACGTCTCGGTACCAGTTCAGCCGGTGATGTATCTGTTCCGTGTACTGAAGAAATAGTCTTTCCTTGCTTCCTTCTATCGCGGAAGAAGCCGGAGCGCCGAGAAACGCCATGGTGCGGTCCCAGACTCCGCACAAGTCCTCCAAGTGGACCGTCAGGGTAGCAAGGGTTGCAAGAACCCGGAAATGCTCCTGCGTCGAAGGCGGTTTGCCGGAAGACACCTTGGCGGAGTCCGCAAACCGAGCCCAATCCGAATGGAAGATGCGGGTAACCACTCCGAGCTTCCCGCTGCTCTGGAGATGATCGGCGATCTCGGTGGCCAACTTGGCTTGTTCGTCAGGTGGGATCCCTACAGCCAGCACGGGCCCGTGGTCCTGCAGGGCGACCTTCGCGCCCGCCGCCTCGCATGCCACTTCCCCGATCCTGGCGACCAGGTTTTCCCATGGCGCCCTGTGGACGTCTCCCTGGAATCCGGAGAGGTAAACCTCAATCTCCCAAGGCTTGGCGTCCGAAATGGGTTCCACCGCGGAAGCGAGCTGCATCGCAAGCGCTTCAAACTCCTCGGACTTCTCTTCGCCCAGAGGACGGCTCCACAGGTCTTCCCGAAGGGAAAGGTCCTTTCGGGAGAGCAGATGGCGGTTTCTCACATACTCCGCGAAGGACTCCGGCGATGGGATGCTTGACGGATTCGGTAAGACGAAGGACAGCTCGGATTCGTCCTCCGGGGCAAGGTGCACATTGGTCCGATAGAGGTCCTCGATCTCCGAGACCGACAAGGGAAGCGGGTCCCCGAGGCTGATGTCCCCGGGGATCCAGTCGTGCCTTCCGATCCCCGCCTTGACTCTCTTCCCCGCGTCGGAGGGGTCGACCGACTGACCGGCGAAGACGATGGGCCGATACTCGTCGCCGACGGCTTCCGCCAAGTCAACCTTGGCCTTCCGGGCGTTTTGCAGAACATTCCTTCTCTCTTGGTCGATCTTCGCGGCATCCGTCTTGAGACCGGAGGAATCAGAACTCGTGACCCGCCTTACGATTTCCTCCACGGAGCCTTTGAGCTGTCCCTGGCTTGCGGTATCGCTGTCCAGCACGCTGACGCACAGGGGACGAACGCTTTCATCCACATGGTCCCGTAACACCCTCAACGCCTTGCTCGTATGGGCGGTGACCAGAACGCTCTGCCCCTTCGCGAGCGTATGCCCAATCAGGTTGCCAATCGTATGAGTCTTGCCCGTCCCCGGAGGACCTTGGACGAGAACGGCTCTGTTCCTTTCCGTCTGACGGATGATTTGGGCCTGTTCCCTGTTCGAGGGCTTGCCGAAGAGGACGTCCTCCTGATCGTCGATCTCTCCGGTGACGGGATCGAACATCCCGGACGGGTCCGCGCCGTTCGGGGGAGCGGCGCCAACGATATTCAGCAGCGACTGAGGTATCTCGCCGCCGGCCGCGAGGTCCCTGAGGATGGCCTCGATGGCGCTGGCGAACCCGAGGTTCCGCTCCCTGAGGAATAGGACCGGGGATCTTCCCACCCGCAGGTACCTTGCTTCCCCGCCCGGGATCACGTTCCCCATATACTGCCCGCTTCCGCGGGGAGAGAGATTGGTCGTAGCCTTCCTAAGGAAGGCCGCCGTTTCCTCGCCGCCCAGCGGGCTGTAATCGTTCCGAAGAAGCTCCGTGGAGAGCGCGCCGATCGCACGAGCGTCGACATCGGGAAGAATGCGGAAGAGGGCGGTGTAGAGTTCCGGCGGATGTTCCGTTTCGACGACGCGGAACTCCGGGATCCCCGCGTCGAATTCCAGCTGCACTCTCTGAAGAAGGATCGGGTGGTGAACGTGGTCGCCTGGAAGAGCCAGATCGAGAATCCCGTCGCCTAGCACGAACTCCAGCTTTTCCCCCTCTCGCTCGATCTTCGACCGGATCTCGAACAGATTGTCGAACAGTTCGAGCGCTCTCTTGGAAAGCCGCTCCGTCTCCGCCCACGTTTCCCGGAGATCTCCCCATTCCTCCCAAGTTTTCACACGAGCCGGGTCGGCGTCGAACATGATCTTGGTCGAGGCCGACTGTCCCGGCGATGGCGGCGAGAGTAGGTATTCCCTCGCCTTCAGAGGATTGTCGGGATTCTCCCATCCCGGGAGAACCCATTCGGCAAGGGAGGCGGGAACAGCGGGAGGTTCCGTCGATTCCGGACGCTTCACTCGGAGGACGAAGTCGTCGACCACAGGAGCGGGCGCTCCATCCGATCCCTGCGGGATCGGTGAGAAGAACCCCTTATTGCCCCTCGTTACGCAGGAATGAATGGGAAGGTCCTGAAACCACTTGGACCAATGCTGGCTCCTGATGTGCCGCGTGACGGGATTTCTTAGCTGGTTGAAGGCGTCCAGATACCGGAAGACCTTCGTGATAAGTTGCCGTGCAGTGTCGTCGGAGGGGGGTTCTTGCATCAAGAAATCCTGTTATTGGTCTTCTGGTTCAGAGCAGAAAACTCCTCGCAAGCCATCGGTAATGAGCATCGTGCTTGTTTCACGCGGTCTTATTTTCCCTTGGTTTCAATGACTTCATATCGCTAGGCATAAGTTCCCCTGGCCGTGCCTATATCACTGAAATGCACATATCCATCGACATCCCGCGCTTGACCCGGAGGAACAGTCTCGTACACCCATGTCGTCGTTTCCCCGACGATCTCGCTCCTGCCGTCCACAAGCATATCTCGCATGATATTCCTTATCCTCGGATCTGTTAACGTATAACTCGCTGATCTATTCCGTATCTTTCCAACAAGCGGCACCGCATCGAGGATCATTTCGTTGACGTCACCGAAATGATCGAGATCGGCAAGGGGGGACAGCGGCCAATCAAAACCGGGCTGGGACGTGCGCAACGTCACCACCATCGTCGGCCTGCGCGCCTATTCCGCCCAGAGCAACATCCTGCCCGAACAAACCTTGGGGCGCGGCCTGCGCAAAATGTACCCCGGCGGCGTGGAAGAATACGTCAGCGTGGTCGGCACGAACGCCTTCATGGATTTCGTGGAATCCATCCAGGCGGAAGGCGTGGTGCTGGAGCGCAAGCCGATGGGCGAGGGCACGCAGGCGAAAACCCCGCTGGTGGTGGAGATTGACAGGGATAACGCGAAGAAAGACATCGACGCGCTGGATATTGAAATCCCGGTGCTGACGCCGCGCATCTACCGGGAATACAAGAACCTGAAGGATCTGCGGCTGGTCAGCGGCTACGATGTGCTGTACGGCAAGGTCAAGGTGTTTGTGCAAAATGAACTGTTCGACCGGCAGGTGGAACTGGAAAGCCCGAACACGTTACGCAACCTGTCGGAACCGGCGGCCACCAAAACCGTGCTCGAAACCTTCAAGAAGGCGATCAATGCGTTGACCGTGCAGGACAAGGGCGACGCTGAAATCCGCGACACCATCAAGCTGCGGCAAACTCGACCCTTCGTGGCAAAGGATCAGGGCTACCTCATCCCCAAAAAAAGCGTCTTCAACAAGATCATCGGCGACAAGGGGTTGGAACTGTCCTTTGCCCGCTTTCTGGAAGATTGCGACGATGTGGTTTCCTACGCCAAGAATTACTTGGCGGTGCACTTCAAGCTGGACTACGTGAACGCGGACGGGGATATTTCCAACTACTACCCGGATTTTCTGGTCAAGCTGTCCGCCAGGCGGATCTTCATTGTCGAAACCAAGGGTTTGGAAGATCTCGACGTGCCGCTCAAGATGCAGCGGCTGCGCCAATGGTGCGAGGACATCAACCGGGTGCAGGCGGACGTGGTCTATGACTTCGTATACGCGGACCAGGAAAGCTTTGAGAGATACAAACCTTCCTCCTTCAGGCAATTGGTGGATGGTTTCAGGGAATACAAAGAGAAATCACAATCCGACGTTGACCAGGCATAGTTGATGTTGTAGCCCAAAAGAGCTACGATATGGACAAGAGTCAAGAGTTTGGAAAGGAGGTACGACATGGCCAAGTCAGCGACGATCCGGGCCAGGACGGACGAGGATCTGAAAGAGCGGGTGGAAGGCATCCTGCATGACCTCGGGATGACGACCACGGAAGTGGTCAACCTCCTCTTCCGCCAGATCGATCTCACTCGCGGGGTACCCTTCCCGGTGCGGCTTCCCAACGCCGAAACGCGAAAGACGCTGGATAAGTCGGCCCGCGGGGAAGACGTTATCAAGTGCAAGGATGAAAAAGATCTCTTCCGGAAGCTGGGCCTGTGACGCTTCGGCCGGAATTTACCGGGAAGTTCAGAAAGGAACTGAGACTGATGGAGAGGCGGGGGAAGGATCCCGCGAAGATCAGTGCGATCCTCCACAAGCTTCTCCATCAGGAACCGCTGGCTCCGAAACACCGGGACCACAACCTCGTCGGCAATTACGTCGGTTGCCGGGAATGCCACGTTGAGCCGGATTGGCTGCTGATCTACACGGTCGGCGGCGACTGGATCCGCTTCGAGCGAACCGGCACCCACGCCGATCTGTTCGACTGATCCACCCGAAAATCCTTACCCCTCCAGCATAAGGAGCCGTTGGAAGCGATAATTCGTAATTTACCTGGTGTGTTCTCCCAACAGTTGCTGGATCTTCGGAAGCGCGGCCTGGGCGGCCTTCTCCCCCTCCAGGATCGCCTCGTGGCGCTTCGTGAAGTCGCCGGAGGCGATGTATCCCACCTTCGGCTGGATGACCACGTCGGCCCGCGGCAGCTGGGCCGCGGCGATCTTCGCGTACATCACGCCGATCGACTGGAAGATCGTGTCCAGCGTGGTATCGGGGATGGCGCCGGAAACGCCCCCGGAGATGTCGACGGCGATCACCACGTCCGCCCCCAACCGCCGCGCCGCGTCCACCGCCACCGGGCTCACGACGCCGCCGTCCACGTACGTCCGGTCGCCGATCCGCACCGGCCGGAAGATCCCGGGGATGGAACAGCTCGCCCGCACCGCCGAGCCCGTGTTCCCCCTCCCGAAGATCATCTCCTGCCCGGTGCCGATGTCGGTGGCCACCGCATAGAAGGGGGTCCGCAGGTTTTCCATCGTCGTGCCCCGGATCATCCGGTTGACGTACGCCTCGAGCTTCTCCCCCTTCACGAACCCGTTGTCGGGGACGGTCAGGTCCGCGATCTCCCCCTTTTCGATCCCCATGGCGATCTTCTGCAGGTCGTAGGCGGAGTAGCCGTAGGCGTACATGCACCCGACGAAGCTCCCCACGCTCGTCCCGACGACCATGTGGACGGGCACGTGGTTCGCCTCGAGCACCTTCAACACTCCCACGTGGGCGAACCCCTTGGCCGCGCCGGCCCCGAGGACGAGCGCCACCTTCACCGCCTTGCGGGGCGGCTCGACCGGGGTCGGCGTCACCTCGCGGCCCGCGCACGAGGCGAGCAGCAGGAGCAGGAGCGAGGAAAGGACGACGTGCAGGGGGCGGCGAAAGGGCATCGGGAACCTCCGTTCACGGGAACAGGATGGGGCGTCCCTCTGACGAGGGGAAGCGGCCGGCGACGAGTTTCGAAAGAAGGGATTTCGCGCCCAGGACGGCGGGAACGACGGCGTCCCCCGTCGCGATCCGCGCGGCGATCGCCGCGGCGAGGGCGCACCCGGTGCCGTGCGGGTCGTCGCGACGGACGCCGATCGGCGGAAGGAGTGTGGTCTGCCCGTCGGAAAAGACGATGTCCGTTCCCCGGCGTCCCCTCCACGGGAAGTGGCCGCCCTTGAGGACGACGGAGGCGCCGGTCAGTCCGGAGAGTTCTCGCGCGGCCTCCGCCGCATCGTCGAAGGAGACGATCCGCCGATCCAGCAACTTTTCGGCTTCGGGGAGATTGGGGG
>Ga0209212_1006199_pt1 | contig 13792 bp, 9 predicted proteins | sample RifGroC2_FD_183996 | JGI IMG/M metagenome (GOLD analysis project Ga0209212, IMG submission 183996) | Groundwater microbial communities from Rifle, Colorado, USA - Groundwater C2 (SPAdes) (version 2) | ecosystem: Environmental > Aquatic > Deep subsurface > Groundwater | place: Rifle, Colorado... | reverse complement strand
CGTCTTGGGTACCATTCACCAGCAGCATTTGCACAAAAATTCACTATGGAATCGGCCGCTGCTTAAGTCGGAGTGTCCGTTATTGACAGGACACCTCACTCCTTTGGCGTGTTCAACTTCAATAGGATGTCGACAATTTCTCCTTCGGCGTGTTCAACTTCGAAAAAATGCTGACAACTTCTCCTTCGGCGTGTTCGGGTTTGGGGATTCTGCGGCGGTAAAGGCGAGCACCCGGCTGGAAGCCCGGTTGAACAGCGAAGCGGCCTTAAGCGACATGGTGAAAGAGATTCTGCAATCCTTAGGTCGTGTCAAGGTGCAGACATGACGCCTAGGCCCGTGCCCCCTCGGCCCGGACCCCTCGGCCCGCTCGGCCCGCGAGGATATCTGCACCCCAGGCGCCGCTGGGCTTTCTTGGTCCTTGGCTGGCCCACGTTTTAACTAAGCAGTTCAGGAGTGTATTTTCGCAAGCGTGCTTGCAGAAGTGCACCGCTATGCCTTGTCAATACATCGATTTCGGCCTTTTTCAGTTTTTTGAGGTTGGTGTCAATAGCTGAGGCAAACTCGGTATCACCCAACTGTGCTTGACCTTCTCGGCTGTCTATGGAGAACCATACCGGCGTGGGTCCACTTTCCGATATGTGCCCCAGTTCCAATCGCTTGAATTGCAGGCCCCGTACCTGTTCCATCAATATATTGATCGATTCCTTCAAGACAATAGTCCCAGACTCCGTTGGCTGGATATCATTGGCAAAGGGTTTGCCGGCATCGGAAACTATCACGTAATGGAGTTTATTACGTCCACGAAACAGGGGATTAACGCCCAAATTGTCATAAACTCCGCCGTCGGTCAGGGTGATATATTCGACTTCATCAGATGGGTATACATCTTGTTCCAACCGCAATGGTGGAAACACCGGCGGGAAAGCTGATGACGCCGCAACCGCCTTGCTCAGTGGAAACTGATCTGCAGGTACCACCCCCAGTTCCCATTCACCCATTTCCGATTTGTCATTACCCCCTGCGACGAAGAAGAACATGTTACCGGTGGAGAGGTTGGTTGCGTTAAAATATATGCGCGGTCCCCTTTTCAGGTCACTCAGACTGGCACCCTTGAAGAGATGCTGGTCATAGCTTGCTGCCAGTTTGTCGAGGCGGGTGTTAAAGGGATCTAAAATACCACCGACAACAGACGATACCGCAATCGATCGGGTCTTGAGGTAAGTCTCCAGGCGATCCAGCACATCCGTTTGGCCCCAATTCAGCGCGAGAAATCCACCGGCAATACTCCCGCCACTCACGCAGGTCAACAGGTCGATCTTTGCCAAGAGACCCAATTCCTCCAGCTTTCGGAAAACCCCCAGATGAAATGCCGCTGCCCGAAAACCACCTCCTGAGAGTGCCAGGCCAATCCTTTTCTCACTACCATTAATTGTAATCGGCATACCAGACCTCGTTATCTCTGGCTCGCGGTTCAAACCAAAATTGACTAATCATCATCCGTGCTAAAGCCAATGGTGAGCCCACCGTTGTCATCCCCATATTCCGTTTGATAGTGATACATCTCTTTCCAGTCCGGGTTGGACCACCACCTGTTGAAGGTGCTGGGAACATTGAAGAAGAGAGTGACCGGTCTTTGTGAGCTGTAGCAGATCACCCGTGCAATGGCTACCGCATCCGGATGCCTGAACTGGGTGCCGTCAGTCGAGAACAACCAATTTTTACAATTGATTGCTTCCACCAGTGTTTTGGTGACATTGTTTTTACTGCCATGATGGGGTAGTTTGAAAGCATCCACTTCCAGTTGACGTGGTGCGACTTCCGCCAGACCTGCCACCAGATCATCGGCAAAGGCGTCGCCGGCTAACACGATGCGCCGGTCCTTATACTCGAGTACCAGTGAAATGCTGCTGCCGTTGGCCTCACTTGGGTCACCAGCGCTGTTAGATTTGGCCAGGATCTCCAGGTCTACCGGCGCCTCCAAATCCGGCGGGGTCTTCGGTCCGTAAGACTCCAGGCCCGGTGATACCTCATGCAAGGTGTCCTTCTCCAGCGCAATCGCCACCTCTTCTTTCCACTTGGGAATAAATTCGCGCAGGCGATCCGGTGTGGGGCCCAACACCGTCAAGGTTAGCCCATCGGCCAAGGTGATGGTGGTGGGTGCTGCACCAGGCTTGCGCAACACAGGTTTACCAGCAAAGGCCCGGTTCCAAGTTTGCTTGCGCAACCAGTTGCTCAGGCGTTCGCCCTGTGCAGGTCCGAAACTCTCCAGTCCCGAATCTGTTCTGCTGCCGCCGGCAGGGACAGGTTGGCTGACGTGGCCACCATTAAGGTGCACCCAGCCATTGAACCACACATCCTTGAAGCTCAGTCCTGGAAGCGGTTGTGTTTCAGCCAGACATGTCAGGACACCACCAATGTGATCCCTGTCCACATGGGTGACCACCAGTAATTCGAATTCCCGTTTGGTATCATCCAGCGCTTCCAGGCGTCTCCGGATGTTGTCACCAATCTCCTCCGTCCCCATATCGATGATTAACTGGTGGGGACTGTCCGCGTTACCCCAACGGATCCAAAGCGCATCACCCTGTCGGGCTGGTAACATGGTCAGTTCCAGCATGCTATTCCTCCACGGCATTCATCTGGCAAAACATCATCGAGTCCCAATTGATATAGGGCGTCATCATGGCTAGCGACTCCAGTGCCTTATGACGTTCATCCTCTCTGTAGGGCCAGGGCCAGCGCCGCAGCAGATTAAGCAACAGGGAATAACTTTCGGTGAACATCATCGGTTTTTTACTGGCACGTAAGACAAGTGTCAGCGCCTCGTCTTGTTGCGCCTCCTCCCTGGACAGCAGTAATGCCAACAGCACCTTGCCGTCGTTCAGCCAGTCAAAATCTCTGGCCAGGTTTTCTACCCAACTCCGGCGGGGCTCGAGCTGACCTATCTTTTGAAGAAGGAGAGCTCCCAGTAATGCGCCCGTCGGATCCTGATACTTGGAGCGCAGCAGTTCAATTGCCTCACTGGCAATCCTGGCCGCATGTAATAGGTAGCCTGATGCCAGCATGTGCTGCATGGTGCTGGCAACGGTCCGCTCAGGTGATATCCAGGCTCGCACTTCAAGTGCCCCTGCATTTGCTTTTGTCACAACCTCACAGGCGTTAAGCGGATAATGACTTTCCGGATTTACCGGCAAACTGATGGCGATCTTCCGTCCATGAATACGAAAATATGCCCGGGGAACGGTATCTAGATCCGGAGAAGGCTCAAAAAACCAACTGCTACCACCTGCCACTGTGGTGCGACTTTCCCTCAAGACGGCGCCATCGGATTCCACCAATTCTATCGGTCCCTCTGGTTCATACGGACCCAGGTTCAGGTCCGTCATGGCCGTATCGGAACCCGCCCCAGCCGTAAGGTCTGGAAATGACCCGTGACCAGACTCCGCCTCGGGGCTGGATGTCATCTTTACACGCGGAGGCGGCGGGTGTACTAACTGCATTGCCTCTTGTGCATCAAGGACAACCTCCTCCCGGCTACCACCTTGCAGATGCACTAGTCGACGATGTTTCTGTCCATCTTGAAGCACCGCACTGATTTCGTACAGACCATCATCCAGTTCGACTTGTTGACCGTGGCGCAGCTGTTCGACAAGATTCAAATTACTGTCCCGAATCTCGATTGGGCTCGTTTCAGCCAACAGATATGAGCTGGATTTAAATTGAACTGTTACGGAGTTTTTTATGCTCATAGTTTAGACCTCAAATGCTCTCTGACATTGAGGAGGCTTGATCTCCAGGATCGTGCTCAGGCTGTGATAGGGAACCATCGCGTTGATTGATAAGGTATAGAGACCGGCTGCCACTTTTGTAACGAGGGGCCACTTCTCATGATTATCCAATATCACCTGGCCATTTCCCAGCCTCAGGCTGGCCTGTGACTTATTCTGAGCATCTATAGGCTTCAGATTGATCTGAAGTTCAACAGTAGGCGTGTTTGGGTAGGTATGGAATGTTGCTTCATGCACCTTGCCGGCCACGTCCACAGACTGGGTTTCACCATGAGCTGCCGCCAATGCCTTAACTGTATCAGGCAAGACCTTGATGAGTTGTGTCACTGTGACGCGCCAGTACTGATCATAGCCACCAGGGCCTTCTGCTGCCCCTGCCTCGCGAAGCGCCCACATCAACGCCTCATTGAACAGACTCACCCCGCCCAATCGGCCGTAGGCCAGACTGCCAGTAGTGGCCGCCAAGAATAGCGGTGACGCTTCCGCGTTTCCAACGGGTTCATCCAAGACCAGTGCGCCAGTCAGAGTTTCAAAGTGCCGGGCGATTGCCGGCTTTTGCCGGCAGGCGTCCACAAACCAGAATTGTGTCTGCGCCGTGTTGGGATGATTCATGCCGGCATGTACTGCAGCCATGTCAATCGCCCCTTGTAAACGGGATAACTGTCCTTGTGCGGCAAAATCCTGCAGCAGCAAGACCGAACCATGCTTGGTCATTTGTACGCCATGACCAGCCACATAGACAATGGCCACGTTATCGCGGTGGCTGTCACAGGCGGCTCGGAAGGCGACCAAATCCTGCTCCACTGCGCTACGAGTTGCTGCGTATTCGGATGGCAGCAGCGCCTGGATCGCAGCATTCAACTGCTCGCCAGGTGCCGGGCTCAGCGATACTCGCAGACTGCTCAACGGCGCCTTGGGATTATGATACTCATTCAACAACCAGGCGGCGAACTCGGCGGCTGACCTAGCCGCGGTCGACAACTGTTCAAGCTGAAATGATTCACCCGCAGGGGTGGGATCGTCCCCATCCGTAATATGGGGGTAGAAACTCACACCGATAATCAATGCGTGTGTGCCTGGCTGAGTCAGATTTTCCTTAATAAGCGATGGCATCGGAAAGCCCTTTCATCGAACAAGTTGAGCTAGATAGTTGACCCATCAGTGATGGTAACGATGATAAGTCTTGCGGGTTTCACTCCCATAGCTGCACCTCCTTTAGAGCCAATGCCTGAATCGGTCCAGAGGGGCGGAATAATCTCATGCGCTTCCCACTCTATTCCTGCGCTATTCCAAGAGAAAACAGAATTTTCATGGAGTTATGTTCCAGCCCATCGTGGCCAGAGCAAAGATATCCACCATGAGCGACGCCACTATACCACGTAATTTGAAGCAATCAATTAGCCTTTGGTTGAATTTTCTCATTTGGCCCCGTGTCAGCCGATCGCAAGCCAGCTAACGCTATGCTTTCGGAAGGTCACGAAAGGGACGCAACTTGCGAGGAACCTGAGGGGTCGAATCTGAGGGGGAACCTGGAACCTGAGGGTAGAGTAGAGAGCAGGTGTTACCCTGCCCTCCCTCATAAAACCGGACGTACAGTTTTCCCGCATCCGGCTTTCCGATGTTCTTCACCGCAAGGCATGCGCTTTAGTCCAACCAGTTGATTGTGGCACTTTGCTCAGGCCGTACTTTTTGTACAGGTTCCTGCTACTGAACAGACGTAGCCACTTGCGCGATTCTCGATCTTGTGCCGCTTTCGCAGGTGAGTGGGTAGGGTCGGGGGGGACGTTGTTAAGACATTAAGATTGTAATGGTGGCGGCATTAGAGTTTTAAAATTTAACAGCGTCCCCCCCTTTCTAACTGCATATCTGTCATCGGTACAGTGGCGAGATGTTGAAGAGAATCGGCGCTCATTTCGGGTTTGGGGATTCTGCGGTGGTAAAGGCGAGCACCCGACTGGAAGCCCGGTTGAACAGCGAAGCAGCCCTGAGCGACATGGTGAAAGAGATTCTGCGATCATTAGGTCGTGTCAAGGTGCAGACCTGACCCCTCGGCCTGCTAGATGTAACCATGGATCTAACTGGTGCAGAAGCAGGAATTCCAATGGGTTGATTGTTTAGATTGATGCTAGCGGCCCTGATCCTGCTATTCCCACTAGCAAACGCTTTTACAAAGTTCAAAGACATTAGGTATTTTGGAGCAGTGAGTTATGTGTACAATAGTGGAAATGGTCCATTTTTGGGATATAAACAGGGAGACCGGTCATCTGGATGTTTTTTCCGTTGAATGTGATACTTGAAAAGGCGAAAAAGAGCTTGTAGCTGCTGGCCCGAGGAGGAACCCGGAAACTATTAGATCCTGCCCATATCGGAAACCCGTGCGGAAGTGGAAACTATGTGGCAGTTGGAGTGGCTCGCTCGCAGCCTCGCCCATTTCGAAGTGGGCAGTTTGGCTGAAGAACCAGCCAGAACTACAGCTAGGAAGATGGACCTTGTAGCCTCTCCTCTAGCTGCCTGCTCGATTTTTCTTGAGAAGCGCACTCCGAGTTGCACCTCTCCTCCAGGGTGCCGAGAAAGGGCGTTTCCTCCGTGACATCTAAACCGTTGTAGAGTTGAAGAGCTCTCAGGTCCTGACAAAAAGGCACAAAGATTCATCCGTTCCGACTCGCTAGGATCACCCTAATGAGCAAACAATATTCTGGCAGTAACGAGGCGTTCTCGGCTATGAATGTCCCTCAAATTCCCCTGGGGGCGTATCGCACCGCAAAGCGTTGCGAGGAAGCCGAGATGCAAGGCAGGGTACGAAGCGAGGAGTGCGAGGCGTAGAAGTTCTACGTTGAGTGCCTTCAAGGCTTGAAGGCTTTCCTCCCGACAATTTCCTCGATTTGTCGGAATCCAAAGACAATCCAAAGCAAGAACGGTAACAGGTAATGGGCCACAACTAGCCAACCGTATGAAACAGCCATGTTCGCGAGTGACGGTCTTGGTGTTTTTAGATAGGGTATCCAGACAGCAGCCATGAAGTAATCAGCGAAGAGGAATAAGGCTATGCCTGTGACAACGCCGATGACTCTCTTCCGGATCGCCATGCCAGGTATCGCCAGAATAAGAACCAGAAATGTGTAGAGGTTCCCTGATCCATCATATGGGATTGCTTCCATCATCTCTGTGGTTGGCATGCTTGCATTGGTAACGAGTGCCAAAACGTACTTGTAGGACTGATGGAGTAACGGCAATGCCGGCACGAACAGCAGTGAAATTCCGAGCAGCCTAGCAAGAAACGGCAGGAGTCTTTTCACGATTCACCACCAGATTGATCCACACGAACCAAAGCGCCACAATGAAGAACAGGAAGATCGTTTCCCAGACGAAATCGTGGAAAAAATGAGCATGTGCGGGCCAGTACTCCGTCACCCATCCAAGAGCGACTAGTCTTATGATATTAACTGCAATGATGAGCGGTATCCCACTGACCAGCCCAAGTGCCTTCGACTTGAGGGATGATGTGTAAGCCAGAATGAAGGAGATGAAGAGGAACACGGCATTTACCGCGGTACATTCGGATGTGACGTTCCAGGTGTCGTTCCGAAGATGGATGATGTTGTAATCAATAGTGTTCTGAATCCCCATCCCATTTAGGATTGTAGACACAAGGTAAGCAGTGCCATAACCCCATTTGATGTAGCCTTTGAGCGCGAAGAGCCAGGTGAAGGCGTGAAGAGCTACCAGAAAGAGTGCGAAGAGGACACAGGTCTTTACCAGGGAAGAGCTGGGGCGATTGCTCGCCCCGGTTTCCTTTTGCATTGCCTGTGCTGCTTGGAGTCGTTCAGCTTTGATTAACTTCTTTTTCTTTGCCAAAGGTATTACTCCTTCCGCCTGCGGGCAAACATACCTACACCAGCCAACATTCCCGGCAGTAGCCACCAGCCTTCCATGACTGGGACTGGGGTTCCAGAGCCACCTGTTCCGCCACCACCGCCAGAAGAGGCAACAACTATATTGAAGGATGGGAGCGAGGCGGTGCCGCCGTGACCGTCGCTGACAGAGATGACGATATTGCTGAAGGTTCCTGCCGTTGGCGGGGTGCCGGTCAGGACACCGGTTAAGGTGTTGAAGCTAGCCCAAGAAGGCACATTGGAACAATTAAAGGTCAATGCGTCATTGTCTTGGTCATTTGCAGAAGGGGTGAAAGTATAGTAAGTCCCAGAAATGACGGAAGCTGGCGGAACTCCGAAGATGGTCGGCGAATGGTTGGGGTTGGGTGTACTTGTAAATCCAACTACCTGTACCGGCTTGAGCCTCTGAATGGTGCTCCCGTCACCGAGTTGGCCGCTGTTGTTCAACCCCCACGCCCAGACCGTACCGTCACTCTTCAGGGCGACGCTATGTTCGGGACCTCCCGCAACGCTCATTATACTTATAAGGTCTGTCATCTGTGCTGGGGTTGCCCGTAGCGTAGTTATGGTCCCGTCCCCCAGCTGCCCGTAGTCATTCATCCCCCACGTCCAGATCGTGCCATCGTTCTTCACAACCATAGTACGGTAGCCACTCGCTGCAATTGCCGCGATCCCGGTCACGCCCGTTACCTGCACCGGTGTCGGATGAGTATTACCATCTGCCGTCCCACCCCCTAGTTGGCCATAGCTGTTATCTCCCCAAACCCAAAGACTGCCGTCCCGCTTCAGCGCCACGGTATGGTAGTAACTTGCAGCAATGGCCGTAACGCTGGTAAGCCCCGTTACTTTCACCGGTATGGTCCGCTGTGTGGTCGTCCCATCTCCCAACTGGCCTTCGCTATTCCTCCCCCAGGCCCAGACCGTCCCATCACTCAACAGGGCCACGGTGTGGCTGGTCCCAGCCGTAACCGCAGATATGCCGGTCAGCCCCGGAACCTGCCCTGGCGTCGGATGCGGATTCCAATCTGATGTCCCATTCCCCAGTTCTCCCAAACGGTTACTACCCCACGTCCAGACCGTGCCATCGCTCTTCAAGGCAACGGAATTTTCGTCAGCCGCCGCAATTGCCGTTATCCCGGTCAGAGTTGCCACTTGTACGGGGACGGTGCGATCCGTGATCGTCCCGGCACCTAACTGCCCCCAGCTGTTATATCCCCACGCCCAGACCGTGCCGTCGCCCTTTAACCCAATTGTGTGCCCGCCACCTGCCGCAATGGCTGTCATCCCGGTCAGTGATGTCACCTGCTTAGGCTCGATCCGATCCATGGTTGTTCCGTCTCCCAGTTGACCATATAAGTTCCAACCCCATGCCCAAACGCTGCCGTCACCTTTCAAGGCAACAGTATGTCCACCTCCTGCGGAGACCTGCGTGATCGAGGTGGTGGTCGCCATAACCGGAACGAACATCAGGACCAGCGAAAGCGCCAATACTGCTCCACAGAGCCATTTCATCCCTTTCCGCATACGCCCCCCGATGCCTGCATATCATCACAAGAGAAAGGTCGGAGCGGATATACGCCCCGACTGGGTTGTTGCTTTTGCTACGTTACTCCTTCCGCCTACGCGCAAAGACACCGAACCCCGCAAGTATCCCCGGCAGGAGCCACCAACCATCCATGACGGGGACGGGGGTGCCAGTAGATCCAGATGACGGTACCGTGATTGAGAATGCTGAGAGAAGAGTTGTGAACGTCCCGTCACTGACACTGATCTGGATGTCGTTGTAGGTGCCGGCTGTTGGCGTGCCGCTCAGCATGCCGGTCACGGCACTGAAGGTGGCCCATGAAGGCTTGTTTACAATACTAAAGGTAAGGGTATTGCTGTCTGCGTCTGAGACGGTCGGGGTGAAGCTGTAGTACGTCCCCGTGCTTGTGCCGCTGGCAGGCGTACCTGAGATAACAGGAGCAATGTCTGACGGTGGAGGAGGAGGATCGGCCCAATTTATCGAGCAGAGGGATAGCAAGACAAGCGCAGTAAGCACAAACAACTTGGCGTATTGATTAAATTTTTTCTGCATAGGCTGTCTCCTTATGGTTGTTCAGCGACAATGATAAGTCTGGATTTTGTTCTCGGTCCCGGAGCAGGGATTGTGTAATTCCCTCCTCTAAGATCGATTTCGTTTTTATCGTCCCTTAGAGTCAGCCTTATCGCTTTAGGCAGGCTGCTCTGCTCTGCCATGAGCGCAATGACAAGTGGCGTCCCCTTAGCAAGGCTGGAGGTGATTAAAATCTGCCACTCCTGTTTCTTCGCCAGGGAGCGGATATCGCCACGCATTTCCCGCATTGCCGATTTCCAGTCAGGATGCGGCACAATCACACTTATGTATGACTCTCCCATGCTGGCATTGAGATTCCCGGGCGAGATGGTGTCATAGGCATTATCGAAACTGTCGGTTGCTTTGGGATGTTCTCCAATTACAACATAATCGTAAAGGGGACCATTTGAGACCCTGATGGTGGCGGTCATGGGTTCGAACCCCATGGCCGCCACCCTGGTCAGACAGATGATTGTGATAATTGCCGCCAGGTTCCTTAAGATTGGCATCCCCGGCTTACTGAATGGTCAGGGTATGGTCGACCGAGTCCAAATTCAGCAACCAGTACCCCTTCCAAGGTTCAATCTGGGGGTTGACCCCGATGATGGACCATGAGTCATAAGCAGCTCCGTTCCACCAGTAAATGCCGCCACCGATCTTGTTGGCGGTGATGGCATTGGACAGCGTATCGGTGTCTATCAACCAGTTCGCGCCGATATTGGTCTTGATGGTGGTGTTCGGATTGGCGATCATCGTCCAGCCCGGCTTCAGAGTCACGGTGGCGCTAGAGGGACCAGTTGTTCCGCTGTAGGTCAGCAATGTGCTGTTGGATGCTTTGGCAAAATAGCCCATACCTGGAGCCAGAGTTGTTACCTTCGCATAGGAACCAAGTTGGGTGGCACTGTTTTCAGCCGTGGCGCCGGAAGGGGTCCACTGATAAATGGAGCCAACCGTGCCGGCAAAGAAGGTCGAGGCGGCAATGCCGGCTGTGCTGTACGGAACAGCAATGACATTCCAGCCGTTGTAGAGCGGGGTGCGGACGGCAAGCAACTGGGTGGCGCCTTCAAGGTCGGAGGCTACCGTGTAGGTATAGATGGTATTCGGCTTCAAGGCAGCAGAGTCGGTGAAACTGGCCTGACTGCCGCTGTAGATTGAGGATGGCGTCTTGCCCCCTTCTGAACGATACACCGTGAAGTTGGCACCCGGCTTCAGGCCGTTAAAGTTGGCCCCCGGCTGTCCCGTGGCATTAGCGGTGTAGGTAGCGCTGTTGGTGACGGCCTCTGTGGAGGTGCCATCCTTGGCAAAGTATTTGATAGTCTCAGTGCCAATTATCGGGATTGGGACTGAGTAGGTCGGCGATGAGGTACTAGGGGCGCTGCCATCGGTGGTGTAGTAGATGGCGGCGGTCTGGCTATTGGCTTTTAACTGCACCATGAGCGTTCCGCCGGAGTAATTGCCCCCTGCCGGATATGCGGTGCTGGTTAGTGCAGGAACGATGGCATTGGGGTCAACTTTGAACGAGGCGGATACCGAACAGTCGTTGGTAATCGTGGCAGTGGTATATACGCTGCCAACAAGAGTTCCCCCGCAGCCGGTGATGGAATTGACCAGGTAGCCGGCATTAGGTATCACGGCCAGGGCCAATTGATAGCCGCTGAAGACTGTTTGGCTGGCAGGTGTAACACTACCACCAGGTCCTGTTGTGGCAGTGACCGTATAGGAGGTCGGAGCTTGACCGACCAGGGTGACCGATTGGATGTCCCCTTGAGTCATATTGCCGGAGCCGTCGGTCGACACCGGAGCCAGGTAATAGGTGGTGCCGGGCACCATGTTGTAAAGGGTGACCGAATGGTCGGTTGCAGCCCCTGCGATCGATACCTGGGCGGTGAGAGCGAAAGGTGTAGTCCCGTACTTAAGCACGGTGGTGGAGGGCTCATTGGTGTTCCAGCTGACATGGATCTGGCTGGAGGTAACGCCGTCGGCCGAGATGGCGGAGATGACCGGCGCCGTGGTGTCGGCCAATGCCGCAGTAGTGAAGCTGTAAACCGCCGAGGTGACGGTGTTGCCGGACGGATCGGTGGACTGTACCGTGAACCGGTAGGTGGTATTGGCCGAAAGGTTGGTCAGGGCCACCGAATGGCCGGTCACCTGGACGATGTCTCCGGCGGAGTTGGAAAGGCTCTGGCCGGCCGGGCCGAAGAACACCTGGGAGTCGGCGATCTCGTCGGTGGACCAGACGATGCGCACCATGGAGGAGGTGATCGCCGATGCCGCTGGCGTGGCGGTGATTGCAGGCGCAGTGGTGTCGGGCAGGGACGGAGTCACGAAGCCGGTGCTGGGAGCGCCCACCATGGCGTCGCTTAAGATGAAGGCGTAGTTCATGGCCATGAAGGTGGACGGTTTGCCGGCCGAGGCCACCACCGTGTTGCCCGACAGGTCGGTGCAGGAGACCTGCACGTTGTAGGAGGTATTGGGGGTCAGGTTGGTCAAGGTCAGCTGGTGGTCATTGACCTTCTCGCTGTCCGACTTCTGGTTGCCCGTGGTGCCGTTCGGTCCGTAGTTCACCACGGTGTCGCACGGCTTGTCGGTAGTGAAGGCAACAGTGGCCGCCTTGTCGGTGGAGTAGATGATGGTGGCGTCCTTAGTGATGACCGGCGCCTTGGTGTCCGGGTTCATGGCCGTCGTGAAGGAGTAGGTCTCGCTGGTGCCGGTGTTGCCGCCGGCATCGGTCGCCTGCACCCGGAAATAATAGGTGGTGCCGGGCAGGAGGCCGGTAAGCGGGCGGTTGTGCTTGGAGATCAGTTTCGCCCTGGCATCGGTCTTGTCGAACGACTCGGTGGTGCCGTACTGGATGATGCAAGCTGCTGGCTCGTCGGTCACCCAGAAGAGGACGGCCGACTGGTGGGTGGTGTTCTTGACGATCGGTGTCTGGGTAAAGACCGGCGGCTTGGTGTCGGGTGCCGCCTTGGTGCTGAAGCTTTTGGCCATGCTCAGGGTCGGGCCGTTGTTGAAGGCGTCCTTGGAGGAAACGGTAAAGTTGTAGCTGGTCGTGGCGCTCAGGCCGGTGATGGTAACGGAATGGTTCGTGGTCAGGGTGTTGTCCGAGAGCACGCCATGGGCGGTGCCGTCGTCCCAGGATACGCCGCTGGTGGCGGGCTCATCGGTCTTCCAGACGATGGTGGCGCCGGTATCGGTGATGTTGATCGCCATCGGCCACTCGGTGACTACCGGGGCCGTGGTGTCCGGCGCCGCCAGGGTCGGGAAGTCGGTGGCGTTTTTGGCTGCCGAAACGTTGCTGGCGGCGTCGGTGGCGGTTACCTGCAGGGAGTAGAGGGTTTCCGGGGTAAGGCCGGGCAAGATGACCCGGTGGCTGGTGTAAAGGGTGGCGTCGCTTATCGTCTGGCTGGCTCCGCCGACGGGGCCGTAGGCAACCGATCCGGTGGACGGTTCGTCGGTGCTCCATTCCACCACTGCCGAGATATGGGTAATGGTGTTTACCGTCGGTCCGGTCAGGATTACCGGAGGCGTTCTGTCGGGAGTCGGACTGGTGGCAAAGCTGATGACGGAACTGCTGGTCGGGCCGTTGCTGGCGGCGTCGGCCGCAGTTAACTGGACGTAGTAGGTGGTGTTAGGGCTCAGGCCGGTCAGTTGCGTGGAGTGGGACACGGCGAAGGCCGATTCGGCCACCGTTGTGCCCGGTGGGTTGCTGATGCCGTAGGCTACGCTCCCCTTGGCCGGCTCGTCGGTCTGCCATTCGATGGTGGCGGTGGTGTCGGTGATTGATGACACCGTAGGGCCGGAGAGGATAATCGGTGCCTCGATGTCGGGCATGGAGAGGATGATGGTTTGTAAAATTGAATTTGTGAGATCTACTCCATTAACCTGAGTTCTTGCGAATCCACTTGCCGAAGGTGGATCAAGAGTGAAGTTATATCCTGTGCCAGAGAGCACCTTAATACTGTAATCCCCTGTTGCATTTGATAAAGTTGAAAAGCCGTATGTATATCCAGAATTAG
>Ga0209212_1006198_pt1 | contig 13792 bp, 11 predicted proteins | sample RifGroC2_FD_183996 | JGI IMG/M metagenome (GOLD analysis project Ga0209212, IMG submission 183996) | Groundwater microbial communities from Rifle, Colorado, USA - Groundwater C2 (SPAdes) (version 2) | ecosystem: Environmental > Aquatic > Deep subsurface > Groundwater | place: Rifle, Colorado... | reverse complement strand
CTGACTCTAATCAGGGAAAATAAAATAAAACGGTCGCTGTCCCTATTTTCTGGACCGCGGAGAAAAGACAAGGATTATAAGTGCGCGTCTTATGGACCGCAAGGAAAGGAGAATCTATGAAGAAGACTAAATCTGAAGACTTACGCCCGGTGTATAACCGTGAAGACCTTGGGCCGGGTGTCCGGGGCAAGTATTTTGCATCTTACCAAAAGGGAACCAACTTGGTGCTTCTTAGTCCTGATGTGGCTAAAGCATTCCCGACTGAAGAATCAGTGAATGATGCCCTCCACTCTCTAATTAATCTTGCACAGAAGACCATCGGCCTAACAAAGCGCTCAACCGGACGTGCTAAAAAACTGCACGCCGGTTAGTTTTGCCGTTAACCCAACGCATATCCAAATATCTCAAGCGCCTTTTCCATTTGCTTTTTTGTTGTGATAAGCGGCGGCATGAAGCGGATGATGTTTTTGTCAATGCCGCACTCAATTAAAATCAGCCCATTTTTCTCGCATCTCTTGCAGACCTTTTTACAAAAATCAGTATTTGGACTGCCATCTTTTCCCGTCTTACTGCCTGATGGGACATGTTTGACAAACTCTATGCCTATCATAAAACCAAGCCCACGCACATCGCCGATGACAGAATATTTTTTTTGCATATCCTTTAATCTTGCCAGAGAATATCTGCCGACATCCTCTGCATTTTTAAGAAGTTCATTTTTTTGTATTGTTTCTATTGTTGCGATGCCTGCCGCGCATGAAACAGGATTACCGCCAAATGTTGTGCCGTGTGCACTCGGAGACCACTTTGACATGATTTCTTTTGTTGATACCACAGCAGAAAGTGGAAAACCCGATGCAATCCCCTTTGCAATGGTCATAATATCAGGTGTAATATTAAAATGTTCTGAGCCAAACCATTTGCCGGTCCTGCCAAAACCTGTCTGAACCTCATCAAAAATAAGCATTATGCCGTGCTTACTACATAGTTTTCTTAACTCAACAAGATATTCCTTTGGCGGCACAGCATAGCCGCCTTCACCCAAAACCGGCTCAATAATTACCGCAGCAGCCTCATCAGGATTTATCTCATGCCTTAAGAGCCTTTTTAGATATTCAAAACAATCCAGCGAGCAAGTGTCCCTTGAATGTCCAAGAAAACATCTGTAGCAGTATGGATAAGGCGCCCTGAATATTGAAGGCAGAAGCGGATGATAATCCTTGCGGTATTTTGCTGTTGATGTTGTAAGAGACAATGCGCCTAATGTCCTTCCGTGAAATGCGCCTGTGTATGCAATAATGCCCTGCCTTTTTGTGTAAAACCTTGCAAGTTTTATTGCACCTTCAACAGCCTCTGCACCGCTGTTTGAGAAGAAGAACATCTCTAAACCCTTTGGCAGAACCTCTTTGAGTTTTTCTGCAAATATGATTTCTGATTCATATCTGAATATGCACCCTGAGTGAATTATCTCATCCAGTTGCTTTTTGACATATTCAATGACAAGCGGTGGTCTGTGTCCTATGTTGGTTGTTGCAAGTCCTGATGAGAAGTCCATGTATCTTTTCCCATCAGTGGATTCCACATATAAACCTTCTGCCTTTTTCACAATTATATCTGTATGGAATATAATGGCAGGTGTAAGGACTTCTCTGGCACGGTTAATTAAATCTTTCATTGTCTAGCCTCTCGGGTGGAATCTTTTGTGTATCTCTTTAAGCCTTTCTGCCCTTACATGTGTATAAATCTGTGTGGTTGATATATCGCTGTGTCCCAGCATTGTCTGCACTGCCCTCAGGTCTGCACCGCCTTCAAGGAGGTGTGTTGCGAATGAATGACGTAGGATATGGGGTTTTGCCTTTTTTCTGTCTATCCCTGCAATAACTGCATACTTTTTAATTATCATCCAGAAACACTGACGCGTCATCATATCCCCTCTTTTGCTGACAAAGAGGGCTTCAGGGTTTCTGTTCTTTGCGAGGACATGTCTTGCATTGTCAATATACCTTTTTACCCAGAGCATTGCTGATTCACCCATCGGTATCATCCTCTGCTTTGAGCCCTTGCCGAATGCCGTGATATAGCCGACCTGCAGGTTAATGTCATTTGTCTTGAGTGATACGAGTTCCGAGACCCTGACCCCTGTAGCATACATAACTTCCAGCATAGCCTTATCCCTTACCCCGATTGCATTTAAAGTATCAGGTGCATCAAGCAGTCTTTCAACCTCGTTGAATGAAAGGACAGAGGGCAGTTTTTTAAAAAACCCCGGTATTTCTATATTTGCAGTTGGGGTAGAGGTTATAAGTTTTTTGGTTAAAAGATACTTGTAGAACATTCGTATGCTTGTAAGACATCGTGTATATGACCTTGCAGACAACCCTTTCTCCCGCAGGTCAGAAAGAAAATCTATAAGTTGGTTTGCCTGTGCCTCAAGCGGTGGAATCCCCTTCTTTTCTAAGAAGTCTAAAAACCTGTTCAAATCCCTGCTGTAGGATTCTACTGTATTTTTTGAAAGTCCTTTCTCAACGAGGATATGATTTATGAAAGAGTTTATAAAGTCCATAAGGTAAAAGCAGAAAGTTTATAAGATTTACAGTTCATACTCTGTGACATCCATTGTTTCTGTGTCAAAAATGGAGACTGTTTCACTGCCTGTCAGCCAGCCGCAAGCCTCGCCGGGATTTATATACAAGGTATTCCTGACCTTCTCAAACTTCTGCTTGTGAAGATGTCCGTAAACAACTATGTCTGCATCAGTATTTCCTGCAAGTTTTTGTATGTCGTGGACAATTACAATTTTTCTGCCGCCAAAGATAACCTCCTTTGGGGGTATATATATCTTTCCTCCAAGGGTATTTTTCAGTCCGTTAATCTCTCCGTCATTATTGCCAAATACAGCAATAAATGGGCATACAAGTTTATTAAACTCGTCTGCTGCAAAAGGTGCAACAATGTCCCCTGCGTGGATTACAGCATCAACCTTTTCCTTATTAAATAATTTAACCGCCTTCTTTATGGCAGGCAGGTTGTCATGTGTGTCAGAGATAAGACCTATTCTCATAAAATCCTGCTAATCTTTACTCCCCGCTGCTGACTGCCTTTAAAAGAGTTTCCTTTATCTCTTTAAGCTTTTCACTGTAATAGACCTTTTGCCCGAATATGTCCTTTACATAGAATATATCCGCTGCTTCACTCCCTCTTGTCGCTATCTTTGAGACATAGATGTAAAGCCCGAGTTTTGAAAGGCTGCTCGTAATATCATACAAAAGCCCTACCCTGTCCTGTGCATGTATGTCAATGACAGTGAACTCATCAGAGACCTCGTTGTCAATCTCAACGGATGAAGGTACAGGGGGTTTTGGTTTCCTGTCCAGTATAGATTTCCTTTTTTTTGCGAGGAGGCTCTCAATATAGACTGTGCCTGTGAGCACATCTGTCATTGCCTTCCTCACCCGTTCCCATTTCATTTCATCCGTTATCATGTCTCCTGAAGGTGTGTTGACCTGAAGCACATCCAGCGCAATGCCGTTCTTGAGGGTATTTATCTGAGCGCCGAGTATATTTATATTGTTCGCTGCCATGACGCCTGTTATCTTTGAGAAGAGCCCGTGCATATCAGGGGTGCATATAGTAACCTCAGTATAGTTCCGTTCTGTATTATGCCTTATATCCATTGTGAAAAGTTTACTGCCCAGCTGCTCAACAACCCTTATATGCTCTGCTATAACCTCCCTTGAGTTTGAAAGGAAATACCTCTGGGGGAGGAGTCTGAAATAGTTTTCAACAATACCCCTGTCAATCTCCCCTGCAAGCATATTGGAGACATTGTCTATTATCACATGTATCCTCTTCACCGCGTCCTCAATCTCAAATGTCCCCCTCTCTATCACTGTAAGCGCCTTGAAATACAATTCCTGAAAGAGTGCTGCCTTCCACTGGTTCCATACATCAGGACCTACAGCCCTTATGTCTGCAAATGCCAGGAGGTAGAGGAGGTTCAGCCTGTTAATATCCACGATTTTCTTTGCAAACTCTATAACCAGTTTTTCATCGTGTATGTCACGGTGCTGTGCAGTGTCAGGGAGGATGAGGTGGTATCTTACGAGGAATTTAACGAGTTCAATATCCTCTTCAGTCATGCCGAACCTTGTGAGAATCCTCTCTATTATCTCTTGCCCTTTTTCGGCATGTCCCTTACCCATTGATTTGCCTATATCGTGCAGAAGGACACCCAGTATAAGGAGTTCAGGTCTGGTTACTTCTTCAAATATTGTTGTAAGGAGGAAGAAATCCTTTTTGTAGTCAAATGTCCTTAGTTTTTCAAGTTCCCTTACTGCAAAGAGTGAATGCGCATCCACAGTATATATGTGATACATGTCATGCTGTACCCTGCATGTAATGTCATTGAATTCAGGTATTATCCTGCCAAGGAACCTCAGCATGTGCATCTCCTGAAGCGTTTCAAATGACATCCCGCTTTTCAATATATTGAGAAAGGATGCGACAGTCTCTTTTGAAGACCGCACACTATCGTCAATGAGGTGCAGGTTTTTAAGTAATAGTTCCCTTGTAAGGTTGTCAAGACCTGTATTGTGCATACAGGAGAGTTCAAACGCCCTCATCATCTTGCATGGCTTTTCCTTGAAGAGTTCATGGTCCTTTACGCATATGAGGCTGCTGCATAATCTGAAGTCCCCGTCAATATCCTTCTCCATATCGCATACATAACCTGAAAAATCGGTCATGTACCCGTGTATGCACCTGGATGTTATGAGGGACGAATAATGGAAGATGTTTGATGCATGGAGGTAGTACGTCTGCATGAACTTTTCCACACCTAAAGACTCTGCTGTGTCCTTAAAGTGAAAAAGTTTTGCAATCCTTTTCTGGTAGTCAAATGTCAACTGGTCTGTCTTTTTTTTACTCTCAAAATGGAGTTCGTTCCTCACCTTCCACAGAAAGTCTATTGAGTCGTAGAGATGCCTGAATTCATTATCTGGCAGGAAACCGTTATCACGCAGCCCTTCCAGCCCTGTAGCCCCGCACTTTATCTTTGCAGTCCATATGGCTGTGTGTATATCCCTGAGCCCTCCTTCACCCTCTTTGACATTCGGTTCAAGTATGTAAACAGTGCCTCCGTATTTTGCATGCCGAAGCCTGCTTTCATCAAGTTTCTCTTTTATAAACCTGTCTGCATCCTTTTCGCTGAACAAACTTTTGCGCGTCTTCAATGCCAGTTCTTCAAAGAGGTCTTTGTCCCCTGCAATATACCTAGAATCAAGCAGCGCTGTCTTTGTCTTGATGTCTTCCTTTGCAAGGCTTATGCACTCCTTCAGCGACCTGACACTGAACCCTATATCCAGCCCCGTGTCCCATAACACATATAGAATCCTTTCTGTAAGTCTTTCTATTGAAGGCGAGAGTTTCTTCGGGTAGAGGAACATCAGGTCTATATCCGAACGTATATTGAGTTCGCCCCTGCCGTAGCCGCCGAGTGCAATCAGGGCATAATTAAAATCATCTCTGAATGATTTTCTGAGTTCAGTTTCCATGTGGGCATAAAGGGTTTTTAAAAAATTGTCTATAAGACAAGTGTAGTCCTTTACAACCTCATGCCCTGATGCGCCGTCCATGTGCCTTTCCCTCAGGGCATCCTCACCCATTTTCAGGTAGTCCTTTACCGACTCAATTACATTATCCCTCTTAAGGACCAGGTTCATTATTCTGCTGTCTCCGTTTCCTTTAAATACCCTTTTATTCCCGATGTTATGCCGTTTACTATCTCACGGATGTAGTTCTCGTCCCTGAGCCTTGCCTCTTCACGGAGGTTGCTAATGAATGACACCTCCACGAGTACACTCGGCATATGCGTGCCTACGAGCACATAAAACGGCGCCCCCTTTACACCATTCCCCTTCACATCACTGTATTTTTTTCTGAGTGAGGATACGAGAGATTCCTGGATATTTGATGCAAGCACGCTGGACTCATTATGCTTTGCTGTCTTCATGAGGTCGTTCAGAATATACTGGAGGTCGCTCATCTTCTTTGTTGACACAGCGTTTTCTCTGGCAGCCACCCTCATTGCTGTTGCATCGTCTGTCAGGTCAAGGTAGTATGTCTCAACACCGCTTGCCTCTTTATTGAAACTCGCATTGACATGGACAGATACGAATATATCTGCATTCTTTGTATTTGCTATCGCTGTCCTCTCTTCAAGCGGGATAAATGTGTCGTCACCCCTTGTCAGCACCACATCAGCGCCGAGTTCATTCTCAATGCTGGACTTGAGTAATTTTACTATCCTGAGCGCTACATCCTTTTCCTGAAGCCCCTTTTTACCTATAGCGCCCGGGTCATGTCCGCCGTGCCCTGCATCAATTACAATCCTGCCTGTTTTTTGACTGGTCTGTTTTTTTACTTTATCAAGGAGTGGTACAGGGGAGATTGTAGTTTCCGCTGCCTTTTTCTGGTGCCCTTTTACATCTACAACCACCCTGAAAGGTCCTTCCATAGGGAATATCTTGTAGTCGTCAATAGACTCTATATCCAGCACAACCCTCACAATGTCCTTTGAATACTGCCCTGCCCTTGCCATCCTCAAAAGTCCGTCATTTATGGGTACCTCTTTAATGTTTGGACTTAATACAGCATTCTTGAAATCAATGTAGAGCCTTCTCGGCTTTTCAATAGAAGGATCTTCTTTCAGGAGCCTTGATTCATATACTGTTTCGCCTGTTAAGTTGATAACCACCCTTGTATATGTGGGGTTTGACCAGTATTTTATTTCAGTAACATGGACAGGTTTGTTTGTATCAACTCTATTAGCATGTTTCTTAATATTATTGGCAGGCTTTGCATCAACCCGACCAGCAGATATAAAAATGAGGAAGGATGCAAAAAAAATAATTCCAGCCGTCTTACTGCACAATGTGAATATGTTATTTTTTATGCCGCACATTTACTTATTCACCCATTTATCCAAACAGGTCTAAAGACCTGTCTCTACGGCAGTAATTCCTTTAATTTCTCAAGTTCCAGCAGCGCCTCAATAGGCGTAAGTTTGTTGGGGTCTATTGCTTTTAATGCCTCTTTAACAGGGTCTTTCTCTGCAAACAGGTTTAACTGCCGTGTCTTAATCACCATGTTCTTTGATGCTGCCAGTCTTGGCATCCCAATTTCGTCAAGTTCCCCTTTTTCAAGGTTCATGAGTATTTCCTTTGCCCTTGCTGTAACCTCTTCAGGAAACCCTGCAAGTTTTGCCACCTGTATCCCGTAACTCCTGTTTGTACCTCCTGGAACAACCTTTCTTAAGAATATAACCTTGTCGTTCCATTCCCTTACTGCAATATTATAATTTTTAACCCGTTCCTTTGTCAAAGGGAGTTCAGTGAGTTCATGGTAGTGCGTTGCAAAAATAGTCTTTGCCCTGATGCACGGGTTGTCATGGATATATTCAACAACAGCCCATGCAATACTCAAGCCGTCGTAAGTGCTGGTTCCTCTCCCTATCTCGTCAAGGATGATGAGGCTTCGTGGTGTTGCGTTGTTAAGTATATTTGCTGTCTCGAGCATTTCCATCATAAAAGTAGAGTGCCCGCTTGTTATGTCGTCAGATGCGCCGACCCTTGTGAATATCCTGTCAACTATCCCTATATCCGCATTGTCAGCAGGGACAAAGCTACCTATCTGAGCCATAAGTGTAATCAAGGCAGTCTGCCTTAAATAAGTTGACTTGCCTGCCATATTCGGACCTGTTATCACGAGTATCTGGCTTTCATCCGGGTCAATGTGTATATCGTTTGGTACAAACCGCTCTGTCTGTGCTGCCTCTATAACAGGATGCCTCCCGTTTACTATATTTATTACCCCGTCTGTATTTACAGCCGGTTTTGCATAATCCATCTCGTCTGCAATCTGTGCAAGCGATGTTACTGCATCAAGCCCTGCCAGAAGGTTTGCTGTATGCTGTATCCTGTCAACATAGTTTGCAGCCTTATTCCTTATACTGTTGAACGTCTCATGTTCCAGAGACAATATCCTGTCTTCTGCTGTCATGACCTTTGTCTCAAGTTCCTTGAGTTCAGCAGTTATAAACCTTTCTGCATTCGTGATAGTCTGCTTCCTTATGTAGTGCGGCGGGACTGAAGAGAGGTTTGCCTTTGTTATCTCAATATAATACCCGAAGACATTGTTAAACCTGACCTTAAGGGAATTTATCCCTGTCTTTGCCCGTTCTTCAGTTTCAAGTCTTGCTATCCATGCCTTACTATCCCTCCTTATCTCACGGAGGTTGTCCAGTTCGGCATTATATCCTCCCTTTATTACACCCCCCTCTTTTAATGAATTAGGCGGGTTATCAGCAATGGCTGCGCCGATTAATTCAACCACTTCCTCTACTTTGTCAAGCCCGAGGTGTATCCCCTTTAAAAGCGGTGAATTAAAATTGGAGAGGTTTTCTTTTATTGCAGGGATTTGCATAAGAGATGCCATAAGTGAGGTTAAGTCCCGCGGCGCTGCAATGGGCATTGTTATCCTGCCTGCAAGCCTTTCCATGTCATAGACCCTTGTCAGGATGGTCTGGATATTTTCTCTTGCACCCCTGTCCCTGACAAGTTCAGAGACAGCATCAAGCCTTTTGTTTATTTCAACTGTATCAAGGAGCGGGCAGTCCAGCCATGTCCTTATTTTCCTTGCACCCATCGCAGTCCTTGTCCTGTCAAGGAAGTCAATGAGTGTGTGTTTTCTTGACCCATCCCTCATGTTCTCTGTAAGTTCAAGGTTCCTCTTTGTTATGGAGTCTATTACCACAAACTGATCAGGGTAATATGGCGATAACCTTTTTATGTGAACAAGTCCTGACCTCTGTGCACCTTTAACATAACGGAGGAGTACAGCGCTTGCGATAAGACCATGAATCAGGGAGGTGCAGCCGAACCCATCCATTGATGAAACCTTAAAATGTTCCAGGAGGAGTAATGCTGCTTCATCAGAGGAAGGCAGATGGTCAATATATGTTATCCTGTTTTTCCATGTAGAACTGATTGCCTCCCAAAAATCAGGATTGGAGTTGCCTGCATTCTCGGGGATAACCAATTCCATCGGGTTTATCCTTTTTATCTCCTCTGTGAGTTTTATAATATCGTTAAATTCTGCAACTCTGAAATCACCTGTTGTGGCGTCCATGTATGCGAAGCCGCAGACCTCACCGCTGTAAACGACAGATGCAATAAAGTTGTTCGCCTTTGCATCAAGGAGTTCTTCGTCAAATGCCACACCCGGTGTAATAACCCTTGTGATTTCTCTTTTTACAATCCCCTTTGCTGTCTTCGGGTCTTCTATCTGTTCGCACACAGCGACCTTGCAGCCGTTCTTTATCAGTTTTGCTATGTAGTTGTTTGCAGAATGATAAGGGATGCCGCACATCGGAGGTGCAGACGGGTCGCCTTTGTCCCTTGTTGTAAGTGTGAGACCGAGCAGTCTTGATGCTATTTGTGCATCCTCAAAAAACATCTCATAAAAATCCCCCATACGGAAGAACAGGATGGCGTCCTTGCAGTTTTCCTTTACCTCAAGGTACTGACGTATCATCGGCGTCAGTTGACAGATTGGTTGAGATGTCACCCCCTGCATAGAGGTTGATATTAACAGAATAGACTTTTATTTGCAAACCTTGCGGAATGATGCGGTTTATGTTATCTAAATAATATGTATTCCCGCCTTTTGTTCCGAAAATATCTTTTTGCTGCTGCTGCCTGCACCGCCTGCAAACCCGTAGCCTCTAAAAGCCTCCCACCCAAACGGTTTGCCAGCAGGGCAGGCAGCAGCAAGATTTTCATGCCACTTTGTGAGCCTATGGTTCGTGTGGGTTTCACCATTACCTTTCTGTTATTTTTTTTCAGCGCCGATGCGTATGCATATGATGTTACACGTTCTCCGGATTTCTGGATATCACGGTTGGATAACCCTGATGCAGTATTGATGGACGATTTCCGGATAAAAATGTTCAATGAAGAGATTATCGCATCAATTGACCAGATGGCAGATGTCAGCAGGATGGGCGAGACAATCGCAGGAGATATAATAAAAGGATATATACTGGAAGACCCCCTCCCGAAAGACAAGGCAATGTTTGACAGGAATGGCAGGAAGGTAAGAGAGGCTTTTTACAGGCAGGTGGAGAAAAATTTTAATCTCGATGGTGTGGGTAATGAGGTAAGAGTAAGATTCGGTGTTATGGTTAAGAGGGCAGATATAAGGGCATTCCCTACTTTAGATCCCTTATTTAAATCAGCAGGGTCAAAGGGTTTTGATGCGGTGCAGTATTCATCAATATACCCGCCTGAAGTCGTTGCACTCCTCCACATAAGCAAAGACAGGGAGTGGGGATTCTTCCAGACTGGCTTTGTAAGGGGATGGATAAGGCTTGACAGTGTTGCATTCGCAGAAGGCAGAGGGATGATAGACCCTTACGGAGCGGAGGGCAAGGAATTCCTCATTGTTACAGGAAGTTTTGTAAATATCTACAAGGATAGAGAACTCAAAAAGGTTATTGAAAGGCTCCCGATGGGTGCCAGACTCTCCATTTCAGGGGAATATAAAGACAGATGGGGTGTTGCATTTCCGCACAGGGTTAAGGATGGACTGCTTAAATGGGGGAGTGCATATATCAGCAAAAAATCCGATGTAAGTATTAGATTCCTTCCTTATTCAAAAAAGAATATCATCAGGCAGGCATTTAAGGTTCTTGACGAAGAGTATGGGTGGGGTGGAATAAACAGGAAAAGGGACTGTTCATTGTTTATCAGGGATGTGTTTGCAACTGTTGGCGTTAATATCCCGAGGAATTCAAGACAGCAGGCAGTTGTCGGCAGTGTGCTTGTGAACACTGGCAGCAGCGGCTCTGCAGAGGAAATAAAATCTGTCATCGGGTCATCCGCGCCTGGCATAACCCTTCTGGCTATGGACGGGCATATAATGTTGTATCTGGGCAATATTGAAGAAAGGCATTATGTCATACACTCGGTCTACCGTTATGAGGATGTTGAAGGTATTAAGGTTGTTAATAAAACCACTGTCACTGATTTAAATACCGGAAGTGGAACAAAAAATGGTGCAATTATGGACAGGATTAAAGGTGTGACACTTTTAATACCAAACGGATATATATCTGAAGCAAGCCGGCCGTGAACCCAATCCTGTTAAAAAAACATCTTGATAAACTCTATATATCCTTTGACAGGAGGTCTGTTTCACCTGACCCCCTTGAATTCCTGCACAGGTATAAAAATCCTTTAGACCAGGAGATTGTTGGACTGATTGCATCGTCGCTCGCTTATGGGAAGGTGGAAATCATATTAAGGAATATAAGTCATGTCTTAAGTGTAATGGGTGCCTCACCTTATAAATTCACAATAAATTTTGACCCTGTGGCGCAGGCAGGGTTATTCAGTGGTTTTTCACACAGGTTCAATAAAGGGAGAGACATCGTATGCCTTATATATTTTGCAAAACAGATTATAGATGAGAACGGCTCAGTATATAATTTTTTTTTAAAAGGATATAACCCAGGTGATGAAAATATAAGACCTGCCCTTGTAAGTTTCTCCAGAAGGGTCCTTTCACTTTCTCCGTCAACAATCTATAACAAGAGGGGGACACTCCCTGAAGGTGCAGGGGTGAGGTTTTTCTTTCCATCCCCTGAACAGGGGAGTTCGTGCAAGAGGCTGAACCTCTATTTGAGGTGGATGGTGAGGAGAAAGGATGTTGACCTGGGTCTGTGGAAGGGTATAGAACCTGCAAAACTCATTATCCCGCTAGACACGCATATTGCCAGAATATCAGGGAATATCGGGCTTACAAAAAGGAAGAGTCCTGGCTGGAAGATGGCAGAAGAGATAACAGATAATCTCAGGAAACTGGATTTTAGCGACCCTGTTAAATATGATTTCAGTCTCTGCAGGCTCGGAATTCTGGACAGGTGCACAAGGAAGAAGGATAAAGAAAAATGCAGTTTCTGCCTTATAAAGAGGGTATGTGTCTTATAAAAGTTATTTCTTGCCAAAACAATTTACTTTAGATAAAATCCGAAATGTTTTCAGCGGGCATATCCTGCCTGTAATTATAAGAATAAGGGGTGTAATATGTTCGGTATAGGTCTGCCTGAACTTATTGTAATACTGGTTATAGGACTTATAGTCATAGGTCCGCATAAGCTGCCTGAGATAGCGACGGCGCTGGGGAGGGCGTTCGGGGAATTTAAAAAGGCGACAGATGAATTAAAGAGCAGTGTGCAGAATATAGAAAAGGACATCAATATAGATAATAAGCCCCCGCAGCCGCAGAAGAAAGAACCATCAAAACCACCTGCCCTTTCAAAAGATACAAATGGTACAGCAGCAGTAAAAGACACAGCGAATACCGCTGAAGCAAAGGGCACGGGAGATAGTCCAGTTGATAAAGTCTGAGGAGAAACTCCCGTTTACCCATCACCTGGCTGAACTCAGGAAAAGACTGATTGTTTGTTTCATTGCAGTGGGCATCGGGTTTGGCATATCATATTACTTTTCGCTGGAACTATTTGCCTTTCTCTCAAGACCGCTCTTTGATGCCATGCCAGAGGCTTCTGTATTCATGGTATTCACCGGTGTCGTAGAGCCATTCTTCACATACCTCAAGATATCGCTTCTGGCAGGTATATTCCTTGCAAGTCCTGTCTTAATACATCAAATATGGTTGTTTATTACACCTGGCTTGCACGAGGGTGAAAAGAAGTGGGTTATACCGATTGTTGTATCAGGCTTTATCCTGTTTATAGGCGGGGCGATGTTCGGGTATTATCTTGTTATACCTATTGGTTTTAAATACTTCCTGAGTTTTGCAACAGATTCTCTGAAGCCCATGCTTTCAATGAACGAATTTTTTTCGTTCATGATGAAGTTCCTCCTTGCCTTTGGTGTAGTGTTTGAAATGCCTTTGGTCATCTTTTTCCTTGCAAGACTTGGCATAGTGGATGCGAAGATGCTTTCCAAATACAGGAAATACTCCATCCTCCTCATATTCATAGCGGCTGCAATCTTAACACCTACACCTGATGTCTTCAGCCAGTTCCTTATGGCAGCGCCGATGATGGTATTATATGAGATTGGTGTTATACTGGCGAGGCTCTTCGGAAAGAAAAAGGAGACTGAATCGTAAGGTTAAGCCCTGTCCTTATCAGGCTGCGGCATCGTCTTTTACAACCATACCGTCCCTGAAATAGATGCGCCTTTTTGCATATCCTGCAATGTCTGCCTCATGTGTGACCATAACAACTGTTATGCCATTTTCGCTGTTCAGTTTTTGAAACAGTTTCATTATCTCGCTGCTTGTCTGTGAGTCCAGGTTCCCTGTCGGCTCATCTGCAAAGATGAGGGACGGGTTGTTTATAAGAGCCCTCGCTATTGCAACCCGCTGCTGCTGTCCGCCTGACAGTTGGTTTGGTCTGTTGCGTGCCTTTTCTTCAAGCCCTACTATCTTCAGTGCATTAAGTCCCCTTTCGTGCCTTTCTCCTGCACCAGCGCCACTATATCGTATTGGCAGCACGACATTTTCAAGGGCAGTCATCCTCGTGAGGAGATTGAAACTCTGGAATACAAAACCTATTTTCTTGTTGCGGATTGCTGCAAGTTCATCCCTCGTTAATCTGCTTACATCCTGCTCATCCATGGTATAAATACCTTCAGTAGGTGTGTCGAGGCAGCCTATTATGTTCATGAAGGTTGACTTGCCGGAGCCTGACGGTCCCATTATT
>Ga0209212_1006196_pt1 | contig 13802 bp, 7 predicted proteins | sample RifGroC2_FD_183996 | JGI IMG/M metagenome (GOLD analysis project Ga0209212, IMG submission 183996) | Groundwater microbial communities from Rifle, Colorado, USA - Groundwater C2 (SPAdes) (version 2) | ecosystem: Environmental > Aquatic > Deep subsurface > Groundwater | place: Rifle, Colorado... | reverse complement strand
TGGGCAGGCGCATGGTTTCTTTACCCTGATGAAGACACGGAATGGGAAACTGTTTTTTATAAGGCAATCCAGTTCTGTCATCCTGGAAGGTATAGATCAATATCCCATCAAGGTAAAAAGTGAGTTTGAACCGATACAGTCGATGCTGTCTGTATGATGGTAAGGAATTTCAAACTTCCTGATCGTACAGGTTTTGTGAGCTTGCGAGGCGGAGCAAATTATTAACACACCCCTGACCCCTCTCAAGAGGGGAATCAAAAAGTCCCCTCTTGGGAGGGGATAAAGGGGTGGGTAATGAATTCGCTTATATAAGAAAAATCGTTGGAGCTTACAAAGCAAACCTCAATCTAATTTAAAATTTAGGAGATTGTTTTTATGAATGAATCAGTACAAACACCCAATGGAAACACAAAGGTGCTGATGCTTGCAACACTGGCGTTTGCCACGTGCTTTGCCGGTTGGGCGCTCTTTTCTCCTTTAGCAGCATACCTGAAGGTGGAGTTTAACTTATCTTCCACATCCGTGGGATTGTTACTCGCAACGCCTGTATTGCTTGGCTCTATTGCCAGGGTGCCCATTGGCGTTCTGACAGATAAATTTGGCGGCAGGCGAGTCTTTAGCATCCTGCTCTTATTTGGCTTTTTCCCTATGTTTATTGCGAGTTTTGCGCATAGCTACAGCTTTTTACTGATCTGCGGATTTTTCTTCGGCATGGTAGGGACATCGTTCGCTATCGGAATCCCACAGGTTTCTCAATGGTATCCAAAAGAAAAACAGGGTTTGGCATTGGGGATTTACGGTGTGGGAAATATCGGCTCTGCCGTTGCCACATTTGGAGCGCCCCTCCTTGTAGAGTCTATCGGGTGGCATAAGGTATTTATGGTTTACTCAATTCCTTTGCTCATAATGGCCTTTGTTTACTGGTTTTTCTCCGAGGATGCACCGAAACCAGCCAATGCAAAGCCTCCCACCTTTAGTGACAAACTGAAGGTATATAAATCTTCTAACTTGATATGGGTCTTTTGTCTGTTCTATTTCATGACCTTTGGATTCTTTGTGAGCTTTTCGTTATGGCTGCCTTCATACTTAAGAGATTTTTATAGGATCACGCCGGTAAAGGCGGGCAGTCTTACCGCGATATTCGTGTTTGCTACCACATTTGCCCGTATTTTAGGGGGATATATGGGCGATCGGATTCCCGGAAGGCGTATTTTAGTTGTTCTTTCACTGGTGATACTCAGCATATTGATATTCCTAAACCTGAATGTGTCGTTAATGACGTCGCTTACTGTCTTTTATATAATGGGTGTTTGTCTGGGCATAGGGAATGGTGTTATATTTAAACTCGTTGCGGAATATTTCCCAAAGGATACCGGCACTGTCGGCGGTATGGTGGGGGCAGCAGGAGGACTTGGCGGTTTTTTCCTCCCGATTATTCTGGGTACGTTAAGGGATTACACCAACAATTATTCGCTGGGATTCATCTTTGTATCTCTCGTTTGCCTCTTGAGCCTTTCTTTTATGGAAGAGAAGACGATAGCGAAGATGCATAAAAAAGCTGTAAATGTCACCTAGGATTATGGTATAAAGCTGAGATTCAAATATAAAAGCCAAAAATTAGACCTTCGTCGACTACATGAATTAAAGACAATCCCTCCCTTGATGGGAGGGACAAAGGGAGGGTGCGTTGCTTTTTCTTTCACCCCCACCTAGCCTCCCCATCGTTCGACTGAGCTCACGACGAAGTCAAGGAGGAGGAACAATAGCTTGAAATTCCTTTACATTAAATCTAGCGAGGTGAGGCCTCAGTCATGTAGTCATGTAGGATGGGTTAAGTGAAGCGAACCCATCGATATTTTTTCTTCAAAATGATCAAATGTGAGAGGTAAAGGAAAAATATGAGTTTATTAAAGATTGCAACCTATGCACTGGATACCCGGTGGTTTACTGCCGTTGCAGCCACGCTCATGATTGCATTCATCTCTCATTTGTACGGCTGTGCGGTAATTGTTCCCTGGTTTTTTATGGCGAGCCTGGTCATATTCCTCTCTGTGACCGTTTTTAAGGTTACACAAACGGTATTATTCAGCAAGGATACTTTAAACGAGCTACTCAATCCTGAAAAAACACTCAATTTATTTACCATTGTTGTAGCTATTAACTTTGCCGGTGTTTGTTTTTCAAAAGTATTTCACCTGCATACAACCGCCTGTATATTCTGGTACGCGGCTATAAGCTTCTGGCTCTGCATATCACTCTTTTCGTTGAGCATCCTGTTTTTATACCACAAATCTGAAGACAGAAAGATTGAGGAAATATTTCACGGCGGGTGGTTTTTTATCACGGCAGGAACTCAGTCCACGGGGTTTTTGGGGGTAATTATTGCGGAACATGCAACAAGACATGTGATGTTTATTCAACTATTTTCGTTTGCTCTCTGGTCTATAGGAGCAAGCCTGTATCTCATCTTTATGGTATTCATTATCATGAGATTAATTTTTTACCAGTTCAGAAGCAATACAGCGCTATCACCATACTGGATGAATGCCGGAGCGGCTGCTTTAACGGCGCTTACAGGCGCAACATTGTATCAGTATATCCATACCGCAGGGGGACCATTTGTAGATTTCCTCCCATTTTTGAAGGGGATTTCCCTGTTTTTTTGGTCTGCCGGGTTGTGGTGGCTGCCGTTCCTGGTAGTCCTGGCTATCAGGAAACAGGCTTACAGTGATGAAGGACTTGTGTTTACTGTGGGATACTGGGAGATTGCCTTTACCCTTGGTTTATATGCAAACAGTACGATTCAGTTAGTTGAATTGTTTAAAGGACAATATCTTGATATAGTTTCGATATGTTTTTATGTCGCCTTCATTGTCCTCTGGTGTTTTTCATCTGTATTTACGATTGTTCATTTAGTAAGGTCTTCGATATGGGTGCCCGTTAACGACCTGACACTCAATTATGTGATTCCGTATAGCTTTAAACTGCGGGGAAGACTATTTAACGTGAAGGAAGTTGTAAATGAATGGCTGGATCAAACTATTCAAGGTATGCTCAGAAAGCGGTATTGCGTGGTTACCACCGACAATCTTACCTGCCTCATTTCCTATGATATTTCAGCAAAAAAATGGTACTTCGATCAGGTTAAAGACTGACGAGACAAATTCTTAAACCAACATATTATCTTCCCAAAATTGTTTTAACACTTTTAGCAAAAATTTACGATTTACGAATTACGATTTGAGATTTAAATAAATCGTAATTCGTAAATCTAAAATTGTAAATTCCCATTAAAGAACTCTTCCGACTCGTTCGGGTAGGCTCAGGGCGGGTTCGAAACCCGCCCCCCCTATAGCGCTTAATTAACCGTTACGCCTTCGAGAAATCCCTCAAGCTTTCTGCTCCGCAGCGGATGTTGAAGTTTACGAAGGGCAATGGCTTCTATTTGCCGTATTCTTTCTCTTGTTATGTTAAACCTATTGCCAATCTCTTCCAGTGTATGGGTATATCCATCACCCATACCAAAACGCAGTTTAAGCACCTCGCGTTCCCGTAAACTCAAGGTATTTAAAACCTTTTCCAACTGTTCCTTGAGCAATGATTGATGAGCCGCATAAACGGGGGATTCCACCTTTTTATCTTGAACAAAATCTTCAAACATTGTCTCACTATCAGCGCCAATCGGATTTTCTAATGATATAGGCTGAGATGCAATCCGATATACACGGTAAACCTCCGATACCGGAATTTTCGCCTCTTTTGCAATATCTTCTATACGGGACTTTCTATCAAGACCAGACTGAACATTCTTGAAAACATGGGCTGTCTTGTTAATTATGTCCGTCATATGTACGGGAATTCGCACCGTCCTTACCTTGTCATCTATTGCCCTGATAATCGCCTGCTTAATCCACCAGGTAGCATACGTACTAAATTTAAAACCCATACGATAATCATATTTATCGACAGCCCGCATCAGACCGGTATTCCCTTCTTGAATAAGATCGTGAAAAGTCATCCCGCGTTTCCTGTACTTTTTTGCAATACTTACCACCAATCTCAGATTCCCTTCGGAAAATTGTTTTCTAGCTGAGTCATATTCATTGTATATGGAATTGATCGCATGAATAGATTTCTTCCGCTCTTCAACGGGAACCATGAACAAAGTTTTCGTTTCATTTACATTGAAATTGTGCGAAAGTCTCTTGAGAATTTCTCTCTTATGATGTGAACCTTTAAATCGTTTTTCAAATTTTGCTATTTCGGATAAAACATCCAATAGTTGTTTCATAACGGGCAAAATTGTTTCTGTACGAATATGCATAGCTTCAAGTTTTCTGATTACATTCCTTTTTCTGGATGATATCTTTCTCAGAATTCTGGATCTTACATTACCAGGGCTGTTCCCCTTAATCTTTCCATAGTCCCTCAAATTATCTTCAAGTATCTCTCTAATCTCCTCTGCCATGCTATGGATTTTGTCGATCATTTCATCTTTACTTTGGTCTTTTTTTACTGCCGTCTCAACAAATTGAACGAGATCGGATTCACTATCCACACCCTCCAGAATACGCACGTACTTTTCCACAGCATAATCAAACGTCAAGACCCTCCTGTGGAGCAACCGACTCATAACCTTTATCTTTTTCGCCAGATAGAGTTCCTCTTGCCTGGATAATAGCGGCATAGTCGACATCTCTTTCAGGTAAATACGAACAGGATCGTAATCCCTCTCTATCCCCCTTTCTTCGGAGACTTCCCTTTCAGCAATATCTTCTTCGGTTATGTAATTTTCGTGATTTTCGTTTGTTAACTGATCAATTTTATAATCCATATCTACTTCCCGTTTAAGATTTAAAAAATGTAATATTTGTTTGATATAACAATTATTTATTATAAAATGTTTACACAAAATCGCTTATATTAATAAATATATCGTATGTAGTCAATAGTAAATAAGTTGTAATTAGTCAATTTGTGTTAAAATTTCAATATTTATCATTATCCAAGAGACCTTTTTTTCTAAAAAACCAACACACTGTCAATGGGAAATACTCTTAAAAGAAATTACGATGTTGTAATTATAGGCGCAGGTCCTTCGGGAGCCGCAGCAGCCAGAAGCCTGGTCAATGAAGGATTACAAGTCCTTGTATTGGAGAAAAGGAAACTCCCCAGATACAAAATGTGCTCCGGAATTATCTTCAAGAAATCGCAAGATATAACCGAACGACTTTGGGGGAAAATCCCGGAATCGGCTTATGTTACCCCGAAGCTTTTAAAGGGAGTAAGACTTTGGTCTGATACTAAGCATTTTTCAGATTGGCCATTCAATAAAGACAGCAACGGCGCACCGAACATATGGCGTTCTGAATTTGATTACTGGCTTATTAAAAATTCTGGGGCAGAAGTAAAGGATTGTTGCGTCTTGAAAGGATTTAAAGATTACGGTAATTATATAATATCGGAATGTCATGATACCTGTAATGACGAAACGATACATATTACCTGCAAATACTTAGTAAGTGCGGAAGGCAGCAAGTCGGTAATCAGGGAAAAAATCGACCCAGATTTTGAAAAAGGCATAAAATGGTTTGTAGCATATCAAAATTATTACGAAGGCACTTCCGATTTAGACCCCTGTTTTTATCACGGTTTCATGGAATCACGGTTTGGTGAGGTTTATGCATGGTTTAATGTGAAGGACGGACTGCAAATCTTTGGCACGGCGGCAAGAAAGGGCGCCAAGATACATCCTTATCTGAGCGAATATACTGAGATGCTCGAAAATAGATTTGGCTTAAAACTCAAAAAGTTAGTAAGGAAAACCGGCTGCCTGGGTAACGACATGTGCACAACCGGCAGGTTTTATTTAGGGAAAGGGAAGGTTCTTCTGGTTGGAGAAGCAGCGGGATTTCTCAATGCCTTTGGTGAAGGGATTTCGTGTGCATTATCAACGGGTTTATTCGCCGCAGAGGCCATAACGAAAGGTATTAAATCAGGAAATGATGCGCTTGCGATCTATGACGAATTAACAAAACTGGAGAGGAGGCAAACCAAAATGTCATGGAAACTGGGAGCTAAAATAGCAGGCAGAGACCTCATGCCAATATAAAATTTTTATATGACAAGCGCGGACGCTTGTCCCACCGATGCATTGTTTTTAATTTGACAAGCGAGGACGCATGTCCCACCATTTGGATTTGGCGCCGTTAACGCATATCATTATCCAAGAAACGGCTCTAATGGTTTCGAACGCTGGATGATGTACCAATCACCGTTTTCTATGAGCGCTTCCTTGCCAAGTTCTATTGCCAGGTTTTCTGCGCCCATGATATTATTTTCTGCAATATACTTTTCCATAAACCTGCTTGCCCTGCTATAAAGAACCATCATACGCTGATATTGCCTGAGTTCATCGGCAAACGCCCTTTTTTCCACATAGATTGCCAGCGCCGCGCCAATTGCCAAAAAGACGTCAATTAAAAATGAAAACAGGTAACACACAAACCCCTGGTGGATATCTTCCATATTGATAAAGTCTTTAAAGGAACCCTGCTGATAGGAAACGATTGCCTTCACAATAAAAAAGCCCAATACCATCACCAGAGCAGCGCAGAAAAAACACAATGTTGTTGTTTCCTGCCTCCCAATCTTTTGTCCCTTTTCAGTCGCCTTTTTTACAAAGAAATTTTCCTGGTCTTTAACCCAGCGCCTTTGTATTATCTCTAACTCCCCCTTTTTACATGCTGAAGGGTTTTGGGAAATCTCCTGATTGGCATTCATACATACGTTTCTGATAGTTTGAAAAATCCAGTCCATCTCTCCCCTGTATTTACGCAGATAGTGATCGTAGGTGTTTTCCTTTGAGTGCATTAATTTCCAGAAAAATTGTACCCGCAATCCTTCGGCAAGCGCCCGGTAGTCATAATATTTATTCTCATAATCTTTTCTTAACGCTATTTTATAAAATAAATATCCCATACCCATAATAATTGGGAAAAGGGCAAGTATGTAAGCCTTTGCCCAGAACTGATCAAATATATCGAAGAAAAAGAAACTTGCGACTGCGGTTATAAGTAATCTTTTGAGCACGTCGGTGGTAATTTTCTGATAATGCAGCGCCAGCGTATCGGCATATCCGTAACAAGACAGTATCTTTCTTAAACCAGGAGATAACTTCTCCTGCTCGCTTTCAGGCATTACGTACGATATACTCTTCTTTAACTTATCCTCGTCTTTACAGTTCTTCATAATGTCTCTGTTAAATTCGCTGATTCTTTTCAAAACACCGTCATAGTATTTTTCGGCAGCATCTTCAGGTTTATTATCTGAGGATTTGTCTTTATCGGATTCATGTAAACCATGTTTATCGGTGTTCCATATCGTTGGATAAAGGACATCCCATTCCCCTTTAACGTGGAGAAGGCACGGAATCTCTGGTTCGTGATTATACGCTACAATTTCTGCCGGTGTGTTTTTTCTCCTGGTAAAAACATGATATACAGGGCCATTATCGAGGACGTCCAGTGGACTTTCCGGCGGCGCTGATGGCGCAGGAATGCCTTCCAGTTTAGCCCGGACAACTTCTGCTGTTTTGCCCGTTGATTTGCCATCCCAGAGCGCAATGAGAATCTGGCTATGCGCGGCAATATAGGCGCCTGCAAGGGCATATTGCTTGTCGCGGGATTCTTTGCACCTTTGAACCATTTCCAGGGTATTCCCTTCCATAAAAGGCAGCTCAAATACATCCTCTGCCTTTTCCAGTAAATCGGCAAATTCTCTTTTCGACCCAGCAGTGTCAAAGTCCTTTTCGTATTCTTCTTTCGGCATGGGGAGAATGGCGGTGAGTTTTACCTCTGCATGACCCGCATGAAGACCAACCCGTGCCACCAGTCTGTCCGCCCCTTCAGCCAGAGGAGAAAGTATTGTAATAGGGGGGTATTTACCTTTATCCTTGCCCCCGAATGTTTTTATCAGGGGTTTGTATTTATGCCTGATTTTTTCAAAAACAGCCTTGACGTTCTTCTCCAGTTCAGGGATATCCTCTTCTCTTAAATCCCTGTGGCCAGTAACGCCAACAACGATGGGGATCAAATATTTACTGCTGTTGCTTTGATATTTCATGTGATGTATCCTTAAAAATTATCGTAACAGTTCAGCCCACCACAGAGAACGCGGAGAACGCAAAGAAAGACGAAGGTGAAAATCTCATTGTTTGCTACTTAACACAGACGATACAGAGAAAAGACATCTTTCCCATTCTTATTAAATCTGGAACTCAGGAACTTACGAATGATATTAATAGTGAACATGCTAGTAAAGTTGTCATTGCAAGAGCGTCCGTCCGAAGCAATCCACCTCACAAAGTTGTCATTGCGAGGGCATCAGCCAGAAGCACCCCCCCTCATACAGTCGTCATTGCGAGGGTCTTGTCTGAAGCAATCTCACAAACTATCATAGAGGTCTTTCCACGTGCTATTCATCCTGCTAATTAATTCAACCTTTTTTGCCCTTGACCCGCCTTTTATCTGCTTTTCTCTTGTAATGGCGCTCCTAATGTCCCTGAATACTTCGAAGTAAACCAATTTGGTAACATTGTATTTCCTTGTAAATCCATCAATCAATTTCTGCTTATGCTCATAGACCCTTCTTACTAAGTCATTGGTAACGCCAGTATAAAGCACCGTGTTATTTTTATTGGTCATGATATAAACGTAGTATTGTTTTTCCATGTAGATTGCTTCGTCACTCCGTTCCTCGCAACGACACTTGCACACACGTCATTGCGAGGGCATCAGCCAGAAGCCCTCCCTCATACAGTCGTCATTGCGAGGGTCTTGTCCGAAGCAATCCCAGAGCCATAGAATACGCATCAAAGAGATTGCTTCGTTCCTCGCAATGACACACGGACGCACACGTCATTGCGAGGGTCTTATCCGAAGCAATCCCCTGCTTTTATAACAAAAGATTGCCACGTCGCTCCGCTTCTCGCAATGACACATTCACGCGTCATTGCGAAGGCGATAGCCTGAAGCAATCCCATCCCCCTGAGATTGCTTCGCTCACGCTCGCAATGACAAAAGGGGCGGCTCGCAATGACATTTCTCAACCGTCCTCGGTTGTCATAACAATATTCCGCATGGACAAGCGTCCTTGTCATATTTTTTATGGAATGATTTAATTTGTCAACCGGGGACGATTAACCTACATGGATTTTGCGCAAGCGAGACGCGTGCGCTACCATAATCCGAAATCCGCAATCATTTAAACCACGTCTTGCACCAAACACAAAATGTAGCGCCTTTCTTGCTCTCCATACCGCAATTCGGGCAGATGATGTTGCCGATGGCGGTGTATTTGGGCTTTTTTACTGTATTATGGGTCAACGAATGCGAACTCTTTATCTTATCAACAATGGGTTTTATCTGTTGTGCCAGCGCTGTCATACCGTGTCCTGTGGCAATCCGGTAAGCCTCTTCAGCCAGTAACAATGCCTCGTCAGGCTTGTGCATATTTTCATAGAGCATCATGGCCTGGTTGGCAAGAGAATATGCCAGCCCTTCCTTATTCCCCAGCTCCCTGCAGATGCGCTCCTTTTCCTTATGTAACTTCATCGCCCCCTCAAGGTCGCCCCATGCCTGGAGGATCAGCGCCTGGTTGCCGAGGGATGCCTGTATTCCGTCCTTATTCCCCAGATCCTTACAGATGCGCTCCTCTTCCTTATGCAACTTCATCGCCCCCTCAAGGTCGCCCCATGCCTTGAGGATCAGCGCCTGGTTGCCGAGGGATCTTGATAAACCGTCCTTATTCCCCAGTTCCTTGCAGATGCGCTCCTCTTCCTTATGTAACTTCATCGCCCCCTCAAGGTCACCCCAATCCTTGAGGATCAGCGCCTGGCCGCAGAGGGATCTTTGTAAACTGTCCTTATTCCCCAGCTCCTTGCAGATGCGCTCCTTTTCCTTATGTAACTTCATCGCCCCCTCAAGGTCGCCCCATGCCTGGAGGATCAGCGCCTGGTTGCCGAGGGATATTGATAAACCGTCCTTATTCCCCAGTTCCTTGCAGATGCGCTCCTCTTCCTTATGTAACTTCATCGCCCCCTCAAGGTCACCCCAGTCCTTGAGGATCAGCGCCTGGTTGCCGAGGGATCTTTGTAAACCGTCCTTCTTCCCCAGCTCCTTGCAGATGCGCTCCCCTTCCTTATGTAACTTCATCGCCCCCTCAAGGTCGCCCCATGCCTGGAGGATATTCGCCTGGTTGCCGAGGGATATTGATAAACCGTCCTTATTCCCCAGTTCCTTGCAGATGCGCTCCTCTTCCTTATGCAACTTCATCGCCCCCTCAAGGTCGCCCCATGCCTTGAGGATCAGCGCCTGGTTGCCGAGGGATGCTTGGTAACTTTCACGGTCTCCACTCTCCCAGTAAGATGTTACCTGCTGTTCCCGGAGCCTCATCGCATCCTCTGGATGGCCTGTGGTCTGAAACAGGTTTGCAATAGTATCTACATAAACAACATATTTCTTAGGCTCTTCCAAGACACATCGGTAGGCATCCACCATCCGGTATCTTGAACTTCCCTCCACCTTTGACCAGTACCCCTTGAGTTCATACTCATTCGCATTCCAGAGCGCCATAAAAAATGGCAGGTCTGATAAGAGGTGGTGTAACCTCTCCCATTCCTTTGCCTGCGCAAGCTGCCAGGGGAGTTCGTCCACTATGCGTGGACTTATCAACAGCGCCTCCTGCATTTCTTTTATATTCACATCTTCCTTTAACCCATCTGCCTCCAGAGGCGGTTTTCTTTTTTTCTCAAAATAGCCCGCCAGCCTCATGTGCGCCTCCTGCTGAGTCTCCTCTGCCGGCATATAGGTGTCACGCACCGCATCCCTCAGGTAATCATGGAAGAAGTTGAGCAGTCCGGAACGATTTACCAGCGACCCCTCCGCCGCAAGAAATAACGGCGACCATACCGCCTGCGGGAGCGGCTCCCCATCCTTCCCCAGGGTGTCCAACAGCTCACCCTCCGATAGCCCGCGCCTTGAAGCCCAGATGAGCGACATGCTTTCTCCCACCAGGTCGTTATCCTCCTCATAATCCTCTTCCCACCGGACGACGACCTTTGTATAGAGTTCATAGGGATTCTGCGCCTCCAGATAATAGGTTATCTTATCACCCAATTCTTCATGTTTCCCAAACAGCCTCAGCTCCTCAAGCAGTGCGCGGAGATAGAGGGGGTTTGACGTCTGCTGCGCGGCGGCTATCCGTTCGGTCTGTACAGTATCCAGTTCTTTGACGTATTGTTTCAGATAGTCTTTTATAAAGACCTTGCGTTCGCTTTGATTGAACGGTTCTACAGCGAGTGACGGCCAGTCGCGCCTTTTCAATTCTTCCAGTGGACGACTCCGAATCTGTTCTTTTAATTTCATTAGTTCCTCTGCGCCCTCTGCGGTAAAGTCCTTTCTTTTCTTTGCCGGCAATGTGGAAACAATTAAGCGGATATTGACAGGCATCACCGGCGGCAGCCACACGAGGTCGGGTGCGCCATCACGGTCTTCCAATTGATTTAATGCATCAAGGATGAGTACAACCCTTCCCTTTGCCGCCGCCATACTGAGCCAGTTGGCAAATGCCAGCCTGAGTGCATCGGGTTTGTCGGGTATCTCTCCCTGAATACCCAAAAGGCGTTTGAACTCTCCCATGATCCTTCGTAACATCGCCATCCAATCGGCGCTGTAAGGCGTAGCCCCGATAAAGTGCATGATGAGGAGTTCGTCCTTATGTAGCTCCCGGTAGCGTAATGCCCAGTTTGCCAGTAAAGCCGATTTGCCTGAGCCTGATTCGCCCAGTATCACCAGCGGTGGGCCATCCCCATGCACATGCTCATCCAGGCGGTCAAAGTATTCCTTTCTCCCGATGTACACCTTCGCGCGGCTCTGCGCAAATACATCGTGCTCCATTGCCTCGCGGTCAAGTGGTTCTGGCGCTGAACCTTTTGGGTAGAGGTTTTCAATGACCGCAGCAAGGTTTTTTAGGACCAATTCCCCCAGTGCCTTTGGATTCGGATAGTTTTCATGCACAGGAAAACCGCTCTTACGAATCCTTTCTTTTAGCCCTTTTAGTTTCCCTGCTTTTTCAGCGTCCTCCGCGCCCTCTGCGGTGAAGTCCTTCTGTTTATCCGGGATATATGCCGGGTCGCGGAAATAAAAGAAGGCGTGTGCCGCCATTTCCGGGTTATTGAGGACGCCATGAAGGATCTCCAGTTCCGTAACGGATTTGCCCGATTTGCCACTATGTTCCTTCAGCCAGGATTCACGCTCAATAAGTTCCTGCGGTATGGTATCAGGCACCCAGCCGTAGCGTTCACCCAGGAGTCCGATGAAATATGGCTTACACCGTTTGATTTCCTCCATGCAGATAGGCAGCACCTTGCCCTCTGCCTTTTGTTCGTCATTGATCCCCCAGCGCAGGTCTACCTCACCCCAGGTGACCCCCCGTTCCTCGCACAGCTTGCGTAATTTGGGGAAGGTATGTTTGACCAGATAGTTCCGCTCCTCGTGCATATCGCGGAAGGTGGAGGAGACGAATACGCGGATTTGACGTTGCTGTACATCCGATACTTCTTTTTTTGAGTGGTTAGCCATAGTATCTCACAAAAAACATTTTGACAATTCCCCGTTCCCCATTTTCACGAGGACAAGTTTAGCAAAAATGTAGCGCCGATCCCTTGTGGTCGGCTAAGGGCGGGGAAAATCCACCCCACTAACCCCCGCCAGCGGGGGACAACACCCGCGCTACGCATTCCGATTTATTCGGGTTAAGATATTCCCTTGTAAAAATTATTTCTTATGCAAGTTTTATTGTCAACCGTTGGGCATAAGGCACAAATATAATGTCAACCGGGGACGGTTGACCTACCATGATATCCCCTCTAAAAAGAGGGGCAAGGGGTGTGTTATATTTGGTAGGACAAGCGTCCCCGCTTGTCATAATGATTTTTTCAAATTAAAGCGTCCTCATTTATCATAACAAATTCCGTATTCATGTATCACCTTTGTCATAATAATTTACCGCATGTTTGTTTTATTTATCAACTCAGGACGCTTGACAACCTGCAATCCACTTTTTCTTTTTGAAGCCTCACGAAACTTTCACTATCGTCCTTTTTTAATTAATACTTGAGTAAGGCTCTTGTGTACAATAATTGTATTCGGATGTTCTTTCCCTAGTACCTTTTCAAAGATAGCCAGTGCCCTGCGTAAGAGCGATTCGGCGCCATCATAGTCACCCTTGCTATAATGCAACGCAGCCAGATTGTTGATGCTTAATGCCGTATCCAGGTGTTCATTCCCCAGCACCTTTTCTCTGATAGCCAGCGCCCTGCGGTAAAGCGGCTCGGCGCCCGCATAGTCTCCCTTGCTTCTAAGCAACTCGGCCAGATTATTGATGCTTAATGCCGTATCCGGATGTTCCTTCCCCAGCGCCTTTTCATAGATAGCCAACGCCCTGCGGTAAAGCGGCTCGGCGCCCTTATAGTCCCCCTTGCTCTTAAGCAACGCAGCCAGATTGTTGATGCTTGTTGCCGTATCCGGGTGTTCCTTCCCCAGCGCCTTTTCATAGATAGCCAGCGCCCTGCGGTAAAGCGGCTCGGCGCCCTCATAGTCTCCCTTGCTATCAAGCAACAAAGCCAGATTATTGATGCTTCCTGCCGTATCCGGGTGTTCCTTCCCCAGCGCCTTTTCCCTGATAGCCAGCGCCCTGCGGTGGAGCGACTCGGCGCCCGCATAGTCTCCCTTGCTTCTAAG
>Ga0209212_1006193_pt1 | contig 13808 bp, 11 predicted proteins | sample RifGroC2_FD_183996 | JGI IMG/M metagenome (GOLD analysis project Ga0209212, IMG submission 183996) | Groundwater microbial communities from Rifle, Colorado, USA - Groundwater C2 (SPAdes) (version 2) | ecosystem: Environmental > Aquatic > Deep subsurface > Groundwater | place: Rifle, Colorado... | reverse complement strand
GGGGCGCCGTTGTACGAGTCCTCCCCGGTGAAATGGCGGGACACGGTCCTGCCCGAGACGGCCAACGCCGTCGTCCGGATGATGGTGAAGACGGTCGAGATGGGGACGTCGCACCGGACCTTCGGGACCCCCGAGCGGACCCCGCTCCTTTCCGACATGGACGTCGCCGGGAAGACCGGGTCGCTCTCCGGGTGGACGCCGAGCGTCCACTTCGAATGGTTCGCCGGGGTCGCTCCCGTCGGGTCGCCGCGGCTGGCGCTGTCTGCCCTCGTGGTCAACGACAGCCGGTGGAAGATCAAGGGGAGCTACGTGGGGAAGGAGGCGTTCAACTCCTACTTCGGGTACCCCTCGTCGATGCCGCCCGTTTACGCGAAGGCGCGCGGGAGCCGGAAGTGGACCCGGCCCTCCCGCGCGTCAAGCAAGGGGAAGCCGACGGTCAAGGCGAAGACGAAGAAGCCGATGAAGCCGAAGAAGGTGAAGAAGGCGGTGAGGTCCCGGAAGCGCGCCCCCGCGAAGACCTCGGGGAAGGACGCCGGGAAGCCGCTGGCCGTGAACGGATCCGCCGCAAGAGCCGGCGGGTAACCCCCGGTATCGATGGAATTCCACCGGCTCATCGCCGCGCGGCGCAGCCTGCGCGCGTTCTCCCGACGTCCCGTCGAAGCGGAAAAGATCGAGCGGATGCTCGAGGCGGCACGCTGGTCCCCCTCGTGCGGAAATCGCCAGCCTTGGAGATTCGTCGTGGTGGGAGCGGACGCACCGTCCCGCGCCGCGGTCGAGGAGGCCCTCGACGCGGGCAACGCCTGGGCGAAGCGCGCCCCGGTGCTGATCGCCGCGGGAGCCCGGCGGGAGGACGCCGCCGTCGTCGAGTCCAGGGACTACTTTCTCCTCGACACGGGATTGGCGGTCATGTCCCTTCTCTATCGCGCGGTCGACCAGGGATTGCTGGTTCACCCGATGGCGGGATGGAAGGAGGGACCGTTGCGGGCGGCCCTCGGGCTACCGGAGGATTTCACCCCGGCGGCCGTCGTCGCCGTCGGCTACGCCGGGAAGAGCGGGGACCTCGACGAGGCGACGCGGAGGAAGGACGAGAAGCCCCGGTCGCGCAAGCCCCTCGGGGAGGTCGCCTTCCGTTCGAGGTGGGGGAAGCCGTTCGAGGCGACGCTGCCTTCCCTCCCCGCAAAGGTGTACGAGACCGAACTGCAGCTTCGCTTCGGCGACACCGACGCGATGGGGCACGTGAACAACGCGAAGGTCATCACCTACCTCGAACTGGGCCGGATGCGATTCTTCGCGGACGTTTTGGGGGCGGCGCGGGTGGAGGACATCCGGTTCATCCTCGCCGAGATTTCCTGCCGCTACCGGATCCCCATCCTGCTTCACGATCGCGTCTTCGTGCGGATGCACATCACCGACGTCCACCGGAGCTCCTTCCGTTTCCGCTGCGACCTGTACGATCCCGGGGACGGCCGCGTATTCGTCGAGGCGGAATCGGTCCAGGTGATGTACGACTATGCGACGGGGCGCCCCGTCCCCATGGACGCCGACTTCCTCGCCGGGGTCCGGGACTACATCGGGGGATAGGGGATCCGGTTCAACCGCCCCGCGTGGAGCGCGCGAATCGCGGCGAAGTTCCCGTCCTGCCGCGGCGGGAAAGCAGCGCCGCGTATCGTTGCGCGAGGGACGGGTCGAGGAACGAAAGCACGGTGAGCTGCCGGGAGGCCCCTTCCCGGTCTTCCGGCCGCAGCAGGCACAGCCCCAGGTTGAAGTGCGCCCCCACGTACGACGGGAAGATGCGGGTCGCCTCCCGGAACTCCTCCGCCGCTTCCGTTGTCCTTGACATCCGGAACAAGGCCACCCCCAGGCTGTTGTGCGCCCTCGCGTACCCCGGCCGGACAAGCGCCGCCCCCCGGAACGCCTCGGCCGCCGCCTCGTTGTTTCCCTGCTGAAGGAGGAGGATGCCAAGGGAGAAGAGGGACGCCGCGTGTTCCGGATCGTGGCGCGCCGCCTCCCGGAACTCCCCGGCCGCCTGCCGTTCCCGTCCGAGAGCGAGATAAACGGACCCGAGATTGAAGTGGGCACGCGCATGTCCCGGCTCCTCCCGGACGACTTCGCGGAACGCCGCCGCCGCTTCCTCGTGTCGACCCGTCTCGTAGAGGGCGACGCCGAGGTTGTACCACCCTCTCGCGTACGCGGGCCGGATGCGCAGCGCCTCCCGGAACGCCGCCGCCGCGGCGCCGTGCCGGTGCAGGCGGAAGAGGCAGACCCCGATGTTGTAGCGGCTTTCCACGTGTCCCGGGGAACGTTTCACCGCCTCCGCGAGCCGCTCGACCGCCTCCTCGTGCCGCCCGAGCATGCCGAGGACGGTCCCGAGGTTGTAAAGGGGGCGCCGTTCGCCGGGGGAGGCGTTCGCCTCCTTCCGAAACGCCTCCGCCGCTTCCTCCAGTTCCCCGATCTCCACGCACGCCCAGCCGAGCCCCCCGAGCGCCTCCCGGCACATGGGGTCCGCATCCAGGGCGGCGCGGAAGGCGACCGCCGCATCCCGGTGCTCTCCAAGACGGCAGAGCGCCCACCCGAGCCTTGCGTGGGGCGCGGGCCGCGCCGGATCGAGGCGGATCCCATCCCGCCAGGCGTCCGCGGCCTCGCGGTGGCGGCCGAGGAGGGCAAGCGTCACGGCGAGGTTTTCATGCGATTCCACGAGACCGGGGGCCAGGGCCGCGGCATGGCGGAAGGCGTCCGCCGCCTCGGCGTACCGGCGGCGCTGCGCAAACGCCACCCCGAGGTTGAACCGGGGAAGGGCGAAATCCTCCCCCAGCCGGGACGCGACCGAAAGCGCATCGATCCCTTCGTCGTGCCGGCCGAGGCGGCAAAGGGTCGCGCCGAGGGCGTTGTGCGCCTCGGCCCAGCCGGGCCGCAGGACCGCGGCCTCGCGGAACGCCGCCTCCGCCTCGTCCTCGCGGCACGCCCGTACGAGCGCAACCCCCAGCGCATACCGAGACGGCGCGCTGCCGGGGTGCTCGCGCACCGCCTTTCGCCAGCGCTCCGCGCTATGGGCCGCATCTTCGATGGGAAGGTCTTCCCGCATTCGGTGTTCCGTAGTTTACCCCGGCCGCGTCTCCCCCGCCAGAAATGCGATAATGCCGGGATGCGATCACCGCTCCGTTCCCGAAGGTTCCTTTCCGCGCTCGCCGTGTCGGCGCTTCTCCTCGCGGCGTGGGTCGGCGTCTCGATCCTCACGCTCCCGTCCGTAGCGGTCCTGGCGAAGCGCGGCGTCTCGATCGTGATCACCGTGAAGGATTGGGAAAGGAAGGACCACCCCTTCGTCGTCGGGCCGAGGAATCCGCGCTGGACGCCGTACGGCGTTCTTCCCCCGGCGTTGAAGAAGGCGGTCGTCGCCTCGGAGGACGCCAACTTCTACACGCACGAGGGGGTGGACTACGAGGCGATCCGCGAGGCGATCAAGGCCGACCTGCGGAAGGGGAAATTCGTCCGCGGCGGGAGCACGATCACGCAGCAGGTCGTCAAGAACCTCTACCTGACGCGCGAGAAGACGCTGATCCGGAAGGTGAAGGAGCTCGTCCTCGCGAGGCGCATGGACGACGCATTGTCGAAATCGCGGGTCCTCGAACTGTACCTCAACGTGGTCGAACTCGGGCCGATGGTGTACGGAGTCGGGCACGCCGCGCACTACTACTTCGGGAAGCACCCCTCGGCATTGACCGTGCGGGAGTGCGCGTTCCTGGCCTCGATGCTCCCCGGCCCGAAAGTCTACAACCCGTACCGGAAGATGGACCGCGTGATGAAGCGGTCCGACCGGATCCTGCGGAGGATGGTCGCGGCGCGGATGATCTCGCGGGACGAGTACGACGCGGCGAGGGCGGAGGTCCCGAACCTCGCGGGGCTCGTGCGGAAGGTGGAGAAGACGCTGGAAACCCCGCCGCCCGAGGAGAAACCGCCCGAGGAGGCTCCCGGCGGCGGCCCGGTGGTGATCGAGACCTCCACCGCTGCGTCGCCGGAGCCCGATTCCGGGGAAGCGCCTGCCCTGGGGAGCCCCGACCCGGAGGAACCGCGGGGGGCAACCCTCCCGGTCAGATGAAATACATCATGTTGCTGCGTCGCCGCTGCGTCGCGTCGTCCTCCTCCCGGACGAGGTCGGCGAGGGTCGATCGCGAGAAGACCGCCGCCGCCGCCCCGGACGCCTCCTCCACGAGGCGGGAAACGGCGGGGGAGGCTCCCTCCTTCTCCGTCCTGCCCGAACCTTTCTGACGATCCCTCGCCGCCATCGGTCCTTCGAACACTTCGACGATCTCGGAGGACCGGATCGAATCGGGGCGCCGCGCGAGGAGGTATCCGCCCCCGACCCCGCGGCGGCTGGACAGCATCCCGGCGTTCTTCAATTCGAGCAGGATGAGTTCGAGGAACTTCTTCGGGATCCCGTTCCGCTCCGCAAGATCCCGGATCTGGAAGGTGGTCCCTTCCGGAAAGCGGGACGCATACATCAGGGCGCGCAACGCGTACTCGGTTTTCTTCGATAAGCGCATATCCCCTCCGGGCCGATGTCGAACCCATATATCCTATCAATAATATAGGATATAGATAATCCCGCCGGTTTTCAACCCGGCCACTTGAGGGTGCAAGCGCGTTCGGGTGACTACGGGTGCAGGAGGTCCTTCGCCTGGCGGTACGCGTCGGCGAGCTGGGCGACCGGTACGTCGCCGTGCCAGTGGCCGGTGACGCGGGCCGCGCCCCAGATCAGGAAGATCGTTCCGAGGCCGACCAGCGGGATGAGGTACGGCGACCAGGACGCCTTTCCCCGGCGCGTCACCGTCAGGCAATCCTCGACGGGGCACGCCGCCACGCACGACATGCAGCCGGTGCACTCCGGCGTCCACACGGACGGCTTCTCGTGGACGCGGATCTCCACCGGGCACGCCCGGGTGCACGCCTTGCAGTCGATGCACGTCGATCCGTCCCGCACGACCCGCTGGGGGGAGATCCAGCTGAGCAGCCCGAGCAACGCCCCGTACGGGCACAGGTAGCGGCACCAGAAATTCTTCACGACGATCGACAGGATCGCGAGGATCGCGAGGGTCACCGCCGTGACGCCGGTCATCTCCGTGAAGAAAAGGAGCATCTTCGCGTCGGCGGCGTAGTTGTACGTCCCGCGCTGGAACTTCATGATCGCCATCGCGTCCATCGTCAGGACGACGGCGTAGAGGAAGAAGGCGAGGAGAAGGTATTTGATCGAGGAGAGCGCCTTGTCCGCCCGGGCCGGCACCAGGACCTCCTTCTTCCGGCGCTTCCAGATCGTCCTCTCCCCGAACCACTCCAGCGCCCGGGAGATCCCTCCGACGGGGCAGACCCACGAGCAGAGGACCTTGCGGGCGAAGAAGGCGGAGACCAGCGCGGCGATGAGGATCACGAGGCCTGCCGGGTGGACCTCGTCGAAGTGCCCGGTGAGCAGGAAGTATTTGAGGGACATGAGGGCGGAGATCGGCAGGAACGCCTCCACCGCGGGGGCACGGCCGCCGGTCACGGCGGCTCCGGCGACGATCCGCGTGTAGAAGAGGTGGAACTCGTATCCCGCCAGCAGGAAGAATGCGACGTACGCTCCCTGGACGACGGCGCGCAGGGTGGGGAGCATCTTGTACGGGTTGCGCCACATGTTTCGATTATCCCACGCACCCGTGCGCCCGTTCCTTGACCTGGCTCAAACCCGGAACGTACACTGAAGCCGCGTTTTCAACGCAGGGGGTAACGGGAGATGGCGCTCATCGGGGAGGTCTACGTCGGCGACATCCTCGGAAAGGTCGTCCTCGACCCGCGGGGCGAGGAGATCGGCCGCGTCCAGGACATCGCCGTGGAGGCGGGGGCGCGGTTCCCGCGGGCCGTCGGCCTGTTCATCGAGAAAGGGAAAACGACGCGCTACCTCCCCTGGGAGGAGCTCTCCATCTTCAACAAGCGGATCATCTCCTCCCGGAAGACGGAAGGGGAGATCCCGGAGGCCTCTCCATCGCAGGAGCACCTCCTCATCCGCAAGGACCTCCTCGACAAGCAGATCGTCGATATCGACGGCGCCAAGGTCGTGCGGGTGAACGACGTGAAGCTCACCGAGGAGGGGGGCGCGGCCTACGTCACCGACGTCGACGTGGGGATGCGGGGGATCCTGCGGCGGCTGGGCGTCGAGCGCCGCGGGGGCGCCTTCTTCGAGACGATCCGCCATCCCCTGCGCCACCAGCTGATCTCCTGGGAGTTCCTCCAGCCGGTGGAGGCGAAGCTCGACCGGCTGACGCTGTCGGTGTCGCGCGAGGCGGTGTCGGACCTCCACCCGGCGGACCTCGCCCAGATCATGAGCGACCTGGCCCCCGAGGAGCGGCAGGATTTCTTCGAGAAGCTCGACACGGAGACCGCGGCGGAAGCCTTGCACGAGCTCGAGCCGGAGGTCCAGGCGGACCTCATCTCCGAGATGAACAAGGAGCAGGCGGCCGACATCATCGAGCAGATGCCGCCGGACGAGGCGGCGGACGTCATCGCGGACCTCCCCGCGGAGAAGGCCCAGGAACTCCTGCAGCTGATGGAGAAGGAGGAGGCGCAGGACATCCACGAGCTGCTCCACCATGAAGAGGACACCGCCGGGGGCCTCATGACGAACGAGTACCTCGCATGGCCGCCGGGGATCACGGTGGGGGAGGCGCTCGAGCGGTTCAAGACGGAAGCCCGGGAGATCGAGCACGTCTACTACATCTACGTGGTGGAGGAGGAGAGGCTTCTTGGCGTCGTCGGCCTGCGGGAGCTGCTGATCGAGGAGCCGGGGAAGCCGCTGTCGGAGGTGATGCACGCGAAGCTCAAGACGGCCCATCCGGAGACCGGTCAGGATACGGTCGCCGCGCTGATCTCCAAGTACAACCTGCTCGCCTTGCCGGTCGTCGACGCGGAGAACCGCCTCCTCGGCGTGGTCACCGTCGACGACGTCGTCGACCTCCTCCTTCCGCCCGCCTCCCGGAAGAAGCGCCGGAAGATGTAGTCCCCGGGTGTCCCGTCTCGCGAATACCTTGAAGCACCGAGATCGTCGCACGACCGAGCCGTACTTGGTAGTACGGAGAGGGAGCGCAACGATGCCGGCGCGGATGCAGCGGCGGTCGAATGCCAAGGTATTCGCGAGACGGGACACTAAAGGCCGAGCGTTCCGGGAAGTCCGGGGAAGACGGTCACCGCCACCAGGAGGACGGTGAGGACGATCATGACCACCGTGGTCGTCCAGGCGATCCCGTTGAACGCCTTCGAATTGACGTGCTCCCCCATCAACTCCCGGTCGTTGATCAGCTTGAGCATGAAGATGAGGACGAACGGGAGCAGCACGCCGTTCGCGACCTGGGAGAAGTACATGATGAGGATCAGCGGCGCCCGCGGGTAGAGGACGAGCGCCCCCCCGAGGACGATGAGGCCGGTGTAGAGCCAGAAGAACTGCGGCGCCGTGCGGAAGTCCTTGTCGACCCCCGATTCCCACCCCATCCCCTCGCAGACGCAGTAGGCGGTGGCCAGCGGCAGGATCGACGCGGCGAACAGCGAGGCGTTCGCCAGCCCGAAGGCGAACAGGAAGGACGCGTTCTTCCCGGCGAGGGGGGCCAGCGCCATCGCGGCGTCCTTCGCGTCCGTGATCCGGACGCCCGAAACGTATAACGTGGCGCCGCACGCCACGATGATCGACAGCGCCACGATGTCGGTGACGAGGCACCCGAAGATCACGTCGGCCCTCGTCATCGGGTACTCGTCAATCTGCAGGTTCTTCTCCACCACGGCGGACTGCAGGTAGAACTGCATCCACGGGGCGATCGTCGCCCCGAACAGCCCGATGAGCATGGTGATGTATCCCGCGTCGAGGTGGATATCCGGAACGACCAGGTTGCGCGCCACGGCCGCGCCGTCCGGCCTCGCGAGGTACGCGGCGACCGGGTAGGCGAAGAAGATGAGGCACGCCACCAGGAAGATCTTCTCCACCACGCGGTAGGTTCCCTTCACCACGAGGAACCAGACGGCCGCCGCCCCGACGGGCACGGAGAGGTATTTGCTGACGCCGAAGATCTCCCACGCGGAAGCCCACCCGGCGAACTCCGCCACGGTGTTGCCGAGGTTGGCGAGCACCAGCGCCACCAGGAGGTAGAAGGTCGGGCGGACGCCGAACTTCTCGCGGATGAGGTCCGCCAGCGTCTTCCCCGTGACCACGCCCATCCGGGCGACCATCTCCTGGACGACGATCAGCGCGACCGTGATGGGGATGAGCGTCCACAGGAGCGCGTACCCGAAGTGCGCGCCGGCGATCGAGTACGTGGCGATCCCGCCCGCGTCGTTGTCGACGGACGCCGTGATGATCCCCGGCCCGAGGACCGCCAGGAACAGCAGGATCTTCTTCTTGTCGAACCGGCGCAAGCGCACTGCCCACCCCTTCTCCGAGGTTCCGTCTCCCGTTGGAAAAATACCACACCTCCCGCGTCCACCGCCCCGTAAAAGGCGATTTCCCGGGAGCTTTCCCGGAATCGTGGGCTGTTTTTTTCCCGGCGCCGGCGGATCGCCGGGTGTAAACTGGAAGCATCACGGCCATGATGCAACGTTCCCGGAAAAAGCGTTCGTTCCCGACCCGCGGGATCGTATCCGCGGTCGTTGCCGCCTTCCTCCTTGCCTCGGCTTCACCGGTTCTGCCGGCGGAGACGGCGGAGAAGACGACCGTCCGCTTCGGCGTCATCCCGCGGTTCAACCCGCACGTCACCTACGAGTATTACCAGCCGCTCATGGATTACCTGAGCCGTAACACCCCGTACCGTTTCGAGCTTCGCCTGGGCCGCACCTACATGGATACGATCGAGGACCTGCGGAAGGGGGCCACCGACGTAGCCTACCTCGGAGGGGCGACCTACGCCATCGCCCGCCACCGCTTCGGCGCCAGGGCCTTGGTCAAGCCGCGGAATGCGAAAGGGGGTACGACCTACCGCTGTTTCATCGTCGTCCGCAAGGACAGCGCCGTCCGAACGATCCAGGACCTCCGGGGGAAAAGCGTCGCCTTCGGCGCTCGCCGGGCGACCACGGGGAGCCTGATCCCGAGCTACATGCTCTTCGGTTCGGGGGTGACCCCGAACCACCTCAAGGTCGTGAAGAACCTCCATAACCACGAGGAGGTCGCAAAGGCCGTCCTCAAAGGGATCTACGACGCGGGGGCGGTGAAAGACGTCGTCGCATGGAAATACGAGGCCCAGGGGCTGCGGATCATCGCCGAGTCCGGGGAACTTCCGAACGCTCCGATCGCCGCGGGCCCTTCCTTGCCGAAGGACGCGGAGGTGGCGATGGTGAAGGCCCTGCTGTCGATCGACGGAAACAGCCTGGAAGGAAAGGCGACTCTCTCGCAGTGGGGACCGGAGCTTCAGCACGGCTTCGTGCCGGCGCGGGGAGAAGAGTACGACTTCCTGTACAAGAAGATCGCCTCCATTCCCACGGGATGCGGAATCCGTTGCCACACCTCCAATCCTTTCTTCGCAAACTGAGACTCCCCGCCCCTTCCCTCGCCGGCAAATTCATGGCCGCCGGGGCGATGGGGATCCTCTTCGTTGCGATCGCCCTGCACTATTTCCTCGTGGAATCGGATAAGCGGCACATGCTGGAGCAGGAGGAGCAGACGGCGAAAACGCTGGCCACGGCGATGAAACTCCCCTTCACCCAGATCCTTCTCTACGAGGAAGCGGGCATCGTGTCCGAGGCGGGGCTCCTCGACCTGTACATTTCCCGCATGGTTGGCAGCAAGGACCTCCACATCGTCTACGCCATGGTCTTCGACCCCGAGGGCCGGGTCCTGTCCCACAGCGACCTGACCCTGTTCAACCGGAGATTCGACGACCCCTTGTCGCGGGTGGCCCTGTCCGCGGACAGGATCGTCCTCTCGCAAATCGGAGACCCGTTCGCCGGCGGCGTGATCGACGTGGCGACACCGTTGAACGTCTCCTCGAAGCGGTTCGGCACCCTCCGGTTCGGCTACTCCCTCGCCGGGCTGGCGGACCGTCTGCGGCAACTAAAGCGGAAAGCGCTCGCCTTGACCGTCTCCGCCTCCGCTGCGATGATCCTCCTCGTCACCCTGGCCGCAGGGGTCATGGTTCGGCCGATCCGGCGCCTGGTGAACGCCCTCGACTCGGTGCGGTTGGGAAAGCTCGAACCGGTCTCCTTGCCGGAGCGACGCGATGAGCTGGGCGATCTCCAGAACAGCTACCGGATGATGATCGACCGGCTGGCGAAGGAGAAGACCGGGAGGGAAAGAACACAGGATCTGCTCGCGAGAACCGAGAAAATGGCGACGGTGGGCACATTGGCTGCGGGAATCGCCCACGAGATCAACAGCCCCCTGACCGGGGCGATGCACAGCGTCCATGCGTTGGGAACGGGGACCCTTCCGGCGGAGAAGAGGGATCGGTATCTGCAGGTGGTGGCGGATGGTCTGGAGCGGATCCGGCGGGCGGTCTCCCAGTTGCTCGATTACTCCAGCGTGCATGTGACGGACATCACCGATTGCGATCTGTCCCGCCTCGTGGCAAGGACCCTGGAGTTCCTGGAGTTCCAGATTACGAGGAGCGGGATCGAAGTCGAGAACCGGCTCCCTCCCCTGGTTCTCCCGGCGGATGCCCACAAGATGGAGCAGGTCCTCGTCAACCTGGTGCTGAACGCCATCGTGGCGATGCCCGCGGGAGGGCGGCTGCGGTTCCGTCACATCGCGGACGGGCCCTTCCTCACCCTGATCGTTTCCGATACCGGGGGGGGAATCCCGCCGGAGAACCTGGAGAAGATCTTCGAGCCGTTCTTTACAACGAAAGGGAACGGGGAGGGAACCGGCCTGGGGCTCGCGGTCTGCCGAAAGATCATCGAACAGCACGGCGGGAAGATCTCCGCATCCTCCCGCCCGGGCGAAGGGACGGAATTCCGCATCTCCCTCCCCTTCGCACCTGCGCCCGGGGGGAGCCCATGAACGGTGAAGGGAAACGGATCCTGATCGTGGAGGACGACCCCGGCCTCCGCTTCACGATGACGGACGCCCTGGAAGGGAAGGGATTCGCCGTCACGGGAACCGACAATGGGGTCGAAGCGATCCGGCGGCTCCTTGACGAGGCGTTCGACGTGGTGGTGACCGATCTGCGGCTGCCGGGCAAGGACGGCATGGAGGTGCTGCGGGCGGCCAGGGGGAAAACCCCCCCGCCTTCGGTGGTCGTGATGACCGGGTACGGCAGCGTCGAATCCGCGGTGGCCGCGATGAAGAGCGGCGCCGAGGAGTACCTGACGAAGCCCTTTCCCGTGGAGGCGCTTCTCCTTCTGCTCGAAAAGATCCTCCGGCTCCGCGCGCTCGAGGAGGAGAACCGCGACCTGAAGCGCCGCATCCTGGACCGCTCCCTCTTCGAGGAACTGGTCGGCGCCAGCAAGGCGATGCAGGATGTCTTCGATCTCGTCTCGACCGTCGCCGGGACCGATGCCACGGTGCTTCTCCTGGGGGAGAGCGGCACCGGCAAGGAACTGGCCGCGCGGGCCCTCCATCGGCGGGGAAAACGGAAGGACGGCCCCTTCGTCCCGCTCAACTGTTCCGCCATCCCCGAAAGTCTCTTCGAGGCGGAGATCTTCGGGTACGAAAAGGGCGCGTTCACCGGGGCCGACCGGAGAAGGGCGGGAAAGATCGAGCAGGCCGACGGGGGGACCCTTTTCTTCGATGAAGTCACCGAAATCCCCTTGTCCGCCCAGGCGAAGCTCCTCCGGGTCCTCGAGGAGCGTTCCTTCACCCGGCTCGGCGGGGGCGAAACCGTCCACGTCGATCTGCGTGTCATTTCGGCGACGAACCGGCAGGACATGAAGGCGCTGGTCGACGAGGGGAGATTCCGGATGGATCTCTTCTATCGCCTGAACGTCTTCGAGATCCGGATGCCTCCTTTGCGCGACCGAAGGGAAGACATCCCGCTACTGGTCGAACACTTCATCGAAAAGCTGGGGGGCGGGCGCCGGGTATCGGAGAAGGCGATGGCGCTGCTGCTGGACCACCCGTTCCCCGGAAACGTCCGTGAGTTGTGGAACGTGATGGAACGGGCGTCCATTCTTTGCGGAGAGGGGACGGTAGGGCCGGAGCATCTGCCGCCGGAGTTCCCCGGCGCCCGAACATCCCCCGCCGCGATCCCGCTTCCGGACGAGATCCTTCCCCTGAAGGATGCGGTTCGCCGGTTCGAGGCGGCGTATATCGAGATGGCATTGCAGGCGACCGGAGGGAGCAAGACCCGCGCCTCCGACCTTCTCCAGATCGGAAGAAAAGCGCTCTGGGAGCGCCTGAAGAAGTAACTGCGGGGGAAAAAACCGGCGGGGCCTGACGTTTCGATACGGAAACGTCAGGCCCCGGTTGTTTCCATAAGGAAACGCCTTGCGGGGCAGTTCCGGTAACTATCGGGAAGCCACTCGGTTCGTCCTTTCCAACATCCCGTAAAAAAACAGGATTTATTATACGATTCCTTGCCGCAATTCGGTACGGGAGTTGCAGCTAATAGGCCGTTAGAGTTGGCGGAATCGTGACACGCCCAATCAAAGGAGGATCGGATTGATGAAGAAGACGGCAACGCGCAAGAAGTTGTTTCTGCCGGCATTCATTGCCTGCTGCCTGCTGCTGGCGTATGCGGGGCTTTCCCCGGCCGACAGCGGCAACGCCGGCGGAGACAAGTGCAAGGAGTGCCACGAAGGGCTCGTCGGTTCCTTCCGCTCGAACATCCACTCGAAAGCCGCGTTCTACGGGGCGAAGGACGCCGGGTGCGAATCGTGTCACGGACCGGCGGCGGCCCACATGGAAGCGGGCGACACGGCGAAGATCCGGAACCCGTCGAAGCTGGCGGCGGAAGCCTCCTCGGCGGTGTGCCTTTCCTGCCACGGCAAGGACAAGAGCCGGATGTTCTGGAAGGGCAGCGTCCACGACAGCCAGGAGCTCTCCTGCACGGCCTGCCACAAGGTTCATGGCAACAAGGGGAAGCTTCTCGCGAAGGCCGATGAAAAAGAGATCTGCTTCTCCTGCCACGGGGAGGTCCGGGCCTCCATGCTGAAACGCTCCAAGCACCCGATGCGGGACTCCTCGTCGCCTTCGGGAGAGGGGAAGATGACCTGCTCCTCCTGCCACAATGCCCATGGTTCGCGGGGAGAAAAGCTGGTCGACGCAAAATCGTTCAACGACAAGTGCTACGAGTGCCACGGCGAGAAGAAGGCGCCGGTCCTCTGGGAACATTCGCCGGTGAAGGAAGATTGCCTGACCTGCCACGCCCCGCACGGTTCCTCCAACGACAAGATGCTGGTCGCGAAAGTGCCGCGCCTCTGCCAGGAGTGCCACATGCAGGGAAGGCATCAGACGGGAGCTCTTGCCACGAACTCCGTCTTCGCCTTCAACCGGTCCTGCCTGAACTGCCACATGATGATCCACGGGTCCAACAACCCGTCCGGGCCGGTTCTGCAGCGGTAACGGAATATGACGAATACACCTTCCATGGAGGAACGGCATATGATTCGAAGGAGCTACGTTTTTCTGGCGGCGGGCTTGCTCCTGCCGCTCATATTCTTCGCGGGCGCGGTACGGGCGGAGACGGGTGTCAAGATCGGCGACGCGGCAGGAAGCGGGTCGATCGACGTGGGGGTCCAGCAGAAGAAGGTCAGCGGCTCCAGCGAGAAATTCGAGGAGTACCGGGATGTGAAGAACGGGTTCCTCGTCAACGACGCCTCGATCCGGATCGAGAACGACAAAACCCGCTACTTCATCGACGTCAAGATCAAGA
>Ga0209212_1006191_pt1 | contig 13809 bp, 11 predicted proteins | sample RifGroC2_FD_183996 | JGI IMG/M metagenome (GOLD analysis project Ga0209212, IMG submission 183996) | Groundwater microbial communities from Rifle, Colorado, USA - Groundwater C2 (SPAdes) (version 2) | ecosystem: Environmental > Aquatic > Deep subsurface > Groundwater | place: Rifle, Colorado... | reverse complement strand
GCAGAAACTGAAAGTGTTCCGGGAGAAAACCCAGATCGATGAATTCGCCTACACATTGCGGTAAATTCGTTGAGTGTTAGCGATGTCGTGGCGCTAAAAACCGTTATCGATGTCCTGGCACTCAACATCTACGTTCTAAGTTCTACGTTGAAAAGCAAAAGGCCTTCTGGGATTCCAGAGGGCCTTTTTTGCGTGGCTTTTTGCTGAGGTGCCTGTGGAACTGCAGTGTGGACTAATGTACAGCGTAGAACGTAGAACAGCCGTTAAGACAACTTAGAACGTAGAACGTAGAACGTAGAACTGCGGTTAAGAACGTAGAACGTAGAACTGCCGTTAAGAACTGCCGTTAAGCCTTCCTGCTGAACCTGTACCCCACGCCGCGAACGGTCTGGAAGAAGATCGGGCGGGAGGGCTCGGGCTCGAAGTACTTCCGCAGGCGCACGATGAAGTTGTCCAGGGTCCTCGTCTCGGCATCGGTTGAGTAACCCCAGACGCTCTCCAGGATCGCCGCCCGCGGAATGGCTTCGCCCTCACGCTGGAAAAAAAGCGACAGCATCCGCACCTCCAGGTCGGTCAGGTCGATCTCCCCCTGCCTCGTCCTCGCCCGGTACGAGAGCAGAAACACCTCGTTGTCCCCGAAACGATACCCTTCCTCGACAGGTTCCGGCCGGTACCACGCTGAACGCCGCAACATCCCGGAAACCCTCAGCAGGAACTCCTTCAGGTTGAACGGCTTGACCAGATAGTCGTCGGCCCCGGCGGCCAACCCGCTGATACGGTCGCTCTCGGCCGAGCGCGCAGTCAGCATCAGCACCGGTACCCTCGAATCCAAAGCACGGATCTTCTGGCACACCTCGAACCCGCCGATCCCGGGCAGCATCACGTCCAGGATGATCAACTCGAACTTCTCGACCTCGACCTTCTCCAGCGCCTCCTCGCCGCTCTCCACATGGCTCACCAGATACCCTTCCTGCTCCAGGTTGAAGGTGATCCCGCGCGCGAGGTGTATCTCGTCCTCTACCAGGAGTATCTGCGGTTTTTCCCCCGACATGCCGCTAACCTCTCTGCTGCTGCCCGGGAAGCGGCAGCGTAATCTGGAAGGTGCACCCCTTGCCGGGGCCTGCGCTGAAAACGGAGATCTTCCCTCCGTGCGCGTTCACCACCGACTTCACTATGTAGAGCCCGAGGCCGGTCCCCCTGATGTTCTCGCCGGGTGTGCGCACCCGGTAGAACATGTCGAAGACCTTGTCGAGTTCGTTCTTCTTGATCCCCTTGCCGTTGTCCTGGAATTCCAGCACGCACTGTCGACCGCTTCTCCTCAAGGAGACCCGGATCTCCGGGGAGACGGGAGAATAGAGCAGGGCGTTCTCCAACAGGTTCCTGAGCGCCATCTCCATCCCTTCCACGTCGATGACGGCAGTTATCCCCGGCTCTATCTCCAGCGTCAGGCGTCCTCCTTCCGGGAGATCGCCACGTTTCCCTTCCAGGTAATCAGAGATGAATTCCGAAAAATCGATGCGCTTCGCCTTCTCGCCCAGTTGCCGGAACTCGATCCTCGTGGCCATCAGCAGGTTGCTGGTGAGCACGTTCAGCCTCTCCGTATCCGACAGCATCACGTCGATGAAACCATCCAGTTTTTCCTTGGGGAGGTCCCTCAGCTTCACCGTTTCCAGGTGCAACTGGATGGAGGCAAGCGGCGACTTGAGTTCGTGGGTCAGCTGCGAGATGTAGGTCCGTTGCTGCAGGTAGAGCTTCGCCTGGCGCCGCCAGTACAGGAAGAGGACGTAAACCCCGGCGAGGATCGCGACCGCCATCAGCAACCCCTCGACGAGGACGATCCATTCCACCCCCTGGGTCACCAGCTCCGGCTTGTAGCGCAGGGCGAGTTCCTTAAACTCCTTGTTCCTGCCGATGAACCAGTAGACCCAGGAGACCACCATGACCACCCAGATCAGCTGGATCCCTATCAATGCAATCAACGGGTTGGAGAGTTTACGGTTCATTTTCATGCACCCACCTCTAGCATCGCAGGTCGCTTTTTGCAAGAGGTATCTAAGGAGGAGTTGGGCTCCCTGGTTTTACATTACTATTACAAAAAAAAACGATGTTCTCTGTTAATGTGAAAACGTGGCAGTCCCAACCCAGGAGGGAAGTATGTTCAAACCGTTGCGCATTGGCAAACACGTGGCCCGTTACCCGCTTATCCAGGGGGGAATGGGGGTCCGCGTCTCGGCAGGATCACTCGCAGGACACGTCGCCAAGTGCGGTGGGGTCGGCCTGGTCGCCTCCCCCGGCATAGCTCTGAACAGCGAGTTCTACGACGGCAAGAATTACATGAAGAGCAACCCGATGGCCCTGAAGGAGGAGCTGCGCAAGGCATACGAAATCGCCCCCGACGGTATCATCGGGGTGAACGTGATGGTTGCGCTTTCCGATTTCGAGGCATTGGTGGCGGCTTCAGTCGAGGGGGGCGCAAAGCTCCTCGTCTGCGGAGCCGGATTGCCGATGACCCTCCCGGGGTTGACCGCCCATGCGCCCGACGTCGCGCTGGTGCCGATCGTCTCCTCGGTCCGCGCCGCGCAGCTTATCGCCAAGAAGTGGGACAAGGCCTACAACCGCCTTCCCGATGCGGTCGTCGTCGAGGACCCCGACACCGCCGGCGGTCATCTGGGCGAGAAAATGGAGAACATCGGTAACGGCGATTACGACCAGTACGCGACCGTGCGCGGCGTCAAGGAATTCTTCCGTAGCGAGTACGGCCTGGACATCCCCATCATTGCTGCCGGCGGGATCTGGGACCGCGCCGACCTGCTGCACGCGCTGGCCGAAGGCGCCGACGGCGTCCAGATGGCGAGCCGTTTCGTAACGACCGTCGAGTGCGACGCGGACGACGCCTTCAAACAGGCCTACCTCGATTGCAAAAAAGAGGACATCGGGCTCATCATGAGCCCAGCAGGCCTTCCCGGGCGCGCCATACTCACCAACCAGGAAGGTATAATCGCCTACGACGAAGATCACAGCTCCGTCTGCACGCTTGGTTGCCTCAAGAAATGCTCCTACAAGGAGAGCGGCGAGCGTTTCTGCATCGTCAGGTCGCTGGACCGCGCTCAGCGCGGCGACGTTGATACCGGCCTCGTCTTCTGCGGCACCAACGCCTGGAAGGCGAACCGTATCGAGACCGTGCAGGAGATCTTCAACGAACTCTTTGCCGAAGCGGGCGCAGTCGCGGAGAATAAGGCGGCGTAGACGTCGGAAGGCAGAAGTCAGATTCAAGCAAAGGAAATCCCCCTGTCGCATAAATAGCGGCGGGGGGATTTTTGTATTTCAACCCTTGTGTCCATCCCCTCGCCCTCCGGGAGAGGGTGGCCGAAGGCCGGGTGAGGGCGGTGCCACGAAGCCCGATGATGCCCAAAGGTAAGGCTCCGTCATTTACGACTTGTAGGAGCGGCATTCCTGCCGCGATCGGCGCCCTCACCCCGGCCCTCTCCCGGAGGGCGAGGGGGAATGGACGGGAGAGGGTGGCCGAAGGCCGGGTGAGGGCGGTGCCACGAAGCCCGATGTTGCTCAAAGAAAGGCTCCGTCATTTACGACTTGTAGGCGCGACATTCCTGCCGCGGCCGGCGCCCTCACCCCGACCCTCTCCCATAGGGCGAGGGAGAGTGGAAAGAAAGCTGGTAGGAGCGCATCTGTTGAGAAATTTATAATGCACCTTTCTCCTTGCCAGCGCGCGCCTCTCGTGCTATATCAAGAAAACTTGATTTAATAGAATCGGCAAGGTTGATTAAAATATGCTCGATCTCCTGAAAGCACTGGCTGACCCTTGCCGCCTGCGACTGGTGGCGGTGCTGCTGCGGGCTGAATTCACCGTGCAGGAGCTGACGCAGATCCTCGCCATGGGGCAGTCGCGCATCTCCAGGCACCTGAAGATCCTCACCGAGGCGGGCGTTCTTTCGGTGAAGCGGCAAGGGACCTGGAGCTACTATCGCGTGGGTGACGGGAACGACTTTTTCCGCGCCATACGCCCCGCCGTCGAAAGGGAGCTGGAGCGACTCCCGGAGCGGCGCGATGATCTCGCTGCCGTGGCGCTGGCCCTCGAAGCGCGGCGCAAGCGGAGCCTTGAGTTCTTCGACCAGCACGCACGGAGCTGGGACGTCCTCTCGCGCACGCTGCTCCCTGTTCCGGAGTACCAGGAGCGCCTGCTGGCCCTGGTTCCCTCCGTCGACACCTTGCTGGAGATTGGAGTCGGGACGGGGGCCCTGCTCCCTGACCTCGCCCGCCGGGCTCACAAGGTGATCGGGGTCGACCACTCGCCTGCCATGCTGGAGGAGGCGAGACGTCGCGTCGCCGATGATGGTAACGGTGCTGCGGAACTGAGGCTCGGCGAGATGACCCATCTCCCCCTGGCTGACGGCGGGGCGGGGTGCGTGGTGGCCAACATGGTGCTGCATCACGCAGCCGATCCGCAGGCGGTGCTGGCGGAGATAGCGCGCGTGCTTAAGCCGCAGGGGACCCTGGTGCTGGCCGACCTGGCGCGCCATGAGCGGGAGTGGGCACGCGAGCAGTTGGCCGACCAGTGGCTCGGATTCGAGGTGGAAGAACTGCAGGGCTGGCTCAAAGGTGCCGGTCTTGACGGGATACAGGTTGATCGCGTCGCCGCGGGGAACGGGCAGGAGGACGTACTGCTGGTGACGGCGGTGAAAAGCAGGGGCTAGGGACTGGGGGCTAGCCCCGATTCTAAAAACAAAGGAGAAGGACTGATGAAAGAAAACGACTACATCGTCAAGGACATGTCGCTGGCAGCTTGGGGCCGCAAGGAAATGATCATAGCCGAAACCGAGATGCCGGGCCTGATGGCGATCCGCGAGGAGTACGCCGCTTCACAGCCGCTCAAGGGCGCACGCATCGCGGGCTCGCTGCACATGACCATCCAGACCGCCATGCTGATCGAGACCCTGACCGCCCTGGGCGCCGAGGTCCGCTGGGCTTCCTGCAACATCTTCTCTACCCAGGACCACGCCGCAGCCGCTATCGCTGCAGCAGGCATCCCGGTCTTCGCCCACAAGGGTGAGACCCTGGGCGAGTACTGGGATTACACCCACAAGATCTTCGAGTGGCACGACGGCGGCGCTCCGAACATGATCCTTGACGACGGCGGCGACGCGACCCTCCTGCTGCACCTGGGGAGCGACGCCGAAAAGGATGCCTCCGTCATCGCCAACGCGACCTGCGAGGAAGAGGAATTCCTTTTCGCCGCCATCAAGAAGCGCCTGGCCGAGCAGCCGGGCTGGTACTCCAAGACCGCTGCCAGCATCAAGGGCGTCACCGAGGAGACGACCACCGGCGTGCACCGCCTCTACCAGATGTTCGAGAAGGGCAAGCTCAAGTTCCCTGCCATCAACGTGAACGATTGCGTGACCAAGTCGAAGTTCGACAACATCTACGGCTGCCGCGAGTCCCTCATGGACGGCATCAAGCGCGCCACCGACGTCATGGTGGCAGGCAAGGTCGCCGTCATCTGCGGCTACGGCGACGTCGGCAAGGGTTGCGCGCAGGCGATGCGCGGCCTGCAGGCCCAGGTCTGGGTGACCGAGGTCGACCCGATCTGCGCACTCCAGGCCGCCATGGAAGGGTACAAGGTGGTCACCATGGCGTGGGCTGCCGACAAGGCGGACATCTTCGTCACCACCACCGGCAACATCGACGTCATCACCCACGACCATATGAGGGCGATGAAGCACAACGCCATCGTCTGCAACATAGGTCACTTCGACAACGAGATCGAGGTCGCCAAGCTGAAGCAGTACCAGTGGGAGAACATCAAGCCGCAGGTGGACCACGTCATCTTCCCGGACGGCAAGCGCATCATCCTGCTCGCGGAAGGGCGCCTGGTGAACCTTGGCTGCGCCACCGGCCACCCCTCCTACGTCATGTCCTCCTCCTTCGCCAACCAGACCCTGGCCCAGATGGAGATCTTCTGCAACCCGGGCAAGTACCCGGTCGGCGTGTACATCCTTCCCAAGGAGCTGGACGAAAAGGTGGCGCGCCTGCAGCTGAAAACCTTGGGCGCGATGCTGACTGAACTGACCGAGGCCCAGGCCGATTACATCGGCGTCAAGAAGGAAGGGCCGTACAAGTCGGAGCACTACAGGTACTAAAACCACACGTAGAACGTAGAACGTAAAAAAGGGCGCCTGGTTTCTTAACCGGCGCCCTTTCTTATGAATCCTGCTCGTTCTTGCTCTTCTCTTTCTCCCCCCGGTCCCCGGGGGCGCACGATGGCGACATTCAGGTCTGTACACCCAGCTTAGGCAGGATGTACCGCTGCAGTACAACCCAAAAGACAAAAAAACCGGCCAGAAGCAATATTTCGGTCATATCCAAGGTTACCTCCGGATGCACTATACCGCATATGCAAAAAGATGTATACCCTGAATCATATCTCCCGGTGGCTGTGACTGATCTGGTCTACGCCGCATACTCCGTAACCAGGTCCACCTCTCGCAGCAGCGCCAGGTCCACTTCGGTTCCCGCCGGAAGGAAGGTGGCGTCGAGGGGGAGGGCGGCAAGCGCGTCGCACCTGGTCATGGTGCTCAGTATGCCGGTGTGCTGGTCGCCGGCACAGTAGGCCACATGTCGTCCGTGCCTCTGCTTGACCGTCACCCTGATGAAATGGACCTTCCCGGGCTTCTTGTGGGCGTCCTCGGCCAGGATCCCCTTGACGAAGGGACGGATCACGTTGCGCTGCCCCATCATCCTGAGCAGCGCCGGTTTCACCAGCAGCTCGAAGGTCACCATGGTGGAAACGGGGTTGCCCGGGAGGGAGAAGACCGGCTTGCCGTCCCTGGTGGAAAAAGAGGTCGGGCCACCCGGTTTCATCCCTATCTTCCAGAAGTGCTCCGTCGCTCCCAACTCGGCCATGACTTCCCTCACCAGGTCACGGTCTCCGGCCGAAACCCCGGCTGAGGTGATCAGGGCGTCGCAGGCGAAACCCTCCCGAAGCTTTTCCTTGAGGCTCTGGCTGTCGTCCCTGGCGATGCCGATCAGCACCGGCTCGCCCCCGACCTCGCGCACCGCTGCCGCAAGCGAGAGGGCGTTGGAGTTGATGACCCGGCCAAGTGCCGGGGTTTCCCCCAGTTCGACCAGTTCGTCTCCTGTGGAGAGTATGGCGACCCGCGCCTTGCGCTGCACCGGCACCATGGCCTGCCCCATCGCCGCCAGCATACCTATCTCGGACGGGCGTATCCGCGTGCCGGCCGCGACGATCCTGGCCCCGGCAGCGACGTCCGCTCCCTTGACCCGGATATGCTGTCGCAGCAGCACTCTCTGCGTGATCACCACCCGGTCTCCGCGGAACTCGGTCTCCTCGATGGGGACGACGGCGCTGCAGCCCGAGGGAATGGGGGCGCCGGTCATGATCCTTACGGCGCACCCGGGCGCCACGTGGGGAAGATCGCTCCCACCGGCGGGGAGGAAGCCGGTAACCTCCAACGTGGCGGGAATGGGGGCGCAGTCCTCTGACCTCACCGCGAAGCCGTCCATTGCCGAGTTGTCGTACTGCGGCATGTCCCACGGCGCGGCGATGTCCCTGCTGATGATCCTTCCCAGGGCCTCCAGCAGCGGTACCGTTTCTTCCCCAAGGGGTTTCACATGGGCCAGTATGATGCCGCGCGCTTCTTCAAAGCTTGGCATGGTGCACCTCGGTGCTGAAACTCCGGCGCCGGGGGGCGCCTTTTTGTGGCGGCAGCAATGCCGCTCTCATAAGAAAAAAACTCCCGTCCCTCCGGCAGGGGCCGGGGGAGGGGAGCGAATCTGTCATGCTGCGTGTACCACCAGCTCTACCGATGCTGCCGGTGCCGGAGCGTAGGATATCTCATGTATTTCCATCGCCAGGAGGTCGATGCTCAGTTTGCGGTTCCTGAGCAGTTCTCCCTTGCCGAGAAGGATCTTGCAGACTTCGGCGACCTCGAGGCTTGCCACGACTGCAGGGGTGAAGGCCGGGTTGCCAAGCTGCTGCTCGATCCCCTTTCCCGCCACCCAGTGGCGGTAGATCTGCTGCACCGTCGTCTCGCCGGGGAACTGCGTGGCGACGTGGCCGTACCAGCCGCCGATGGCGCCGTGGACCATGGGGATCCCCGCTATGTTGCAGACCTCGGCCAGTTCCAGCCGGTAGGAGATGCTGTCCAGCGCGTCCACCGCCACCTGGCACCCTGCCAGGAGTTCGAAACCGTTCATTACGCAAAAGGAGTCTTGCACCGCCGTCACGGTGACTGCCGGGTTGATCTGCGACGCCCGCTCCAGCGCGGCGTACACCTTGGGCATGCCGAGGATGGCCGGGTAGGAGAGGATCTGCCGGTTCAGGTTGTGCTCCTCGAAGATGTCCGGGTCTATGGCGACGATCTGACCCACGCCAAGCCGCGCCAGTTCCTCGATGACGTATCCGCCCAGGCCACCGCAGCCGATCACGGCGATGCGGCTATTGAAAAGCCGCAGCTGTTCTTCGGTGGAGATCATGTTCCGGTTGCGCTGGTAACGCGCCGGAAAAAGGCCGTTTTCCAGGGCGATTTTCTCCACCTCCGCGTACCTCAGGGTGAACTGCCGGGCGGCGGAGTCCTGGGCGCTCCAGGGGAGCAGCCCGTCCCGCAGCGAACTCTTGAGAAAACTTAGAACCTCGTCCATATCAGCCTCCTCCGACCAGGGGAAAGAGCGAAAGGGTGTCGTTTTGCTTGAGCGCTTGGTCCAGGCCGCCGTGCCGGCCGTTGATCATCACGATGCCGATCTCCTCCTCGGTGAGCCCGAGCGAGAGGACCACGGCGCGCACATCGGTTCCCTCAGGGAGTTCCTGTTCGGCGATCTTGAACCTGCCGTTTCTGAAGGTGGCGAAAAGCTTGAGCGTGATCTGCATAGTGCACCTGCTTTGTTGGTTGAAACGAAAAAGCCCGGCGTGACTGCTGTCACGCCGGGTGTTGAGGCTCTGCTAGAAGTTCCAGAACTCGTCTATCTCTGCGTCCGTGAAGTCCCACACCGCGTTGTGCGGTGCTACCGGCTCGGTCTTGAAGAAGTCCGGGAGGCGGTCGTGGGCGCTGGTGAGGCCTGCTTCCTGGTTGAACTTGCGCTCAAGCTTCAGGATGTGCTTGCCGAGGTTGGTCACGTCGTCGCCGGTAAGGGCGATGCCGAAGCGGGCGTTGATCATGTCGATCAGGGCCGGGAGGCACTCCGGGATGTCCAGGGCCGGGAAGGCGACGAAGATGCACATACCGGTCGAATCGACAGCGGCGGTCGCGATCTGCAGGTTGCGGGAGAGCTCAACCTGGCCTTCCTTCTTGAGCGGATCGACGTAGCCGCCGACGTTCAGGATGTTGGTGGCGATGGTGTAGCCGGAGGTGTGGTCCGCGCCCATGGTGCTGGTCGCGTAGGTGATGCCGATACCCTTGACGGAGCGCGGGTCGTATGCCGGGATGCCCTGGTTCTTGACGACCGGGACGCGGGTTACGCCGTAGGCGCGGCCGACGGAGCCTGCGCCGCCGCCGAGGATGCGCCCGAGCGGGGTCCCTTTTGCGATCTCTTCGGTCAGCATGCGAAGCACGCCCTTGCCGTCGCCGAAGGGGAGGATGCCGGCTTCCATGGCGACGCCGAACATGACGGCGGTCTCGATGGAGTCGATCCCGATGTCGTCCATCAGGCTGTCGGCGCGTGCGATGTCGTCCAGTTCCTCGATGCAGCAGTCAGCGCCCAGGCCCCAGATGGTCTCGTACTCGAAGCCGGAGGTGATGTACTTGCCGTCCTTGTCGTTGTAGACCTGCGAGCACTGGATGATGCACCCGGCGTGGCAGCCGTGTTTCACTTTCCCGCCGCGTGCCGCGATGGTGTCGTGCATGGTCTCGCCGGAGATCTTGTCGTGTGCCGCGAATTCGCCGACGGTGAAGTTTTTGGTCGGAAGCCCGCCGGCCTCGTTGAGGATGTTGACGAGGACGTTGGTGCCGTAGGTCGGCAGACCCTCGCCGGATACCGGGTGGTCGAGGAGCGCCTTGGAGAACACCCTGGCTGCGGCCTTGAATTTCTCCGGATCGGCGATCTTCACGGCCTGTGCGCCTTCGCCGTCGATGGAGATGAACTTGATCTGCTTGCTCCCCATGACCGCGCCGAGGCCGCCGCGGCCGTGGCTGCGGATCTTGCTGTCGGGGTCCTTGACGGAGATGTTGGCTGCGGTCATCTTCAGTTCGCCGGCCGGGCCGATGGTGAGGACGCCGGTTTTCTTGCCGAGGCGAGCTTCAACCGCGTCGATGACGGCGAAGTTGCCGAGACCGAGGAGTTCCTTCTCTTCGTTGATGGTGACGCCGTTCAGGCCCACGGAGAGGTTGTACCAGGCGCCGCCCTTCGGCTGCCCCTCGATGATGAGGGCCTTGATGCCGAGTTTCGCCAGCATCTGTGCGGCGGTGCCGCCTGCGTTGCTCTCTTTGATGCCGCCGGTCAGCGGGCTCTTGGCGCCTGCGGAGAGGCGGCCGGAGTTGGCAGCGGCGGTGCCGGTCAGAAGGCCCGGTGCGAACACCAGCTTGTTCTGTGCGCCGAGCGCGTGGCAGGTGGCGGGGACTTCAGCAGCCACGATGGTGGAGGTGAGGCCGCGGCCCCCCAGTCCTGCCCAGGCTGCGGGGACTTCTTCTACCTTGGTGGTCAGGTCGGTCATGTTGACGCGAAAAATCTTATCCATGCTTTTCTAGCTCCCTATTAAATATAGTATTGCCGGCTTCTGCGCCGGTACTCCTTTTCAAGAGGAAGGCTCCGCCGTTTCCAGCGAAACCCTATGGCCTGGCGCCCTGAGGGGGTTCCTTTTAGGCAGCATGGCTCGGAGATTTTCTGATGCGTGACTGACCGGACACCGCTACGCATCTCTTGCATGTGGTCGGTTTTTACGGTGTAGGGGCGAATGATTATTCGCCCCTACGGTTGTTGCCTCTATCGATCTCCTCCCCGACTAGGGAAGGGAATCGGGTATTACATCGCTGCCTTGAACATGCCGATGACCTGCTCAAGGGTCGCTTTGCGCGGGTTGGTGAACTGGCAAGCGTCCTTTTTTGCGTTTTCCGCCATGATGGAAAGGTCCTCTTCCTTCACGTTGAGCGCCTTGAGGCCGGTCGGGATGCCGATGGAAGCGGAGAGGCTGCGGATCCTGTCGATAGCTTTCTGGCCGGCTTCGGTCACGGAGAGGCCGTCGACGTTCTCGCCGAGTGCTTTCGCGATGTCAGCGAAACGCTTCGGGCAGGCGATCAGGTTGTACTGGCTGACGGCCGGGAGCAGGATTGCGTTGCAGACGCCGTGCGGCAGGTTGTAGAAGCCGCCCAGCTGATGAGCCATGGAGTGGACGTAGCCAAGCGAAGCGTTGTTGAACGCCATGCCGGCGAGGTACTCGGCGTATGCCATCTTGTCGCGTGCCTCGAGGTCTTCGCCGTTGGCGACAGCCTTGGAGAGGAACTCGGCGATCAGCTCGATAGCTTTGATTGCGCAAGCGTCGGTGATCGGGGTAGCGATGGTGGAAACGTATGCCTCGACTGCGTGGGTCAGGGCGTCCATGCCGGTTGCAGCGGTGAGTGCTGCCGGCTTGCCGACCATGAGGAGCGGGTCGTTGATGGCGATGTTCGGAGTGCAGCGCCAGTCGACGATAGCCATCTTCACGTGGGTGTCGGTGTTGGTGATGATGCAGAAACGGGTCATTTCGGACGCGGTCCCTGCGGTGGTGTTGATGGCGACGAATGCCGGCATGGGCTTGGTGGACTTGTTCACGCCTTCGAAGTCGCGGATGTGGCCGCCGTTGCCGATGACCAGGCCGATCCCCTTGCCGCAGTCGTGGGAGGAACCGCCGCCCAGGGAGATGATCGCGTCGCAACCGTTGTCCTGGTACACTTTCACGCCGTCGTGCACGTTTTTGTCGGTCGGGTTCGGCTCTGCGCCGTCGTAGATGATTGCGGTTACGCCGGAAGCTTCAACCTGGGCCTTGATCTTGTCGGCAACGCCCATGGCGGAAAGACCCTTGTCGGTGACGATCAGCGCCTTGGATGCGCCGAGTGCCTTCACCTGGTCGCCAGTTTCCTTGGCGGAACCGATACCCATCAGCGATACTGTCGGAATGTAGAAACCGTACGTCTGCTCTCCTAATGCCATTTTCATTTCCCCCTGTTGTTTTGTCCGGACTTTATGACCGGTTGTTTAACCTTAGTCTGGTGCGGTGCCGCATACACTGTCCTAAAACGGTTTTCTAACTTATCGCAAACCCCATACCAGAATCGTATCAGGTCGCATTTTTTCTTGATGCTACTTTTTTTCCATACAATACCGTATACTTATCTTCCTCGTTTCTTTCCGCGCCCTTTGCGCCCCCCAAGTGTGCCGTTCCATTGGCGAACAGTTGCGCCGTTCCAACATGGAACGTTTGCTCTTTTGTGGAACGCACCGTTCCTCTTTCAGGCGCGCTTTTATTCCTCTCCCCAAACAGTTCTTCCAATCGCGGCAAAATCGGTTCGTTTCCTGTGTATTCGTTAGGTTACTGCTCCCGGTACCGTAGACGGCCGCAGTTTGTGCGCTACTGCCTGAACAATTGGTATCGATATTGCCTTGTATACAAATCATGGCTGTTCCTATGAACCCCAACCAGCAAAGGCCGGGAGTACCAGCATGGAACTTATAGATACCTACGGCAGACGGATTAACTACCTGCGGCTCTCCGTCACGGACCGCTGCAACATGCGCTGCTGCTACTGCATGCCGGCGCAGGGGGTGGCAAAGCTGCAGCACGACGACATGCTGAGCTACGAGGAGCTGTTCCGGGTCGCGAGCGCCTGCGTCGCACAGGGTATCAAGAAGATACGGGTCACCGGCGGGGAGCCGCTGGTGAGGAGAGGGCTGGTTTCTTTCCTGGAACGTCTCTCCGGGGTGGACGGGTTGAAGGAGCTGGTGCTCACCACCAACGGGATGCTCCTTCCGGAGCTGGCCCTGCCGCTCAAGCGAGCGGGGGTGGCACGCCTCAACATCAGCCTCGATTCCCTGAATCACGAGAGATTTGCGCGCATCACGCGGTCCGGCGACCTCGCCCGGGTCCTCGCCGGGATCGAGGCTGCGGAGAAGGCGGGTTTCGGGCCTCTGAAGATAAACATGGTGGTCATGCGCGGGGTGAACGACGACGAGATCCTCGACTTCGCCGCCCTCAGCATCAACAAGCCGTACACGGTCCGCTTCATAGAATACATGCCGACCCTGCAGGACCAGGGGTGGAGCGCGCAGAGCATGCCGGGGAGCGAGATCCTCTCCCGGATCGCGGATCGCTACCCGCTGCTGCCGATGATCGGCACGGAGATGGCGGGGCCGGCGAGGAACTTCAAGATAGAGGGTGGCGCCGGGGCTATCGGGATCATCACCCCCGTCTCCGGGCACTTCTGCGAAAGCTGCAACAGGATCAGGGTGACAGCGGCCGGAATGGTGAGGGGCTGCCTCTTCTCCAGCCAGGGAATCGACCTGAAGCCGCTTCTTCGCGGCGGCGACCATGCAGCCTTGGAACAGACGGTGCGGAGCATCGTGACGCAAAAGCCCGGGCGGCACCAACTGGCGGAGCAGGGCGTCGAAGAACAGGTGAACATGTCCAGGATCGGCGGGTAGAGGCAGGGGCTAGAGGCAGGGGCTGGGGATTAGGGACTAGGTGTTGAGTGCCAGGACATCGATAACCGAAAAATGTGCCAGCACATCGATAACAAAAGTTCTGTGACAATCGAATAGCCACTACGCCATTGTGTGGACACCTAACGAATCGGAGGTGTTCATGGCAGA
>Ga0209212_1006189_pt1 | contig 13818 bp, 6 predicted proteins | sample RifGroC2_FD_183996 | JGI IMG/M metagenome (GOLD analysis project Ga0209212, IMG submission 183996) | Groundwater microbial communities from Rifle, Colorado, USA - Groundwater C2 (SPAdes) (version 2) | ecosystem: Environmental > Aquatic > Deep subsurface > Groundwater | place: Rifle, Colorado... | reverse complement strand
TTAAGGCGCCGAAGTAGCCGGTGATTTTGCCTTGCGGATAAATTGACGGGTCTTTGGCTAATAATTCCTGGAGTTGTCTGACTTCGCTGTTTTCCGAACCGACTTTCAGAGTTTTAGTGATGGTGATGCCTGCCCCGACTCTTGCGTCGGGGGTGATTGTAATGCCGGACGGAGTAGACACAGTTTGACCGGTTGCCGTCTTAGTTACAGTCGCGCCTGGGCTGGAAGCGGATGAAGCTGTGCCCGGAATGACGGTATAGACGGGCGTGGGAGCGGAACCGCCGCCTCCTCCGCCTCCCATAATTCCGCCGCTGTCGGCGGCCATTGTTTTGGCGGAAGCTTCCGAACTAGCCTCAGATTCAAAACTGCTGGTGTCGTAAGCGGCTACTTTGTAATAATAAGTCGTGGCCGCGCTTAATCCGGTATTGGTGTATGAATTCGTACTGACGGTGGCAACAAGCGGGAAACTGCCGCCGCTGGAAGAGCTGCGATACACATAGTAGCCGGACAAATCGCTTTCGGTATTGGCCGTCCAAGATAACGCCAGTTGAGTAGCTGAGTTTGGCGTAGCAATCGCTAAACCGCTCGGCGTGGCCGGAGCCGTCGGATCGCTGGCTTGCGTCAAGGCGTAGGGCGAGAAGTGGGTCGCTTCGGTGGTGGTAAATATCACTTGGGCCACATTGCTCAAAGTGGCAGTAACATCGGAAGCCGCCATAGCGTTGCCGCTGGAATCATAGTAAGTGGCGGAAGTGTTAAGCGATTCCCATTCCTTCTGGTCGTTGACGGTGGAAACGCTCAATTGCGCCACTTCGGCCGGCGTGTCTATGCCGGAAACGGCCAATTCGGCGACGGTGTAAGTAAGCTCAATAGTGGCCGTTTTGCCGGAGGATAAATTTTTCACCTGGCTGTCGCCGGAATAAGCGCTGATGTCTTTGGCCTTGTTGGCGATAACATTAACGAGAGGAGTGTTGGGATAATTGACCGTTTCTTTGGCGGTAATATAAGAATCGGAACCGGATTGGCCCAGCCCGCCGGAGTCAATGGTCACTTTCGTCTTGACGGTCGTGTCTTCAAACGAACCGGAGGCCGTGTCTTTGAAGGTGTTGGAAGTCATCAGGATATCCTGAATGCTGGCGGCGCTGGTCAGGGCGATGTTTACACTTGATACATTTCCGGAAACGCTGACCGGATTGCTGGCATAACCGGCTTCGGAATACTTATCGGAAGCGGCGTAAACTCTCCATGAACCGCTATCTACGCTCAAGGTGTAAGCGCCGCTGGCATCGGCTTGAGTTACGGCCGAACCGCCGGTAGTTTTCTCGGCCCGGACGAAGGCGTAAGGCGCGGCCGAACCGCCGGCTGTTACCGTGCCCGATATGGTGTAAGCGGCGGAAGTCATCACTAAGTTTAAAGTGGCGTTGGCGGACACGACCAAAGTTTGCGGCGTCATAATGTAGCCCGGTTTGGCGGCGATAATCTTGTAAGTGCCTTCGGCCAATTGGAGGTTATAACCATTAGTGGAAGTGGCGGCGACGCCGTAATGCATGCCGTTGGAAGTGTTGGCGACGTCAATCCAGACATCTCTCAATTCGTTGCCGGAAGTGGCGGAAGTGTGGTAAACCACCCCGGAAATCGTCCTTAAAGTGGAGCTGACGACGACTTTGATAATTTCGTTGCCGTCTCCGCCCGTTCCGTCAACATTAAGAATGGTCTTGCCCGCATCGTAAAAGGTGGTGTTGGCGCCGTTATCGGTATCGTAAGAAATGCCGCTGGACGGAACGGACGGAATGAAGACGCGGATGGTGGTGGAAGACATATTGGGAACTTGCAAAGAGGTGGAAGTGCCGTTGCGAAGCTCGGTATGGTTGCCGGAATTTTTGGCCATGTCAAACAAGTCTATGAACGCTTCGGGAACGGTGATGAAGTTGCCGGAACCGTCTTTGAAGTTGACGGTTACGGTTTTTCTGGCGTTGATGCGGACATTCCATGTGGTCGTGGCGACTATGCCGAATTTGGGAATGGCCGTTAAGTTTTCGTTAATCGGAGCGATTTTGCCGTAGCCGGGTTTGAAAATATCCAGGATATATTGGCCGGTGGAAGTGGCCAATTGCGGCACGCGCAAAGTGTAGGCGCCGTCGGAACCGGTCTTGGTGTCGTAAAACCGGCCGTCGCTGGATGACCGGGCGGAAACTATCACATTGGCGATACCTTCGCCCGAGTCTATCGTAGCGTTGGCGCTTTCAAAAACGGTACCGGCCACGCTCCAATAAGTCGTTGAGCCGGACGGGGCGAAGTTGACGCCGCTCTGATTGGCGCCGGAAACCGTCACCGACTGATTGTCCATTCGGCCGCGTAACCGCACATGAGCGCCGACTTGCCAGGCGCCGCTATCCACGTACAAAGTGTAATTGCCGGAACTGTCGGTCATAGCGTTGGCGTTGCCCGGTCCGTCCGTTCGATAGGCAAAAACGGGGGCGTTGGCGATATTGTTGGAGCCGTCGCTGACTTTGCCGGTAATGGTGTAAGAAGGTTTCTTGATGGTGAGAACAAACGGATTGGCGCCGGTCTGGCCGGTGGATGAAGTTTTGGAACCGTCCACAAAAACATAATTGGAGGCGGCCGAAGTGACTTCCACGGAAAGCTCCCTGCTCTGGCCCATACCGGGAAAGAAAGCGCCGACAGTATAGGAACCTTCGCCGACATTAAGGGAAAATTTTCCGCTGGTGTCGCTTTGTCCTTGAGTGCCGCTTCCTTGCGACGGCGAGAAAGCGAAGACCATGGCGTTGGCTATCGTCGTTCCGCTGGCGTCTTTAACCGCGCCGGCGATTGTTTTGCTGGCGGCGGAAATGGTAAAGGTGTGGCTTGTTTTAGGTGAACCGGCATCGGTAAGAGAGCAACTGTCCGGACAGCCGGTCATATTAAGCTGCAGCGGTTTGGGCATTATCCAGGCTGGAGCCGGCGGCGGCCCCATCATCATCCCGTCTTTGGGCATAGCCGGCCCGATGCCGATGGTCCAAAATCCGTTTTGCTTGGGAAGATTAAGAGTTTTTCTGGTAGAAGCGGTCAAGGCGCCGGTTCCGGGTGTGTCGGTCTGAACCGTAAATTGTCCCGGCCCGCCGGCAAAAATATCTATTTGCTCGCCCGAAGCAAAGACGCTGGCGGCGGCCGTCAAATTAACGGCGAAAGAAACTCCGCCTACAGCCGAAATAAGGCTGATGTTTCTATTTATAATACTGGTGGAAGTGGCTCTCATCGGAGACGGCTCGCCGAAGCCGAAGTAATCGGTCGTGGTGCTGGACGGGTCAATAAAAGACTCGGTGAAAATGAAGTAGTCGTTGTTGACCGGCAAATCGGTGAAAGAATAATTTCCCCCGCCGGTGGTGGAAACGCTTCTCGGCATAGGCCCGAGCACCGGCGATTGCAACATCACGGTGACTCCGTCCAAACCGGTCGTGCCGTCGTAAGCGCTGACAATCTTGCCGGAAACGGTGGTGGTGGCCGTGCCGCCCAAACTGCCTCCGCCGATGTAAACCGGATTGACGCTGAAACCGGATTCAATCACAGTGGCTCCGTCAGAGCTTTTGGTTTTTATGTCCAAAGCGTAACCGCTGGTGTCGGCGCCTTTGGCGACGGACGGATTTTTAATGTCGGTCAAACCGAATCTCAAGAAGTCGTGGGTGTCGCCGCTTTCGCTTTTGGTGGCGGTGTCCAGAGTCAGGGTTATGGTTTTGGATTGGGCGTTTTTGGCGATGGCTTTAATGCCGATTGTTCCCGTTCCGGGGCCGTTGATGTCCTTATTCATATCGTTAAGCATCTTCATCGTGGCGGAAGAAGTGGCGACACAGCAAAGGCCGAAGTCGGAAGTGGACGGAAAAGTGATGACAATCTGGCCGCCCAACGGAATCTGTTTGGAAAGGGGAATCTCAAAGCCGTAGGTGGAACTGGCGCTGGTCATGCTGTTCATCACCATAATGTTGGCCGGAGGCATAAAGCCGCTTACTCCGCCCACGCCGGAAAAAGTCGTGGAAGGAGGCGGGGCGCCGAAACTGCCGCCGCCCATACCCGGCTCAAGCATTCCGCCGGAGGTGGCAAACGACATAATCGTGCCGGACATCGCGGAAGAGGTCATATTAACGCCGGAAATGTCTCGGATATTGGAAGCCGTGACGGAAAACGAAGAACCGGATGGCATTCTCACCCCTTGAATTTTGGCGGTTTTTCTGGCGGCGTTGTAGGTAATGCTGTGGCCGGCCATAGCGCTTAGAGTCATCGTCTGGCTGTTGGCCAGAATGGAATACTTGGTCAAGTCAACGGCATCGGTGGCATTGACCGCTTCGTTGAACGAAACGGCGATGGCAAAATCGTCGGCGCTGACGGCTAGGATTGACGGCGCGGTCTCGTCGGAATTGCTGCCTTCCGTGGCAAAACTCAAGGTGTAATTGCTGCCCATGGCCGTGTTGGAAACATTTTTAATGCTGGCTCCTTTGACGGTCAAAGTCATATTTTGGCCAGCCGGCAAAAGATTGGCGGAAAGCAAAGTTCCTTCTTTGGAAGCCGGGTCGTAAGAAAAAGCGGAGGGAACGGTTGCGCCGCCGTCTATGCCAAGCGTGACCGCGCCGGAAGTGGCGGTGGAAAGGTCAATATGGTCGTTGAAGGTTAAGATAAAGGAAACGTTGTTGAGCGGCACACCGGTCGCGCCGGCGGCTATCGGCAAAGCGGCGATGACCGACGGGCCCGTCGCGTCCGCCGTCCCTGTGCCAAACGGAATCATCCATTGGGGCATAGACAGAAGGACACCGTTGGAACTTTTGACGCCGGCCGTGTCGCCGGAACCGTCATTGCCGTCAATGACTATCTCGTATTGGGTGTTGTTGGCCAAAGCCGTAAAACCGCTAATGGTCAACGTAGTCGTGGTGGCGTCGTAAGAGAAAGTGGCGCCGGAAAGGGAAATCGGGGTCTTAACGCCGGCGGCGTTGCTGAATAAACTTATGTTGGAAGCGGTAAGAGTAGTGGCATCCATCGTCTGGCTGAAGGTAATGAAAAACTTGGCGATATTTTGAGGAAGATTGAAACTGCCCGGAAACGGCATACTGCCGGTAACGCTGGGCGGAGCCATATTAGTCATCGTCTGACCGGCCACGCCGGTGGTGAAGGTGGCGGTGTAAGATTGGATGCCGGGCTGAAAAGTATCCTGGTCCATTTGGTTGCCGGAAATATCCCTGATGGCCGAAGCCGCGCTGCTGCCGATTTCAAAAGTGTAAGAAGTACTGGCCGAAAGACTGCCGGAAAGAACGCATTTTCCGGACGGCTCAAAACTGGATGGCATCGGATTGTAAGTGACGGAAGCGCAAAGATTGGAACCTGTTCCGCCGGCCTTGAGGGTGACGGAAGTGGTGGCGCTGGCCGAGGCGATAGTGCCGGACTGCAAAGATTTGTCAAACATAAAACCGATAAACGACATATCCACGGTCGCATTGGTCATTCCGTTTTGCGGATAAGAGCCCATCACGCGAGGAGCGGAATTGTCCACGAAACCGCCGTCAAAAGACATTTCCTTGGGGCTCATCGTGTTTTGCGGATTGCTTGCCGTTTGAGCCGTAAATTCGGCCGAATTGTCGTCTCTGTCCACGCCGTTGCCCATCATCTGATGCGCCCCGCCGGAAGCCATAGCGGTGTTGGTTGGAGTGGCGGCGGTGGAAGTGGCGTTGGGATAACCTTGGGCGATTCTTTCCAGAGAAGAACCGTCTTCGGCCAAAGCGGCGGCGCAGTTAGTCCCGGTATCACTGCTTTCACAATTAGCTGTCGGTTGGGTGCCATAGCCAAGCATATCCACTTTGGTGCTAGTGGCGTTGGCGGCAACAGTGGAAGTGGCGAGAGAAAGCCCGCCGTTGCTGGCGATTAAAACATCAGCGGCCAAGTTATTGAAAGTGGCGTCGGCCGGTACCGAACCGCTGTAATTGGTGGCCGAAGTCAGCAAGAAATAACTGAACGGGGCGATGTAAGTTTTGCCCGGCGCGGCGGTCAGGGCGAAATTGTTCGCTCCTCCGCCGGAAGTAAAGCCGTGCAAGGCCAAACCGGAACCGGCGATATTGATGTGATACTCGTTGGGATTATAAAGTTCCACGAATTCGTCTTTAGCGTTGCCCGTTGAACCGGCTTTTATCTCGCTGATTTTCAACGGGATGGTTTTTTGCAACGAGAATTTCTTGGGATTTTCCATAGGCGCGGTGAAGACTCCGACGCTGGCCGGCGTGGTGGAAGCGTAATCGGCGGCGATGACAATATCAAAAGCGTTGCCGTTGATGATGTTGGCGATGGCCGAAGTGCTGGCGACGATGTAGTATTCGGTGGATTGGCTAGTCGTCGGAACGGCGTGACTGCCGGAAAGGGTTTGCATTATGGCCATCGTGCTGGTGGCCGGATTGGCCAGATAAGAACCGGCGACGTAATAATCTTCCGTCGGGCTGAAGCCGGGATTTGTCCCCGATTCTTTATAAAGAGCGGCGCCGGCTAATTGCGTCAGGGTATCCATGGTGGACGATGCTCTTATGGTGAAACCGACTTTGGTCAAAGCCGTGGTTCCGTCTCCTTGAACCATAAATCTGGCCAATTTGACGAAAGCCCCCGGTCCGATAACCGCATCTTTGAACATATCGTATATCGGCGGGCCGGATTGGGTAACGGCGGCCGAAGCGAAATTGGCAACGCCGAAAACGGCGCCGACAGCCAAAACCGCGCTAAACAAAAACAACAAAATTTTTGAACGCATAAAATTTTTTAATTAATTATTAAAATTGATAATTTTTATTTTTGCTTTTTTAGATTTTATTTTTATATTATACACCCGATTAAAAAATTCCCCGCAAGCCAAAGGGTGTGGATAACTCCCACACCTGTTTTAGTGTTGCCTTAAGTCGTATAATATTATCATGTTTTATGTATACATAATAAAGAGCAAGAAAGATAAAAAACTATATATAGGCTCAACAAACGACTTAAGGCGAAGATTTGAAGAACATAATAGTGGTATGGTACGTTCGACAAAAGCAAGGACTCCGTTTGAATTGCGCTATTATGAAGCGTTTTTCTTGGAAGAAGACGCGAGACACAGAGAATGGTCTCTTAAAAAAGACGGAAATGCCTTAGCGCAACTCAAACGCAGAATAACCAAGAGTATCATTTAATACTAAAACAGGTGTGGGAGATAACTTTACTTCTAACGGACATTTCTAATGGACATAACGGACACTAGAAAATGCCTATGTTTCTAGCTTTTATTCTGCAACCATAACTTGTTTAAAGTGCCAGAGAGTTGTTGCTTATTAAGCAAATTATTATTTATTTTATCAACAACATCAAAAAGTTCGGAGGAAATATTTTTCAGCTTGTAAATTTTAATAAGAGTTTTGAGATCTTTGGGTAAGCACTTTCCTCCAAAACCCCTGTAACCTTTGTGAATTACCTCCAGATGCTGGCCGCCTATCCATGGTTCGGAAAGCATCATTCTTTTGACCTGATCGTAATCAATGCAAAAAGCCTCGCACAAATCATAAACCTGATTGGCAAAAATAACTTTGACGGCGAAAAAGGCGTTGCGAACGAACTTGAATATTTCTGAAGATGTAGAAGATACTGCCACCGTTTCTTTGGCTAGAGGCAAAATTTTTAAAATTTTATCGGCTAATTTTTTACTTTTTTCGGTATATCCGATAATCTGCAAAACGGGCTTGGAAAAATCTTTCCAAGCCGTGGCTTCTGTGAGAAATTCAGGGCTGTGGAAAAAATAATGCTCTTTAAATTTTTGTTGCAAATTTTCAGTAGCGCCGGGAGGAATGGTGGATTTTATGACAAAGATTTTAGGCTCTTTAAAAAAAGAAATGATTTTAATGAAGTCGGAAAGGTCAACTCCGCCGTGATGGTCGTCCTTATGCGGCGTCGGCAGACAAAGAAAAATTATGTCCGCCGGCAAAATATCTTCTAATTTGCCAATTTTTTTAAATTTATCGTAGCTATGCGTTTTGAATTTTTTGGATTTAAACCATTTTTGGACTTGGCCGCCGACCATTCCTAATCCAGCAATGCCAATAATCGGCTTTATGTCTTTTTTGTTTTGTTTAACAATCATTTTAATTATTAAGCTAGATTTTTTTTAATTCCCCTATTCCCTCTTCAAGTGATATTTTCGGTTCCCATCCTAATAATTCTTTAGCTTTTCTATTGTCTGCTAGAGTATGCTTTGGCTCTAACCTTGGTTCAATATAAACTTTTGGCCCACCTATGATATCGGCGATTTTATTGATACTGTAATTTTTTCCCGCTCCGATATTTATCACTTCTCCTTTGCCCACTTTATCGCTTTCCATGGCTAAAATATTAGCCATTACCACATCTCTCACGTGGGTAAAATCTCTTGTCTGTTCTCCGTCCGGCACAATAGTCATGGGCTTACCCTCTTTTCTTTGCTTCAAAAAACGTCCTATGACAAGATCATACGCTCCGCCCTCGCTCACTAAACGAGTACCGTAGACATTAAAATACCTTAAAGAAACCGTTTCAATTCCATAAATTTTGCTAAAAACTGAACATTCTAATTCTCCAATATATTTTTGCAATCCGTATGGACTGATGGGACGGGCATGCATTTCTTCATGCAAGGGCATAGTGTCCTGTTCGCCGTAAGCCGAACTGGAAGCGGAATAGATAACCCTTTTCACTTCGGTATCTTTGGCCGCCACCAAGACGTTGACCGTGCCGTTAACATTGATGTCGTGAGTTTCGCGCGGATTCTGGATGGAAACTTGGACGCGCGGCTTAGCCGCCACATGGAAGACGTATTTTGACCCTTCTATTATTTTCTTAATCGCTTCAAAATTCCTTATGTCTTCTTTGTGAAAAACCGCCCCCTTGTTGATGTTTTCCAATTTGCCGGCGGAAAGGTCGTCTATAATATGCACGTCAAAACCGCGCTTCACTAAAGCGTCTGTCAAATGAGAACCGATAAACCCCGCCCCGCCAGTAACGACAACTTTTATTTTAGACATAAAAAATACTTTTACACAATACCATCTGAAAAAATAAAATCAATGTTAACTTTTACGTATGAGTAAGTCATAAAAAAAAAGAAAAGGTAGTAACTTACTCACGAAGCCCATAAATATAGTAATTTGAGTTATTGAAAAGAACTGGTTTTTTTATGTTTAAACTTGTTTTTGAAACGACATAATCAATACCATCCTCTTCCGCCATGTCAATTAATAGTGAGTTATCTTTAATTGCCGCCATTGATGAATTTGTCCTACGGTTCCATTCAAATGCGTAATTTCTGTTAAAAACTACCTGCCCTCCATCCGCATCGCTTACAAAAACATTCCGCAAGCAAAGCAACCTGAAAACATCCGCATTTTCGGCAAATGGCTCAACAATAAACAATGAGCCGGTTTTTGTGTTGTCTTTTACCCATCGGCACATTTCCATATAACTTTTATCTGAAAAATTTAGGGGTTTGTAACTAAAGCTCATTTGCGAATTAAACAAAGAGACAATAAAAAACCCAGACAAGCAAAAAGGTATAAGGATTTTTTTTCTCTCCAAAAGACTGGGGTATAAATAAGTAATTAAAAAAATAACAAGCAAAAAACCAAAGAGATACATTAATTCGTATGTATTGTTTCTTCTCATCAAGGTTAGAAAAGTTATCGATAAAGTAAAAATAAACGCAATGGCAGAAACAACACGCCCGTTAAAATTATGCGACTTATTGTTGAATGTCCGCAAAACCCAACCCAAAAAAAATGGCGGTAAAAAAACAAATATAAAAGCTTCTTTAAACAAAAAAGAAAAAAGGAGGCCTATGGCAAAGAAACTGGATGATTTCTCTTCAGAATTTTTTTTAAAATAATCAAACAAAAATAAACTGAAGAAAATATTGGCAAAAATCTTCCAAATCAGTAATGCCCTGCTTAATTGAAGTTGGGTTATAAGACTGAAATTTAAAACATCGGCCCCGATAAAAGATATCAAAAAAAAGATAAACGGAACAAAAAACAACAAAGACAGCAATATTTGTGTATCCCTGTTTCTGTTTTGAATAAAATTCTTATGTTCTAATAAAACAATAAACCAAATTCCAACAGAAACGAGAAAATACAAAAATGAATTAACATTCCAACTGCTAATGTACACATAAGGGTCTCTTATTTTGATAATATTTTCCCAACTAGAATCAATCAGGCTAAATATCTCACCGCCGCCGGATTTAGTTAAAGCAGTAAATGTGACTAAAGAAAACAAAGGCAATATCAAGAAAATGTAGTAAAAATAGTTATTGTTCTGTTCTTTTTCTTTAAATAGTTTAAATAAGTAGAATATTGCCAAAAAAGGGAGTGTTGAAATAACATGAAACAATAATGATACAGATAAAATTATTTCAGGAATAAATTTATTTTTGTTAAGCGTAAAAGCTAATGCCAGTAATGAAATAGAAACGCTTATCATCCTTGGAACCATTTCTATTTCCATAGTTCTTGACTCCGTGCCATACACATTTAGCCCTGCCATGGTTAGCAAGACAACGAATATACTAATTCCCAAATTTGATGTAAAATGTACAAATATCCTGTAAATGGAATAAAAACAAACAAACCTGATTAAAAAAGATAGGGCAAGTAAGAGGGTAAAAATATCAATATTTAAATATTTTACTGATTTTATCAAAAAATCATCAAAAATTGTGTACGATGATTGGTTGAAGAAACTTAATATATCCCTATCAAATGAAACATTGTTTATTTTTTCAAAAACAGAAGCCAGATAAATAACCTGATCGCCTTTCACGACAGAATAGCCCGGAAAGAAGAATATAGAAAAAGAAGCGATAAAAAACACAATAATCAAAGCCAAAACAGGCTTATTGTTATAAAAAATTTTAACTACATTCATGTTTTAATCATTCTATCATATTAATATTAAAAATGATTAAATTAAAAACAAAATTATATTACTTGGGCTCAAGGGCTCAAAAACTAATAAAGATTGATTTATTTTACTTCGCAAAGGGGGGAATTTGGCTAACTTTAGGCAACATCTTTTCTTCTCTGGGAGCCTTTATTTTGGCCATAGTCTTTGCCAATGAGCTTTCTAAAGAAGTTTATGGGAATTACAAATATATTCTGTCGTTGTTCAGTCTTCTTTCGCTTGCTTCACTCCCGGGAATGGAAACGGCAATCGCAAGATCAGTTGCCAAAGGATATGAAGGATCTTTTTTGCCAGCCGTAAAAAGCAAAATCAAATGGGGACTCATAGGCACGGTTGGCGCCCTTATTTTAGGCTTTTATTATTTTTCCAAGGGGAATTACTTATTTGCAATACCATTATTTATATGCTCAATATTCATACCTTTTTTTGATTCTATGGGGCTTTACGATGCTTTCCTTAAGGGGAAAAAAAGGTTTTATGATTCTTCAAAATATCAAACCATTACTCAAATTACGAGCACATTAGTCCTTATATTGGCTGTTTTTTTTACGGAAAAACTTTATTTTATAATATTAGCATATTTTTTACCCAAAACCGTACTTCGTTTAATTTTCACAAAAAAGACAGCCAATTCTGTGTCCAATCAGTCCATCGAACCAGGCGCTATCAGCTTCGGAAAACATGTTAGCATAATCAGAATCATAAATTCTTTTGCCAGCAATATTAACAATGTGGCTATGTTCCAATTATTGGGAAACAAAAATTTAGCCACATATTCATTTGCCATAGCTCCCACCGAACAGGCCAGGGGGTTTATTGGTATAATAGATTCCTTATTGCTGCCCAAAATGGCCGTAAAGGAAAGATGGCAATTAAGCTTAAAATTGTTTGGATTGAAGATAACACCTTTTATCCTATCCGTAACTATTGGAATTATTATATATATTGGTTTTGCTCAAAAATTTTACGAAATATTTTTCCCTAATTACATTGAATCGGTAAAATATTCGCAAATCTACTCGGCTTCATTGTTATTTACTGCTATAAATACGCTCTTTTTCAGTATATTAAAAGGCTTTAAACTAATTAAAGAAATGCATGTTTTAAATATTCTGGACATAACCATGAATATACTAGGACTTCCTTTTATTTATTTTTTTGGAATATATGGCATGATATTTTCAGTAATCTTTTCCAAGGTAATCCAAATGATATTAATGGGTTATTTTATTTTTTATAAAAAAGATTTTGGCCAAAAATCTTGAAATTTATATAAAAAAACTTTAAGAAAAACAGAAATCTTAAAATTAACCTGCTAAAAGGGATAATTGCCAATAATTTCACTAACTTATACTGAAAAAATGATGGTTGATATTTAATGGCGGTGTTCATCAACAAACCGGTTTCTTTTTTTCTACCTTCTAATAACAACCCTATTGAAGCTCCATAAGCATAATAGCCATAATTATTGGGACAATGTTTAATTATATCATTTCCAAATTCTTTTAAAAAATCAACCAATGCGCTGGCTCTTACAATTGACAATTTAACATTAGGGATTTTTCTTTTATTATGCAAAGAATTTTGATCCGTTGAAATATTGTATTGTCCTAATGCTTCTTCTATATAATAAAAAGTAGTTTTTTTAGCCAATTTTCTATAAAAGACGAAATCCAAATTAGGCGCGACAAATCTCACATCTCCCAATATTTCTCTGCGGATTGCTATTAAACCATTTTTTATTTCTCTCTCTCCGATTCCACAAAGTATTACTGGATATTCCATCGGACCGGAAGTTCTTTCAAACCCTGTCATAAGTCCTGTTTGGGTTTTAAAAGGAGCAGATATAACACTAAAACCAAGCTCTTTCTTAAGCACAGAAAATATTTTCTCAAGAGCATGGGGGAATAATTCATCATCACTATCCAAGAATATTAAAAAGTCTCTTTTTGCCAACTCTATTCCTTTATTTCTTGCCACATTCACTCCTGAGTTTTTTTTCAATCTTTCATACCTAATTCTAGGATCAATTTTATCTTTAAAAAGCTCAAAAGTATTATCAATGGAACCATCATCAACTATAATTATCTCAAAATCACCAAATGTTTGAGAAATAACACTTTTAATTGTCTTTAGCAGAAGTTCCCTTCTATTATAAGTTGGTATTATTATACTAAACATTAAATAATTTTTTGTCCTTAAACTTTTTAATTTCCCAAAAATATCTACTCAACATAATTTTGAACTTTATAAGAGAAGTTTTGGAGGTAATATTGACTCGCGGCATTTTAAAAGGATTTGTTTTATTAATATTGGTGATAACACCCCCATCAGCAAACCCAATATCAAAATATTTTTTTGACAATTTTATAACTCTTTCATCGCATTTCCCTTTTGGGAAAGCTACCGCATAAACTTTATTCCCAAGATTTTCTTCCAATAATCTTTTAGATACGGAAAACTCCTCATTAATTTTATCATTCGTCAATTCTGTCAATATGGGGTGGGAATGCGTATGGTTTTGGAACTCCACCAAACCTCCTTTTGAAGCTTCCTTCATTTCCTCCCAAGAAATAAATTTAAAAGTATAGCCATCATCGTTTGTCTTTTTCCTGCCCGCAAATAAAGTAGACACAAAAACGACAGAAGGAAGATTCAATTCTTTTAAGATCGGAAAAGCATTCAAAAAATTATCTTGCAAGCCGTCATCAAAAGTAATAACTGCAAGTTTTTTTTTCACAATATCTTCCGACTTATTTTGTAAAAGAAACAATAATTCCTTCAAGGAAATTACTTTGAATCTTTTTTTTAAGAAGATTAGTTGTTTCTTAAATGTGTCCGGAT
>Ga0209212_1006187_pt1 | contig 13821 bp, 15 predicted proteins | sample RifGroC2_FD_183996 | JGI IMG/M metagenome (GOLD analysis project Ga0209212, IMG submission 183996) | Groundwater microbial communities from Rifle, Colorado, USA - Groundwater C2 (SPAdes) (version 2) | ecosystem: Environmental > Aquatic > Deep subsurface > Groundwater | place: Rifle, Colorado... | reverse complement strand
GTGAGACCCCTTTCGCCAGCTCCACCTCCCCTGAGTAGTTTGTGCGGCGGAGGAGATCGAAAGAACGGTGGGCATCCTCAACCGTATAAAGCGGCAAAGCGGGCTTGTGCTTTGAATAACCCCGCTGGTTGGCGTAGCGCGCCTCTTCCTCCTGTAGATGAGCCGCGTCCGGGAGCAACACTCTCAGAAGATCGCAGGTAGCGGGCGTCGCATAAACATCGCCTTTAAACCCTTGCTGCACGAACTTGGGAAGAAAACCGGAATGATCGATATGGGCATGAGTAAGGATAACGGCCCTTAGCTCCTTGGGAGGTATCGGCATAGAAGCCCAGTTGCGAAGCCTGTATTCCTTCAATCCTTGGAACAGGCCGCAATCCAGTAGAAACCGATCCTCGCCGGCGGTCAGAAGAAACTTGGACCCCGTAACCGTGCCGGTGCCACCGAGGAATTGCAGTGTCAGTTGATCGCTCATATCACCTCGAAGCAGGCCGCGCCTCAGACTCAACCCGGCCCGCGCGGGAGAGCGCAAAAACGGCTCCGGAAATAGCAGCACCCTCTCTAGGAGCGGGCGCCGATAAGCATCCAGAGCCCGATCGCGACAAATCCTAAACCGGCCGCAACCCTAAGGGTCGAGGGAGGCACGACGCGCGAAATTTGTACTCCAAAAAGAACCGCTAGAAGGCTTGCAAAAACCAGAGCCGCGGAGGCAGCGGCGAAAACGATGGTTTTTTTAAGGTTCTGGTCCGCCGCAAACAGCAGAGTTGCCACCTGGGTCTTATCGCCCAATTCAGCCAAAAACACGCTTAAAAAAACCATCGCCAGTGCTTTCAAAGAAACCTCCTCGCGCGGTCACTTTATCTGGGTTCACTCCGCCAGAGCATCGTACCACACGCGCCTCTCACGAGCTATGTTCCGGCATATTACGGGCAGCTCTCCCACTGCACTTCAAAGACTCGGTGCAGCCCGGAAAAACCTTTCAGCCTGCAAAAGCCCACGGAGCGCACAGGGATCTCCGAAGCCGTCAACTCCTGTGCCGCTTCCTCATCGAGAAAAATGCGATCGCTGTCCGGGATGTTGTGTGGTTTGGTCTCTCCTTCTACGTGAGTGAAGTTTTTCTCGGTAAGCCCCTCGAGCCGGAATGCCTTATTAATCGCGGCCCCATGCCGGGCATCTCGGGCATCCAAAAGGATCTCGCCGTAACTGACGGCCGCACGCAGGGCAAGGGATGGCCCGGGAGAAAGGTCCGGGGGCTGCTCCCTCAAGCCTTTGAGGAGGTCCATCGCCGTCCGAACGGCTACTGCGACCGAAGGAAAAGTCATGAAATAACCATCCCCGGTGTCCTCCGCGAAAGTCATACCGCGGACTTCGGCAGCTTCCAGCATGCGGTCCTTCAATACACTCTTGGCCCGCATGGCAAAACTATTACCGTAGTGCGTGGCGAGGTAGGTCGAATTGACGAGATCCACCACGAGCACCGCTTCGTGAACGAGAGCCGCAGCGGCTACCTTCCAACTTCTCCGGCGCCTGACTAACCGTAAACCCAGGAAGCCGACAACGGCGACAGCAAAGCCGGCCAGCACCATGAACGTGTGCTCTTGGTAAAAGGGAGGGGGAGCCACTGGATGCTCCATGGCTCCACCGGCTTCCTGCATGGCTCTCAAGTATTCATCGGAAACGAGGCCGGCCAAGAGCGCCGACGGCAATAGCGTAAGCACTACAGCAGTAACAAAAACGATGCGACGGACAGACATAGAGGATGCTCGTCGAGATCTCAACGGCCGTGGTCGTCGGTAACACCTTTACCGTTCAGGTTGATGGCGTCACGGGCAAGCTCCGCGTCGCTCGCCTTCAAGGCCACGCTTCCCGGCGGGTGGTCATACCAGCCGGGATCCTGATCGTAGCTCTTCAACCGATCACGAACCTTTACGATGGTGAACAGGCCGCCCATGGAGATGTAGTCGCCGAACGGGCCCGCAGCGCCCTTCATGGAGATGGTATTCCGAGGATAAGGCATCACCTCGGCCATCTTTCCCATATCCATCCCGGTGTCGCCCATGCTCATGTAGGCCGGCAGCAGCGGGCGAAGGCTCTCCTCAAGACCTTCTGTCTTCATGCCGACCATGTTGGGAAACTCATGTCCCATCTGGTTCATGACGTGGTGGGTCATATGGCAGTGGAAGGCCCAGTCGCCGGGCGCGTCGGCGATGAACTCGATGTTGCGCGTCTGCCCGACTGCAACCAGAACGGTCGTTTCCGGCCATTGGGCCGAAAGCGGGATATCCTCGCCGTCGGTCGCCGTGACCCGGAAGTGATAACCGTGGATGTGCATCGGGTGGTGGTCCGTCGCGCCAAGGTTGCCGAGTCGAATCCTGATCCTATCACCGGTCTTGCACACCAACGGCGCAGTCGATGGAAAAACCTTGCCATTGATGGTCAGCACGTTGAAGTCGTTCATCACCAGCGTATTCGGGCGGGCCGTCCCGGCTTCGATGGCCCATTCGCTGATCATGAGCGAGAAATCGCGGTCAACGCGATAATCGGGTGACGGATTTCTCGGGTGGACGACAAACATGCCGATCAGCCCCATACCCATCTGCGTCATCTCGTCGTGATGGGAGTGGAACATAAAACTTCCATATTGCCTGAGAGTCCACTCATATTTGACCGTCTCCCCGGCTTTAATGTACGGCTGAGTCAGGCCGCCTACGCCGTCCATCCCGTTGGGAAGATAGAAGCCGTGCCAATGGACCGAGGTCGCCACAGGCAAACGGTTCGTCACGTAGATCCGTATCCGCTCGCCTTCGACGGCCTCGATTATCGTGCCGTTCACACGGCCGTTGTACCCCCAGCACTTCGCGCGCAAGCCGGAGTCAAACGCGTGGTCCACCTCCTCCGCAATCAGATGAAAGACCTTAACGCCATTCACTACCTTAAATGGGAGAGCCCCGCCGTTCGGGATCACGACCGGTTTGTAGCCTTTTCCCGGGATGACCGGCGGCAACGGTTTTACACCGATCGGTCCTCCGCTGTAGCTCCTCTCCCAATAAGGCCGGCCTCCTTGAGATTTGGGCTGTCCCGTCCCAGGCTGGTATTGCCCTGATCCGCCGTGACCTTTCGCCTGGACCTCTGTCCCCAACACGACGAGACTGCCCGCAAGAGTCGTGGCGCCGAGACCCAGTATTTGCCGTCTAGAGAGTTTGTTAGCCATCATTTCCCTCCTCCGCAGTTAATGTCCTTCTCTATCTTTCATCTTCACCGACCCGGTCGTCTGCGGTGTCTGAAACCCATTGGAACTCGGCAGACGGCCATTCAAAATCTGGCCAAGGTCTCCCCGGGCCAGCCAGTAGTCATAAAGCGCCTCGATATAGGCCACAGCCGTTTCGATCTGTTGCTCTCGCGCGCGCAGCAATTGAATAGGTCCGAGCTGCATCGCGTTGTACTGGAGCTGGACTTCGTTCACGATCCGCTCCTGCAGCGGCAGCAAGATGTCGCGGTAGTACAGCGCGCGATCCCGAGCGCCTTCCATTCGATCACGGAGAGCGCGAGCCGTGGAGCGAATGCGCACCGCTAGCCCGTAATATTCCATCTGGGCGCGGCGCAGTTCCGCCAGCGCTCGGCTGATGCGGGCTTGACCCTGATCAAACAGAGGGATCGGAAAAGCAATCTCAGGACCAATCTGCCATGATCCTTCTTCCCTCTCCCCATGCACGCCAAAGTCCAGTTCCGGCAGCAAAGCTGTCGATCTATTGAATCCCAATTGTTCTCCCGCAACAAGAATGCGTTGCCTGGCATGCGATAGATCAACGCTTCGGCTGAGCGCCAATCGCTCAATATCCGCAGTCTGCATCGCTTGCTCCGGAATGTTCGGCAAGCGCCCGTCGATTTGCCATTCTGTATCTTTTCCCCAGAGTCCCATCAGGGTGTTCAAATGTTCCCGGCTTTGGCGGACCGCGACTTCCGCGGACCTGAGCACCAGCTTGCCGGCTTCGGTCAGCGCCCGTTCTCTGGCAAAATCGAGATCCGTTGTGTTTCCGGCCTCATTCAGTCGTCGCGCCACTTCCAGAGATGCAGTAAGCGCCTGGACAATTGTTCGGCGCAGCTCCAGCATCTGTTCCTTGGCCTGATGCGAATAGAACGCGCTCCTGACTTGTGCGGCAAGGTCGAGCACCGCCCCGGCCACCACGAGTTTTGCTTCTTCAAATCGGGCCGCTGCCACGCGTCTGCGCAGCGGGACATAGAAAATTTCCAGAAAATTCATATCTGCGCCGACTTCAAGCTCCGGTCGCCCTCCCTTCTGCAGAAACAGAACGGCGGTGTGAAAGATTGGATTTCTCAAAAGCCCGGCCTGGACCAAGTCGGCCTGGGCCACTCCCAGCTCGGAGTATATAGCCTGGAGCCCCCGATTGTTCAGAAGAGCAACCTGCACGGCCTCATCGACAGTGAACTTTCCTTTCACCAAGGAGCGAACCTGCTCCAGAGTTTCTTTATCCAGCTCAGTGCCGCCGTTCCAAAAAATCTTCCTCGCGCCCCGTTCCTCGACCAGGGCGCTGACCTCGTCAAACCCAGCGTTAAGGCTCACCGTCGTACAGCCACCTAAAGGAACGAACAAAACGAACAGCCATGCTAACCTTTGTTCCAAGAACATCCGTGGTTCCCTCCCTTCTTTCCGCCTAGTTCATCTTTTCAATTTTGATGATCGCGTTCTTTGGAACGTCGATGGTGAAGCGGATCTTGTCGCCGAATTTGAGGTTTTCCAAAAGCGAGGGCGGATCGATTCGGTACCCCATCGTCATCGCCTCCATGAAGCCTTTGATCTCCCCATGCTCGACGACAATCTGGCCAGCGTTTGGAACGGTCGCGATGACTTTTCCCTCGCCCACCACGGTCTGCTGCGCACCCGCATCAGATGGACGTGCTCCCTGCCGGCTCTGCTCGCCCATGGCCGCAGCTAAGACCGGCCGTGGCGAAGGGATGTCCGAAGGCGTGTAGGCGAGCGTCTTGGAAAATGAACGTTCAGACACAGCCACCGCTTCCGAGTGGGCCGGGTGGTTAGTCCTTAACGGCTCCAACTGGTAAGCAGCGCATCCAGCCAGCGCCAATAAAGAAAGAAACGGCAATAACCTACTATGGGATTTCATCTACTTTTTCCTTTCCGATGAATCAGCTTTTGAGTTTGGCGATCTTGATGATCGCATGTTTTTCCGTGTCGATGGTGAAGCGAACTCTATCTCCGGGCTTGAGACCTTTGAGGAGAGCCGTGGAGCTTACTTTGTACCCCATGGTCATCGCGTCCATGAAGCCTTTGATCTCCTCGTGGTCGATGACGATCTGCTCGCCTTCAAAAACCACAGCAACGACCTTCCCTTCGCCGCCCACAAATTTCGGCGCCCCTTTGGGCCTGAGAGAGGCTAGATAAGCCGTTAGATCGACCAGTTCCTGCACGGTCATATCCTCGCTGAAACTGGGCATCTTCGATCTCCCGTCCGAACCTCGATACCTCTTCGCCCCCACCGCGCCCGGATTCATGACCGATTCGGTGAAATACTCCAGAGGATGCAGAGGCCCCATCTGGCTGAGTTCTGGTCCGACCGCTTCTCCGGTCGGCTGCGGAAACTTTTCCCCGCGCACGTCGTGGCACGAATAACAGCTAAACTTGTCGAAGACCACGCGCCCCTTCGCCGGGTCTCCCTTAGGCGCGGTGAATTGCCATCCCTTCGGATGGTGCATCTCAGCTTCTGCTTGTGCCCCCTTTTTCTCCTGAGCCCCCACGGGCAGAACCGAGGCAAAGAGAAAGAAAACCGTCGTTGATATAGAAAACCGCCAACTTTTTGGCATATAATTACACTCCTCCGTTGTCGAGTTGGAAAACCTTAATTTTGAGAAATTGCCCTATGTTCCGCGGGCAACGGACTAAAGCGGCCGGCTAGATCCGAAGGACAGAGAGATAGAGATGAGGGGATGAGCCTTTTAGCAAAGGCAAAGAAAGTTCCACGCCCAAGGCCTTTGCGCAGCACTCACAGTTGAGCGCTATCTGACTCGAAAAGGAAACACTTTCGACTAAGGATCGATAAACTTTTGAATAACGGTCTGAAGTTTGCAACAGCGGCCCAATGTCATCGCCAACGTCGAAACAGTGTAAATTTGCCGGCTGCACAGAGGAATGATCATCATCGTGGGACCTGTTGTCCGGAGAACGGGCTTGAAATCTATCTGCGTCGTGTGGCGGGCAAATCTGTAAAGCCCACGCTGCACTCGCATGAAGCATGAGCAAAATGAGAGCAAAGGCGCCTAATCGCTTCATAATTGTAGAAACAAAATAACCATAGCTATCAGCCTTGTCAAGGGACCGTGGTTTCAAAGCATCAAATGGCCTAACAGGAAGCGCAGGAAAAAACGGCCTCGACCTTCGAGGTCTGTCCCTCCTGGACCAAAATTTTTCTTCGCTGTTTTCCCAATTTCTCATGCCAGAACTCTATGTCATAACGGCCGGCCGGCACCTGCTCAATGACAAATTCGCCGCTCTTGTCCGTGACCGCGGAATAAGGACTCGATGTCACCACGATGTAGGCGCTCTGCCAGGTATGGAGCACGTCGCATTCGATTTTCACGATTCCCTCTCGGGTCAGGCGCTTCTTCACCTGGCGCCACGAGGGAAGGCCGACGTTAAAAAGTGTTTCCTGGCCCATCCGCGCATGGGCGTCGTGGAGGATGGGGTCGCTGTTTAGGAGTGACAACTCGCTTCCGACGGGGACTACCTGGACACGAGGAACAAAAGCGCAATTCCTGTTATCGAGAACAAAATTGCTTGATCGAGTCTGCGTTTTAGGATTCTGAACTCCAGCAATGACAATAACCACATTTCGGACTCCGCTATCGGGACCAACAAGCAAACCTTCGTCGGGCACCTCTGATCCGCAGAAGTCGCGGCTTTTAAAGACCTTAAACGGCAGGGGGTTTTTAAAACCACCCTCCAACCGGACTTTGCCCGCAACCTTGCCCGCCGCTCTCGACACGGAGGGTTCCTGGGCGCAAAGAGAATTCTCCTGAGGAGAGCCGAGAGCTATAGCTAGCGCGAATAGGCCAACGATCAGCGCAGATTTACTTCTTGTTTCCCTTGTCACAAGAAAGTCTCGGGATTATCTGGAAGATTGGCCCTCGATCAGACCCTTGGGCGGCTTTTCCAACAGAGAATTTTTTGGGACTCCGCCCGGCGTATTCGAGGCCGAACCGAGCCGCGCCTGAGCCGCGGCGACCCGCTTTCTTACCTGGACGACGTCGGACGAATCAGCCGGGAAGAGGCGGGCAAAGGCCTCCCAGGCCTTGATGGCGCCGGCGTCGTCTCCTTTGGCGCGCAAGTCCGTCCCCTTATCCCACAGGGCGTGGGCATAGGAGGGATCCTGACGGAGAGCCGCGTCGTAGAAACGCAGAGCCCGTTCCATGTCTCCCTGTTGAAAGGCGACGTTCCCCATGTGGCTTAACGCCTCGGGGTTGGCCGGATCGCGTCCGAGAATGGCCAGGTAGCTTTTCTCGGCATCCGCCGGAAGGCCTTTGTCGAGCAAGCGGCGCGCTTCCCCCAGTTGAGCCGGAACAGAGAGCGGCGCCGGAGGAACCGCGGGGAAGAAGAACGCCCGGGTCAACAAGCCGCCCGCTACCAGGCCGCTGAGAAAAAATCCTACAGCGCTAGCGACCAATATTTTCTTGCTGTACTGATCTCGCATCGATTCCGACAGCTGCCGTTACTGGCGCTCGACGGGCAAATCGTCCCGGTTGCCCCACTCGGCCCAGGAGCGATCGTAGCCTTTGACCTTCGTGTAGCCCAACAGCCGCAGCACAAAATAGGTATGGGCGGCGCGGTGGTGCGTCTGGCAGTAAGAGACCACGGTCTTGTTCGGAGTCGCCCCCTGGGCCTCGTACAGGCTGCGCAGCTCCTCAGCGGATTTGAAGCTTTTGTCATCCCGTAAATTTTGCGTCCATTCTATGTTCTTCGCCCCCGGAATATGACCTCCCTTTTTCGCCCGGACATCCTCGCCGCGAAACTCCTTGGCGGAGCGCGCGGCGACCAGGGCGAGCCGAGGGTTCTTAAGATTGTGCGCAATCCACTCCGCGCTCGCTACCTTCTCGGCATCCACCTTGGCCCGGTAGTTGCGCGGAGCGATCTTCGACACCTCGTGCCTCAACGGCAGCCCCGCCGCTTTCCAGCCCTGGATGCCGCCGTTCAACAGCGCCATTTTTTGATGGCCGAAGACGTCGAGCGTGAAAAAAAGCCTGGAGCCGTTCAACCCCCCCACCTCGTCGTAAATCACCACCATCGTCTCCGGCGTTATGCCGAGAGCCCCCAAAATCTTTTCGCCCTCGCTCTTTGCCGGCAGGCGAAAGCCGCCGCTCTCCACCGGCATGCGGATCGCGGAGACGGAAAGATAAACAGATCCTTCTATGTGCCCCTCTTCATTGTAGCCCTTGGAGTCGGTCCGCATGTCCACGATGCGCAGATCCCGCTCTTTAAGCCTCTGAGCCAACCAGGCCGGCTCAACAAGAAATTGATTATTGGGATAGGCTGCCGCCCCAGCAAAAAAAGCCAGCGGGAGGGAAACAACGAAACCAAACATTACCCAGCCTGCCAGCTTCGTCATACAGATCTCTTCCTATTTCGCTTCCTCCATCGCCTTGCCGTGCTTCAACATCACCTCGCCTATGGCCTTGAGGATCTCTCCCCGAAGCTGGAGCATCCGTCCCATGGCCTTGGGGTCCATCTGACCACCACCCATCATACGCGCCATGCCCATGCCTTGTGAACCTATAGGACCGCCCATCATGTGGGGCATCATGGACATCATCCCCATGCCCCCACTCATCATGGGGCATCCCATGCCCATCATCCCCTGCCCCATCATGGGCGGTTGGCCCGTGGGTTGATTCTGCTGCCCGGTCTGACCCATCATTGGCATCTGCCCGCCCATTTGCGCTTGGGCACTTACATCGGCTAATCCGATCAGGATCAACGCGACCAGAGACATTACCATTATCATCCTTGTCATCCTGAGCCCTCCTTTTTGAATCTATATATGCCCCGTTTTATCCATGCATTTTAGGTACCAATCGGGAAGCGCATACTCATCTGTCCGGTACTCCGGACGGTAGCCCTTAATATCCAGAATCGGAGTGCCATCGAAGAAGTCCAGTCCCTTTACGTGTAGCTTTCTCCCTTCCCTCCGCACTAGCCGGACTAGAGTGAGCCCGATCGGGTTAGGGCGGCTGGGAGAATCGAGCGCAAAGACTCCCAGCAGGGGCAGATCCTCCAACTTGAAACCTCTTTGCACCAGCCGCTTCGCTTTCACTTGAAGAGGCCCGATCTGTTCCGCCCTGAGTTTGTGGAAGTAGCAGATCAGGAACAGGTGAGAGTAGCCATCTATGCCTTCCAGCGCCGGTTCATATTCAGGATAGACCTCCAGCTCTCCCTCCAGCTCGCCTTTTGCCTCTCTGATCTGAGCTTCGGTGGCATTCGTCCTGATAATTCCTACAGGCTTGAATTTAATTTCCATAACCGATCCATCCTCGCATCCTGATTCTCAACATACCATCCCGATCCCCACGGCTATCTCGCTATCACTTGACCCTCCCGGACGCTCTTCAGCGAACAAAACAGGTCCCCTCTTGGCTTTTCAGCGCCGGCCAGGCGCGATCCAACGAGGTAATGATTGCGCTCTCTCCGCCATATTCGATGAACCGTATGCAGGCCAGAACCTTGGGGGCCATCGAACCCTCCCCGAACTCGCCACCCTGTAAGTACATTCTACCCTCCGCCACGGTCAGGCGATCCACATCTCGCTCTTCCGGCGTGCCGAATCCCAGTTTTACTTTCGGCACATCCGTTAGAATCATGAGGAAATTTGCCCTCACGGCCTCAGCCAGCTTCTCCGCGGCCAGGTCTTTATCGACCACGCCTTCGATACCTTCCAATTCTCCACGATCATTCACGCTGACCGGAATGCCTCCTCCCCCGGCAGCGACCACGAGCATGCCGGCATCAACGAGCCTTTTCAACGCAGCGGCCTCCACGATCCGAATGGGGTCAGGCGAGGGAACAATTCGGCGAAAGGGCTCTGCACCGTCGGGTTGGACCTTTTTCATCCGGTAGCCTCTTTCAGACTCAAGCCTCTCTTTGGTCTTAAGGTCATAAAACGGTCCCACAGGCTTGGTCGGATTCGCAAAGTCCGGATCGTTCCGATCCACCACGACCTGGGTAATCATCGTAACTACGTTGAAATTCAGATTGTGCGATTTGAGCTCGTTCATCAGGCTCTGTTGTAACGCGTATCCCAGTTGTCCCTGGGTCATGGCGTTGCAAACGTCCATGGGTTGGGGCGGGACCTGAGAGGCGCCGGCCTCCTGCTGAATCAGAAGGTTACCGACCTGCGGACCATTCCCATGTGTAAGGACGACCTCAAAACCTTGCTTGACGAATTCGATAATGTGACGGCATGCCGACCTGACGTGAGAAAGCTGCTCCTCGTAAGTCCCTTGATGATGAGGGAGCGTAATCGCGTTCCCGCCCACCGCGAAAACGATTCTTTTACGACGGTTTTTCAGATCTCTAGCCACTTACGATAAGCGATATTCGCATTGGCCGCGGGCGTTACTTTTTCAAGCGCCGCTCACAGCAATTTGTCGAGAAGCTCCAGCAACGTTTCGTCGCCCCCTGCCGATGGGGTCCAATGGAAATGGACAACCTCGACACCCTGGCTCTTCAGGCTTGCAGCGAAGTCTTGTAGCCCGATGTTAATCGGGACTGGCCCTTTCTGTAACAGATCATCCACTTTATTGGGCATCAGGCCGCCCTTCATGAACCCGCCACCAAACGCGCGCAAAACTGGGCCGCCTCGGCGCCGCTCGGAAAAACCACAACCCCCGCGTCTTCGAGTCGCTTGACTTGCTGTTGGAAGTCTTGCGGGTCTTCCTCCGTGCCGCATACCGAAGCAACGACACTGAGAGATCCTCCTCTCTTTTTGGCCGCGCGTTTGGCCGCCGCGATGGATGGGGCCAGTTCTCCGGCGGGGTCCGGGGAAGAATTGAAACCGAGGACAAAATCTAGGAGGAGAATCATGACTTCAGGGTCCTCGGCCTCAGCGAGGATGCGCTCGCGGCGCAGGCTCGAGTCGATCATCGGATGGGGCCGCCCCACGGTAAATTCATCGGAACCCATGTCCACCAGCGTGTGTTCTGCGCTGCGTAAACAGTCTTGCAGTTTCACGTTACCCTGCAACGGCGCGTTCGAATGGGCCACGATGCCCGCCTCTAGTAGAACTTGCTGCGCCTGGTAGCAGAAGGTGCCGCCGGCAAAAACACCGCGGATATATTGCTGCTCCGGTTTCATGCCTTCCCGTTCTCGGTGAATGAGTTCCTGGAACCTGGCAGAATCTAATTTGAAGTAAGGCGGCTGCTTGCCGATTGCGATCTCGATGGACAAGGCTGCGGCTTCGTTCAGGGTGCGCGCCGTACGGTTGCGCATAGCGGCAGGAAGATGGTTTTCCTCGAAACCGAGAAAGCAAGTGATAACTGGTTTGGGGCACTGAAGGATTCTTGGCACGAGGTTGGCGAGCGCCAGCGCGCCGGGCGGCTTGGAGATGATTGCAATAACCTGGGTTTGCCTGTCCGCTTCGAGACCATCCAGAGCAGCTAATGCGGATATCCCGCCGACACTATCCGAGAGATCGCGGCTGCCGGTGCCGATTGCGTGAGAGATGCCTGATCCGTTGCGGTGGACGAGTGTGGAGAACTCTTGAATCCCGCTGCCGGAAGCGCCGATGACGCCGATGGGACCCCGCCGGACCACATTGGCAAACCCGAATCCTATCCCTGCGATCAATGCCGTGCCGCAGTCGGGCCCCATAACGATAAGTCCCCTTTCGCGGGCGTACTCCTTAAGGGAGCGCTCGCTTTCAATGGGAACGTTGTCGCTGAACAGGAATACGTTCAGGCCGGACTCAAGCGCTTTTTTTGCTTCACGGGCGGCATAGGCGCCGGGCACGGAAATGACCGCGAGGTTCGAATGGGGCTGGCGGGCCAGGGCCTCGTCTAACGTGCGGACAGCGAATGTGCTGCCGCCGGCCGCGGCGGGATGCAGCCATTGGTCGATGTCGCCGAGCGCGCTGGCGAGGGCCTGTCGGCTTTCCGCCTTGAGCGCCAGGATGAGATCGTTCGGAGTTGCGGAAGAAACCTCCTCGGCGCCAGCGCCGAAATCGGCCAGCAGTTCCTTATTTTTCTCCGTTCCCATAAGGACAACCGCATCGAGAATGCCCTCTTGTTCCGAGAGGTTTTTGGCCACTCGCATGAGGAAAACGGAATCGTAATATTCGTTCTTTTTGACGAGATATCCGATCACCGTCTGTTTTTCCACCGCTTGTTACCCTCCGCCGAGTCCGTACTTGCGGCCAAAGCTCACCAGCGCCTTTTTAAAACAATCCAACGGTGCCCTGAGAAGCCCGGCGCCGATGACGGGATGACCCGGTTCCTTGTGCGCGATGGCTGTATCAATGATGGGTGCGATTCCCGTTTGGACCACCTTGCGGATATCGATCCCTACCGGAGCGCCTTGAAAACCGAAAACAGGCATCTGGTAATTCGGACTGAGGCCAACAGTGATCTGGCGCATTTCCCGGCTGCACGTCATCGCCTCTTCCGGCGTGCCCCCTGTAAGACTCAGAATCCCCGTAGCGCCGGCGAGAACAAAGCCTCCCCAGCCTACGGTCTCCGTGATTGCAGAATCTCCCATATCTAAGCCCGCGTCTTTCTCGCTAAAACCGGGAAGGTAGAGCCCGTTGACACGCGGCGACGGCGCGGTGAACCACTCGTCGCCGAGAGCGCTCACCCGAATGCCGAACTCCGTGCCGTTGCGGCACATGGCGACCACAACCGTGCTGTAGTCGATGCCGCGCGCGGGGTCTGCAGAAGCCTTGCCTGCCGCCATCGAGAGGCCAAGAAAGATCAGTTCGTGGTTTCTAAGCAGGCCGAGCGTGCTCAAGAGCTTGTCTTTCTCCACGCCGGCTTCAATCATAGGAGCCGCCATAGCGTTGGCGAAAAGGCTCGATGCGGCCACGGGGCGGTTGTGCAACTCATCGCCCATCTGGAGAGCCTTGGCGATGATGGGCTTTAAACCGAGTCCTCCTAACCGGCGAATCCCCTCTCGCAGCGCCGGCGCCCAAACATCACGCCACAAGCGCAGCCCTTGCAAAGCGGCATCACTATAGTCGCCAAATTGCTGGCGCCCCTCCACCTGGCGGCAGAAGGCTCGGTTGCCAAAGCTCTTGTTTTCAACGACCCAGACAGGCATGGACTTGGAGATGGTGCCTGCCATGGGACCGACTGCCTGGTGGTGGTGGTTAGGCTCAAATTGAATCTCTCCCTTCTCCAGAAGCCGGGTCGCCTCTTCAGCGCTTTTGGCCCACCCCTCGAAAAGGGCAACACCAATCATCGAACCCCGTTGGGCGCCGCACATGCGTTGCCAGTCAATCGGCGGGCCGGAATGCAGGATCATGCGGTCTCCAAGGCCGGCGATCACCTCTCCGGCCGGCGCAATGTCCACCAACACCGGATCTGCAGCATTGATCCGCTTCACTGCCTCGGTATTCGCCGCTGCTATTTTTTCCTTGATATCTTCCGCTGCCATCACGGTTCTCCTTAACTAGGATTACAAGCCTGCCGGCACTCCCTCCCTACTACCATGAGCATGCCGGTCAGCGCGCCGGCTAGTGTAGTGCGTCCAACACTTCTTTACATTTGGCAATTTTGGTCAAGATTCGCTCCACCGATGCGCTCCATACGAAG
>Ga0209212_1006185_pt1 | contig 13822 bp, 15 predicted proteins | sample RifGroC2_FD_183996 | JGI IMG/M metagenome (GOLD analysis project Ga0209212, IMG submission 183996) | Groundwater microbial communities from Rifle, Colorado, USA - Groundwater C2 (SPAdes) (version 2) | ecosystem: Environmental > Aquatic > Deep subsurface > Groundwater | place: Rifle, Colorado... | reverse complement strand
CTGCAAGCCCTGCTGCATGGAATACGGCGGTCGCCAGTCGAGTTCGCGGCGGATTTTTTCGCTATCCACACGCAACGAGCCGAGCAGACGCTCCACCTGTTCGCCCTTGCCGGTCAGCAGCCCCGCCAGTTTCAACAGGGCCGGAGGACAGGGAAACAAACGCGCCGGATGCCTCATCGCAGCCCCCAACTGGCGCAGCAGGCCGGGGGTGGAAATATCCTCGCCATCACTGACCAGATAGGTCTGCCCGGTAGCGGCAAGATGTGTCGCGCAGGCGATCAGCGCATCGGCCAGATTGCCAACATGGATCAGGCTGCGCCGGTTGTGAACGGAGGCGAACGGTAGCGGCATGCCCCGGGCCAGCACCTTGAGCATCTGTGCGAAGTTGCCTTTCACGCCCGCACCATAGACCAGCGGCGGTCGCACGATGACGATCTCCAGGCCGGTTTCCGCAGCAACGCGATGCAATGCCTGCTCGGCCTCCCACTTGGAGATGCCGTAGGGATCCTGCGGTGCGGGCGGATCGGTTTCGCGGTAGACATGCCCGTTCGTCGTCTCTTCGCCGTTCACTTTGATGGAGCTGACATACACCAGCCGTTTGACACCGCCTGCCGCTGCTTGCCGCGCCAGATTCTCCGTGCCCTGCACGTTCACCTCACGGAAAGCGGCCAGCGGGTCGGCGGCGGATTCGTGCATGACGTGCACGCGGGCGGCGAGATGGATGACGACATCGATGTTGCGCAAGGCATCAGCCCAGTCGGTGCGACCGTTGATATCGCCGACGGCTACGGCATCACCTTCCTCTTCACCCTTGTTGCGCAGCGCCCGCCTGACGGAATGGGCGTTTTGCTGCAATGCTGCAACGAGCGCGTTGCCGACGAATCCGTTGGCGCCGGTGACGAGCATCCTCATTGCCCTCCCTCCCGAACGCGCCGCATCACAGCGCGCTTGCCAGCCAAGTCGAGATACCTATCTTTTAACGCCCCATACAACACGTCCGCGCTGAACGATTCCGCCACTCGGCGGCTGGCATTGACGCCCATCTGCTCGTATCGCCCCGGGTGTTCAAGAAAGTCGCGCATGCAGTCGGCCAGCGCATCGATATCACTTTCCGGAAACAACACACCGGTGTGCCCGTCCTCGATGGCATCGACCAGGCCGGGGATGCGCGAACCGATGGCGGGGACGCCGAGCGCGGCGGCATCGATGACGATGGTCCCGAAGCCTTCGCGATGACTGGGCAGGCACAGGACATCGCTGATTGCCAGATACAACTCATGGTTCTCCACCTGGCCGATCTCAAGCACGGCCTTCGCGAGAGTCTTGTCCGCGCCGAGCATCTTCGCGATCTCACCGTCCGATTCGTCCGGCCCGACGAACAGCAGGCGCGCGTTTGCTGCGGTCGCGGCGATCCTGGCGAAGGCGCGGAGCAAGTCAATTGCGCCTTTATCCCGCGTCTTTCTGGCGATGAAGGCAAACACGAAATCGGCTTCGCGCAGACCCAACTGTTTGCGCAGCTCATCGGCCTGCGGCGACACACTCGGCCTGTCGAAACGCACAAGGTCCACACCGGACAGCGAACCCTTCGATAGCACCGGCAGCGGCCCGCCTTTATAGGAAAAACCGTGTTCGCGCAGGAAAGCCGATTGCGAGGGACTGTCGGTCAGGCAGACGGTGTTCAGGGCATTGATCAACCGGTCGATCTGATAGTAGAAAAGGCGTGTCATGCCTTGTCTGGTCGCCCATACCTGCCCTGTGAAAGTGTGCAGGCGCACCGGCACCCGGCACAGGAATCCGGCAAGCGCCGATAGCAGTCCAGCCTTGGGCATGATGGAGTGCACGATGTCCGGCTTGATGAAGATGAATATCCGGCACAGCGCGAAAAGGGCGCGCAGGTCGGACAACAGACTCACCTTGCGGTTGAGATCTAGATCGATCCAGCGGATGCCGGGCCAGGTATCGCGATAGGCGGAGACGCCCTGCCCGACCACGGTCACGTCGAAATCCGCCGATATGCGCTTGAGCGTGTTCGCCAGATGCCAGGGCACGACATAGGACGCCGTGACGACACGGATGACTTTGAGCCTGCGCGCGGACGGCTCAGTTTGCGCCATGTTTTTTCCAGTGCGCGACGAGTTCGCCCATGCCGGACTCCATGGCGATACGTTTACGGTAACCCAGCTCTGCCTCGATGCGGTCAGTGCAGTACACCGCGCGATTGGTCAGCGCGTCGATGCGCGAAGTTTTCAACGGGACACCCGGCAGCCAGCCGCAGGCCGCGGCCAGCGCGCGCACCGGCATTTCCGGCAATCTCAGGCGCGGGGCCGGTTTGCCCAGATGTGCGGCGATGATGCCCGCGAATGCTTCAAGCGGGCGATGATCGGAAACGATGTAGGCACGGCCGTTGGCTGGCAATGTCGCATGGGCACACGCCAGCAGCGCATCAACGACATTCTCCACATGAACGTAGTTCGCCATCGCGCCGCGCGGCCCGATGAAAAAGAACAAGCCCTTGTCTATCATGCGGATCAGCTGGAACAGCGACTGGTTGGGCATGTCAGCGCCATAGACGTTGGATGGTCGCAGCAGGACGCAGGACAGTTGCCGCTGTTCTGCGGCAGCTTGCACCAGCGCATCCGCTGCCGCCTTGCTGCGTTCGTAGGCATTGCCCGGTCGGATGTCGGCGTCCTCGCGCACCACGCCGTGACGCACGGCACCGTAGACGCCGGTGCTGCTCAGTTGCACCCAGCGCCCGATCTCGCCTGTCGCCACGTGCAGCAGATTGGCCGTACCCGTGACATTGGTCTTTTCCATTGCGGCCGCATCGCGCAGTTCGGCTGCACAGTGGTACAACACATCCGCGCCCTGCACGAAGCCGCGCAAGGTTTCGGGTGCAGAGAGATCGCCGATGCACGCCTCCGCACCCGGTATCGCTTCAGCCGGTTCTTTTCTGGTCAGGTAACGCACACGGTCGCCCAGCGCGACATGCCGCGCGAGCAGATGCCGGCCGATGAAGCCGGTGCCGCCGGTGATCGCGATCACTTTAGCCATGTGTGTTTCTACGCATGCGTTTGGCCAGCGGCCGCACAAGAAAATAATGCGCCCAGTCTTTGATGTATCTGCCGTGCAGATGCCACAACGACAGCACTGCCGTCAGCAATACATCGCGCGTGACTTTCCAGTTCAGCTTCGCCGTCACATTCCCATCGTGGCGCCGGTAACGCGCCCAGATGCCGGGGATATAACCGTATGTGCCATCCGTACCGATCACGTCTATCCATAGCTTCCAGTCGGACACGACAGGCAAGGCGGGATGAAATCCATAAAAAGGTATTCGCGAGCGGCGCACCATGACCGAAGCGGCGGTGTACGGCGTGCCGTGCCGGATGAACTTTGCCGCACCCCGCCCGTCATGCAGCGGTACGAGGTCGCTGGTACGTATCCCCAACAGCGCACCTTCGGCATCGATCCAGTCCACATCATGTCCGCACAGCACGCGGCGCTCACCCTGTGCGAACCATGCAACCTGCCGCGCAATCTTGCCCGGCAGCAGGACATCGTCGCCGCCCATGAACGCAATCAATTCGCCGCTGCATTGGCGCAAGCCAATATTGCTGTTGGCGGTGATGCCGGCGTTTTGCGGATTGAGAATGGGCTTTAGGCGTTGTGGAAAACGCTGCGCCAGCTCGCGGATGATGTCCTGCGTGGCATCGGTGGAAGCATCGTCCGCCACCACTACCTCGAAATTCTCATAGTCCTGCTCAAGCGCGCTCACCAGCGCTTCGCGGATGAACTTCTCCTGGTTGTAGCTGATAATCATTATCGAAACAAAGGGGGAAGTTGTATGCATTTTTCTGTTTTACATCCATGTTATTCGCACTAAATTCCACCAGCTACCCATGCTTGCGAAGCTCAATGCAACTCATCGTGCTACTTGCTCCCCCGGTTGAATCGAAATAGCCGCAATGACCTGCTGAACCTGTTCTTGCTTCATATGGGGACCGATAGGCAGGCTCAATACCTCGCGACTAATTACTTCCGCAACTGGCAGACTGCCTTCCCTCATTGCCTGTTCCGCATACGCCGCTTGCAGATGCGGGGGAATCGGGTAATGAACCATGGTATTCACGCCGCAACCTTGCAAGTGTGCTTGCAGGGCATCCCGGTGCTGGCTGCGTACCGCGAACAGATGCCAGACTGGATCTGCCCACTCGGGAATATATGGCAATACCACACTGGTATCGGATAAAGCTTGCAGATATGCACGGGCTATCGCTTTGCGCCGCTCGTTCCACGCGTCCAGCCTGACCAGCTTCACGCGCAAGAACGCTGCCTGTAACTCATCCAGCCGCGTGTTGAATCCCTTCGTCTCGTTGTGATATTTCACCCGCGACCCATAGTTGCACAGCACGCGCACCTGTTCAGCCAAAACCGGATCATTTGTCGTCACTGCGCCGCCATCGCCCAAAGCGCCCATGTTCTTGCCGGGATAGAAGCTGAATCCCGCAGCGTCCCCCAATGTGCCGACACGGCGTGTCTTGTAGCGCGCGCCATGCGCTTGCGCAGCATCTTCGATCACTTTCAGACCGTGCCTTCTCGCGACTGCATTGATTGCGTCCATATCGGCAGGTTGGCCATATAGATGCACTGCAATGATGGCTTTGGTGCGGGGAGTGATGGCAGCCTCAATGCGCGCGGGATCAATATTGTATGTGCGCGCATCCGGCTCTACCGGAACGGGTACCGCACCGGCATGGCTTACTGCCAGCCAGGTCGCGATGTATGTATTGGAGGGCACGATGACTTCATCACCGTTGCCGATGCCGTAGGCCCGCACGATCAGGTGCAACGCGTCCAGCCCGTTGCCAACACCGACACAATGACCAACCTCGCAATATCCAGCGAATTCCCGTTCAAACTGTTCGACTTCGTTGCCCAGGATGTACCAGCCTGAATCAAGTACCCGCTCGAATGCCTCGCGTAACTCGGTGCGTAATTCGTCGTGCGGAGCCCTTAAATCCAGAAAAGGAACATTCATGTTTGCTGATTACTTAGTTGCAGGAACTGCGAATAGTCCCGAATATAGTCTTTCGCATCATAGTGCGTCGAAGCGAGCACCATGCATACGGCACCCGATGAGAAATTATCCAAATCCCGCCACATCATCGGGCAAACATACAAACCGGAATAAGAGCGATTAAGATGGAAACGCTTCTTCTGCTTCCCGTCGTCGAGAACCACATCAAAACTGCCCGACATGGCGACAATAAACTGATGCAAGGATTTATGCGCATGAGAACCGCGGTCCGATCCGCCCGGCACGTCATAGAGGTAATAGACCCGCTTGATATCGAAAGGAATATGCTGCCCGCCTTCGATAAAGCTCAGGTTCCCGCGAGGGTCCGATATCTTTGGCAGGGATATCTGTTTGCAGTCATCCAGGCTATATCTCATATTTCCCCTTCACGCTTCTTCACCAAAATTCTGGCCGGATTGCCAACAACGGTCGTATTAGGCGCGACATCTCTGGTAACCACAGCGCCCGCACCCACCGTCGCACCCGCACCGATGCATATTCCGGGCAAAATTGTCGCGCCACCGCCTATGCTGGCACCCGCCTCAATGCGGGTTATCAGCAGCTTGAAGTCGGCGTTCTTGCTTTTCGGGTACTTGTCGTTCGCAAAGGTGACATTGGGTCCAATGAACACATCGTCACCCACACGCAGCCCATCCCATAGCTGTACGCCGGACTTGATGGTGACCCTGTCTCCGATCTGCACATCACCTTCGATCAGACAGTGCGCGCAGATATTACAGTCCCTCCCGATCCGGGCCTGTGGCAACACGACCACGAATTGCCAAATCTTCGTGCCCGAACCTATTTCAGACTGATGCACATCAGACAAGGGATGAATAAACACCCGACTCATATTTTTCCCCCGTTCAGCTATAGCGAAGCAATGAATCGTTGAAAATCGTTCCACTGCCGCTGCTTGCTATACAAACTTGCGATCTTGTGTCGTGTGCGGCTTGCCATTTCAGCATGGGCTGGCCAATCTTCAAGCACCTGATTGATCCGGTCAACCAGCTCCCCCGGATTGCCGTAAGAATAGAAGTCCGCTCCGGGCTCAAAACCATCCGGGTAAACGCCTTCCTCCGAGATTAAAAAGGCCCCCAACCCGATCGCCTCAAAAAGCCGCATATTGCTTTTAAAGCCGGCATTGAAATCGGTGAAGCCATTGACCACGACCTTCGCCTGCCCGATAGCCTGATACAAATCCTCGCCATACAGCGGTGGGCTCGCGTGCTCTCTAACGTGCTTGTTCGGAAAAGTAATCATAGGCAGATGGATATCGGCCCAGGGGAATCTTTTCCTGATGAATTGAGGAACACCTCTTTCGATATATTGCAGGTGGCACCTGACGTCTTTGCCGGTTTCAATCTTGTAATCAATCAGTCTGTCGACGGCCTCAGCTCTGGATCCGAAATACTTTCTTGCATATTGCCCATAGAACAAGATATCGGTGTTCCGGTTTGTGCTGCCGATTTCGCCCCAGGCATCCGGGATGCCCGGCTGAAGTTCGCAAGCAGCCAGACCTGCCTTTTTCCAATATTCCACAAAGGGTCTGTGCAGCGATATGTGTCCGTCATATTCCCGGATAGTCTTCGGCACTCCGGCAATGATGCCATTCCAGTAGACGCATTTGAGTCCCGGCCTTAGTTTGCCAAGTCTGCGAATGAACCCGCAGTCATAGACCGCGGACATGTTGTAAAAGACATCCGGCTTGAATTCTTCTATCTGAGCTAGTCTGATTTCATCCAGATCAGCCGTCTTCAGGCCGTACTCCTTGGCCCAGAGCAATTGCAGGCGCTCATAATCCCATAACGTATAGAAGACCTCTTCCGGCCTTCCCTCCAAAGCAGGTGACAGAATATAACTGGAGGCATAACCATCCTGGATCACCAAACGCTGCAGCATCCCGAAATCCATCTCGTCCGTCACCCCATATTTCGCTTCAAAGCGCGCGATATGGGGCTTGTATTTGTGGATGCACTGGAATACTTTCATTTGCAAAGATTCTCAACCGTTAATGTTCAGAAGGACGGACTGGCGGGCTTGGCTTGGCTTGGCTTGGCTTGGCAACAAAGGATCAACGGAATAGCTCCCGCATAATGGGAAGCATACGCAGCGATGCCCGGTACGCAGCCGCCCTGCCGCGATAATGTTCGGCACGCTTTCCTTTCCGTCCCAGCAACACCAACAGCCAAAGCATGGCCAGCTTGACCGCTCCTGCAACAGCACTTGCCTGCAAGGCATACGGGGCAAGCCGCTTCAAGGGCGGCAAGAGCATGAACACCCCGCGTGATTTCTGCTCATGCACCGACTCCAGCACCAAGGCTTTCTCGTATTTCAGGACAGGTGCATGCATGAATCCGCCCACCGCCCGTGCAATGCTCGGGAAGGCCGCACCATAAAAGAGAATTCGCCGGAGCCCGGCTGGTACGCCTGTGGCCATGATGCCATACGCATTCAGGTAGTCCGCGAACTTCCTGATTTCAATCAGCAGGTCGTTCCTCCCCCAGCTTTCCCAATGACATTTGTTCAGCACGGTGTGGTGGACGATGTTCCTGTGCCAATAACAGACGCCGCCCCTGTGCAGGAGGTCGCCGAAGAATATCATCGGAAAATAAGCATTCTCCCGATAGCGCTCCCAGAACTCGAAATCGATCCGCCCGGCGCAGACAATGAGCCCCGACAGGACGAATCCGTTGACCATATGCCTGCCCGCGTGGACAGCGGAGGGGCGCAAACACGTGTCTTGCCTAAAAGGACTGCAGCTGATGCAATGCAGTTCCCCGTTTTCTGTATACGAGTGGCGCGGCGTCCATATCGCCGACACGTTGTCATCTCTCTTCCGCCGCAAGAGCTCGACTACCTCGTACAGGATATCCGGCTGAAGAAAATCGTCATCCGTGATGATCAGTTGGCAGTCGCTCTTTTCAGCAGCCTCGGCCAGCATGCACTTGATGTTCACGTTCATGCCAAGATTCTGCTCGCGCGTGACACCGTGAAAATATCCAAGTGACTCATACGCATGCAATACACCGACCGTATCGTCCGGAGAGGCATCATTCGCCACATATATGTCTACATGATCAGACAGGGAATATTGCTCGATTTGGTCCCTGACCGATTCGATGCAACGACGCAAAGTGAGCGAACGTTTATAGGTCGGGATGCAGACGGCCAGGATCCTCTTCATCGTCGCCATCCTATCTGCGCATACTGACCAGCAAGGCGATGCGCGACCGGATGGCTCGCAACTCGATGAGAATCAGATATGAAAATCCCCAGACGACAATCTCTGCGCCAAAAGGGCAAATAAAAAACAACAGCAGGGTATGCCCATTCACTGTTAACAATGCAGCCCGGATGTTCTTGACCAATGCGTACAAGGTGCCGTATCCCGACAGCCATGCGGCGACACGGGCACCTGCTCCAGTGCGCGCTCCTTGTCCAAGCGGGGCGGCATTCTCACCGGATGGCAACCGGTTGATTGCCAGATGCACTTCCCGGTTCAACGCATCGCCGTACAGGAAAGCAAAGCTAGCCGAGAAGGCCATCACCCAGACCAGTGCCTCGTTATAACGGATACCGACGCCCAGGATGATCAGAGATATCTTGAACAGGTCGCTCATGTGGTCGTACCGGAACGCGTTCTTCGAGACCTTGTCGGCCATCCTCGCCACAGTGCCGTCGCAGAAATCCAGCAACACGGCCAACCCCCAGAAGACTGAGAACCATGCCCACCCCGCGTCATAAACCAGCGCAGCGAAAGCAAACACCGCGCATCCGAAGGATAGCGTCGTGATTTGGTTCGGACTCAAATGCAGCCTGTCGAGCAGCACGGCGAACGGATAGGCGAACCGGTACATCAGCAACAGGATATGGTTCTCACCCACCGTCTTGCGATTCACATAAGAGTCGGAGAATATGCGGCCAAGCGTTCTTTTCATGGATTCAAGCCTGGCATGCGTTTCTCAAATCGCAGACTCGATCTGTGACAGGCGCTCTGTGGTGACTGGGGAAAGCAGATCCGAGACCGTGTCCACCTCCACCCAGCCGCCGCGTACCGGCACCGACTCCAGCCGGTAGCCGAGGTCGATCATCGCCTGCAGCATATCGGTCATGTAGGCTTTCTCCAGTGATTTCCCCCGCAACGAACCGGCGCCTTTTGCATCATGGAACGTTTTTATGAGCAACTGCATTCCTTGGGCCGTGAACTTCATCAAGCCCATGTACTGCCCTTCGATTTCAGCGAGAGACTTGGGCTTCTGACCAATCTCCAGGATTCGCCCATCCTCTGCCAGCTTTAGTGTTTCAGCATCATCCAAAGGATCCTCGTTACGCGCCCGCCAATAAGCCTCCCAATCAAGATCAATGGTCACGGCGATGTCCGCCTTGGAACGCAGGAGCGCCTGCAACACCTCCCTCGAATAAACGATGTCACCATAACAAAGCAAGATGTCACCTTCGAGGGCATCCTCGGCACAGAACAGAGTCCAGACCATATTGGTTTCCGCATATCGCGGATTGACACGCGACTCTGTGTCATCGCGCCTCAACATCCCTTCACGGTATCCACCTATCAGCACAACACGCTGGATGCCCTCTGCCCTCAATACCGCCAGCTGACGGTCCAGCAAGCTGCGCCCATCCACTTCGACCAGGCACTTCGGGCGATCCAGCGTATAGGGACGCAAGCGTGTACCTTCGCCTGCCGCAAGAATAATTGCTTTCAATTCTGGTTTATTCACCACTGCATAACCTCTTTAGCCGCTTGATATCTTGCAGGGAGAATGATGCCTCGCGCTCCGGATGCCACATCCAGCCTTCCCATGGTAATTCGATGTGTCTGATCGCTTCTATCGAACCGTCTTCCGCCCGGGCCGAGACCTCAAACCCGTCCGGGCAGGAAGCCAATCCCCAGTTGTGGTAGCTGTTCACCTCGGCTGGCCATTCATCCTTCCGGGCAGTAACCGCCAACTGATGCCGTGTTCCGACGTGCCCTCCAACCTTGACCAGATCAATGCCGGCCCACACCGCCATCATCTGCAGTCCGCGGCAAATACCCAGCACCGGCACCCGCTTTGCCTCTGCCCACGCAAGCAGATAGCGTTCAGTGACATCCCGCGCGGGATATTCGCCGATATCATTGCCGCCCGACAGGATCAACGCGCCGGGCTGTACGGCTTGCAGCCAATTTTCGAGTATTGGCTCAGACGGATCACCGCTACCCGACAGGGTATTGGGAACAACGACCGGCAGAAACCCCGCGTGCACCAGCCACTGAACCAGCTTCTGATCCAGCGCATCGCGCAGCTCGGCACGACCCGCAACGCTATCTATGCGCTGGGTGACGGCAACTACAATTTTAGTATCCGGGCTGATGATCAAACCTTATGGGCGATAAGAACATAAATATTGCAGAACTGGTCCGGAAAGAAACGCATCAAAAAATTCTGTAACCGCTGACCAAGCCACGACAGGCGATATCCCTCCATCCGCGCTTTGTTTTCATCGAACTGCTTGTGCCCTGCAGAACGGAAAAAAGCGAACTTGTACAGGATGGGCATATTCTCCACCGGACCGATAAACTCTATAGAGAAGCCCGCGCGCGTGAAAAGCTGTTCAAACTCGCTACGGGTAAGATTCAACTTATGGAAAGACCGCGCCGTATTCCCCGCCCCCGTACGCTTCGCTTTCCGGTCGGCCAACCAGTCCGTAAGCCGGGTCTGGATATTGTCCGCCCGGAACGAGGCACAAACCTGACCGCCTGAATCCAATACCCGATACGTTTCCTGAACGGCCTTGTCCAGTCCGTGCTCAAGGTTGTGATACAGGCCAAATGCAAGGACGTACCTGAACGACTGATCCGCGAACCGCAAATGGGTTATATCCCCCACCTCTGCCTGTAGCGTGGGATCGATTTCCTTAAGCTTGCTGATCGCGACATCAATAAAATCAAAACCGATGATGTCATAACCCCGGTCGTGGTAGTAACGCAGAATACGCCCGGCACCGCAACCGGCTTCCAGAATTTTCCCGGTCTTGTTCGTGATGGCCATCTGTGCATATTTGAGTGGATACACCGTCAGATTTTCCATCGGGGCATCCGCCGGAATATCGTCCCAGCGTGCAGTCCAGTACGCTTTGACGCCGTGTGTGCGATAGGTTATTCGCATCGGGCACCTTGGCCTTTATCCAGGATGGCGATGTGTTTTAACACCGGGTGGATGATGTAATACGTCTCGCCACCAATATTGGCCGGGAGTTCAAACTTCCATCCGCCACACTTCAAGTAATTTTGCAAAGTCTCAACCAGCACCTTTGCGCGCGCGCCCGAATCATAGATGTGATCAATTGCCAGCCGGTTCCGGGGCGGGGGGAATTTCCGCCTCAACAGCACAGGGCCACAGTCGATTTCTTCGCTCATAAAAATGGCCGATGCGCCCAGCGTACCCTCCGCGATAAGACTGTAGTAGTTCGTGGTGCTGCCCTTGTAATCCGGCAGGTAGCCGCCATGCACATGAAGGAACTGCTTGCCTGTGGACAAGACATCTTTCCGCAGCAACGCGCCACCGAATCCGGAATAGATGAAAGCGGACTCGGCCCTTCGGCGGATGGCCTCTACAACGGACGGATCATTGATGTCCCTGCTCGCCGATACTTCGTAGGCAATGCTGAATTCGTCCAGCAGCGTCTTGATCGGGCGACTTGAATCGAAATGCGCTTCGCTCCAGCAATCGTCAACATCAACGACTCGTCCGCTCTCGGAGGCAGACGGGGATATCTGTCCGGGCAACGGCTTGTCCGATGCGTCTTCAAGCACAAGCACAAAGTTGGGCAGCAATGCATTCCGCGCCAATGCTTGCAGGTAGGCTCTGGATCGAGAAGTATCCCCTGCGATCATACCGATATCATTCAGGCGCAAATGGAACTCCTTTTTTCTCGGCCAGCAGTTGAACACTGACAACTTCTGCGGCCAATACAACCGACAAACCGTTTTCCGGGATACAGACTTGCACCCTATTCTCCGGCAAGGAGCACAGCAAGTCGCAGACCTTTAAAAGTGTGCTCAGATATTTTATTTCATTGGTTCGGGCATAAAACAGGCTTAAAGCCAACGCGAACAGCCAATACAAACGAACCGAGGTATTGCCACCTTCGCCATTCCTGAACCCTGCCGGATAGGATGCGTACAACTTCTTGGTGACTTCAAAACGCTGAACCAGACGGTCAAGCCAGATTTTTGTACCGACATTCCGCTCGCTGGTTAATTGAACTGCAATCAGGGCGTGCAACAGCTCCAGCGTGATTACCGGCACAGCCGTCGTCAGATTTTCCAGATTCTTCGCCAGACCATTCAGGCTGCCGTCATCCGCCTTGTCCGAATGGAGTGCCTTCGCGCTTCCGCCCGCCAGTAATGCCCGAAACCTTTGCCCCGCTCCCGGCACAGAAGTATCGAGCAGCTTTTCAAGTGCGGGCAGTGCACAAACCACGAACAGATGGTCCGGTTCTGCACGGTCATACTCGGCACTGGCGCGGCAGCGCACCACAGCCATCCTGCCGGATTGGTACGACTGCAAGAGTTCACTCCCCTGAAACGGGGTGTACATATAGCTGTGCGGCTCTTCCAGTCGGTTGGCCTGCGTATAGGGGTAACTCATCCGGGCTCACCCATGATTTTTTCTGCAATGGGTTGGGCAAAGCCGAGCAACTCCTCTCTGGAGCTGGCATTGTGGATGACCAGATCCGCGTTGTCCGGGCGAGGGAATTCGATATCCATGCCAGCCACATCGCGAATTTCTCCGCTGTTAAATCTGCGGTAAATCCCCTTGGAATCGCGCTGCACAAGATCTTGCATGGGGGTATCAATAAAAACCTCGTAGTAGTTCTTCAGATTTTCGCGATTCCAGGCTCGTGTTTCGGGAAATATAGAAAGAATCGCGCAAACCACATGGATGCCCTGGTCATCAAGCAACTTACCGAGCTGGCAAATTCTTTGCGCATTGGTATGGCGATCTTTCATCGTGTGCCCCAGATCGTTGCCAAAAACTTCCCGCACCATGTCACCATCAATCAAAATCACATTATTTCGGTCGCGGCGAACACGCGCGACAACTTCATTGGCAAGCGTTGTTTTACCCGCACCAGAAAGCCCAATAATCCAGACAACCATAATAATTTCCCGTCAGTGCAATGGGTTGACAAGCCCGGCCGCGCAATCAAGCAGGATTTGATTCGCGCTCATGAACACTTCGAACCGCTGCTCACCACAGCCGATTGCGGCAGGGATGCCGAACTCCGCGCAACGGATCGCCATGTGCGAATTCGCGCCGCCGTATTTGGTGATCAGTCCGCCGATTTGCTGTGCGAAAATCCAATCGAAACCGGGGTCTGCATTTTCGATCAACACGATTTTACCAGTCAGTGCGGGCGCTGTTTCCCCTGCGAGCAGGGAAACACAAGCTGCGGTGATTTTCTTGTGCGTGATGAAATTCGGGTGGCTGACCTGAAATGGCACAACATGCACGCCCGCCTCATCGAACAAAACCTGGGGAAGGCGTATCGCCGAGCTCAGCGCATGCCGCTCGGCTTCCTCTTCCGCGATCTGGCGCAGCCGTTCTTCTATGCTGCCCTCAGCACTTTTCGTGGCGACATCGAGCAAGTGTCCGACTGCGACATGGGACATCTCATCACGGCTCAGGCCGTGCCGTTCGCCAAAGCCTGCGATGAGCTCAAGCATGTTACTGACAG
>Ga0209212_1006184_pt1 | contig 13824 bp, 11 predicted proteins | sample RifGroC2_FD_183996 | JGI IMG/M metagenome (GOLD analysis project Ga0209212, IMG submission 183996) | Groundwater microbial communities from Rifle, Colorado, USA - Groundwater C2 (SPAdes) (version 2) | ecosystem: Environmental > Aquatic > Deep subsurface > Groundwater | place: Rifle, Colorado... | reverse complement strand
CCGCCAGGCGCCTGCATGACTCCGTCTAATGTAATAAATGATAAAACGACTATTCTTCTCATGATACTCCTCTCCTTCTATTACGATTGGTTATTGATAATTGCCTACCCAAATAGTCGTTTAACGAAGCACAGAATCGACAAGGCAAGCACAGAAGTGTGATCGAATGAAAGGCGCAAAGGAATGACGAATAATCTCGGGTTAAACTGCGGTCAGATATTGATCTGCCGGCAGCCCCGCGGGGCGTTGATATCGACAGTGGGGCGCGTCTCATGGTGATTGGAGATCGGCCAGCGGATCCTGAGGCGGGCAAACACCCCACGAGCCGCGCAGGATCTTCTCCATATTCCTCCCCTTCGCCAGTTCATCCACCAGCTTATCCAAATACCTGACCTGCCGGGTCAGAGGGTCCTTGATTTCCTCCACATGATACCCGCAGATCACTCCGGTGATAAGATGTACGTTGGGGTTCAGCGTACCCTGGCAGACAGGCGTTAGTTCCCGCACGGAAACCTGAATAGTCGGAGATTGCACTTTTCTCTAGTGCGAGGAGCTCCCGGCCCTTGGTCCACTTGCGCGCCACTCGGGGTGGATTCAGTTATGTTGTTCCTGGAGCCGGTAGAGCCTTCGGGTTCCCTGGAGTCCTTTGAGTTGATGTTCGCCGGCGTCAGAAAACGTGAGATTAGAACCTTCAAGGAGCGCATTCGTCGAATCGGAAATCAGTACCTCGCCGGGACCCGCGAGGGATGCAACCCGTGTCACAACGTGGACTGCGATTCCACGAACATCATCCACGTGGCGCTCAACTTCTCCCGAATGGACGCCGGCGCGGATTTGAATCCCGTCTTTTTGTGCCATTCGACCGATAGAAGCCGCGCATGCAACCGCCCGCTCTGTGCCGTCAAACATTGCCAGGAATCCATCGCCCGTCGTCGTGATCTCGCGTCCACGAAAACGATCTAACTCCAGTCGGACGCGGTCGAAATGCTGTGCCAGCAGTTTCTTCCACGCGACATCTCCTAATTGCGCAGCGATTGGCGTCGAATTGACAATATCCGTAAGCAGGAGCGTCGTCAGAACGCGTTCACCGGATATATTTGGTCGTGCCCAGGCCGCGCCATGCCGGAATTCGATCCCCACCACCGGCTCGTCACCAAGAACCCAAGCGTCATGACCCGGTGGAATATCATAAACATCTCCAGGCCCGATGGTGCTTTCGGTACCGTTATCCAGAGCAAGCTGCATGCGACCGGAAATCATAATGCCCTGATGGTGAAATTGGCAGCTCTGAGTTCCAACCCCGGGCTTTGTATCTTTGGACCAACGCCAGCCGGGTTGAATGACAACCCTTGCCACAAACGTTTCACCAAGGACGATAATCTGCGCCTGGAAGTTTGGAAATGAAAGAGTCTCGTCCGGCTTCTCAAAGCGTTTAGATATGATTTGGTTCATCAAGCTTCTCCTTTGAATTGAGTGCCGAGGTTTCCGCCGGCGATAGCAGCCATCATGAACGAACCATTTTCCGTGGCTGGCGGGATTTGAGCGACCTCGGCTGTAGCCTTTAACCTTGAGTGGGCCACTGAAGGCGCCGGTCAGTTCGGCAGGGGCGCCTGCCACAAGATATTGCGTTATTCCGGCCAGGGCAAGTACTGTTGACCAAACTCTCAATGAGCGCTGCGTGTACCGACAGGAAGAACACGTTCCAGACAAAAGGGTTGGCAGGCAAGGACGAGGTTATCGGCGGAGTCGTCTCCTCTCCGGTTCAAGGGAATCATCCGCAATGCGGAACGCGAGATCAGCTTGGCATACTCGTAGAGGATTTCTTCACGGATGGTTTGGATGTAGGGAGGAGGCATAGAATTTCCGCAGAAGCTGCAAATATGTACTCCACCGCGAATTTTGAGGAGCCGCTTCGATCCCGCCGTGCAAGGGTGGGCCCAGCCGTTTGTGTTAGAAATTGTGAATACTAGAGCCCAACGGCTCCTCTGGCCGTTGGCTAGGAAGTTTTAAGGCAAGAGGCAATCCGGACCTTCAGATCAATTGTCCATGATCTTTGATAATTCGATCGATTTCCTTCAGTGCAAACTGAGCAATTCCCTTCTGGGCATTCTTCTGCACCGAGGATTCTGTTTCCAGATCACCCAGAATGATTATGTTTTCATCATTTGTCTTGTTTGCAGGTCCCGTGTAATTGAATGATCCGGCAATAACGACTTGCTCATCGAGAACCATCAACTTGTGATGCAGTTTGCCTACTCCGTTACCGGGTGCAACCTTAAATAATTCACATTGCGCCTGTTTCAACGCCGGAATCGCCGCCCACTCTTGCACACCTTGTCTAGCATCGAAGGCACCGCGGATTGGTATATTCAACTGGCGGAGCTTCACCATCGTGTCGTCAATGCCTGAGGATTTGGCAAACGTGAAAATAGCAAAGTCAATTCTACTCTTTGCCTTCAACATCTGCTTCATGATTTCCATTTCAGGATTGTGGTCGGGCGCAAAGAGGATGCGAATACGAACATCGGACACAACCGGTTCTTTAGGAACTGGATCATGTCCTTCATTCTTTTTGCCAAAGTGACCTTGCTTGATCTCACCAAATTCTCGCGCATAGGTCTCCGTTACCTCTTTGTCATGAATAATAACAATGTGGTTGAGATTCTGGTGGGCGTCGGTGTCAGTAAAATTGGTCGACCCTGTCAGCAGCGATTCCCCATCCCGAACAATGAATTTCTGATGAAATATTGCCGAGTTGTAGTCTGGTTTAACGTCTATTGCCGACCGAAGAATCGCATTCAGAATGTCGCGGTTAGATTCAAGCGATCCACCAGCCGCCCATGGATCCTTTCTTGCTTCTTTTTCCCTCAGGTAGTCTTGCTCAATAACCATCTGAACCTTGACCTTTCGCGATTTCGCCCCGATGATCTCTTCAGCAATGAGCCTGTTGTCCAATTCCTGGACGGCAATATCTAACGACTTCTTTGCACCTTGGATAAAGTCGACGAGGACTTCTTCGAGGTTATCCGGAGCCCCGACTTCTTCGGGTCCGGCGTAGATTTCGATTTTACCGACCTTCTGCGACATAGATCCCTCCGATGGTATTCTCTTTCCGTGATTTGGCTGCAGCACCTCCTGCATGGCAGATAATCCTCTCAGATTCGGGGCCATCATGCTTCCCCTCAAACGGCAAAGCCCCCATTGAATGCTCTCACAGGCATTCTCCAGAGGCTCTTACTCTTATCAGACTCCCCACCCCCTGGGCTCGCTGAGTGAATTTCGCAGAGTGTGTCTTATTCCAAAACTGAAAGCAAGGTGTTCAACTCACATTAACAGATTCGATTCCAGATTGATCTGCTCAAGTTGCATAGAGCGAATACGCATCGAACGCGATTAACGGCAACATAGGCATAATCCTTATCACGCTCCCAACGTTACCCTATAAGTCGTCGGGTCCACCGGTTCGAATCTAACATCGCAACCATCATACCTCAGATCTATTGCATCTCCGCTTTTAAGTTTGTACCACGTTTCGCAACAGACCTCATTCATTAATTTCTCATTCACTCCTTCCCAAGCCCTGAGGTTGTCACTTAACTCCTTCCTTGTTACAATGCCCTCCGCCTTATTATCACTGATCTTCGTAGCGATAGGGAGCTCGCCCACCCTCAGTCTCCCCGATGCTTTAGCTAGCAATTCGATGCACAATCCAAAACCAGAGGCCCCCAATGACAATTTCCTTATAGATGGCAGATGAGCAGCCCTAAAACCGCATAGTGGGTCGAAATACTTATACCCAGTCATGTACTCAAAGTGTTGCGAGACTGCCTCGGCGATTGCCTTCTTTGCCGACGGTACGCCCGTGTCGGCATACCGATTTCCAATTATTAGATCCGCATAGCCGGCCCGCAACATTGTCTTGAACATGGGGATGTCGTCTGGATCATGTTCGCCATCACCATCCAACGTAACAAAACAATCTGCACCCGCCTCCGACGCTCGTTCGATGCCTCGTTTTACGGCGGAGGCATAACCCTGATTCGTTTCATTTCGTAGCAATATCACCTTTTCATCATTCAAGGAGGGAATATAGGGCGAAGTACTGCCGTCATCGACGATGATGATTGTGTGTACGTGACGGGCAGTCTCTGATATGACGTCATGAACCACGTTATCGGGATTAAATACTGGAATGATTGCAGCAAAGGTCATGTGCCTTCTCCATCCGACCAGAATCGATCAAACTCGGTGTGCAAGCATTGGTAGAACCTATCGTTTGTCGACACAATGAGCCGCAGATCATCCTGTTTTACCCAAGGTGGACAATATACAAAGTACGATATGTGCTTGCCTCCTCTATCCTCAAATAGAGCAAATACGGCATATGGCATCAGAGTATCATATTGTTTGATTTGATCGCCAATATGAAATCCAAATTGCTTACAGAATTCGGTCAGAATGGGTATCGATTGCGCTAGTATCGGCTTCCACTCTTCTTTCGAGAGAACCCTATTCCCAATCTCGTGACCGTAACGTTGTCGCAATGAAAATATCGGGTTGTCCACACCAGCAAACAACATGCGTAAAGTCACGTTGCCGTTGTGCTGAAGAGCGGTTGTGAACAAATCATGGACAAAAGGGAGGATTTCTTGAGCCGTTATCCAAAGAAAATAGGCCCTTCTTGCACCACGCACGGGACGAATTAGCTTTATTGCATCCCTTAAGGGATACAGCGGATAAATGCGGGTCTCTGGCCCAACCTTATCACGGACCGCTGAATACACCGATTTGAATACCTCATAGAACTTAACAATGTCCACCAAACCTGTACTCATATTAGAATATCCTCCGCAATTTCGTCTAGTATCTACGACGTGAAGGCGTTCAGCAAGCTATGCCGGTTACGACTTATCGCCTTCTGAAGGTTGGGGGAACTAAATGCCGCGATAGTACCCGGGCTTGCACCACACCAGTCGCCAACCAGCCTGTGCGAAGCCAACACTAACACTAGAAGATGAAGAACGGCCCTTCCAGCCGTTGTTTCCCATTAGTTATAGCTGGTGCATAATCTCATGTGCCCAGCTGAAAGAACCGTCGGAGAAACGCGTCGAATTGGGGCACCGTGAAATCGATTATCCCATATTCTGGCGAGAAGACGAAACCTTTCCCTATTAACGTAGCCCGTATGGGTCCCAAGGACTCGATCTTGCGGTCCATTTTCTGTGAAACGTCGCCCATCTTATACGGACCTTTCCCGAGCATCGCCATGTGCTTCATGAGATCCTTTTCGGATGACGTCGCCCGATCCAGTCTCACCTTGAAGAAACTTTTATCTAGTACTGATAGAGTCTTTGCTTTCGCAACGCTCACATCACTTTTCGTGATTGGTGATTGCTTGGCAAAATCCCAGACGGTCTTGCCAAATTCTTGAATAAAATAGGGATACCCCTCTGTAATTTTGACTAACTCCGAGACTGCTTCAGGTTCATATTCAACAGAAAGAGTCGAGGCTGGTTCGGTGATTGCCAAACGAGCTTCCTCATCATCTAGGTTCTGCACTGGAATGAACTCAAAGAGCCGCTCAGCATAGGATTTCGCCTCTCCGGACAGGGCAGCAATGTGAGGCAGTCCGGCACATATGAAGAGAAGCGGTAAGCCAAGTTGCGAAATCCTATGACTTGCAGCGATTAGAGCAGCGAAATCTGATTCTTTGAGATATTGCGCTTCGTCAATCAGAATGCAGATTGGCTTTTCTTCTTGCCTGCTCGTTTCTCCGACATTGACAACAATGTCTGTAAGATCCTTCTCAAAATTTCCGGAATCAGCTTCTCCCATTAACGCATCAACGTTTAGTCGAAGTTCGGGACCATCAGGCAGAGTCACAGTAAACGCTTTCAGCACTCTCAGAGCCTTGAATGCTTGAGACTTGACATTTTCAACGGAATCTATTCTCAGAAGTATCCTTCGAAAAGTCCTGGCGATAATCGAATGAAAATCATCACTTTCTGAGACCTCAATGTGTTCAACAATGTACTTCTGGAGTCTCGCAAGCTGCTCGAACTCGTTCAATAGAACAGTCTTACCAACTCCTCGCAACCCGTACAGCATAAGTGACCTCTGAGGTTTTCCGTCCTTTACACGGGCGAGGAGAATCACTGCTTTTTCAATAACTTTAGCACGGCCAGCCAGTATAAGAGGCTTGGTGCCAGCTCCGGGTCGATATGGGTTACTGATTGGATCCATTGATAAGCCTGGCTATTGGTAGACTATCACTCTCCCGAACACGGCCATTCCGGGCCGTTGCCCCACCAAAAAGCGACAAAAGCCTCCATCGAATGCTCTCCCAAGCATTCTCCAGAGGCTCTCACTCTCCTGACGCCCCACCCCCTGGGATCGCCAAATCAATTTCGCAAAATGTAGCTTATTCAAAAACGTAATGCAGCGATTCAAGCGCGTTCCTAGTGGATGGTGTACTCAAGCTCATCTCGCTTTTTCGCAACCTAAGTCAGTTCACCAACTGAGCTCTAATCCCTGAAATCAGAAAGTGAAGGGTAACTTTGTGGCGTGAATTATCAGAATAATCTATGGAATCCGTGTTTGGAGACCTTTTCGTCCCAAAGGTCTGCTGCAAATCAATAACTCTTATCCGGGGGAACTTGCCCGACTTCAACAAGATCCCCTCGAATTCAACCGGTTCTCCAGTTTTCTCGTCTCTCCAGACCTCCTGAAGCTCCGGGTTGAAATGATAGACCATACTTCTGATTTCTGCAATATGCTCAAAGGAATAATTGAAATTCTTATTGTAAGCTTCCGCAATGTAGCTGTAGTAGTGAAACCTAGCCGGTTCCCTTTCGCTTAAGCGTGGGCTCTTTCGCAAAATATCAAACAGCTTTTTTCTGTTCTCAGCCTTGTGCAGGTTCCTACCATAATACTTATACAAAACCCATGCAGCATCATCCAAGTAGCTGTAGTCCTCCAACTCGAGAATCTGAGACTCAGACTTATCATGGTCCTTTCGTTCCTGATAGTAGTAGTGCTTGAGGATTAGAGAATAGGGTCGCAGTTTCTCTTTGTCATACATTGTGTTGAGATATTCGAGATAGTCCGATCCGAACTGTTTCTTAATGTATTCAGCCTTCAGTTGGGAGATTATATGGATATTTTCATAAACAGCTTGCTCTGCTTGGTCGAAAAGACCCTGAATCCTGACCAATTGCTGAGAATGTTCTACCTCAGCCATCCTCACCTTTTGTAGCATCCATATTTCACACCTTATGTAATCCAAGTAGCTATAGTGACTAAATGGGTCCATGATTCTTTTTATCTCAAACAATTCCCGTGCTTCATTTAGATGTGCAAGCGTATCCTTAAGTTCAGTTTCCCGCTGAAAAGCTGCTCTCGCCAAGTCGAAATTGAGCGCTGCCCTCCTGTGAATCAATCGATGGTTCCGTCTCTCTAGGAGAGATTCCACATAAATGATCTTGTCAATTGCCTTCCTCACAGCCTCCAATGCCAAGCGTGATTGAAGGTCCATGGCATAGTGTAACACAAAATGAGGGTCTTCAGAAAACTCCTGAGAACAAATATCAAATAACTTGTGGATCTTTTCTGATGAAAGATCTTTATAGTCTCTGATTGCCTTAAGAAGGTCTACAACGAGTCGTGAGTTATGAGAACTAAAGAAGATCTTCTGAATCACTTCTTTGTATTTCTCGAATCGGGAGTCCTCGTTAGGATAAAGCATCTTCACAAGCGAATCTGAAATTATCTGATGCTTAGTCCGGAAGAAGAGATCCGGTTCAGTTCCTCCACTGTGGCCAGTCTCTTGAATAAGGATACCCTTGCAGTCATATTCCAACACATCTCTCCTGAATGCATCCCAGTCTTTTGACACCACACTCTGCAACAGCGAAAGAGGCATCATTATTCCAAACCTATAGAGAAGAGAAGTGTAAAGGAATGCCTCTTTTGCTTTGGGTGATAACTCGTTGTAGGCGTCCCTCAGAATATTTATGTGTTTGCTCTTTGTTAGAAGACTAATCAGCGAAATGAAAGTATCGCCTCCATACTTTGTTACTATTCTCTTGGCAATAGCATTCTTCTCTTTGAAATCCCTTAGAACCAATAGTCCCGACTCTGACAATTTGGTCACAAGGTCGACCGCTTCTTCCTCGTTAAAAGGTGTTTCTATGTTAATTTCCCGAATTCCTTGAAATTCATGATTCGTCCGCTGCCTCTGAAGGATATTCTCACGAATTGAGGCGATGATCACTATGTTAAATTGATCAAATTGCTCCACGCTCATCCTTACACGAAAATCTATCAATGCCTTAAAGGAACTGTCTACCTCAATTCTGTTGAAGACCAGGAGGATGTTCTTCGCCTGTGAGGCGGCAAATGCCTCCCCAATGTCCATCGCAGAAAGTCGTCGAGCGTCCAACACCTCGAACCCCAACGCAACAAGGTTCGGATCGTGAATCAAGTCATTGACCAACCTGTAGCTACAGGTCGTCTTGCCGACTCCGTATCCACCCGTAATGAATAGAACTGGAATGAGGTTAGACTGTTTATTGCACAACTCAACAACTGCAAATCTCAGGTTCTCCAAAAGGTCCTTTTTCACAACATCTAGATTCTTCCTTACCACGTCGAAGGTGGGTTCTTCTCCTTTGTAGTATTCCGGCGGGCTGACAAGCTGAAACCGACCTTGCTCCGATAGTTGCGAAAGGTTATCGCCAATGCGAACTGCCAGATAATTTGGAACGGAGACTGATTTGTTTTGGTGATCATACATTTTGAGCTTCTTGCGCTTCAGGACGACAGCATCATATTCATCTTGCCACTTCTTGAACTCCTGGAAGAAATCTTCAGCCTTACACTTGATAACACACACTCTATTGTCCATTAAGAACGCCAATTGATCGTCTTGGACAAATGGATCAACTCGAAGCATCCAATTCCTTCTTCTGAAATTGTAGCTGTCGAACTTGTCTATTAGCTTTCTGCCAAATGGATCAGCATAGGAATACCCCACCGAGAGAAACATGACGTTAGGGGACAAATTCTCCAGGGATCTCAAGACAACCTTGAATAGTTTTGAAGCCCTAACAAAGTCCTGTGTTGAGATAACTAGAGGAAATCTTTTTTTGTCGCTAATACATCCATTCAGCTTCACATATCTAACTTCATCGTTCGATTCCATTGATAGGTATTCGCTCTGATTTCTTATGACCCTTAGCTTGAGCGATTGCCTTGGCGTTGAGACAATCTCATCATACGCTCTTTCGATAGCTAGGTCCTGGTTCGATGTAATGATTGTCCTCCAGTCGATTGAAGCTATCATTTTGTGGGTCTCGGAGGGACGGATCTTTGAAAGCATATCAGTCACAAAATCGTCAAACTCGTTCCTGTCAAAGGTCGAAATCGAACTCATCACGTCCACATATTCAGTTAAATCATCCGTTTCAAAGGAAGATCCAATCTTGGCCTTGTGAAACTCGATAATGTCCTTTGATAGAAACTTGTGCTTCGAAACGCTTGCCCCAGCCCCTAAGAACAGGATTGCGTCGCCCTTTGCGATTACGGGGAAGACGTGCTGACGAAGTCTAGAGAGGCTGTTGTTTGACAGATCTAGGAAATGATCCATGTTTTCCCCTTCTGTTGCAGTAATGGCCCTCCGCGCCGCCCACCGACGATCTTCCAAGCCGTTATCATTGGGCCTTAAACCTCGGGTTACTGATATTCATACCGACGTAATATTCCAGGGTTTTTCTCACGCCGTAAACACCTTCCGATCCCTCTCCTCCAATGCCCCTGCGAAGGACTTCTCCGCCCACGTGTCATGTTCACTGAGACCCAGAGGTTTCGACTTCTTCTTGTCTTCCTTCTTCCCCTCGCGATCCCGAAATGAATAATGGTCGAACATCCGCTGAACTCATCTAAATACACGTCTGCGACGCGGGTTGGGAGAATCCCAGAGGTCAACTTGGTTGCAATTTGAAAGCTGAATCGGCATTGTGAAGAGTAAAGAGCAAAGTGTGAAGGGTAAAGAGTTCCCTCTATGAACGCAAAAACCTCTGTTCTCCACAATGGAAACCAGAGGTTCTTTCGCCACGCAAGTTCTCCACCCACCGAATGCCCCTCCCGTTTACTAAGCATCCCGGTTGTCCCGTCAAGGGACCGACCGCTGGCGCGTTTGGTTTAATATGTGAAATGAATGTAGGGGGGAGAAGACTGGGAGTCAAGAGGAATGGCGGGCAAGGGAGCAGGGGGCGGAGGGGCAGATGAGATGAGGAGCGGAGGGGATGGGGGGAGGCTGGCCTTTTCTGTCGAATTCACTTTGTAGCACTTTTTGTACATCTCAGCTGACCGCTGATTGCTGACAGCTATGGTTGAATTCTTCTACACTCCTGCAGCATCACCGCACTAACCACTAACTCACCAACCACTAACCAACTACCTCATCAGAATCATCTTCCTCGTTTGGACGAACCCTCCCGCCTGCAACCGATAGAAATAGACCCCGCTCGGAAATCCTGTTGCATCCCATGTGGCTCGATAGATACCGGGGCGTTGTTCTTCATTCACCAACGTCGCCACTTCCCGTCCAAGGAGGTCAAACACCTTCAATATCACGTGACTGCCCTCTGATCTCTGACCTCTGACCTCTGGGATCTGATAGCTGATCGCTGTCTCCGGATTGAACGGATTCGGGAAATTCTGATGCAGCTGCGTGGACCGAGGCAGTACGTCCCATCTGCCCACCGATGTCAATGACGGCAAGCTCCGCGCTACGCCGGCTGACCCCGCAAAGACATTCCCCGCACTATCCGTCGCAAAACACCAGACCTGAGTGGCGTTCTGAATCCCATCTCCTTCTTCGCTCCAATGCACTCCTCCGTCAAGCGACCGATATGTTCCGTAGCTTGGAACCGATGCAAGCACAATGCCGGTGTCCACAGGGAAGAGAACGGATACGTAGGATGGAAGTCCCCCTGCATCCCATCGCGCCCAGGTGACCCCGCCGTCGGTGGAACGGGTGACCGAACCGTCCTGCCTCGCTGCCAGGATCGCCCCGTCGTGAGCAAGCACGAGGTGGTTGATGCTCACAAACTGCGGATCAACCTGAAATGCATCCCACGATGCCCCCCGGTTCGTGGACCGAAAGACCTGCCCATATTGCGCGTCCGCAAGAACGATGGCGGATCCCGGGGCGACCAGCATCGCTTTGCCGGTGCTGGCGTGCGCGAGCGACCACGTGGCGCCGGTGTCGGTGGAACAATAAAATCCCGCCGTCGTCGCGGCGCAAATGAGACCGGAATCCCCCAGCGCAATCCCGTAATAGGAAGCGCTGGACCCAACGTTCAGCAGACTGTCCCACGACTCCCCGCCGTTCGTCGAACGAATCATTCTGTTCGACCCGGCGTACAACGTTCCATCGGAGGAAAAAGCCATCGACTTGGTTGACGTGACGAATGGAGAGGTGGGAAGGATACTCCATGTGTCGCCGTTGTTTTCGGACCGGAAGATCGCGGAACTGTTCGTCCCGGCATAGATAACGCCTCCGGGCGAGGTTGCGAGGGACAAAACAAGGGTGTTGTCCATGCCTGCCGAGATCTGCCAATGTGCTCCAAGCGAAGAGGAGAATGAGAGGCCGCTCGAACCTGCGGCATAGACAACGCCCCCCGAATCGACCGCAAGCCGTGTGAAGCCCCCCACCGGCGATCCGAACCGCTCCCATCCGGTTCCCGTCGACGTGAAGGTTCCCGAATCGCCTACGGCAACAATGGTTCCCGGCGAGGGTACAACCATGTCCCATACTCGTTTGTCAATAAGGGCCGAGTCCGTCATGGTCCAGGACTGGCCATGGTTCGTCGACCGATAAAGGAGCGGATGCAGCCCCTGTGTTCCGGCGAGGATCGCCGAGGGTGGAAATTCGGCAAACGAAAAAACACTCTCCCCGGATGGAGCGACATCGGCCCACGATTCGCCATTGTTGGTGGAACGATAAAGATCCCCCGAGTATGAGGTGACATAGAGATCGTTGTTGGCGCTCACGGTAAGCCTCCGGAGAACGGTATCGGCAATGCCGCCGTTCTTTTGTTCCCAGGAGACCCCCATATCTGTACTCCTGAAGATTCCGTTATCTCCGGCAACGAACACGTGGCTTTCGGAAGTGACACGAACCGACCACAGTGGAGCAGAAACAGGCGGATTCAGCGGGGTCCAGTCTGCACCGAGATTTGTCGTGCGATAAAGGTTTGGGGGGAAGTTCGCAACCGCATAGACCTCGTTGCCGGGGCCGGTGGCCAGTCCCTTGACATTCAGCTGCGGCAGTCCTCTCGGGATCCACGTGCCACCGCGGTCGCTGCTGAAAAGAACGCCGCTGGGGAGATTGTAGAAATAGTCATCCATTCCGACAATGATCAGACTATCCGACGCGATGACGATCGACGCGCAATTGATCGGACCGGGAGAGCTGATCCCTTCCCAGCGATTCTGAGAGGGAGAAACCCTCAGAAAAGAAAATATGAACAGCGATGCGAAGAAGAATCGTTGAATGAACATCTTCATGAGCCCCTCACTTAGCGTTCTCAATGGCTGGGAATTATGGTTACGAGAAAGTACACAGGCAGGGACGACATTGTCAATTCCAATATGCTCGTCAGAAGTAGTGAAAGAGGACTCACGAGGAGTGGTGAATGACCCCTTCGGAAGCGACACATGATCGATGGATCATGCGATTCTCATCCTGACCTCTGACCCTTCGCTACGCTCAGGGCAAGCTTCTGATCTCTGACCTCTGATCTCTGATCTCTGACTTCTGACCTCTGATCTCTGACTTCTGTCTACCTCTCCTCCTCCCAATCGCACCGCGCCAGCCATTCCTCCGTCTGGATCTGATGCGCCGGCTTCGAGGTGAAATTCAGGGATTCCCAAAAATAGATTTTTGATTTTTGAAATTCCCCGAGCTCAAAATGCGCCCTGGCGAGCATTCGGTGCCGCGAGAATTCGAGAATCCCCGAGTCCATGATACCAACCGCCTCCAGTGCGCGGATGGCCTCGCGATGATCGCCCCTCCTTAAATGCTCGCGCCCAAGCAGGTATTTGCCAAGAATCGAATGCGCCCCGCGAGCAAGAGCCGAGTCGAGCCACGTGATGCGCAGGGAATCGTTGCGTGACGAGAAGAGATACTCCTTCAGTATTTGAGCCTCCTTTTTGTCGCGCACGGCCGCCATTTTGATTCCCACGGCCTCATCCCAGGCGAAGGTCAAATGAACCGAATAGAGGGTCTCGTACATTTGTCCCGCCTCGGGGAGCAGATTGAGCCCCCAATAGGAATCCCCGAGAATACTATAGAGAGGCAACAGAACGTGCGCAATCGTGGAATCCCTGAGTTTTTCGAATCCGAAGCTGATCGCATCTTCGTACCTCTTCAAGCCGAGCAGGGCATTCGCATGCTGAAGAATCGCTTCGGGGCTGGTTGTGAGAGCGAGCGACTGCTCGGACGAGTGCACGGCATCTTCAAATCTCTTCGCATTCAGCAGTCTTGCCGTTTCCGCATTCAAATTGGCAATGACCCGCGCACACACTTTCCCAAAAATGGACGGACGTTGAAACAAATAGGCCGTCTTCATGCGCTGCTGGCGCGTCGGCTCATAACGATCGATGTGCCTCCTCCATTCCGCGATGAGCGTCTCGAGGCTCTTGTTGTAGAACGATTCGAAACTCCCGGTCCGATAGAGCCATTTGAAACGGCGCATGCCGTATTGATCGATCAGATAGCGGCAAAACGACCCCGCAATGGCGTAGCTCGTGCCTCCG
>Ga0209212_1006183_pt1 | contig 13827 bp, 4 predicted proteins | sample RifGroC2_FD_183996 | JGI IMG/M metagenome (GOLD analysis project Ga0209212, IMG submission 183996) | Groundwater microbial communities from Rifle, Colorado, USA - Groundwater C2 (SPAdes) (version 2) | ecosystem: Environmental > Aquatic > Deep subsurface > Groundwater | place: Rifle, Colorado... | reverse complement strand
GGCTTCTTCGCCGTACTTGAGGCCGCTGCCGGAGTTCTGCAGCGCGGCGCCCAGGAAGGCGTTGCCGGCGCGTTGCGTGAAGCCTATGTCGGCGGCGAAAGAGGAGGCGGAGCGCTTTATGCGCGAGCTCAGATATTTAAAAGAAAAGCCCAGGGCCCGGTCCCAGTCCAGGTTGGTCGCCCAGCCGGCCTCTACCGCCATATCCCTCGGCGCCAGGTTGCCGGCGGCCGCGCCGGTATTATCGAAGGCTTCCATCTCGCCGTAGGAAAGGTAGCGCAGGCCGACGCCGAAAACGCCGGCGTTCCTGGTCTTAACGGCGGCGCTTAAGACGTTATAGGTCAGGGAATCCGCCCAGGAGGAATGGGTGAGCGAAGCGTAGCCGCCTTTCACCCCGGCCAGGCCGGCCGGGTTGACGAAGATGGCCGGGGAGCCCGCCACCACCGCCACGCCGGCCTCGCCCATGCCGGCGCCGGCCGCCGACGGGGGCAGGCGCAGGAACAGCCCGGACACCGTGCCGTTGTCGGCCGCGGCCGCCCCTGCCGGCAGGGCCAGCCACAGGGCTAAAAGAAGGGTGTTCCGGGTCTTCATCTCTCTACCGCCACTTTAAAAGTCCTGTCCGTGGAGCCGGATTTAACGAGCACGATATAAACGCCGCCGGCCGCCTTATGGCCCTCGGAGTTCCTGCCGTCCCAGACCTTGGTGCCGGAATCGGCCGGGGCCACCTCCAGCTCCCGCACCAGTTCGCCCATCAGCGTGAATATTTTCAGCCGCGCGCCGGTGGGCAGGTTGGCGAAGGTGATGCCCGCCGCGGCGTCGAACCTGCCGCCGCTGCCCGGCTGCCACGGGTTGGGGTAGGCCTTGATGCCGGTAAGCGTGGACGACGGGGCCGCGAAGACCGAGAAGAAACTGAAATGGGCGGTGAGGCCGGAGATGGTGCGCTTCTCCCGGTCCACGGAGGTGGCCAGTTCCGTCCAGGCGCCGCCGCCGTCGGGCGCGGAGTACATCCTCAGCCTGTCCACCGCGGCGTTGGTGCCGTCCACCATGCCGTCGCCGTTGTCGTCCTTGTAGCTGAGCGTCACCGCGGCGGTCTTGCCGGCGGAGAGCAGGCTCTGCCCGCTGGAAAGGTTGATCTTAACGGCCAGGCTCAGCTCTTCCGAGCCGCTCGGCGGGACAGGCTTGGAAGCGGGATTGCTGACCAGCGTCAGGGCCACGGTGGTTACGTCCACGGCGCCGGCGGGGATCACCACCTTGCTCACCAGGGCGGAAGTCTCGTCGGCGGCCTGCACGGTGCTGGCCACGGCGTTGTTGATCTTCTGTTCCTTCTGCAGTTCTCCTCCCACCACTGTCTCCCTGGTGTCGTAGTCTACCGGGTCGATCACCACGGTGATGGCGGGCGGGGCCGCGTCGGCCGCGTTGAAAATGTCGGTGGCCAGGGCGCGCAGCTCGTAGGTGCCGGAAGGCATCAGGTCGGCGTCCCAGTGGACGAAGTACGGGCCGGAGACGTCGGGGTTGGGGTGATTGGCGTTGGCCGCGGCGATATCCAGCCAGGCCGCGCCGCCCGCCAGCCGGTACTGGAAACGCACCTGCTTTATCTGCGACGGGAGGCCCAATATTATCTCGGCCACTATAGTGACGTTGCTGCCTTTTATCTTCTTGCCGGTCTGCGGCGTCTTTATGGCCGCGCGCACGCCGCTGAGCACGCCCACAGCCTGCGCCGAGGCGGACACCGCGGTGTTTGCCTCTTCTATGCCGCAGCGGTTGCGCGCCCGCAGGGCGAACTTATAGGTGCTTCCCGCGTTCAGCGGCCCGGCGGTCCAGGAGGAGACGGTGGAGGAGAAGACCCTATAAGGCGTGCCATAATCTATGGTCCCGCCGGCGTTGTCGTAGTAAAGATCGTACTGCGTGACGCCCGGCCACGGCGACGGGTCCCAGTTAAGGGCTATGCGCGCGCCGTCCAGCGCCTCCGCGTAAAGGCCGCTGGGCGGGGTGGGCGTGGACGCCCGCGTCTCGAAACCTATGGTCCCGCCGAAGGCCGTGTAGAGCCCCGCGCCGTTGCGGTTGCGCACCCTGTAATAGTAGGGAGAACATTCTTCTATGGCGGCGTCGGTATAGGACGCCACCGGGCCCTCGAAGATGCTGGAGAAAATCATGTTGTCTACGGAGCGCCAGAGCTGCGCCACGGTGCCGGCGGAGTTGCCGTTGAGCCCCCAGGTGAGTACAGCGCTGCTGATAGCCACCTGCGCTCCCAGCCCGGAGGGAACGGCCGCCCGGGTATAGACCGGGCCGGAAACCTCCAGCGGCCCCTGGCCGTGGGCGTTGCGCCCGGCCACGCCTAGAAAATGGGACGTGTTGGGCGTCAGGCCGGACTGGATACTGGTCCCCGAGGCCGCGAAGGCCGCCGTGGAGGCGAGAATCCCGTCGTGATAGATGGCGAAGAGATCGGCCGAGGCCAGCGTGCCGGCATCCCATGTCCAGTTTATAGAATTTATCCCGGGCGCCGTGCCGGCCAGGTGGCCCGCCAGCCCCACCGGCAGCTGAAAATAGGTCACGGTGGAACCGGCGTAGCCGTAGTTGGGAACTGAAGCCCAGTTAAGGCTGCCGGCGCGGAAATAATACGTGCCGCCCTCCGTAAGCCCGGTGACCTTAAGCGAGGAGGCGTCAGCGCTCCTGGTCGCGGAAGAGTACCGGGTGCCGCCGAAATCGGGGCTGGTGGAGGCTTCCACGAGATAGCCTTCGCAGGTCGCGCTGGACGGGAGGGCGGGCAGGGCGGTCCAGGCCACGGCGGCGGAGGTTACAAAGACAGCGCTGAGATACGGCCCTGCCGGGGGGGCGCTCAGCGTGGAAACGGAGGAAAGATTGGAGACCCCGCTGGCGTTGCCGGCGGCGTCGGTGGACCACAGGCCGAAGTAATGAGTGGTATTGGCCGGCAGGCCGGCAAGCATATGCGTCTCAAAGGCTCCGGGACTGACCCCGGTCGTGGAGATCCTTACCTGCGCGGCGGCGGTAGACCAGAACACGGGAGAGGCCGCGTCCGCCGCGAGGGTCGTGTACTGGATCGTGAACGTGGACCGGAACAGTTCGCCAAAAACTCCCTGGTTGCCGGGCGCGGTCCAGGTAAGGGCCACCTGCCCGGCCCAGGGCGCCGCGGCCAGGTCCGAGACCGCGGCCGGAGCGGCGGTATCCAGGATAAGCTGGTACGGGCCTGTGCCCGTTATCGTACTCGTTATAAGCCTCGTTCCGGGATCTATTTCGGTCTCAACGGGGACGCAGCCGCCCGCCACGGAGGAATACTGCGCCAGGAAAAGCCTGAGACTGTCGGCACCGACGCCTGCGACGGCCTCCGCGGAATTATAGCTCAGCTCCAGCCTTACCGGCGCCTGGGGCTGCCGGCCCGCTTGCGCATAGATCTCCGCCGCGAGCGGCCGGCCGGCGACCAGATGCCCGCAGGCGTCGGCACTCGACTCGGCGACGGCGACTTGCGTGACGGCGGCGAAGGCCGGCGCCGGGAGCTCCAGCAGTACCTCCCGCGCGCCCGGCAGGACTCCCGCCACGGTCACAGCGGCCAGCGGATCGCTGGTGCCGCCGACGGAACCGGCGGGGGCGCCATCGGGGCCCGGGGGTGTATGGAACGACAGGCTGTCGGCGCGCTGAAAACCGTCATACGTGTGATAACCGGGACCGGCGGCCACATCCAGATAGTAGGTCATATCGGTCTGGAGACCTGCGATGGACAGCGAATTTGAAGAGTAGCCCAGGCTGAACGGCATGAACGTGGACACATACCCGTCATAGAGCGGGCTTGTACCGGCCCTGACTTCGTATATCGTCCAGGGCGGGTTATTCCCGGCCTCCCAGGAAACCGTGACGCTGGAATAAGCGGCGGAAACCAGGGAAACGTTCGCGGGCACCTCGGGAAGGCTGAGCCCGCCATACGGCCAGTTGTCCGGATGATAGGACAGGACGCCATCCAGATTTACAGCGGCGACCCGGGCCGCGTACTCGCGGTTGAGATCCAGCCCGCCGACGGCCGCCGAAGTGGCTCCGGCGACGGTATAAGAGGCGATAACAAGGAACGGCTCCGCGGCGGACGACACCTCTACCAGGTACTGCGTGTAGCCCGGATTGCCGCCGGCGCTCCAGCTCACCGTCATACCGCCGGTACTTGTGAACGCTACCGGCGCCGTCGGCTGCCCGGGGTCAAAGGCCGGATAGCCCGGCCGGTCGGCCAGGGTAACCCCGGAACCGCTGGCCAGGTAGCCGGTAACCGCCGTAGTGGAAACAAAGCCGTAGTAGCGGCTGTTGGGGGTAAGCCCGGTGAACCCGTAGGTCAGGGCGGTGGTCGCGGCAAAGACCACGTAGGGGGTCTCGGCCGCGTGCGTAGTCACGCGCACATGGTAGACGGTGTCCGTGCTGAAAGTCGTGCCCCAATTGACGGACAGCGAATTTATCCCTACCCCGCTGAACGAGGCGGAGCTCAACTCCGGCGCGACGTACCTGAAAACGGCGGTGCTGACCGCGGACCAGTTGCCGGAGCTGTCCATGGCGCGGGCGCTTACCGTGTACGAAGAGCCGTCCACCAGGGACGGGATATTGACGTAGGCCCAGTCGTTGCCGGCCGGCGCGTCCAGCCAGGCCTCCCCCGCCGCCCAGACCGAGCCGTCCCAGAACAGGCCCGTCTCCTGGGAGAGCAGGGCGACGACCACCGAAGAAACGCTCACCGTGTCGGCCGCCGTACCGGAAATCCGGGCCAGGGAATCCAGGATGGAGCCGTCCGCCGGCCAGATCACCGCGGCCGTAGGAGCAGCAGTATCCTCGGAGGACCAATCCACGTAGCCGGAGGGGTCGTTCTCGTAGGCTTGCCCGGAGCGGGAGCCGAAATAGTCGCGCATGGTTATGCGCGAGCCGGGCAGCAGCAGACTGCCGTTCACGTTCACCGCCGGGCCGGTGCCGGAGAAGGAAGCGGCGGTAATGGTAGAGACAAAACTTCCGCCGAGAAAATTTACGGCGGTAGCGCCGGCGGCCAGGCCGTCGAAGTTGATCCCGGACACGGCGAGCGACCCGCCCGCCCCCTGCGCCACCGCGCTGAGGCCGTAAGCCGCGCCGGCCACCGAGGTTGAAGAGACCGACACGGCCCCGGAACTCCCGGCGTTCACAAGGATCCCGGTACCCGCGGCGGAAACGGCGTTCAAGACGGACAAGGTGTCCCCGCCCATGTCGACGCGCAGGCCGGTGCCGGCCGCGTTAGTGGCCGCCAGCACGTTGTAAGCCGCGATCGTGCCGGTGGAATCCCTCACGAAGAGCGCGTTGGCGCCGCGCACGTAGGAGTTCTCCACCCTGCCGTTCTCGGAGGCGTCCACGAACGCGGCGCTGTAAGCCCACGCCGAGCTGGTCACGGTGCTGCGCTCCAGCAGGTTGCCGTAGCCGAACACGTCCGCGTAAGCCACGCCGGCCGGGTTGGAGAGGAAACTGCCGGAGACGGCGTTGAACGCCGCGTTCTGCAGTTTGACCGCGAAATAAGCGGCCGCGTTGACGGCGACGCTGTCGTAGCTGAGCGTATTACCTTCGGCCCCGAAGCCTATCAGCGCCCCGTACCCGGACGGGTTGGAGATGTTGCTGCGCGTCACGGTATTGTTGGAGGAATTGTCGATACTGAGGGCCGTGTAGGCGGAGTTAACGCTGATTGTGCTCCCGGCTATGGAGTTGTAGGCGGAAATATCCGTCAGGCCCGCCCCGTAGCCGGCCGGGTTGCCCAGGTAGCAGCTCTCCACGGTATTCGAGGAAACTCCGGAGAACAGGACGGCGTATTTCCCGGCGGCGTTGCTGGTCACGCTGCTGTAGCTGATGAGGTTGCCGTTGGCGGCGTCCCAGAGGTGGGCGCCGTTGCCGGCGGGGTTGGAGATCACACTGCCGGTCACCGTGTTGGAGGACGCCTGGTAAATATACAGGGCGGAAAGGGCCGCGGAGTTGCTGGCGATGGTGCTCCGGCTGACGCTGTTATGGTCGGAACCGGAATTCAGGCCTATGTACAGGGCGTAGCCGCCCGGAGCCGACAGGAAACTGCGGTCCACCGTGTTGTACGAACCGCCGGAGATCCGGAGGGCCTGGTACCCCGTACCGGCACTGGTCAGCGTGCTGCGGAGGATGGAGTTGTGGTCGGCCCCGGGGCCGAGATAGGCGGAGACGCCGGCCGGGTTGGAGATGACGGTGTCCGTCACGGTATTAGAGGAGGAGCCCTGGACATAGAGGGCCCCGAACATGAGCGGGGCGTTGGAATCGCTGAGTATTACGCTCTGAACAATGGCGTTACCGTTGGCGCCGGTGGAGACGAACACGGCGCGGCCGCCGGGGTTGGAGAGGTAGCTTCCCGTTACCGTGTTGGAGGAGGCGCCGGAGAAGGTAAGGGCCGAAAAGCCGGCGGCGTTGCTGGCGATGGTGCTTTGGCTGATAACGCTCAGCTCGCCCTCCAGCAGCAGGCCGTCCGCCGCCTGCACGGCTATGCCGGAATCGGAGACCAGGCTCCGGCTGGACAGGACCACCCCCGCGCTGAAGATATTCCCGCCGGAGATCACGCTCACGCTAGAAAGCGCCACGTCGGCGGAAGACGAAAAAACTCCGTAAGCCAGTGAAAGCGCGGGAGCGACGTTTATGCCCTGCAGGGTCACGCTGTCGCTGAAAAGCTGGAAGGCGGCCGTGGAAAGGGCCGGCGGGCTGACCGCGGGCGCCGGGCCCGCCAGCTCCGGGTCGGCCATGATCTTGAGCCGGTAACCATTGTTGTCGAAATCCCGCACTGTAACCTGTTCGTTATAGACCGCCGCGTCCTTTATTACCGCGCAGGCGGTGGCGCCGAGCGCCCTGGGCAGAGAATCGATCGCGGACTGGATGGTGGCGTAGATGTAACCGGACTTGCCGACGTTCCGGGTCTCTTCTATGCCGCAGCCGGACGGCGCGGCGGGAACGGCGTCGAACCAGGCCACTTTGCCGCCGGGATCGAGCTCATAGGCTTCGCCCCACATCTCCCCCAGGGAGATCAGGGCTTTCTTGAAGTAGACGGACGTACCGGAATAGTTCCCTTCGACCCGGATGTTATAGGCGGACCCGTAGCCGGCGGAGGACCTCGATAGCCCGAAGGAGACGTTATAGAACGTCGCCGCCGCGGTCAGGTCGCGCGCGGTCAGGTAGGAATTGGTCCCCGCCGCGAAACCCAGGAAGTCGAAAGAGGAGGAGGAGAGCGCCACGCCCTTGTCGCCGGACAGCTGCAGGCCGTCCTGGTCCAGGTTGGTGAACGAGGAGCGGTCGGCCGTGAAAGTTCCCGAAGCTACGATGGTGTAGTAGGTGGAGGAGGGGCTTAAGCGGTCCAGCAGCGTATTCGCGGCGCCGTCGGACCTGCCGCGCAGCAGGAGACCGCCGGCCGGCGCGATTTCCAGCTTGGAGCGCCCGCCGTTGAACCCGGGAGCCGCCGGGCCGAAGAGGAGTTTTTTAGGGCTGCCGGCGTCTCCCGCCGGCGCCACCGACGCGAACTCCAGCGTGTCGCCGATGTTAAGCTCGGGGCCGGTGAGCAGGCTGAAGGCCACCTTGGGATGGCTGAAATTAAATACGTCCGAAGGACCGCGGGAAAAACCGCCCAGGAGGCCGGAAGAGGACCCGACTACCTCCCACAGGTCCCCCGCGGTCCCGAGGAACCTGACCGTGATGAGTTCGGAGAGGGCGGCGTCCTTGGCGACCGCGTTGGCAAGGCTGTGCCCCGCGCCGCGCAGCACCTTCGGGACCGTGTTGGCCGGCTCGTAGAGCCTGGTGTTGTAATCCAGCGCCAGCACCGAATCCGCGACAATGTAATTGCCCCAGAGGCGCAAGGTGCCGGTATCCGCGTCCTGGTTGTAAGAGAGCAGGTAGCTGCCCGCCTTGTTCATGCCGGCCGCGGCCACGCCCGTAGCCGGGTTGACGCGGCTTTCCTTCAGGACCAGCGAGCTGACATGGGCGGGATCGAAGGCGACTTCTCCTCCGGAGTCGGGCTTGTCCGCGCCGAACCGGTCGAAACCGAGGCTGCCGCCGACAAAAACATTGCTGAGCGAGTCGGACGGGGAAATGCCCGCCCCGGAGTTGGAGTAAGCGTTGTTCTCCAGGAACAGGTTGCTGTTGGAGGCGATGTCCAGGTAGATGCCGGCGGCGGCATTGGAATAAAAATTATTCCAAGCCAAAGTGTTATTGGAAGCCGAGACGAGGTCCAGCCCGTATCCGGAATTGGAGTAGGAATTATTCCCCGTCAGGGTATTATCGTTGCAGGCATCGTAGAGATAGAGGCCGTAACTCGAATTTGAGTAGGAGTTATTCCCCGTCAGGGTATTGTTCCTTGAGGAATGGTAGATGAAAACGCCGAAATCATAGTTGGAATGAAAAATGTTCTCCGTCAGGATATTAAGTGAGGAATTATGGAGCTTGATACCGCCGTACCAGTTAGCGTGGAAATTGTTCCTGTAAAAAGTGTTGCCGGAGGAATTATAGAGATAAAGCCCGTAGGAGCTGTCCCGGAGCGTGGAACTGGAGATCTCTCCCCGGCTCAGGCTGTCGAAAGCGAGGCTGTATTTGAAACCCATCATATCGCCGAGGTAGGCGAATTCCCCGTAGGAAACCGCGAAGCTGGTGGTGTTGCGGGCCAGATTTTTTATATAGGCGCTGTTGCCCATGGCCCCGTCCACCACGGTTCCCGAGGAACGCACCAGCACGTTGCGCGTCAGGTTGGCCACTATCACCGGCGCGGCGGCGGTCGGGTTCCTGGCGTAAGGCAGGGCCCCGCCGGTCCAGCTTACGGTATATTCGGGGCCACCGGTAATGCCGGTGATAACGCGTTTTGAGGTGGAGGCGAGGCCGGCGCCGGAAGAGGGGCCGATAGTGATGGTATCCCCCGCCTGCCAGCCTTCCGTGGAAGTGGAACCGTAGACCTTCAGGCTGGTATCCGAGGTGGTAATACTTTGCGTAGCGTAGGCGTACGGCGTTTTGGCGGCGCCGCGCGCGGAAAAGTTGCCGCCGTTGTTTATGATCAGCGAGTATTGGCCGGCGTAAGCGCCAGAGGAGAGCACCAGCGTGGCGGCCGCGCCCGCCGGTATGGGACTGCCCCCGTTGCCCATGTCCAGGGTACCCCCGGGATTGACGGAGAGATCGCCTCCGGACAGCGTGAAGGCTGAGGCGCCGGACCGGCTGAAGGTCAGGGTGCCGTTCACCGCGGTGGCGCCGGCCACGGCCGTGGCGACATCCACGGTCACGCTATGCCCGGCCAGTATCGTAACGGAATTACAGGGAGCGGGGATCAGCGCCGGCCGCCAGGTGGAGGGAACCGACCAGGCCCCGGACCTGGCGCTCTCGGTCGGACCGCAGCCGGCCGGGATGCCGCTCTCGAAATGGAAGGCTACGCTGGAGATCCCGAGCGACGCGTTCCCGGAACTGTCCAGGGCGCTCACTCTTATGGCATAGCTGGACCCGCTCACCCAGGCGGGGACGCTGGTATAGGTCCAGGAGGAAGGCCATACGGAAGCGGTGAGCCAGTTTTCAACGGCCGAATCCCAGGCGCTTCCGCTCCAGTATTTGTCGGCCGCGATGTCTTTGAAGCTTAAGACCACCGAAGCCACCGCCACGTTGTCTCCCGCGGTGCCTTCTATGGAGTCCAGGGACTCGGTCCAAAGGCCGTCCAGCGGATGCAGGATCAGCGCGTACGGGCGCAGGATATCGGTGGCGGCCCCGGCGTAAGTGAAGGAGATGGGGGCTGCGGGCGGGCTGAGGTTGCCGGCGAGGTCGACGGCCCTGGACTCGGCGAAATACAGGCTTCCGTAGGTGAGAGAGCTCTCGGGAAGGCCGGTGTAGGACCAGGCGGCGCTGCCGACCGCCAGGTTCCAGGCTTCTTCCGCAGTCCACTGGGTGAGCGCTCCGTTCCAATAACGATTATCGGAGGCGCGCGTCACCTTCGCCCAGACCATGGACGTGGCTGATTCCGTGTCCCAGGCCGTGCCCCTTACGCCCAAGGCGAAGTCCAGAACGTCGGAGCCGTTGCCGGGGAGGGTAACCACGGACGTCGGGGCGCCGGTGTCGTAGTGGAACGCGGAGGTGGCGTAGACGACGGACCAGTTGGAGGCCAGGTCCAGCGCCCTGGCGTAAACGGCGTAGGAAGCCCCGTTGGCCCAGGCCGGCAGGTCCGCGTAGCTCCAGGTAAGCGACGACACAGAAGCCGACAGCCAGAACTGGCCCGGGGCGAACGAAGCCCCGTCCCAGTAGTAGCCGTCGGAAAAGCGCGTGATCTGCAACTGCACTTCCAGAATGCCGGAGCTGTCGAAAGCCGTACCAGAGACTGCCGGCAGGGAATTCAGGTAAGAATAATCGACGGGACTGACCAGGCCCAGCGAGGGCGGCACCAGGTCCTGGGCAAAAGCCGGAGCCGCGGCGCCTGAGGCGCCGAGCAGCAGAGAGAACGCAAAAAGGACCGGCTTAACCATACGGCATAGCTCCACCCATAATATAACAGGCGTTCCGCCGGATGGCAAGTCAAATAAATGTTAAATCTTTAATACGGGGTTGACAGCCTAATAGGGGTCGCTGGAGGGCAGGGAGCCCTTGAGCAGGTAGAGGAAGGCGGCGAGGCCGCCGGCCAGGAGGAGGGCGCCCAGCTGCAGGTAGAAGGCGCCGTCGGCGGCGGCGCCGGAAACGTACTCTCCGTGCGGCCGGTCCGTGACCGCGCGGAGGCCGTCGCCGAAGAAGCAGGGCGTGCGGGAAAGGGAGGGGTCTTTCTCCATCTCGGCCAGGCGTTTTACCAGGTCGGCGGGCAGGAAGGTCTCCTGGGAGGCGCGCAGATGCCGCATCACCTCGGCCAGCGGCCGCGGCACGCCCAGCACCGTTACGGTTTCCCCCTCGCCGATGGTCTGCTCGGTCCGGCGCACGGCCCCTATGGCGGCCATGCCGGGGATGGCGTCGCCGTCGTCGGAGAACTCCGGTTTCTTCAGGTCCAGGCAGTAAGCCCCCGGCAGCACAAAAGCGGCGCCGTCGGCGTCCTTCAGGAAGAAGGCGCCGTAGGTCTGCAGCCCCTCGGAAACCCAGCGGGTATTGCTGCGGCCGCGGCTTGAGTAGGCGCTTTCCAGGCGTTCCACTTTTTCGCTGTAAAAAACGCACTCGCTCCTGGAGGACGGGGCGGTCACCCTGACGGGGCAATGGGCGGTGCCCGTAATGAACTGGGTTTCCTCCGGCATAAGCCCGCCGGTAAGGCGCAGCGGGACGGTCTTGAAGAACTGGGACTTGCTGCGCTTGAAAGCGCCTATCACCAGCAGCAGTACGCCGCCGGCGGCTATCAGCAGGGGGAGAAGGAGGTTGTCGTTCATAGGCCGGCGCCCGGAGCGGCGCCAGCGTTATTCTAACTTTTTTTAGCGGCGGCGCAATGGCGGCCCCGCGGGCTTACTTTGTATCATAGTAGTAAGAACCATGAAATTCCCCGGAAAAAGAAAGAGCGAACATTATTTCCCCGTCACCGAAAAAGGCCGCGAGAGCGCGGACCCGCATTACCTGGAGGCCGAGCCGTTCTACCTGGTGGGCATAGACCAGCTCCTGGTAGACATAGAATGCTCGGTGGACCAGGGCTTCCTGGACCGCTTCGGCCTGAAGAAGGGCGAGTCGCAGATCCTCCCGGATAAGACCGCCGAGGAACTTTACCGCGAGCTCAAGGCCGGCGGCCGGATCCGCGGCGAATACGCCGGCGGCTCGGTGGGCAACACCCTGCACAATTATTCCATCCTCTCCGAAGAACGCTCGGTGGCGCTGGGCGCCATCAGCCGCAATATCACCGTGGGCGACTACGCCTTCAAGTACATCCGCAACACCAGCTCCAAGGTGGACCTTTCCTGGCTGCAGCCGTCCGAGAACGCCATGGGCCGCGCGGTCTGTTTTGTCACGCCCGACGGCGAGCGCACCTTCGGCATCAGCAAGGGCTGCATGAACGACCTCTCCCCGGAGCACCTCCCGTCCGAGGTCATAGAAAAAGCCTCCGCGCTGCTGATCTCCGCCTACCTGCTGCGCGAGGAGAAGGACCCCATCTTCAGCTCCACGGTGAAAGCCTGCGAGATAGCGCTCAAGTCCCGCGTGCCGGTGGTCATGACCCTCGGCACCGCCTCGCTGATAGAATCCAAGAAAGAGTTCTTCCGCTCCTTCATAGGGAAATACGTGACCTGCGTGGCGATGAACGACCAGGAAGCCCTGGCCCTCACCGGCCTCAAAGACCCGCTGCTGGCCGCCGACGCCGCGCTGGCCCTGGCCGACCTGGCCCTGCTGACCGTGGGCGAGCACGGCCTGTACCTGGCCGGCTGGGTGGACGAGGACCACGCCCGCAAGACCACCAACAAACTGCACACCAAGTCCCTGGTGGACTACAACCTTTACGAGTTCAGCCGCCCGATGCGCAAGGGCGACTGCAAAAGACCGCTGAAGATCTACACCCACATCAACCCTTTCCTCGGCGGCCCGAAGATCATAAAGAACACCAACGGCGCCGGCGACGGCGCCCTGGCCGCGCTGCTGCACGACATGGGCGCGCGGAAATTCCACCAGACCAAGATCCCCAAGTCCCCCAAGAACCTGGTCAACACGCTGACCTACTCCTCCATGTCGCAGATCTCCAAATACGCCAACCGCGTCAGCTTCGAGGTGCTGGCGCAGAACTCGCCCCGCCTGATGCGCGGCCTGCCGGAAAGGGAAGAAAGCCTGCAGGAAGCCTACTGGGACGCCTAGCGCGGCAGGACCGCGCGCAAAAAAAGAGCCGCCGGGCTGACCGGCGGCTCTTTTTTACGCTGCGGCGAAAGAACTTCGGCGGGAGCGGCTTCAGGCCTTTACCAGCTTGACCCAGACCTCGCGCGTCCTCGGGCCGTCGTACTCGCAAAGATAGAGGCCCTGCCAGGTGCCCAGCTGCAGCCCCCCGTCCTCCACAAAGACGGTCAGCGCCGGCCCCACCAGCACGGACTTGATGTGGGCCGGGGAATTGCCCTCGGCGTGCCGGTAATCGAAATCGGGGGAGATGGCGTCGTCGAGCTTGGCGACGATGTCGCGCTTCACGTCCGGGTCGGCGTTCTCGTTTATGGCCAGGCCGCAGGTGGTATGCGGCACGAAGACGTGGCAGACGCCGTTCTCCAGGCCGTTCTCACGGACCACCCCCTGCACCTCGCGCGTAATATCGGCCATCTCCGACCTGGCCAGAGTGTTTACTTTGAATTTATGCACCATATTACCTCCCGCCCGTCCGCCACAACTGGATTCTAACATTTCCGGCGGACGGGCGCAGGATTATATAGAATATCCGGAAGCCGGCGTGGCGCGGCGGAGGAAACCTCATGTTATACAAATACATCCTGAAGTTCGACGGCGGCGAAGAGCAGGTCATAGACATCCAGCTGGACCCGTCCACCTATACCGCCATTCCCCGCGAGGACGCCAACATCCCCGACTGGGCCCTGCTCGAGTTCGGCAAGTGCTCCATCTGTCCCTTCACCGCGGCCCAGCACAAATACTGCCCCATCGCCAGGAACCTGGCGGGCATAACCACCACATTCTCCGACAAAGCCTCCACGGTAATGGTGGACGCCCGCGTTATAGCCAAGGACCGGGAATATTTCAAACGCCTCAGCCTGCAGAGCGCGCTGAGCTCGGCCATAGGCCTCTACATGGCCACCAGCGGCTGCCCGAGGATGAACTTCCTTAAGCCGATGGCTAAATACCACCTGCCGTTCGCCTCGCTCAACGAAACCATCTACCGGTCGGTCTCCACCTACCTGCTGCTGCAGTATTTCCGCAAGAAGAAAGGCCAGGAAC
>Ga0209212_1006180_pt1 | contig 13829 bp, 7 predicted proteins | sample RifGroC2_FD_183996 | JGI IMG/M metagenome (GOLD analysis project Ga0209212, IMG submission 183996) | Groundwater microbial communities from Rifle, Colorado, USA - Groundwater C2 (SPAdes) (version 2) | ecosystem: Environmental > Aquatic > Deep subsurface > Groundwater | place: Rifle, Colorado... | reverse complement strand
GTGGAATCAATGAGTGTGACAGTTTTAATTTGATTCGTTACGAGGCAGAACCTGATTGCGACGGACGTATTGAGACCGTGAATATAGAGCTACCCGAGAAGCTTTATCGGTTTGCGACAGACTGGACACATGTATGCGCCATGCACCCAGACTATTTCTCGCTCTCGCCGTTGCGCAGGCTGATTTACATCCTCGCCAAAATACATTGCGGCGAATGGCAGCCGTGGACTATATCCATCAATGAATTACACCAGTTGACGGGCGGTACGTCGTCTTTTCGTAAATTCAAACAGTTGGTGCAAGAGCTTAAAGGTAATCCAATCCCCGAATTTCGGATTGAGGTGGATGCGCAGAATGCGACTCCGACCTTTTATCGGCTGGCGCAACAAACCCCGTCATTTGTGCCAGGAATGACATCAACAGAGAGCACTCTGTAAAACGAATGCGCTTTGTTTTCAGCAATCCTGTAAAGCGAGTACACCACCATCTATATGAATATTATATGGATAATTTCTGTAAAACAGGTACACGCACATTTTGCTGGTTCGTAAAACGGGTACGCTTGTGTGCCGATCTGTAAAACGTTCCGCTCATTAAAGCAATCCGGTAAAACGGGTACGCCATTATCTGCATGAATATCATAGGGATAATTTCTGTAAAACGGGTACGCGCGCATCTTTTTGATGCTGTAAAACAGGTGCGTTTCCTGCGCGGAACCGGCGGAGCGCCTTGATGTAAAGTTGCGCGGAAACGACCGATTCCGCCACACAATAAAATTACTTTTTTTGTATGGGTAGAGGTAAATATGGAAGATCACTTCATCACCGCAACGGAAGTCATGGGCTCAATCAATCTTCTGCGAGTCAGACTGGAAACGCTTGAAACGATGGCAACAGGTTTAGGCAAGCGACATTTTGATTTTGTCATGGCAGAAAACAAGGTTCAGTCATGGGGGTGCAAGAGCGTTTTATACGCGCAAGCCAGAATGCGGGATAACACGCTAAGCGTAATATGGTACGAGGTTCACTGGTACGGATCCAAGGCCGCAAAAACTCGTCGGATGACAAAGAAGATTGTCCGCAAACCCAAAGACAAGCACGGCTACAACTTGGACGCATTGCTCAAGCTGGCGCAGCCGTGGGAAGCGGGCATGGTGCGAGACATTGAACAGGAACTGCTTCCCATACGCCGAGAGGCGACATTTATTGGCAAGGCCATCGGGCAGCTTAACCTCATTATCAGGAGTGAGGGCAAATGAAGAAAATCAAAACGCTCATTGGTTGAAAAACTCTATTTTGGCAACTCGAAAATCATCGCTTCAAAAACATCGGCCTCATAGAACACTACAATTAACTAACGCTGCCCGGCTAGTGGTTTGATGGCTCCAAAAATCCTGTCTGAAATGGTGCTGGAATAGTTAGCAGAATATGTCAATTGCTGCCATTCGTGAACCGCAAGTTTGTAAAGCAGCCGATCAAGTCCCAATTATTTATTTCCACTTGCCGGGGCTCGCTGCGTATTAAACATAGAGGAAAAACGATAGCATCCAGCGGTCTAGATATTCTGGCTGATTGCCCATCTGCGCGGCACGGGATACTATCCGCAACTAAAGCAAAATCGTGTCAACCACATGACAAACGCATTCTTTGATCGCCCAATTCTCAACTCACCCTACGAGCACCCCGCTCGTCATTGGGAGCTTGACCACGGGCAGCCTACTCAGCAAATCATTGAAATGCGCCGTCCAGCGGAGTACATCACGCCGCTTCCAAAGCCAAAAAAACGCAAAGGGCAAGCAGAACAAGCCTCCTTGCTGATTGACGACGACCTGGGGCTTTCAACCCAAGCACAGGAGTACCAAAAAACTGCGGCCATCATCAACGCAGTTCGCCAGGAAGTGGGCAAATGGCGTGCATTGCCCAATCCCAACACTTGGCATGTCACGCCAGAAACTGCGCGGCTGTTACAGCACTGGCGGTATCACAACTTCAGCGGCGTTCGTCCCTTTTTCTGTCAGGTCGAGGCTGTTGAGACGCTTATCTGGTTGGCTGAAGTCGCACCCCAGTTGGGAAAGTCAGCCGAACAGTTTCTTGATTATCTGACCAACGCCAGCAACGATGCTAACCCAGAACTGATGCGGCTGGCGCTAAAACTGGCCACCGGTGCGGGCAAGACCACCGTCATGGCCATGTTGATCGCGTGGCAGACCATCAACGCCGTGCGCCGCCCCACCAGCAAAAAATTTACGCGCGGTTTTTTGATCGTCGCGCCCGGACTCACCATCAAAGACCGTTTGCGGGTATTGCAGCCCAACGACCCAGACAGTTACTACCAAAGTCGCGAACTTGTCCCCGGTGACATGGTGGGCGACCTCGAACGCGCCAAGATCGTCATCACCAACTACCACGCATTCAAACTGCGCGAACGCATGGAATTGTCCAAAGGTGGGCGACTGCTTCTCCAGGGACGCGGTGGTGAAGAGCTCAATACTCTCGAAACAGAGGGTCAGATGCTTCAGCGCGTCATGCCCGAACTGATGGGCATGAAAAATGTTCTGGTCATTAATGACGAAGCGCATCACTGCTATCGCGAAAGGCCGAAAGCAGAAGCGGATGATGCAGACCTGAAAGGCGAGGAAAAAAAGGAAGCCGAAGAAAACAATGAGGCAGCTCGTTTATGGATTTCCGGCCTTGAAGCCGTCAACCGCAAATTGGGTGTACCCCGCGTAATAGACCTCTCCGCCACCCCATTTTTCCTGAGCGGCTCCGGCTATGTCGAAGGCACCTTGTTCCCCTGGACGATGAGCGACTTCTCGCTGATGGATGCCATCGAGTGCGGCATCGTCAAGCTGCCGCGCGTGCCGGTGGCCGACAACATCCCCGGCAACGAAATACCCATGTTCCGCAACCTGTGGGAACACATCCGCGCCAAGATGCCCAAAAAGGGACGTGGCAAGGGAGAGCAACTAAATCCGCTTGACCTGCCGACCCAGCTCCAAACTGCCCTCGAAGCTTTGTACGGTCACTATGAAAAAACTTTCGATCTTTGGACCAAGGAAAAAATTTCCGTACCGCCTTGCTTTATCATCGTCTGCAACAACACCTCGGCGTCCAAGCTGGTTTACGACTACATCTCCGGCTTTCAGCAACAGCATGAAGATGGCACCAGCAAATTAGTGGAGGGACGTTTTGCCTTGTTTCGCAACCACGATGAACACGGCAACCCGCTGGGACGTCCGCGCACACTCTTGATCGACAGCGAACAACTCGAATCAGGCGAAGCACTGGATGACAACTTCCGCAACATGGCATCCGACGAGATCGAGCGTTTCCGCAGCGAGATCATCGAGCGCACCGGAGATCGGCAGCAAGCCGAGAACATCACTGATCAAGAACTGTTGCGCGAGGTGATGAACACCGTCGGCAAGGCTGGTCGCCTTGGCGATTCCATCCGTTGTGTCGTGTCTGTCTCCATGCTCACAGAAGGCTGGGATGCCAATACCGTCACCCATGTCCTCGGTGTGCGAGCCTTCGGCACACAGTTATTGTGCGAACAAGTAATTGGCCGTGCACTGCGCCGCCAATCTTACGAGCTCAACGAAGAAGGGATGTTCAACGTCGAATACGCCGATGTGCTGGGCATACCCTTTGACTTCACCGCCAAGCCGGTGGTCGCACCACCGCAAAAACCGCGAGAGACCATCCAGGTCAAAGCCATCCACCCCGACCGCGATGACTGCGAGATTACATTCCCGCGCGTGCAAGGCTATCGCACCGAACTGCCGGAAGATCGACTCACTGCCGAATTCAACACCGATTCCATACTTGAGCTCACTCCCGATCTGGTGGGCGCAACAGAAACGCGCAATTCCGGCATTATTGGCGAAACAGTAGATTTGAATCTGGTGCACACTGGCGATGTTCGCCCATCCCAAGTCATCTACGAACTCACCTCGCATCTACTACTGACAAAATTTCGTGATAAAGACGGAGACCCCCAACTCAACCTTTTCGGGCAGATCAAGCGCATCGCCCGCCAGTGGATCGGCGATTATCTGAAATGCAAGGGCGGCACCTATCCGGCACAACTCAAATACAAGATGCTGGCCGACATGGCCTGCGAGCGCATCATGGCAGGCATTACCCGGCATGAGCTGGGTAAACGTCCCATCAAAGCCGTGCTCGATCCTTACAACCCCGTGGGCAGCACAGCGCATGTCAACTTCAACACCTCGAAGCTGGATCGCTGGCAGACCGATTCCCGCCGCTGCCAGATCAACTGGGTGATTCTCGATAGCGATTGGGAAGCCGAATTCTGCCGCGTCGCCGAATCCCACCCGCGCGTCAAAGCCTACGTCAAGAACCACAACCTCGGTCTGGAAGTGCCTTACCGCTACGGCTCGGAGATGCGCAAATACCTTCCCGACTTCATCGTGCAGGTAGATGATGGCCACGGCGAAGATGACCTGCTGAACCTCATCGTCGAGATCAAAGGCTACCGTCGCGAAGATGCCAAGGAAAAGAAGAACACCATGGATGTCTACTGGGTGCCTGGCGTGAACAACCTCAAACAACATGGGCGTTGGGCATTTGCCGAATTCACCGAGGTTTACCAGATCGAGGCCGACTTCGCCAAAAAGGTTGAGGCAGAGTTCAATAAAATGATCGATCAGTTTTCTGCGGCAAAGGTTTGACGGACATGCCAGCGACTCGACTCAGAATTTTTATCAGCAGCGTGCAGAAAGAGTTTGCGCAACAGCGCCTCGACCTGAAAGCCTTTCTGCTCGGTGATGCCGTGCTGCGCCGTTTCGTCTCCGAAGTTTTTCTGTTTGAAGAACTCCCAGCCATGGATCGTCGCGCCGATCAGGTCTATCTGGAAGAGGTCGAGCGCTGCGATATTTACCTGGGCATCTTCGGTTACGACTACGGTTTTGAGGATGAGATTGGCGTTTCCCCGACCGAACATGAATATGGGCATGCAGCCCGCCACGGCAAAGTTCGACTCATTTATGTTTGGGGGGCAGATGATAAAAAACGTGCCCCGAAAATGCGTGTTTTGGTTGGCAAGGCCAGTGGTGAACTCATCCGCCGCCGCATCGAAGACGTCAGCGCCCTCACTGCGGAAGTCTATGCCAGCCTCGTGAATTATCTCGATAACATCGGCGCGTTGCGCGTCCCTCCCTTTGACACTTCAGCTTGCGACGGCGCCAGCCTGAAGGATATCTCCCGCAAACGTATTGACTGGTTTTTGGAAAGCGCCCGCCGCGAGCGCGGATTTCCGCTAAAGGCCAACACCGAAACCAAGGCGTTGCTCACTCACCTCAATCTGCTCGACAACGGAAAACCAACCAATGCTGCGATAGTGCTCTTCGGCATCAATCCCCAGCGCTTTCATCGCACCGCCGAAACCAAATGCGTGCATTGCCATGGCACCGAATATTGCCGCCCCTTCGCATCGCAGCAAATTTATACCGGCGATCTCTTCGAGCAGGCTAATCAGGCTCGCGATTTCGTGCTGGCTAAAATTAACCGGGCAGTCGGCACTCGCGCCACCAGCATCACCGCACCGGCCACTTACGAACTGCCGCCCGATGCCGTGGGTGAGGCCATTGTCAATGCCATCGCCCACCGCGATTACCACAGCAACGCATCCGTCGAAGTCCGCCTGTTCGCCGACCGGCTGGAAGTCTGGAATCCCGGCGCAATGCCCGGCACGTTGACGCTGGACGACCTGCATAATGCCCATCCTTCGATACCCAACAACCCGCTGATTGCCGAATCACTGTACCTGACCCGCTACATCGAAAAAGCCGGTTCTGGTACACAGCGCATGATTGAGCTATGCCGGGAAGCTGCGCTGCCCGAACCCAGTTTCGAACTGCGCGCTGGTAGCTTTGTAATTACCCTGTGGCGTGATTGGCTTACGCCTTCGGTGATCGCACAACTCGACCTCAATGATCGGCAGCAGCAAGCGCTCCTGCTCGTTAAGGCAAATGAGCGTTTGAGTAATCTAGAATATCAAAAGACTTTTGGCGTATCGAAGCCGACGGCATCAAGGGATATGGAGGACATGGTTCGGAAAGGTGTGTTGGAGAAAATCGGAACTACCGGCAAGGGGACTTATTACATCCTCGATCGCAAAGGGCTCACAAAGGCCTCAAAGGGCTCATGACACAGATGCCTTGGAAAGGGCTCACAAAGGGCTCAAAGGGCTCATCCGAGTATGTGTGCAGAACGCGCCAAAAACACGCCAAATGCGCCATGATTCGATCACATCGACCATGCCAAGGTTTGGGACATTTATAGGACAAATAGGACATAAACCTGACACGCAACGGTGTTTATGTTGTTTGGCTAAAGGGGCCATAAAGGGGACATCGGGGACATTGAACGCCTCATAAATGGCTCAAACGGCTCATCTGGAAACAGGACGTAAACCGGACAAACAAGACATCAAGTTGTCCACGAAGGATGAAATAAAATGGCAAAAGCACCAACCAAAAAGCTCACCGTCGAAACCCTTAAGCATGACGACGCCACGCGCAAGAACATTCCTACCGCCGAATATCAGTCGGTGATGCAGAAGGAAGAGCTGACACCCGTCCGTATCGCCTACGAGCGGCGTAACCGCGACCTCGATCCGCAACTGGTGTGGCGCGGCAAGGACGAGCAGGACTGGTCTGATCTGGTGGTACACGCACCGCCGCTCTACATCCAGGAGAAGGTACACCCCAAGGTACTGATCGACGACCTGAAGCGCCACGCCGAAAAACACCCCTCGCCCGCAAGCGGGAGAGGGGCTGGGGGTGAGGGTGCTTTTGAGCAAATCGACCTGTTCGGTGACTTCAACGGCCTGCCGGACGACAACGCCAAGACCGAGTTCTACCAGCACGACGCACACTGGGCCAACCGTATGATCCTGGGCGACAGCCTGCAAGTGATGGCAAGTCTGGCCGAACGCGAAGGGTTGCGCGGCAAGGTGCAGTGTATCTACTTCGATCCGCCCTACGGCATTAAATTCAACAGCAACTTCCAGTGGTCAACCACCAGTCGCGACGTGAAGGACGGCAACACCGACCACATCACCCGCGAACCGGAGCAGGTGAAGGCGTTCCGTGATACCTGGCGCGATGGCATCCACTCCTATCTCACCTATCTGCGCGACCGGCTGACCGTGGCGCGGGATTTGTTGACCGACTCTGGGTCGATCTTTGTGCAGATTGGGGATGAAAATGTGCACAGGGTTAGGGCGGTGATGGAGGAGGTTTTTGGAGAGGAGAATTGCATCACGCCTATTCTCTTTAAAAAAACGGGTTCTATGTCAGGCAACTTTATTTCAGGAATTGCTGACACTGTTCTCTGGTATGCCAAGCAGAAGTCGAATGCTAAATGTCGTCGATTGTTGACAGATAGAACAGCAGAATCCATTGACTCAGGGTTTGGGCATATTGAACTACCAGACGGAAACTGTCGTGGACTTGCCACAAAAGAAATACGAGGAGAAGTTCAATTTCCAGAGGGGCAGCGCTTCCAGTCTTCTCCTTTGATGTCTAGTGGTGAGAGTAAGGGAGACCAAAGCTTCGAGCTAAACGGGAAAAAGTATTACCCTGCTAAAGGGCGTCATTGGTCTGTTTCGGTCAACGATTTGCCAAGGGTTGGAAGAGCCGGGAGGCTTTACCCAATTGGAAACACACTCACATTCAAAAAATATCTTAATGAAAGTCCATATACGCCATTAACCAACATCTGGATGGATACCATGGAGAGCACTTTTGCTGTTCAGAGAATCTATGTAGTCCAAACAAGCTCAAGGGTTGTCGAACGGTGCATGTTGCTAGCTACTGATCCTGGTGACCTCGTCCTCGACCCCACCTGTGGCTCTGGTACCACTGCCTATGTTGCCGAACAATGGGGTCGCCGCTGGATTACTTTTGATACTTCCCGCGTCGCGCTCGCCTTGGCACGTGCCCGTATCATGGGCGCACGCTATCCCTATTACCTGCTTGCCGACAGCCGCGACGGTCAACTCAAGGAAGCTGAGCTCACACGCACCGCACCTTCCAGTCAGCCCACGCGCGGCAATATCCGACAAGGTTTTGTCTATGAGCGTGTCCCGCATATCATGTTGAGTACTATCGCCACTAACTCTGAAATAGATGTCATCTGGGACAAACATCAGCTCAAGATCGCGCCGCTTCTTGAACTGATGAATGGTGAATTGAAAAAGGTGAATAGTGAAAAAAAGGGCCGTGCCGAACTTCACTCTTCTAAATTCACTATTCCAAATTCTCCCCTCGCCGAATGGGAAGTAACGCGTGAGTTTCCCGATAACTGGCCTGCGTCCGCAAAACCGCTCCACGAAGAATTCTGGAAGGCGAGGATCGCCCGCCAGAAAGAAATCGACACCTCAATTGCCGCCAAGGCTGAGTCCGAATACCTTTACGACAAGCCCTACGAGGACAAGAAAAAAGTCCGCGTCGCTGGTCCATTCACCGTCGAAAGCCTGTCGCCCCACCGCGTGCTGGCGGTAGATGAAAACGACGAACTGATCGACCGTGCCGCACAGACCGAACCCGGCTATGGCGAAGAACGCGACTTCGTCCAGATCATTCTGGAAAACCTCAAAACCGCTGGTGTGCAACAGGCGCACAAGGAAGACAAGATCAGCTTCACCTCGCTCACCCCGTGGCCGGGTGATCTGGTATGTGGCGAAGGGCGTTATGCAGATGAAGGCGGTGAAAAACGCGCCGCAATTTTCATCGGCCCAGAATTCGGCACCGTCTCCCGTCCCGATCTGGTCTCTGCCGCACGAGAAGCAGGCGACTCTGGCTTTGATGTGCTGATCGCCTGCGCCTTCAACTACGACGCCCATTCATCCGAATTCGACAAACTCGGTCGCATCCCCGTACTCAAGGCGCGCATGAACGCCGACCTGCACATGGCCGACGATCTCAAGAACACCGGCAAGGGCAACCTTTTCGTCATCTTCGGCGAGCCGGACATCGACATTCTCGAAGCAGAAGGTGGCCAGGTGCGAGTCAAAGTCAACGGCGTGGACGTGTTCCACCCCAACACCGGAGAAGTTCGCAGCGATGGGGCTGAGGGCATCGCCTGCTGGTTCATAGACACCGACTACAACGAAGAAAGCTTCTTCGTCCGTCATGCGTATTTCCTGGGTGCAAACGATCCCTACAAAGCACTCAAAACCACCCTCAAAGCCGAGATCAACGAAGAAGCCTGGGCCTCACTCAACAGCGACACCTCACGGCCTTTCGATAAACCCAAGTCCGGGCGGATTGCGGTGAAGGTGATAAATCACTTGGGGGATGAGGTTATGAAAGTTTTTAGGGTGGGGTGAATCTATGGCATTTGACCTTAGCGAGTTTGAACGACGACACGATTTCGATCTAGCCACGCAGGCTATAGGGTCGATTCGATGCGGGACGCTGAAGGCCGGCATGCTTTCGGTTGTCCAGAAACTGCTACAGACGCCCAACGTGGGAGCTTTGATCATTTCTCGGCAGGTATTGGGCATGGTTGGCAGCAAGAACGCCCGCGCTACAGATGATGCCGAGACGCAGAAAGTTACTCTGACTGCTGAAGACGTTCAGCAGATTACGGAAGACGAAGTTGAAACATTCGCTGGGGAATTTGTCGCTCATAACGAATGGCTTCTTCAATCCCATAATGATGGAGAGAAGCAGATCAATGCCAAGGGAAAGGGGGATAACGAGGCCAGCAGCGACTACCTTGTACGAGTGTTGAGACTTTACTTGGATGAACGAGACAGGCGTCTGAAAAAGATGTTGGAGCCGTTGTCTGAACGCAGTGCGACAAGCCAGTTTGCAGCGCAGGTGAAAAAGTTGATGGAGCCGCTATCGAGTCGCTTTCTCCCACGTGCGTTTAGCGACTCGACTCTGGAATCCCTGCGGCGTAACTTCAGCCTATCGGATCAACTTCAGGACACGATCAATGCGTTTAATAAAAGGACGCTCGATTACGAGATTGCGCGATCTGCAATCGAGCCAGCACAGACTCAAATTCCGGAGTTGCTGATTCAGAAGAACCCTCTCAGTGAAACGACCGAGCATCTGAGCGGATTACGCTCGATGGCTTCCAAATCAACTGAACTCCTCAATGGGCTGAATGCAACTGCGGTAAATATGCAGGTCGACTTTCAGAATAATGCTCGGTCAACGAAGCTATACGCTCAGGTTGCCATTGGAATCGCTGTGCTAAGTTTCATAGCATCGTCGTTCTTTTCTTGGATGAGCTATAGGCAATCCGAGAAAAGCGACACCCAGTCCGAGATATTCAAGACTGCAATGCATAATCTGATTGCTGCGCAAGAAAAAGATCGTGCAGTGCTTGTGCGTGCCTTGAAAGAAACCCGTCAGTCCTCTCAAGTGAAGTCAGAGACATCGCGCCAATCTTCCATAATTTACCCGAAGGGGCGGGGTTCAGGAGGTAAGGCCACACCATGACCGACCCACAGCAATTCCTGATCTACCAAAGCGAAGACGGCTCCACCCGCATCGACGTGATGCTGGAGGCAGAAACCCTTTGGCTGAACCAGAAGCAGTTGACCGAGTTGTTCGGCAAGGCCAAGGGCACCATCAGTGAACACATTAAGCACATCTTTGAGGATGGCGAGCTGGATGAAAATTCAGTTGTTCGGTTTTTCCGAACAACTGCCGCAGATGGCAAACTGTACGAGGTGGCACACTACAATCTGGACATGGTGCTGGCTCTGGGCTTCCGGGTGCGCAGCCCGGTCGGCGTGCGCTTCCGCCAATGGGCCAACGACAAGCTGAAGGAATACATCGTCAAGGGCTTTGTGCTGGACGACGCGCGCTTGAAGAACCCCGGCAAAGGGCGGGATTATTTCGACGAGCTAACCCGCCGCCTGCAAGACATCCGCACCAGCGAGCGGCGTTTTTACCAGAAGATCACCGACATCTACGCCACCAGTGTGGATTACGACGCCAGCCATGCGCTCACCCAGACGTTCTTTGCCACGGTGCAGAACAAGGTGCATTTCGCCATTCACGGCCAGACTGCCGCCGAACTGATCGCCGCCCGCGCCGACAGCAGCCAGCCGAACATGGGGCTGACGACATGGGAAGGCGCGCGCATCCGCAAGGCCGATGTGAGCATCGCCAAGAATTACCTGAACGAGAAAGAGCTACGCGCCCTCAATAATCTCGCCGAGCAGTATCTGATTTTTGCCGAAGGCCAGGCGGTGCGTCGCATCGCCATGTCCATGCAGGACTGGATCAGCAAACTGGAAGGCTTTTTGACACTGAACGACCGCGAGATCTTGCAAGGTGCAGGCAAGGTGTCGGCTGAACTGGCCAAGTCTCACGCCGAACAGGAGTTCGGCAAGTTCCGGGTATTGGACGACCAGCATTTTGAGTCGGACTTCGACCAGATGGTGAGGCGTTTACCCACCCCAACACCCAGGAAGGAAGATTGATGGATTTTCGTATCGCCGATACCTTCACCGACAGCCTCGCCAAACTTACCGGCGAGGAGCAGAAGTCCGTCAAGACCACCGCCTTCGATCTACAAATGAATCCGGCCAACCCTGGCATGAGTTTCCACAAGCTGGACAAGGCTCGGGACAAGAATTTCTGGTCGGTGCGGGTGAGCAGCGATATCCGTTTGATTGTCCACAAGACCGATGCCAGCCTGTTGCTGTGCTATGTGGATCATCACGATAAGGCTTATGACTGGGCTGAACGGCGCAAGCTGGAAACCCATCCGCAAACCGGCGCGGCGCAGTTGGTAGAGATACGCGAGACGGTGCAGGAAATCTTTATCCCCAAGTATGTCGAGGTGACGCAATACGCTGCACAGAAGCCGATCCTTTTTGCCCATGTTGCCGCAGAGGTGCTGCTGAGCTATGGCGTGCCAGAAGAGTGGTTGCTAGATGTGCAACAGGCCAACGAGGATAGCTTGCTTGATTTGGCTGGGCATCTGCCAGCCGAAGCGGCGGAGGCTTTGCTGGAACTGGCTACCGGTGGCAAGCCGCAAATTCCGCAACCCATCGCAGCAGGTGCTGATCCTTTTGCACATCCTGATGCGCAGCGCCGCTTCCGGGTGATGAATGACGTTGAGGAGTTGGAGCGTGCGCTGGAATTTCCGTGGGAGAAGTGGACGATTTTTCTTCACCCTGCGCAACGGCAATGGGTGGAGCGGGATTACACAGGCCCTGCACGCGTTTCCGGTTCGGCAGGTACGGGCAAGACCATTGTCGCGCTGCATCGTGCGGTATTTCTGGCGCGGCAACATCCTGAATCGCGCGTGTTGCTGACTACGTTCTCCGATACCTTGGCGAATGCGCTACGCACCAAGCTGCGGAGGTTGATCAGCAACGAGCCGCGTCTGGCGGAGCGGTTGGAAGTGCACTCTATGAATGCGATAGGCGAGCGGCTTTATGAATTGCACTTTGGTCGTCCGAACATCGCCAGCGCAGACAAGATCAGGCAATTACTTGTTGAAGCGGCCGGCAAAACGGATGGGCAGAGATTCAGCCCACATTTCCTGAAGACGGAGTGGGACGAAATTGTGGACGCCTGGCAGTTGGATAGCTGGGAGGCTTATCGCGATGTGAAGCGGCTGGGAAGAAAGACGCGCCTGCCAGAGGCACAACGTGTGTTGCTCTGGGGTATCTTCGAAACAGTGAGGAATATATTGAGGTCACATGGGCTGATTACCCATGCTGAAATGTTCAGCCAGTTGGCCGCGCAGATTCCCGAACGCAAACATCCGCCTTTCGATTTCGCAGTGATGGACGAGGCGCAGGATGTCAGCATTGCTCAATTACGTTTCCTTGCTGCGATGGGTAAATGGCGGGTTGATGCTCTGTTCTTTGCGGGTGATTTGGGCCAGCGCATTTTTCAGCAGCCATTTTCGTGGAAGTCGCTGGGGGTGGATATTCGCGGACGCTCACGCACCTTGCATATCAACTACAGGACATCGCACCAGATCAGAATGCAGGCTGACCGCTTGCTGGGGCCTGAAGTCTCCGATGTGGACGGCAACACGGAAGATCGGCGCAGTACGGTATCTGTGTTCAATGGCACGGCTCCTGTTATCAAGTCATTCGGCAGTCAGGCAGATGAAATCAACGCGGTTGGCGAATGGCTGCGAGATAGGAGTAATGAGGGAATTGGAGCACACGAGATCGGTGTGTTCGTCTGTTCGGACGCGGAACTGGATCGCGCTAACGCGGCAGTCGGCAAGGCAGGGCTGCTATTCAAGGTGCTCGACGAGCGAGTTGAAACAACCAGCGGCTATGTTTCCATCAGCACGATGCATCTGGCCAAAGGGCTGGAATTTCGCGTGGTGGTTGTGATGGCCTGCGATGATGAGATTATTCCTTCACAGGAGCGCATCGAAACGGTAGCCGACAATGCCGACTTGGAAGAGGTCTACAACACCGAACGCCATTTGCTCTATGTCGCCTGCACCCGTGCGAGAGATCATCTGCTGGTAACCAGCGTTGGGCCTGCTTCTGAATTCCTTGATGATTTGCTGGTAGACATTAATTGATAGCAGGCAACGAATGAACACTTCGCGCCAAGGTAGTTTTTCATGGCTGACTTAGGAACACGTGACATTTCATTTGCTCCCTACAAGCAGAAACACTTCCGTTTGACATGGTAAGGAAATATCCTTACACTAAAGCCGTTAATCAGTAAGGAGTATTTCATGCCCCACATTCACGAAGTAGCGACTGTTACCTCAAAAGGCCAGATTACCCTGCCCAAGCCTATCCGTCAGGCATTGGGAATTGGGGTCGGCGGCAAGGTGGCCTTCGATCTT